>Ga0181607_10000593_pt1 | contig 31461 bp, 25 predicted proteins | sample 041ome_9_FD_132420 | JGI IMG/M metagenome (GOLD analysis project Ga0181607, IMG submission 132420) | Coastal salt marsh microbial communities from the Groves Creek Marsh, Skidaway Island, Georgia - 041413US metaG (megahit assembly) | ecosystem: Environmental > Aquatic > Marine > Intertidal zone...
CTCAAAGAGTCGTCTCAGTACCACACGCCTGCTCGCACCATGAAGGTGTCGCCAGGGTGATAATCGGCGGTGTCGGTGATGTAGTACTCCACCAGCCGCCCGAAGACATAGCCGCCTTCGAGTCGCCAGCTGAGTCCGAGGTCGGCCGGCTTTCGTTCCCAGCCGGCGATCAGCCGGTAGTCGTGATAGACGACGACGTCGTTGGCGCCGCTGTCGCGGCGAACGGCCCATTGACTGCCGCCAAACTCAGCGGCGATATACGCCCACTGGCTGGCCCAGGCTGTTTCGCGGACCCGCCAGGCGGCCCGTGGCCGTGGAAAGATCAGCTCGTAGCGGCGGTCTTCCGAGGGCGTCCAGATCAGACCGCCAGCAGGCAGCAGGTTGACGTCGTAGCGGTCGAGGTAAATCACGCCGGCCACGACGCGGAGGTCTTCGGTGGCTTCCCAGGCACCAAACCCGTGACCGGTGATGCGGAAGGCCTGCGAGGTGTCGTTCACAAAGTCGCTGTACCAGCCAGGTGCCACAGCGAGGTCGACGCCGAGTCGCTGGCCGATCTTCCGCATCCAACGTGCCTGGATGTAGGCGTCGTAGAGCTGTGCTGGCAGACCTGGATCGAGCGGCCCGGGCACCTCGTCCACAAACACCGTTCCAAACCCGGGGGTCACCAGCAGCGGTGAGTCGACCGTTGGCGCGGGCATGCCAATCGTGGCGCTGGTCTCGAGCCAGGTCAGTCCAAGTCCGTTGTCACCAAGCCTCGGCAGCTCCGTTGTGGTGAAGATCAGCTGCTGCAACGGACCTGGCTTAGCGCCCGGAGGCAGTTTGCGTCCAGCCGGTGGCGAGAACTCTTGTGAAGGCTGACCGGGTGGAGCCAGGCCGTCTGGTAGCAGCGGCTCCGTGAGATCCTGTGGATCGCCAAGGGCCGCCAGCCGCAACGGACCGCGATCAGCCACTGGCGGCAGGGGTGTCAATCCTGGGAACGCCTTGATCGGCTCGGGGGCAGGTGCCAGTGGAGACGACGGCTCCTCTGCCCGCCCCAGCGAGACCGTGTACGTCAGCAGAATCAGGAGGAGAAGCAGTCGCATGCAGACGGTCTCAGTAGGCAAGCCCCAAGCGGAACATGAACGTGTCGTCGAGGTTCTGGTACTGCGGGGGACCGTCCACGAAGAACAGCTGACGGTAGAAGACGTAGCCGACCTCAAAGTTGCCGGCCAAGCCGGTTGCGGTAACGGGCACCCATTCGGTGCCGAGTGTCACGCGAATGTCGTTGTAGTCGAATGGCGAGATCTGTCCGGTGCTGCGGCGGAAGGTCCAGGCACCGCCGCCATACTCACCGGCGAGATACCACCAGATGGAATGTTTGTTGAGGTTGATGATGCGATGTGACGCACGCGGCGACGGGAAGAAGATGTCGTAGCGGGAATCGTCATCAGGGGTCCAGGTGATGCCACCAGCCGGCAGGATCTTGACCAGGTTTCGGTCGAGGTAGACCACGCCGAGCTTGCCCTGCATGGTCGGTGTGAGATTGAGCGTCCCGATGCCGCGGCCCATGATGCGCCAGCTGTCGATGTTGAACACGTCCCAGTTGGTGAACACACCCACGCGGACGCCGAGTTCGGCTCCGAACAGAGGCGTGAACTGAGGATTCCAGGCGGTGTCGAGAAACGCGTCGTAGGTGTTTGGAGGGAGGTCCGCCAGCATGGTGGTGGTGGTCTGCGGTCCATCCCACAGCTGCAGGCCGAAGCCAGGGGTGACCAGCAGGGGCGCATGGTTGAGGTTGGCTTGTGAGTTGTGGAAGAACGGAATGGCAAACGTCGCCGTTGTGTCGAGTTCATTGACGGCAACGCTTGTTCCCTTTCCATTGCCAGCCAGGTAGGCCCAGCTTCCGCGAACACCCTGGAAGAGCCGCATCGTTTGTTGCATCGATGAGTTGGGCTGTGGATTGGGTGGGAAGAGGTACTGCTGTGGTGGCCCGGCGGTGCCCTGCGTCGGCACGATGTTTGGGGCGACAGTCGAGTAGCCCGGGTAGCCTGGCTGGCCACCCATGGCCGAACTCGCAAATGGCTGCTGCGGCACCATCACCGGCTGCTGGGGTGGGAGCTGGGTGGCCTGCGGCGCAAATGGATCCCAGGTGGGCGGTGGTGGCGTGAGCGGCGTGCCGTATCCGCTGGGTGCTTGGGCGATGCGATCGAGCGACGACGCGGCGGGGGGAGGCAGGGACGCAGTCTGGCCGACTGACGTCGCTGGCCAGCAGGCAGCGGTCACAACGGCGATCACCGACAGCATCAGCCAGAGGGATGGATGCCCATCGGTTGAAGCCGTATTGCCGCCGTTGGCAGAAGATTGCCCGCCGTCGGCAGGAGATTGATTGTGGGAGAGTCTTCGTCGCACGACGATCTCACGATGACTATGCTCGTCAACGACACACGCAACTGCCGAAGAAGGCGATGACTGCCCGCTTGTGCCGTTGCCGGGGTTGTCTCTGAGGCTGCCGGAAGGCTGCAGACCGTCTGCCGCCAGGTAGGAAAATCGCGGGGAGGTACCACGCCGCTTCCCCACCGGTCAAGATCGCCATCGCATCGCCACCGACGCGGCTGGGAAGATGAGTCTTCCTGGTTTGCCAAGACCGCGTGGGAGGCCCGAAATCTCTCTCTTGTCTGTCACATGCAGCCTGCGTCGTCATCGCCGAACAACGACCGTGCCGCCGCGATCGATCCGATCGATCACCAGCAGCTTTCTGCCACCGGGCTCCTGGCGAGTCTGGAGCATCTCGTCGAAACCGACTCGACGATGCATCGTGGGCGGGTGCTGGCTGCCAAGGCAGATGCTGCGGACCTGCCAGCCCTGGTGCTTGCCGATCGCCAGACAGCTGGGCGAGGGAGACGCGGCGCTGGCTGGTGGCAGGCGGCGGGCAGCCTTGCGATGACGCTCGTGGTTGATCCGGCATGGCTGGGCTGGTCTGCCGACCGGCAGCAGTCGCCGGCGGCCTCTGGCTGGTCGCTCGCGTGTGGGATCGCAGTGGCCGAGACGCTGATGGAACTCGTGCCGAGGGTTCGTGTGGGCCTGCGGTGGCCCAACGACGCTGAAGTCGATGGTCGCAAGCTCGCCGGTATCCTGGCGGAAGGTACGTCGTCTGGGCGTGTGCTGTTTGGAATCGGTATCAACACCGCCGGGAGCATCAATGAAGCCCCAGAGCCGCTCGTCGAGAGGCTGGTGACCCTCCCCGACCTGATTGGGAAGCCGCTGCCGCGGCAGCAGTTTCTCGAGGCGTTTCTGCCCCGGCTGTGGAGTCTGTTGCACCGTCTCGGCGACGAGCCACAGCTGCTCCAGGCTCGCTATGCCCCGCTCTGCACCCTGACTGGAAGATCGGTGACCTTTCATCATGGTGACGAGCAGGTGCAGGGCCGCTGTCTTGGGATCGATGCCGATGGAGCCTTGCTGATCCAGACCACGACGGGGCCACGCCGGTTCCATGGCGGCAGCCTCACTCCGCAGAGCGAGCAGTGGCAGCCAGACGGCTCGTCATGAACGCTTGCGTGCCACCACGCAGACTTCCCGGCCGCCCGAGGAGAGCTGACGGGCCTCTGGATCAAAGCCCCAGTTGGCAAAGCGTTCGAGCCAGCCTGGCAGTTCTTCCGCCCGTGACCACTGCGGCAGCTTGAGCGTGGCGATGATTCCCCGCAGGCTGCTCCCTGGAGCAGTGGCAACCCGCTCGAGCGCGTCCATTGTGCTGGCAGGGTCGATGTTCATGTCGGTGACAAGCCAGTCGAACCCTCGCAGCTGACGAAGCCGCACATCCCTCGCCCGCATCTTCCAGTGCTCAAACTGAGGATGGCTGGCAACGGCAGGGTCGATTTCTGCGGGATCGATGCCCACGACCTGCAAGCCGAGTGAGAGCATTCGCTGGCTGGCGCCACCAGGCGCAGCACCGAGTTCACATGCCCGTTGTCCGCGACGAAGCGGCACTGCAAAGGAGGCGATCGCCTCATCGAGTTTGAGCCATGCCCGGGAGACAGCGTCGTCAGGCAGGGGCTCCGGGTACACGCCGCCAGGCCAACAGCTTGCTGGGGCCGCGGCGGGGTGCCAGCCGAGCCAGGCGCGGCCGGGTGAATCAATGATGACGTCAAGCACGGCATCGCCAGCCTCGGCAAGGCTGCCGGCGGCGGCGTCACTGCTGATGGTCGCTGTGGGGAGTGAGGCCCGCGTGGCGATCTCCGCATGGAGGACTGCGGCCGATGGGAGCGGCTCAACGGGCTGGCTGCGGCGGGACGCTCGTGGGGGTGTCGCATCCCGCTGCCAGACATGCAGGTGAGCCGGTGTACCTGTGACGCCAGCAGCTGCCGCGGTGGCAAGCTCAGGCAGAGAGCTGCCGGTGACCTGGCCGAGGGAGTGCACGATGGTGCGGGCAAATGGGAGCCGGTTCGGTTCGGGGAGGGCGGCTGTTTCGGGAAGGCGGAAGGTGACCACACCGCGTCGCCAGGCAGCCCGAGTGGCCTCAGGGAGGAACTGCTGCTGTGAAAGGAAGACCGCGTCTTCACCACCAGGGTGGCAGGTCACCAACAGAAAGCTGGAGCCACTGGCCACAGCTGCCGCCGATGCGGCACGGAGAGGTTCAATCATGGGCCAGGCACTGGGAGGTGACGGTGGGCAAAAAATCAGGCCGGCCCGGGCGCCCAAGGGCCCGGGCCGGCCTTTCTCGTCTGGACGTGGGTGGGTGCCATGCCGGACTCCGTCAAGGAGTCTCCGGCCAGACTTCCCGATCTGGTCTGCCCGAAGGCTCACCAGAGTCGGAAAGGCTTAGAGCTTCGCCTTCTTGGCGGCCTTCTTCTTAGCAACCTTCTTCTTGGCAGCCTTCTTGGCGACCTTCTTCTTGGCGGCCTTTTTGGCGACCTTCTTCTTGGCGGCCTTCTTAGCGACCTTCTTCTTGGCAGCCTTCTTGGCGACCTTCTTCTTGGCAGCCTTCTTCTTGGCCATGGAAATGGCTCCTTGCCATGAGTGCCCATTCTCTCAACACGTGACCAACCTCCTGGGCACTCGATGTGGAGGGTTGGCCGACGATAGCGAAAAACGCCTTGCTAGGCGGTGTTTTGTTGCTTCCTTGAATGCCTCTGCTTGTGACGCTCGCTCAAGGCCAACCGAGCCTTGCGGTGTCCGTGCACGAGTCCCCAAAGTTGTGTGGCCTCAAAGATTGCCGCCAGGACCTTCCCCGGATCGAACGACCAGTTGCCGAAGGACAGAGCCTTTCCGTCGGCGGCGATTGCGGCAGTGGTCACGTTTGAGGTATCCGGCACTCGCGGTTGCTGCATCCGAAGTCGTTCGAATGCGTCACTCGGTTCATCGTTTATCGATCAAGAATGATGAAGCCAAGCGACACCACGTCAGCATGATTCGTTGAGTTGTCGATGATCGTCATGAAAACTGTCAAGAGAGGATCGATGATTCAAAACCAAAAATTTGGTCCATTGATGGTCGTCCTCCACTGTGTTGATGAACCGTCATGGGTATCATCACGATCTTCCCAACCTCTTACATGACTGCCATGAGCACCACAGCACCACCATCGTCTTCAGCGCATCCCCGTCCACCGCTTGAGCTCGCAAAGCGGATGCAGTCGCTTCAGCCATCGGCCACGCTGGCCATGGCAGCGCGGGCGTCGGCGATGAAAGCAGACGGAATCGATGTGATCGATCTCTCGGTGGGAGAGCCAGACTTTCCAACTCCCGCGCATATATGCGCGGCTGGTGAGGCGGCTATCCGTGCCGGCCACACCAAGTACACGCCAGCCGCCGGAATCCCGGCGCTCCGCAAGGCGATCGCGGAAGACGCCTCCCGTCGCACCGGTCGGGAGGTCACGGCTGCACAGGTGATCGTCTCCAACGGCGCCAAGCACTGCCTGCACAATGTGTTCACCGCCCTGTTGAATGAGGGCGATGAGGTGATTGTGCCGACCCCGTACTGGGTCAGCTACGCGGAACTGGTCAAGCTGGCGGGTGCCACGCCTGTGCTCGTCGAGACACGCTTGGAGGATGACTTCAAGCTGCGGCCAGAAGCCTTTGCGGCCGCGGTCACTCCAGCGACACGGATGCTGCTGCTCTGTTCGCCAAGCAACCCCACTGGGGTCGTCTACACCGCTGACGAGCTCGGGGCCTTGGCAGATATCGTGCTCGAAAAGAACCTGTCGGTGGTTTCTGACGAGATCTACGATCAGCTCGTGTTTGATGGGCGGACGTCCGTGTCCTTCCCGACGCTACGACCCGGGCTCGAAGAGCGAACTGTCGTGGTTGCCGGGGTGAGCAAGACCTACTCGATGACCGGCTGGCGGATCGGCTGGACGATCTCACCCCCCTCACTGGCCAAGGCGATCGGCAGCCTGCAGAGCCAGGAAACGAGCAATCCGTCGAGCATCAGCCAGTATGCGGCGATTGAGGCGCTGCAGGGTCCTCAGGACTGTGTCCGAGAGATGTGTGAGGCCTTCCAGAAGCGGCGTGACCTCGTCGCTGCCGGGCTCAAGGCGATGCCGGGTGTACGGGTGCCCGATATCGGCGGCGCGTTCTACGCATTTTTCGATATCTCAGCACACCTCGGGAAGGCGTACGGCGGCACGGCGGTCACCAACAGCGTCGAGTGGTGCGAAGCGCTCTTAGAGGCGGAGCAGGTGGCGACGGTCGCGGGCAGTGCTTTCGGGGCTGAGGGTCATGTGCGGATGTCCTTTGCCGCATCGGAAGAAAAGCTCACCGACGGCCTCGCCCGGATCAGCCGCTTCCTGGCGAGTGCCAGCTGACCGCGGTGTCGCTGGACTGCCCTAGGGTGTGATACTGGGTTGGCTACCGGTCAGCCTGGTTTGGAGGCACTGGCGGACGGTCACACTGGCGGACAGTCACAATGGCGGACAGTGGGGGAACGAGCGGGCCCATGCGGCCCGCAGAATCTGTGAAGGAGACACGCGATGTCGTTCGTGCAGTCGTTGGTGCGGCAGGTGGTGGCGGTTGCGGTGCTCAGCCTGACAGGCAGCCTGGGGTCGCTGGCGGTGGCAGCGGAGCATCAGGAAGTACTGCTCTGGCCTGAGGGCATGCCCGGTCCGGGGCTGACCGTGCCGGCAGGAACGGAGGAGACGGTCACGGTCGGTGATGACGGGATTTCACGCCGCACGAATGTGTCGACTCCCCGACTGCTCATCTACACGCCCGAGGGGGCTGCCGATGGGCCGCGGCCAGCGGTGGTGGTGGCGCCAGGTGGTGGCTACAGCATCCTTGCCGACGAGCATGAAGGAAGCGATGTCTGCCGCTGGTTTAACGATCATGGGTTTGTTGCCTTCCTGCTCCACTACCGGGTGCCGACCCGTTCGCAGGAGCGTGCCAATCTGGGGCCAGTGATGGATGCCCAGAAGGCGGTGCACGATGTGCGGCTGCGGGCGGATGCGTTTGGGGTCGACCCTGAGAAGATTGCCCTCATCGGCTTTTCTGCAGGTGGTCAGACTGCTGCGGTGGCGACAGCCGGCGCGGTGGAGATCGAACCGCAGGAGGGCATCTCAGTTCGGCCGAACGCGACCGTGCTGATCTACCCCTGGAACATGGTGGAAGCCAAAGGCGAGCCGCTGCGGAAAGACATGACCATCACCGCCACGACCCCACCGATGTTTCTCGCGCTGGCCTGTCACGACCGGGCCTCGATTCCCCAGGGCGCCACCACGCTCTTTCTGGAGCTGATCGAGGCAGATGTGCCGACCGAACTACATATCTACCAGGAAGGCGGCCATGGCTTTGGGATGCGAGCTCGGGAGGGTGCTCCTGTGAGTCGTGACTGGCCAAAGCTCTCCCTGGAGTGGCTCCAGGGCCTGGGCTTCTAACTGCTCAGGGAGCCTTGTCAGAAGTGGACGAAGCGTCGGCAGCAGGTACGAGTGTCGATGCCATCTCGACCAGGGCGTCGAGCATGCGGTCGGAGGCGTCGCGGTCGAGCCGGTTTGTTCCCGGCCAGGTCTCGTAGCCGCCGAGGTCGTGCTGCCGCGGTGTGGGGAGGTAGCCGAGATAGCCATGGGCCAGTGAGACGAGAAAACTCGGCTGCCCACCGCCGCGGCGGCGGAAGTCGAGGCCAATCTCACTGAAGATCTCGCAGGGCATCGTGCCGATTCTCGCCGAGCCAATCGCCAGCACCTGCAGAGGCACGTCGAGCATCTCTGGCTGATGAGCGAGTGCCTGCACCCGTTCGGCGTAGATCTCGGAGAGTGTCTTGGCGGCGTCGGGGGTGTCGGCTGCGGGGAGAGACTCCTCCGCCCAGGAGGCCTCTCGTTCGGTTGGATGCCGGGCGGCCACGCGGAGTTCTTGATAACGAGCCGCAAGCGGCCAGTCGCGAGAGTAGGTCAAGCCACCGGCAGTCTTGGCAAGTTTCACAGCCACATCCTCGGCGACGAGCCGCATCTGCTCATACGGCTGCCGCCGCGGGGCAGGCTCACGAAAGTTGATGTTGTTGATGTCGCCGCTGGTGCCGTTGGCGAGCATCGCCACAAATGGTGGATCGCTGGGCTCACGGTCGACCCGTCGCTCCAGTTCCCGGCAGACGACACCAAAGTAGTCAGCCGAGACATGGCCTCGTGGAACGCCGCCGACATAGTGCAGGGAGTAGGTAGCCAGCAGGGCGAGCGGTCGCCCTGCAGCTTCACGGATGGCGAGAAAAGAGATCGTGGGGTCGGTCGGCCCAGCAGGACGATCGAGATTGGCACTCCCACGAGGTGGGTTCATCTTCACCAGATCGTCTGCAGAGCCGAAGGGGTTTTCAGGCATCGAGCCTGGACGCATAAACCAGCGACGATTGAAGACATGTTCCGGAGCCTCGACCTGCCCGATGGCGAGTTCGGCAGGCCGCAGCAGGTTGGCCGCACAGCGAACACCATCGGCGATTCGTCTGGCCACAAACGCTTGGTAGTCCGAGAGCTCCTCAAGCAGCGGTACAAAACGCTCATCACCAGTCCCACCGAGTGCCGTCGTTGCGGAGTGGGTGTGGGTCGCTGCGATCAGGACCTGCTGTGGCGGAATGCCCGTCTCTGAGGCGATCAGTCGCCGGGCTTCGTCGCTGACAGATCGATGAATGCCCAGCAGGTCGCAGATCACCACAGCCAGCTGTGTCTCACCGTCGTCGAGGACCAGACAGCGGGCATGCAGATCGTCGTGGATATGCTCAGCGGGGAACGGATGAAATCCGCCCACGATCGGCTCACCGAGTGGAGGTGTGATGCAGGCGGTCGCGGCCCCAGCCTGCAGCTCCGCCGCTGCTGTTGATCCTGAGCCACAGAGAGTGCCCAGGACTGGGACCAGGAGCGTGGCGATCCCCACAAGAACCTTCAGCGGTATCGGACTCTGGCTGCGTTGTTGCATGACGATCGGTTTCCTCTGCCAACATGTGCTCGGTCTGGCACCACCGCCTGAACCCCTGCGGTAGCATAACGAGGGGTGGTGCCGGCTGTGGGAGGACACAGACTGGTGGGGCCAAAGATGGTGGAAGGGCTGTGAGATGCATCAGCGGAAGACCAGGCTGACGCTGCAAACTGTGTTGAGGGTGGCCATGGCAGCGGCGGTGGCAGTCACCCTGATGGCGGTGGTCCGGCAGGCTGTGGCTGAGCAGGCATCTGCAGCACGGCCTCCCAACATCGTGCTGTTTTTTGTTGACAACCTAGGCCATGGTGACCTCGGCTGCACCGGGTCGACTCTGCATCGCACGCCGAGGATCGATGCGTTGGCCACCCACGGCACCCGGCTGACCAGTTTTTATTCGGCCAGTGGCGTCTGCACGCCGAGTCGGGCGGCACTGCTGACAGGCTGCTATCCGCGTCGCGTGGGGATGCACGAGAGTGACACCGGTGGAGCGGTGCTGCAGCCGGTTGCTGCCCGCGGGCTGCATCCTGATGAGGTCACGATTGCAGAAGTGCTCAAGGCCGCCGGCTACGCCACAGGCATCTTTGGGAAGTGGCACCTGGGCGATCAGCCAGCGTTCTTGCCAAATCGGCAGGGCTTCGATGTGTTTTTCGGAATCCCCTACAGCGACGACATGACGCCCCGTGAAGGACGGCCGTGGCCTCCGCTCCCGCTGCTCTCTGGTGAGCAGGTGATTGAGGCCCCTGTCGACCGCACACTGCTCGCTCGCCGCTGCACAGAAGCCGCTGTACGGTTTATCGACGCGCATGCCGAGCAGCCATTCTTTCTCTATCTGCCCCATCCGATGCCAGGCTCAACGCAGCATCCGTTCGCCAGCGAAGCGTTCCAGGGGAAGAGTCGCAATGGTGCCTACGGTGACAGTGTTGAGGAGCTCGACTGGGCTACCGGCGAGGTGCTTGATGCCCTCGAGCGTCACCACCTGACCGATGAGACCTTGGTGATCTGGACGAGTGACAACGGGGCACCACGGCGAAATCCCCCGCAGGGCAGTTGTGCACCCTTCAAAGGCCATGGCTACGACACGTCGGAGGGGGCGATGCGGATGCCCTGTCTGGTGCAGTGGCCTGGGCATGTGCCTGCCGGAGGTGTCTGTGACGCCCTCATCTCCACTATGGATCTGCTGCCTACGTGTGCACACTTGGCAGGAGCCGAACTGCCCGGCCGCAGGATTGATGGGCATGATATCTCGTCGATCCTCTTGGGCGACAGCGACACGACGAGTTCTCCATGGGATACGATTGGCTTTGGCTACTATCGGCTGGGACAGCTGCAGGCGGTTCGCGCCGGCCGCTGGCGGCTTGACCTGCCGCTGCCAGAGAAGTTCGTGACTCTTGGGCGACGCACTGAGCCTGCAGCGTGTGCCCTCTACGATGTGGCCAACGATCTGGCCCAGGCGGATGAAGTCGCCGACGACCATCCTGATGTGGTGGCCCGGCTGATGCAGCTGGCGGCGGCGATCCGGCAGGAGATCGGCGACATTGATCAGCCTGGTCGCGGTGAACGAGCAGCCGGGAAGGTCACGAACCCGGTGCCGCTGCTGGCATCTCCACCACAGCCTTGAGCACGCCTGAGCCCGGCTCGAGCAGGGTGGGGAAGACCTCCGCGATCTCAGCGAAAGGCACGCGGTGCGTGATCCAAGGCCGCGTGTCGATACGCTTCTCCTCGATCAGACTGATGATGCGGGTGAAGTCACCTGGCAGCGCGTTGCGACTGGCGAGGATCGAGAGTTCGCGACGGTGCATCACCGTGGCGTGAGAAAAGGAGAGGTTCTGCTGCGTAATACCCACGTAGACGAGCCGTCCGCCGTAGCTGCAGAGGGCGAGTGCGGCACTCATGCTCTGATGACTGCCGGTGGCATCGACAACCACCTCCGCCAGGCGACCCTCGGTCATCCCGTGGAGCGTCTCTTCATCCTCAGGCGTGCCGGTGGCGAGCAGGGTGTCGACGATGCCGAGCCGTTCACGGGCAAAGGCCAGCCGCGACTCCGCCATGTCCATCAGGATCACGCGGCTGCCTGCCAAGCGGGCAAACTCAACCGCCGAGAGGCCGATCGGTCCGGCCCCGATCACGAGCACCGTCTCCTGGTCAGTCGGCTTTCCTCGGTTGATCGCATGACAGCCAATGGCCAAGGTTTCCACCAGGGCATTCTCCTCGGGCTTGAGCCGAGGTGAGCGGTGCAGCTTGCGGGCGGGCAGCGTGTAGAGCGGCTGGAGGCCACCATCGCAGTGCACGCCGAGCGTCTGGTTGTGCTCGCAGCAGTTGGTCAGCCCGCGACGGCAGGAGTGGCAGGCCTGGCAGTTGAGATAGGGTTCAACACAGCAGCGGTCACCGACAGCCACGCCCGTCACACCGTCACCGACTGCGACCACCTCCACACTCAGCTCATGGCCCGGGATGCGGGGATAGCTGAAGTAGGGCATCGTGCCTCGGAATCCACCGTAGTCTGTGCCACAGATGCCGACGGCCTCCACGCGGACCACCGCGTCGCCTGGGCCAGGATGTTCTGGCTCTGGAACCTCGCGGTAGCCGAACGAACCGGGCTGCTCAAGAACAAGTGCCTGCATCGGTGACTGCTTTCTGTCGGGAAGAGCGTTAGGTGGCAAGGCCGTAGAAGCGGGTTGCGGTCGTGCCGAGGATCTGTTCGCGTTCGGTCTCGCTGAGTGTGCTGAGGAAGTCGGCCACGAGTCCAAACACCTCTGGATATTCGGCAGCCAGCAGGCAGACGGGCCAGTCGCTTCCATACATCAGCCGCTGCGGGCCGAAGGCTTCAAGGGCCACGTCGAGATAGGGCCTGAAGTCATCAGGTTTCCAGCCCTTCCAGGCGGCCTCGGTGACCAGGCCGGAGAGTTTGCAGGCCACGTTGGGATGCCGGGCGAGGGCACGCAGGTCGGTCTGCCAGGGCTCTCGCTCGCCAGTCTTGATCAACGGTTTGGAGAGATGGTCCAGCACAAACCGCTGTTCGGGCATCATCGCCACCAGTTCAACGGCAGCCGGCAGCTGCGGCACATACAACAGCAGGTCATAGGTCAGACCGTCGCCGTGGAGATGCCGCAGGCCTCTGACAAATGCCTCGCCCAACAGGAAGCGTGGATCCGGCTCGTCCTGCACGACATGCCGCACACCGACAAACTTTGGGTGACTGGCAAACTCTCGCAGCTGTTCACCGACGTCGGCGCTGCGGAGATCCACCCAGCCAACCACCCCGAGCACTTCGGGATGCGAGTCGGCAAGGCTCAGCAGCCATCGCGTTTCCTCGCGTGTCTGCCGGGCCTGCACGGCGACGCTGCCAGCGATGCCTTCAGCTGCGATGAGGGGTTTGAGATCAGCGGGCAGGTAGTCACGGGCGAGCCGCTCCATGCCGTCCCCGATCCAGGGATACTCCTCAGCGGAATACTGCCAGAAGTGCTGATGGGCGTCGACTCGCATGGCGATCTCCTCTCAGAGGTCATGAGTTGTTCTCAGGCAGTCCTTCGGTGTGGCCGATGTTCTTCACCGCTGCAAAGATCTGTTGAACGTCGTGCAGCAGTTCCTCATCGATCGGCTCAGCGGCCCACTCAGCCCAGGCCCGGATGTTTGCCGGGTTGGCACTGCCGGCGATCGTGGTGGCAATGTCTGTGTTTGCGAGCGAGAACTGCAGGGCGAGCTTGGCGATTGGCGTACCTCGCGACGTGCAGACCGCGGCGGCCTCGCGGGCGGCGGCCTTCACTTCTTCAGGCTCCTTGAGCCAGGCGGGCAACGCGGCATCGGTCAGCAGTCGGGCACTAAAGGGGCCTGCATTCATCACCCCGATCCCACGCTCCTTGAGCCAGGGGATCGTCTCATCGGCAAAACGGGTGTTCTGCAGGGTGTACTGGTTGTAGCTGAGCACGCAGTCGACATCGGTCTGATCGCAGATGAAGCGAAAGATCTTCTGCGGGTAGCCCGAGAATCCCACAAACCGCACCTTGCCGGCCGCTTGAGCCTTTCGTAGGGCGGGCAGGGTCTCGTCGATAATCTGCTGCATCGGCACGAACTCAATGTCGTGGCACAGGGCGATGTCGAGGTGATCGGTGCCCAGCCTGTGCAGGGAGACATCGATGCTTTCAGCCACTCGTTTGGCAGTGAAGTCGAAGTGGGTCAGGTCGTAGCGACCGAGTTTGGTGCAGAGCAGATAGTCGTCCCGCGGAATGTCACGGAGGGCCACACCAAGGAGCACCTCGCTCATGCCCCGGCCATAGAAGGGGCTCGTGTCGATCAGTCGCAGTCCACACTCCAGTGCGGTGCGGACACTCCCTAGCGCCTCGTCAAGCGTTACACGGCGAAACTCTTGGCCAAGGGACGAAGCGCCGAAGCCAAGGATCGGCAGTTCCAGGCCGGTCGAGCCGAGGGGACGGGTCTGCATGCTGAACTCGTGCGTGAAGGAGGAAAAGGCCAGGAGCGTCTGCTGTGGACGGCCACCGAGGCACTGCGAACAGTCGATCAGGAGAAGGTGCGGCAGCCGATGGTGAGCAGCAGGTTCGCCCAGGGCTGGGTCTCCGCTGTCTGGATCGTGAGCACATGATCGGCTGACGCGACGGCCTCGTAGAAGTCCCACTTCACGATAGGCATCAGCTCACACGGGCTGCCGGCGGCGGTGAGGATTCTGCGGTAGTCCGTCCAGACGGGTGGGTCACCTGGGGTTGCTGCTGCGTAGGGATCATCGCGGTCGATGCCCATCGTGTTGACCTCGTCGACCTGCACCGTGTTGACCACCGCCTCAAAGACCTGAGCGACGGAGGGAACGCCAGGAGACAGCTGCAGCGAGATCAGCTCTGCGCGGGGGCCGCGCTTGTTGGCGGCCGGGTAGTTGCCATCGGCGATCAAGACCTTGGAGTGATGGCCGGCAGTGGCGAGAACGCGGAGAATCTCCGGATGAAGCAGGGGCGTGTTGAGCATGCGAGGGAAGGCTCCGGAAGAGGTGTGCCGGGCTTAGCGGCGTGAGGCATGGCTGAGGAAACTCTGAATGCTGGCACTCGCCGCCTCAGTGGAGGTGGGGAGTGGGAAGATCTCAGCCGAGAGGAAGCCACGGAAACGAACAGCTTCGAGGGCTGCCACGATTGGCTTGACGGCAGTGTGTCCCATCCCGATCGCCCGGCGGTTGGAATCGGCCCAGTGCACATGTCCAAGCTGATCGCCCACCTCCTTGAGTGTGGCGGCGAGGTCGGTCTCCTCGATATTCATGTGGAAGAGATCGCACAGCAGCCGCACATGGCCTAGGCGATGCTGCGCGAGAAACGCAGCAGCATCGGCCTGTCGGTTGAACAGATCTGTCTCGTAGCGATTGAGGGCTTCGTAGAGGAACACTTGGCCGTGTCTGGCGGCTCGTTCGCCAAGTGGCCCCAGGGCGTCGGCAAGCATCTGGCAGGCAGATTCACGCGGTACATCGGGGGTCGATCGTCCCTGCATTGAGCCGAGAATTGCCGGGGCTGAGAGGCTCGCGGCGACATCGATAATGCCCTCAATAAAGGAGCGTGCCTTCGCTCGCACGGTAGCATCGGCATCACACAAGGAGAGCCGGTGACGCACCCAGCCTGCCCCGGTGCCGACTGCCGCAAGGCTGAGTCGATGCTTCTCAAGCAACCCTTTGAGTTCTTCCTTGGGGAAGCTCTCAGCGTCGGCGGCAAAGATCTCAACGGCATCAAAGCCGAGTGCGGCGGCCTTACCACAGGCCTCTGCGAGCGTTGGGAGGTCGTTCTGTTCGCCAGGCTGACGGCAGTGGAAGACAAACGGACCGCCACGGGCTTCAGGAACAAGACTGATGGTGACAGCAGACTTCATGCGGTGCCTCCGGTGGAGTGGTCAGCGAGGAACAAGGGACGCATGTGCCGCTCGAAAAGGTTTTCTGTGACCTGTTCCGCAACGATTGTGCGGTTGGCGATCAGCAGATCGGTGTAGCGTCTCCCCTGCTTGGCGGCGAGCTTAAAGGCCACATGCAGAAGCTGCCGCAGCGATGAGTTGAAATCGGCGTGTGTTGGCACATGCCGGATTGCGGATGCCAGTCGCGGGCCGGTCCACGTTGCCACTTCTGCGGGGCTGGGGAGCTGGCTGCGGTCGATATCGATCACTGCCGCGTAGGGTGCGGTCAGCTCGTCGATGCCGGCAAAGGCTTGCGCATAAATCTCGCGAGCGAGTGCAAGCCCTTCACCCTCCGCTTCGGCGAGGCCAATCAGCTCCTCAAGCCAAGTGGTGCCGGCGGTTTTGATATGGAAGCCTGCCCCGGTGCGGGCGGCGGCCTCTCGAATCACCGGGTAGAGCGAAAACTTGTCGCTTCCTGAGTGAACCGAGAGCTTCAGTGACGCGGGCAGGCCATAGGTAGCTGCCGCGTGGGCGAGGACGGCGATGTCGTCATTGAACTCACGGGTGAACTGGGCGAGGTCACCGACATAGTCCACACCCTTGTTGAAGCGACCGGTGAACTTCGGTGCGATCGTTTCGACAGGGATCTTTTCGTCAGCGAGCATGGCGAGGATCACCAGCAGTTCCGGAGGCGTCTGCGGATCATCGGTTTCGTCCATGCTCACTTCGGTGACGAAAGAATCGCGATGGCCGGCAATATGCCGCCAGAGGGCTCCAGCCTCACGACATGCCGAGAGATAGTGCATGGCGATGCGACGGGTTTCATCGGCAGAGAGTGGCAGGGGTTCCTCAATACCTTTGACCTGTACCGGCTGCGACAGCTCAGGGTGTCGGGCAAGGAAGGCGTCGACATCTGCTGCGTTGGCGGGCTGCCCGATGGCGTCGGCCACATCGATCGTGAAGAAGTCTGAACATGGGAGGTAGCCATCCACCGTTTCCAGGCGGATGTGGTCGGCATCGACATACCACGGGTGCGACCAGCCGCGGGCGGCAACAGCGGCCGCTGCCGCCTCCCGCACACTCGCCGGCTGGCTGCCCACAAAGGTGTGCTCGCGATGCGACTTGTTCCAGACGGGAGCAGCGATGATCCCATGCTCGGCGAGCTGCTCGAAGGCAGCCAGCTGGGCCTCGGCTTCATGGGCGAAGCGGTCTCCAACACCGAAAGAAAAGCGAGGCAGCGACATGAAAGGATCTCAGTGAGTGGCGGCGGAGCTGATCAAGAGCGAGAGTCGCAGTGTAAGGCCCAACGTTGGCAATGCGAACGCCCGGCGAAGATCGCGGCGAGACGGCCTCCTGATGAAGATGACCCCGTTGACGTCGTCTCGTGGAAGCTGCTGACAGTCCCACCCCGAGTGATGGTGGTCTCAGGTGGCGTTTATGCTGATGCCACGGAGCAGACACCTGACGAGAGATCGATGCCAAAGACTGCAGGAGATGCCGCAGCAACGGACACCGCAGTGTATGCGGCTCAAGACGCTGCAGTGATTGTCGCAGGGGGTCGCGGTCGGCGACTGGGCACGCCTGCCGGCGGCAAAGCTGCGGTGCCCTTGGGAGGTGTCACGCTCCTTGAGCGGACGCTCGCGGTCGTGACCGAGGTTGTGCCAAGGGTGGTGGTTGTGGCGGCAGATGGGCAGCCGCTGCCTAGGGTGGCAAGGTCGACTACCGCACGGGTCGAGGTGGTCGTTGATTCCCAGGCAGACGCCGGTCCCTTGGCTGCCATCGCTGATGGCCTTCGGCAGCTTGCCGATGTCGCTCAGCCCCAGCGGACACTGCTGCTTGCGTGTGACATGCCTTTGTTGAAGCCAGCGGTGCTGCGGCAACTGCTCGCTGCGTGTTGCCCGGTGAGTGCGGACGCTCGCGGGCAGGTGTCGTGGGTCGTGCCGGTCGTGAAGGGCGTTCCGCAGGTGCTCTGTTCGGCACTTGCTGGAGCGAACGCCAGCATGACTGAGGTGGTGGAGGCCATGCTGGCAAGCGGACGACGAGATCTCCGCGGACTGCTCGAGCGGGTGTCCTGGCGATCGCTGACAGAGACCGACCTACAGCAGGCTGACCCGCAGCTCGACTCATTTCGTGATATCGACACCGCCGAAGATCTGGTGACAATCCAGTCCATGACACGTTCTGCAGATCTCACATTTTCGCCGCTTGTGGAGCGGCTGCTGGCAGCACCTGATGGCATGCCGCGGCTGCCGGAACTGGGGCCGGGCCGCCCGGTGGAGTCGCACCGTCAGGCGTTGGCCGACCTGACGGTTGAGCAGCTCTTTGAGGGTTGTGCGGTTCGTGATGCGAGTGCCGCCCGGTGCTGTCTTGCGGGGCTCTGGCTCTGGAACAACTTCCTCGACGAATCGCATCACATCAGCCAGGCGATCAAGACCGCCGATGGGAGCTACTGGCACGGGATCATGCACCGACGTGAGCCTGATCCAGGCAACGCCAAGTACTGGTTTCGCCTGGTCGGCCACCATCCGGTGTTCGCCCCGTTGGCGGCGGCTGCTGTCGAGTTGGTGGGTGATACCGATTTCGCGGGTGCTAGCGATTCCTGGAGTCCCGCCGCGTTCATCGACTGGTCCTCCAGCGTGGCCGAAGGCTCGACCGATGAACAGAAAGCCCGCGAGATTGCTGCACTGGAATGGCGGCTGCTCTTCGCGCACTGCCAGCGGCACGCCTCTGGCGGGGAGATGTGACTCTGAAGGGGCGTCAGGAGCATCCACCCAATGTCGCGGTGGGGACGACAGCAGCACGAGACAGACAGACTCGACGAGCTCAATGAGCGGATCGAGGGAGAGGAGCGTTCTCGTCAACGCCGTCCCTGGCGTCGGCTGCTGACCCTGGCCCTGCTTGTGGCTGGACTCTGGTGTGCACCGCAGGTGGTGGTGCTGACGCAGCTTCGTGAGCGTCCGCTGCAGGCGATTGTCAGTCGCCTCGATGCCACGGTGGCGAGTGGCTCTGCGGCATGGAGCTGGTTTGGCCCCACGGTCTACCGGAACATCGTGCTGCACGATGCCGATGGTCAGCCACTCCTGGCGATTGAGCGGGCCGAGCTCGATGCAGGGCTCTTTCAGCTGGCGAGCCAGTTCGGTCTCTCGGCAACACCGCAGCTCGGCACACTGCGACTCTCGGGTGTGGAGCTGGTCACGCGTGTGGATGCGAACGGAAGTGATCTCGAGCGGCTGCTCTCGTCGTGGAAGGCCACACAGGCAGCCTCGCGACGGCCCGAGCTGGAACTCGAGGTGGTGGATGCTGGCGTGCTGGTCATCGACACGGTGCACGCGGACTCCTGGCGGCTCGAGGACCTCGTCGCCGCGGCCCACCTCACACCACAGGGTCTGACGGGCTGGACGGTGGCCGGCCGGGCTGTTCATGCAGGGCGTGGTCCGCAGGAAGTCGATGCTGTCGCCATCTTCAGGCAGTTCCGCGATGAGGAGTCTGCAGGCACCCACGCCGCGCGGATCCAGGTCGCTACGCAGGCAACGGCACTGATGGCTCGTGAGGGAGGCTTCTCACTCTCGTCGCCGCAGCGGTCTGTCGAAGCGAAGGACAACGAGCCGCAGACACTCGTGCTGGCGACCCACCGACTGCCCCTGGGAATCAGTGAGCTGGCGGCCGTTCGCTATGGCATGCCTGTCGTGCTTGATGGGCATGCGGACATGCGGGTCGATGTCACCCTGCCTGTTGCTGCTGCAGAACGAGCCCAGCCCTCCGGCTATGTCGTCGAAGGCCGCGTGACGGCAACGGATGTTCATGTGCTCGATGCCGCGCTGCTCCAAGAGCAGTTTCGCTTCGAGCGTGTTGAGCTGCCGGTCAGCTGCCTGGTGACCTCCGATGCGGTGGTGCTTCGCGAGTGCTCTGCCAGCTCGCCACTGTTTCACCTCAAGGCGACGGGCCAGCTGCCGCTGCGAGCCCGTGGTCAAGAGCAGTGGCTCGAGACGGCGGCTGCGGCTGACTTCACACTTGCTGGTGAAATCGATCTGGCTGCCGTGGCGGCGGGTCGTCCCGGCGGACTCCAGCTGCGGCCTGATGTTCGGGTGACCGAAGGCAGCCTGAAGGTGGCCGCGGTGTCGCGGGCGGAGGGAGAACGCCGCGTGATTGAGGTCCGGGTCTCCTCTGAAGATCTTGAGGCGATGCAGGGCGAGCGTCCGCTGCGATGGGATGCGCCTCTCTCGGCCTGGCTCCGCGGCAGTCGGAACCTTCTGCAGCCTGGCTTCCGGATTGACGAGGCACGGATCGTCTCACCCGCCTTTGAGGTCTCGGCGGTGAGTGATGAGCAGGCGACCACACAGGTCACCTGGACGGCAGACCTTGAGCGACTCGTCGGGCAGGTAGGCGAGCTTCTCGATCTGCCGGCAACGACGGTGGCGGGGATATCTCGCGGGAGCTGTCGTTTCAGCTCAGCACATGCCAACGGCTCGACTGCAGCCACGCTCTCGGCGAGCGTCGATGGATTTGCCCTGCAGCTCCCAGGTCACGATCGCTGGTCTGATGACCAGCTGCAGCTTGAGGCGACTGCTGTTGGTCAGTTTGCCGGTGGAGGCATCCGCATCGAACAAGGTCATGCCCGGCTTGACGCCGGTCTTGACGTGGCTGAACTCACCGTTACCAGTCCGTGGACAATCGGCCTTGCGGGCTTCGTGGATGCGGCACAACGGACAGGACCCACGCCCCCAGCGGTGGAAGTCGCGGTCGCCGGTGCCCTGGAACGATGGCATGCCCGGCTGGCATCTCTCTGGTCGAGAGCCAGCCTGGCAAATCTGACGATCCGCGGCAGCTGCGATCTCTCCGGCACGCTGTCTGCGGTCGAGGAGGGTTGGCGGCTCACACGGGGCGGCGGCGAGCTCGCAGATGTGGCCGTGGAACTTCCCGATGGCCGTTCCTTTGAGGAGCCGCGTGTGGTCGGCAGTGTGGCTGGCACGCTGTTCTCACATGGCCGGGGCGTGGAGATCTCGTCGGCTGAGGTGCTCACCGCCACACTCTCGGTGAGGAGTGGTGGCTTCGCCTATCTACCGCGTGCGGGAGCCCTGGTGGCCGGACAGCGGCTGCCTTTGCTGCGTGGTGTTGGCCAGTGGCAGGCGGATGTTGGGCGGATGGAGCGGTGGCTTGTGACGCCGCTGACTGCCGCGACATGGCCCGCTTCAGGCCGCGTCTGGGGAACGTTTGACGTCAGCGAAGCAGCAGATGGGGTCGGGCTGCGGTTTGCCGCGACGGGCAATGATCTTGCCCTCGGTCGCGTGCCGGCCGCATCGGTGCTGGGCATAGGCGGCCCAACGGCGGCAACGGAGGTCTGGCGGGAGCCGCGGGCCACCTTCCTGCTGGAAGTCACGCGTCAAGGGCAAACGCCCACCGGAGACGTGACCATCAAAGCCGTCACACTCGAGTCGTCGACTGCAGCGGTGCAGGCGTCAGGCATTCTGCGGGATCTCGACCAGCAAGGTTTTCTCGAACTCACCGGCACCGCCAGCTACGACTGGGACCTGATCTCACGTCTGGCCACACCCTGGACCGGTGGACGTGTGCTCCTCTCCGGGAGCGGCGGACGTCCCTTCACGATCCGCGGGCCGCTGCAGGTTGAGCCACCTGAGGCTCTCGCAGACGACAGGATGCACACCGGGGGGCTCCCCGTCGATCCACTTGCCGAGCGTCCTCCAGTGGCTCCGCTGGAGCGACCTGACGACTGGTTGGCCGCCGCTCGTGGTCTTGAGCCAAACAGACCTGCTCGTGGAATCACACGCAGCGTGTCGCATGCTGCGGCCTCTCCAGCCGGGGTGACGGCCGCCGCGTGGCTGCGGTCAGCATCGCTCGAGACCACGCTTGGCTGGCGAGCGGCAGACGTGTTTGGGGTACCGATTGCTGCAGGTGACATGCCGATGCGGCTGCTGGAAGGGCAGCTGGCGTTTGGGCCCTTTGACCTGGCAGCCTCGGGTGGGCGGCTTCGTGGAACACCATGGGTGCGGTTTCTCCCAGGGCCTGCAGAGCTCGTGGTGCCACCCGGCCGCATTGTTGAGCGGGTGGACATTTCTCAAGGCATGGCCAATCGCTGGATGACCTGGGTGGCACCGCTGCTGGGGCATGCGGCGGAGATCCAAGGCCGGCTCAGCATCGACACCGCGGGCACGCGAGTCCCCTTGGCAGACCCATTTGGTGGCCAGTCTGCAGGGCAGGTGATCTTTGAAGGCGTCGAGGTGACGCCTGGCCCTCCTGCTCAGCCACTGGTCACCCTGATTGGCCGCCTGCAGGCGCTGTTCGATCCGCGGTTTGGGATTGGCGACAAAGTGGTGATGATGCGAGTGCGACCAGAGCCAGTGCGGATCTGGCTGCACGAGCGGCGGATCTGGCATGAAGGCCTGGTGATCGATGCAGGACAGCTCACCGTTCGCACCCGTGGCAGCGTGGCAGAGGATGGCACACTCGACATGGATGTGGAGCTCGCCTTCCGAGGCGACATTGCAGGACAGACGCCGATCGTGGCCACCCTTCTGCGGACCCCACTGCTGATCCCCCTCAAGGGCACCCTCGACCGACCGCAGTTTGACGCCTCTGCGATCGACCAGATCTTCGTGCGAATCGCGGAGAACACTGCCAATGCGGTGATTGGGGAAGGCCTTAGCCGCGGCCTTGAGGCGATGTTTGGCAACCCGCAGCCGCCCGCCCCGCCTCGCTGAGTTCACGCCGCAGCCTGCGATCGAGCGCTGCGATCAGTCGCTCCAGCCGCAGTCGGTAGCTGTGATGCTCAACCTCCAGCCGATGCCTGGGGGAGTCCACATAGCAAAACGGTGTGAGTGCGGGAGACTGCTGCCGCTTCTGTCGCAGCCAAGAGGCAGTCCGTGGTGCGTGACGACGTGCGAGGGCCATCCGAGCGACGACCCGAGCCTGAAGGTCGGTCAGTCCCCACTGGCCGCTGTCAGGCTGGATCAGTCCCACACACGCGATGTCGTCGCGATGGCGAGGCAGCATGTGCAGAAACAGATCGGGAGGATCATCATTGCCTCTGACGGAGGAGGCGTGAGCTGCGGTGGGGGCATGTCGACGGTCACCGAGTTCCTGGAGGTCGATAAACGGCATCTCAATGCGGAAACCTGTGGCAGCGATCACGACATCGATCTGTTCACGTCGCCCGTCGGCAAACACCACATCGCCCTGTTCAAACCGTTTCACGCTGCCAACGGAGCTGATCCGGCCCTCATCGATACGGCGATAGAGTCGCTCATTGATCACCGGATGGCTTTCCCAGAGCTGATGGTCAGGTGCGGGAAGCCGATGCCGATGTGGAAGGCCGATGGCCCGGTCGATCAGACGCAATGAAATCAGTCGTCGCAGCCAGATCGGCACGCCCATCTTCAGGAGCCGTTCGCCCCGCAGGTCGGCAGGGCGATTGAGGATCGTCCGCGGCACGATGTGGTAGTGGCGACGGGTCGAGTGAAACGTCGCTGCTGCCTGCTGGCTGACATCGACGGCGATATCGCAGCCGGAGTTGCCGCCACCGATCACCAGCACCCGCTTGCCAGCGAGGGGAAGCGGCGTGTCGGGCGAGCGATACTCCGCCGAGTGCAGGATCGTGCCGGCGAAGCTTCCTGGGATCTCGGGCATGCGTGCCGCATGGTTGTGCCCATTCGCGATCACCACACCTTCGTAGGCTCTCGTGGCCTGCCCTTTGATGTGCACGTCCCAGCCACCCCCAGCTCGGGGCACCACCCGCTGGACATCGCAGTGCGGACGGATCGACGGCCGCAGTCCGAAATGGTCCGCATACGACCGCAGGTAGGCCAGACAGTCGGTGTGGTGGGGATGCCATGGCAGGCTGCGTGGCATCGGGTAGTCCACAAACTCTGTCAGTGGCCGAGAGCTGATCAGCCGGGTCGAGGCAAACACACGGGAGGCCGCCGAGCCGAAGTACCAGTTGCCGCCGAGGTCGTCTTCTCGTTCCAGACACTCTGCCGGAAGCCCCAGCTCTTGCAGGCTCTTTAGCGTGGCTAATCCGGAAGGCCCAGCCCCGATCACACACCAGCGGCCGGTGCTCTGCGGGCGTGTGGGTGTGCCTGCGATCACAGCATCGCTCCAATCGCTTCGGCAAGGCTGGTGAGATCGGCTTCGGTGTGATGCCAGGACAGGCTGATCCGCAGCAGGCTGCCCCCCTCAGGCACGCTTGGCGGACGAATCGCAGGCACAAAGTAACCAGCCTCAGCAAGCGCCGCCGAGATGGTCACGGCACGGTGTGGCTCCCCGACAACGACAGGCACGATCTGGCCGCTGCGTTCGGTGGCCGAATCGGATGTTGTCGACACGGAGCGGGATGCCAGCATGGCTCGGAACTCTGCCGCCTTGTGCAGCAGCTGCTGGCGACGAAAGGGCTCTTCACCAACAAGGGCGATTCCGCGAGCCGCTGCTGCGGCGACTCCTGGTGGATGGGCGGTGGAAAAAACCCAGGCTCGTGCGGCATGCGAAAGCCAGGTGGTCAGCGAGGCTCGGCCAGCAACAAACCCGCCGGCAGCACCGATCGCCTTCGAGAGCGTGCCCACTCGGATGTGCACCCCGTCACTGCACCCGGCCGCTTCGACTAGGCCACTGCCGCGGTCACCAAAGACCCCTGTGGCATGGGCTTCATCGACCATCAGCATGGCGGCATATCGATGAGCGATCTCAGATAGGTCTGCCAGCGGCGCGATGGTGCCATCCATCGAGAACAGGCTGTCGGTGACAATCAGCGTTCGCTTCGCAGGCCCTGCGGCTGCAAGCGCATGTTCGAGGGCGGTGAGATCCCGGTGTGGGTAGACGAGGAGGCGAGCTTTGGAAAGCCGGCAGCCATCGATGATGCTCGCATGATTGCGTGCGTCGCTGGCGATCAGGTCTCCTTCGCCGACAAGCGCGGGAATCGTAGCTGCATTGGCCGCATAGCCACTCGGAAAGGCGAGCGCCGCGTCCACTGAGAGCAGTGAGGCGATCGCCCGCTCCAACGTCTGGTGTGCGACCGACTGGCCACTGACGAGCGGACTCGCTCCTCCCCCAAAGCCTTCGGCACAGCTGCCTTTCGAGCAGGCCCGCGTGAGCCGCACATCACCGGAGTAACCGAGATAGTCGTTGGAACCGAAGTTGAGCAGCTGCTGACCATTGAGCTCGACCTCGCGGCCTTGCCGTCCGCGGCGAACTCGTGGCAGACGCCGCAGACCCTCGGCCTCAAGATGCTCAAGGGCCGGCTCAAGCCAGCTCAAAGCAGCCGGCAGTGGTGCTGCGGGCGGTGGTGAGGCTGAGGGTGGCGAAAGCGGTGTGGAGTCGGTGCGGCAGGACATTCCCTGATTATGGCTTCTTGCTGGCGAGCTTTTCGATGGTGCGAAACTCTCCGGCGGTGACAGGCATGACCGACAGTCGGCTGCCTTTGCGGAGCAGTTCCATGCCAGCGAGGGCTTTCACCCCACGCAGCTCCTCAAGAGGAATCTCACGAGGAAAAATCACGACAAGTTTCACATCGACCATCGCCCAGATCGGCTTCTCAGGAGTCGCCTTTGGGTCGTGGTAGTGGCTCTTGGGGTCGAGGGCGGAGTGGTCGGGATAGGCCTCTTTGACCACCTCGACAATGCCGACTGCAGCGGGTGGAGCGGCGTTGGAGTGGTAGTAGATACAGCGGTCACCCTTCTTCATGCTCTGCATAAAGTTGCGGGCCTGGTAGTTGCGAACGCCGTCCCAGCAGGTGGTTTTCTTAGGGGCTTTGGCGAGGTCCTGGATGGAAAAACTCGAGGGTTCGCTCTTGATGAGCCAGTGGTTCATTGACAGTTCCTTCGATGGTTGGCTCTATCGTGCGCGATCCTCGTCGCGTCTACAATCACCACTCCGCGATGGCCAGTGAGCACACAGTAAGCACCGCCTGGCCTGACAAGAACTGTCAGCCGTCGATCAGAACGACATGCAGTTCTTTGGGGCCATGGGCTCCCAGCACGAGGATCCGCTCGATGTCACCGGTACGGCTGGGGCCCGTGATGAACGACAGCATGCTGGGGAGCTGTCCGCCATGCTGTTGCTTCATGACCTCGAGAGCATCCCCAAGCGTGCTGACGATCTGCTCGGCACGGGCGATCACGACATGCACAGGGGGTAGAATCGAGAGGCCGCGGCCCCCCGAGAAACGGCTGCTGGCCAGGATTGAGCCGGTCTGAGCCACCAACAGTTCACACGAGGAGATGCCGGCGTCGCAGGTCTGCAACTGCCGCTTGTCACTACAGTCGCTGGAGTCCACCAGATAGGTTTCGCAGCTGACCTCGCCGATGACCTCGGCCACCAGCGGATCGTTGTGCCAGGCGATGCGTTGCCAGTCAGCCTCACGGGTCAGCTGAGCAACGCTGATTGTCGCCTCAGCGGTCGTGCCGCAGCGATGCACGACCGCCCGCAGCTTCTCGAGATTGTCAACAAGGATCGCCAGACGCTCGCCAGGGGTCTCGCCACCATCTGGCAGCCAGGGGCGACCTGCGTCTGCAGGAAGCACCGAGAGTGTGGGAAACGGAGAGCTCTCAGCCGCAGGCGGCTGCGGGCTGGCTGCGGTGTGTGTCACTAGCGTCCGGTCAAGGACATGGGGTGGCGGTGCTGCCACGCGAAGGCCTTCGCGGAGTCGCCCCAGGATCGCCTCGCGGCTCGCTCGCGAACAGTCTGGGGTGGTCGTGGGAGTGCTCATGCGGTGCCTCCTGGCAATGAGCGTGTGGCTGATCGCTGACGACGCCTCCAGGCAGACCGAAAACTCTCTTGCGGTGGTGAGGGGAGGTCACGACTCGCGAGCCACTCACGAACCAACGGAGGCTTCAGGCGACGGGCGAGACCCATCGTATGACGGGCGATCCAGCCGGCGATTCGAAACAGCCACGGCCGACTGGCTACAGCCACAAACAGCCGGTGGCCAAGTCGTTCCATTCGGCTTGGAGCAGTGCGAGCTGCGTTGCGGCGGTTGTGGAGTAGGTGGTGGTGGATGTCGATGCGTACCGGACAGGCGTCACTGCAGGCACCGCAGAGCGAGCTTGCTCCAGAGAGATGATTCCAGTCGGCGAGGCCTCGGAGGTGAGGCGTGATCACGGAGCCGATTGGCCCCTGATAGGTCGTGCCGTAGGTGAAGCCACCAACGTTCTTGAAGATCGGGCAGACGTTGAGGCAGGCGCCGCAGCGGATGCACTGCAGACTGTCTCGCTGTTCCGGATCGGCGAGAATCGCCGAGCGATGGTTGTCGAGAAGCACCACGTGCATCTCTTCTGGGCCGTCACACTCTCCGTCCTGTCGTGGACCACCGTAGAGCGTGTTGTAACAGGTCATTGGCTGACCAGCGCCCGCCGTGGCGAGCATCGGGAGCAACACCGAGAGGTCGTCGAGATTGGCGACCACCTTCTCGATGCCCACCAGGGCGATATGCATCCGTGGCAGGGCCGCGGTGAGCCTCGCGTTGCCCTCGTTCTCTGTGATTGAGATCTGCCCCGTCTCGGCAACGAGAAAGTTTGCTCCTGTGATGCCTACGTCGGCGTCGACATAGAGCTGTCGCATGTGATCGCGAGCGATCATCGTCAGCTCTTCGGGGCTGTCCGTTGGTGCAGTGCCGAGGTTGTCTTGAAAGAGACGGCTGATCTCCTCACGGCGAACATGCATGCAGGGAAACACGAAGTGGTAGGGCGGTTCCCCACGAAGCTGCTGAATGAACTCACCGAGGTCACTCTCCACCACACCAAACCCCTCCTCTTCCAGGGCGGCATTGAGGTGTATCTCCTCGCTGGTCATGCACTTGCTTTTGATGATCGCCTTAGCATTCGCCTTGCGGAGCAGGTCAAGAATGATCTGACGGGCTTCCTCGGCGTTGGCGGCCCAGTGCACCCTGCCACCACGGGCCTCAAAGTTGTCCGCAAACTGCTCCAACAGCGTGTCGAGCTGGTTGACAGCCGACCACTTCGCGAGGCTTGCCGCATCGCGAGCGTGTTCCCAGTCGCGATACCGTGCTTTCTGGGCATCCCGGCTCTTGTAGTAGCCGGTCAGCGCTGAGCGCACGAACGAGCGGTGGCCAACATCGGCCACGTGTGCGGTGGCATCAAGCAAGAACCGACGTTTGGGGCTCGCAGCGGCGGCTGGCCCGTGCGGCTCATCAGGTTTTTTCCCCGCCTCCAGTGAGGCAAGGGCTGCGGTATGCTGGAGGCTCGTCATAGTCCAAGGTGGCTGTCGGGAAATCGGCCTTGTCTTTTACAGGATACCCGTTGTGCGGGAACCTGGTCAGAGGGAAGACCAGCAGCTAGCCGCACTGGGATGACAAGAGCACTGGGATGACGATCTGAAGTTCTGTGGGGTCTCCCGGCGGAGGCCGGACCATCTGCGGTTGTTGCGGAGGAGGTTGGGTGTGGGAGGCCTGATGGCAGAACCCTCGGTCTGGTTCATTGTGTGGCTGGGGATCGGTGCTGCGCTGACCGTTGCCTGGGCAGCCGGCTGTGTATGGGTCCAGCGGGATGCTGCGTTGATCCTCGGCCAGCCACAACGATGGACCTTCGCAGCCATTTTTATGGGCATGATTTCCCTGCTGGCCTTGCTGCGTGTGGGACCGACCGTGATGCCTGTGTTGCTGTTGCTCTGGAGCGTCGGCGGCATCGGCTACCTCCTCTACCGTGATAACAAGGCGATGGAGTCGGAGCGGCTGCTCCTGAAGCTCTTCACACGTGAGTTCTGGCGTGACTGTGGCCGATCGCTCAAGAGAAAGCTGCAGTGGTCTCGTTCAACTGGTAGAGCGGTTGCCGGTGGCGACGCGGTCGACTTTGTGGAACTGCTCAAAAAGGACGGTTCGTCGCTGGATGGGAGTCATGGCTCGGACCGAGAGGTCTCCAAAGCGGTCGCCACGATTCGTGAGATCTTTGAATCGGCGATCACGATGCGGGCAACCGACATTCATGTGGAGCCGAAAAAAGGTGACGAGTTTGGAGTCCGGTTTCGGGTCGATGGCATCTTGCAGAATGTCTCGACGCTGTCCGGAGATGAAGGGCGGCCTGCGGTGTCTGCGGTCAAGGTGCTCTCCGACATGGATATCGCTGAGCGGAGGCGGCCGCAGGACGGAACCTTTTCTGCCCGCTACCAAGGCCGCACCTTTGATGTGCGGGCGGCCTCCGGACCGACCAACTTCGGTGAAAAGATTGCGCTGCGTCTGTTGGATGCCGATGGGGGCATCGTCCAAGGTGGCCTGACCGGGCTGGGGATGGCGCCGGCGATGCTCGACTCGATGCGGTCCCTGATCCAGCGGCCGCACGGGATGCTGATCGTCTGCGGGCCGACGGGTGCTGGAAAAACGACGACGCTCTATTCAGCGCTCTCTGAGATTGATTCCCTGACCCGCAACATCATGACGATTGAGGATCCGATTGAGTATCGGCTTGACAACGTTTCACAGACGGCGGTCAACGTGGCTGCCGAGCTGACGTTTGCCAAGATTCTCCGCTCTGCGTTGCGGCAAGATCCGGACGTGATTCTCGTTGGTGAGATTCGTGACAAGGAGACAGCAGAGATTGCGATGCAGGCTGCCCTCACCGGGCACTTTGTGTTTACCACACTCCACGCCAACGATGCGCCCACCACGATCACGCGTCTGCTCGATATCGGCATTGAGGCAAGCCTGATTCAATCTGCGTTGACGGCGGTCCTTGCTCAGCGACTCGTACGAGTCCTCTGTCCAAAATGTCGCGAGCCGTACGAGCCACAGCCCGAACTCCTCAAGGCCTTGGGCATTCGCGCTGAGAAGCCACCCGTCTTCTACCGTGAGAAGGGCTGCAAAGAGTGCTTTGGTGTGGGCTTCCGCGGCCGCACCGGTATCTACGAGCTGCTTGAGATCGGTCCGGAGGTTCGTGGCCTGTTGGTGGGACAGCCGTCGATCGAGTCGATTCGCATTGCGGCGAGGAAGGCCGGCATGAAGAGTCTGCGGATTGATGGCGTGCGGAAGGTGCTCGCCGGCGTAACCACGCTCGACGAAGTGACACGGGTGACCAACTGAGGCTCACGATGCTGCTTGCAGAGAGTTCCGTCGTTCAACGGCTTGATGATCCAGCTGTCGCCCTGTGCGTCCTGGTGATGGTCATTGCCGGAATTAAACTCGGCGGATTTCGTTCCACGTTAGTTGGCTTTGGCCTGCTGCTCTCGGTTGATGCAGCGCTTGCGCTGTGTGGCTGGACGGCCGAGATGCTCGTCAAGATCGAAGTGCCCCAGGGCTACGCAACGCTCTCTGCGTTTGCGGTCATCTTCTTGGCAGGCGTGGCGATAACCGTCGGAGGCACACAGGCGGGGATCCGCGAGTATGCCGCACGGCTGCGGCCAGTTCCCGACGCCATCCTCGGTGGGTTGGCGGGCATACTCAGTGGTGTCGTGATTGCGGCGGCCGTGCATATCGGCTGGTCGATGGCGACCGAGCTGCCGGCCGAATATCGCTTCCAGCCCGAAGAGGTGCAGTTTCGCGTGGGCGAGGCGATGCTGGCCAACGTGTCAGGCGTGGCCAACAGTCTGGCTGACGAAATGCTCCAGCGGTATCAAACTGGGCTCTGGTATGGGCCGTTGCCGGAGCCAGAACAGCCTGAGGATGCTGGTGATGCCTCCGCAGCGACGGGTGTGGATGAGGCTGTCTCGGTCGGTGAGGATGGCGAAGCGGAGCCCACCGGCGATGCTGATCGCCCAGGTGGCTTTCTGCCCACCTTGCCGGAGGGGGGGCTCTCACAGCCGCCGGTGGAGTATCCATCGTCAGCTCCTGCCACCGGTTCACTGCCTACAAGCGGTTCACTGCCAGCCGGCGGTGGTGGTGGCTCTCAGCCGCCTGCTGCTGATGGAAGTGATGGCCTAGGATCTGCGGCTTCAGTTCCGGGGTCGGCACCAGTTCCGGGGTCGACAACCGGTCCGGGGTCGACAACCGGTCCGGCAGGATCGACTCTGCCACGGCAACAGCCGTAGGAGCTCGGGGCATCTCTGGCTCGTCACCGAATCTCTTGTGAGGCCATCTCTCATGAGGCCTTGGTTCTCATGAGGCCTCTGTGCAGCCGGTGGCGAGGACCTCGGCGAGGTGGATCGTGCGGCAGCTCTTGCCGTTGCGGCTGAGCCAGCCATCGAGCTGCATCTGGCAGCTGGGGTCACTCGAGACCACATACTCCGCGTCGGTCCGAGCGAGGGAGCCTCCCTTCACCTCTGCCATCGCGGTGGAGATCATCGGAAACTTGACGCTGAAGAGACCGCCAAATCCGCAGCAGCTCTCCGCTTCGTCACATTCGACAAGTTCCAGGCCGCGAACGGCAGCGAGCAGTTTGCGGGGAGCCTCTTTGATCCGCAGCTCGCGGAGGCCGTGGCAGCCGTCGTGGTACGTGACGCGATGGGGAAAGTGGGCACCGACATCCGTCACGCCGAGCTTCTCCACAAGAAACTCACCGAACTCATAGGTGCGGGCAGCAAGGTCGAGTGCTGCGGTCTCATGCGGTGTGCCGGCGAGCAGCTCTGGGTAGAACACCCGCATCATCGCCACGCATGAGCCACTCGGGCCAACGACGGCATCAGCAGCTTCGAACAGTCGCAGAGAACGCAGAGCGAGTTCCTTCGCTTCATCCCAGTAACCAGCATTAAAGCTTGGCTGGCCACAGCAGGTCTGGCCATCTCGGTATTCCACCGTGTGGCCGAGGTGCTCGAGCACGTGTGTGACCGCCAGCCCCACCTGCGGCGTCATCTGGTCGACGAAACACGGGATGAAGAGGCAGACATTCATAAAGGATTCTAGGAGCGTCGCTCGATTGCACGGACCATGGCCGCGCCCATGTCGGCAGGGCTTTCGGCAATTTCGATGCCAGCATCGCGGAGCGCCTCGAGCTTGGCCTCGGCAGTGCCCTTCCCTCCGGAGATGATAGCCCCTGCATGCCCCATCCGCTTGCCGGGAGGTGCTGTCCGTCCTGCGATGAACGCGGCAACAGGCTTGGTGACATGCTCTTTGACGAAGGCGGCGGCCTCTTCTTCAGCGCTGCCGCCGATCTCGCCCATCATTAGGATTGAATGTGTATCGGGGTCTTCTTCAAACAGTTTGAGGATGTCGATGAAGCTCGAGCCGACCAGCGGATCACCACCCAGACCGACGCAAGTGCTCTGCCCATGTCCAAGCTGGGTCAGCTGCCAGACCGCCTCATAGGTGAGCGTGCCGGAGCGGCTCATCACACCCACATGC
>Ga0181607_10000594_pt1 | contig 31455 bp, 28 predicted proteins | sample 041ome_9_FD_132420 | JGI IMG/M metagenome (GOLD analysis project Ga0181607, IMG submission 132420) | Coastal salt marsh microbial communities from the Groves Creek Marsh, Skidaway Island, Georgia - 041413US metaG (megahit assembly) | ecosystem: Environmental > Aquatic > Marine > Intertidal zone...
ATGATAGAAGAATTAATATTAGATTTCTATAATCATAATTAGCGTATAACCCAACAAACAAAAACCAAATTATATATGGATATTGTAAAGTAACATTATCTACACCATATTTATTAAATGTAATCTTTCTACTATTTCTAATAAACCAAGCAATGGAAAAAGCTAAAGTTAGAATAAATGTAAATATAAGAAGCACATATCTGTAACCCCCGTAACTATTCATAACTTGAACCCAAAAGTATTGACTGAAGCTTAGAAATCCTGTTGCATTATGGGCTCCACTAGGTCTGGGCTGTCCAGATAGCAGATTCAATTTTTCAAAATATAATAAATTAAAAACAAGGAATGTAATTATACTCATTATCACAAAATTCATCTTTCTATAGTTTTTGAAGTGTAAAAAATAAAATACTAATCCAATTAAAATTGCAACAGGATGCTGCTTTATTAATGAAATAAGTAAAACCATAAAAATATTTAAATTTACATAACGCTTATTTTTAATGTTTGTAATAAAGTAAAAAGCCGATAAGTTCAAAAATAAATCCATATTAAATTGATGAAAAGCAAAATTTGCTACAGGACTTAAAAAAATAATTGCAAAATAAGGGATGTAATCCCTATTTTTATTTGTAACTTTGATATAAAAATAACACAAAAATATTGATAACGAAAAAATCCAAATAGCTGTTCCCTGAAATACATTAACATTCAATCTTATTAAATGATGCAATGGCCCGTATCTATAATTTCCCATTGGACATGTTGAAATATTTTCAAAATAATAATTTGAATATCTTCCCAACAAAAATTGACATAAATATTGATTAAGATCAATTTTTATATCTGGAAACTGTGCTTGTAAATAGAAATCATTATTTCCAGTTTTTAACCAATAGATAGATAAGGAGTCGAATAATCCACTTAAAACTTTTTTTATATAAAAAACAATAGGTGCTATCTGATAAAAAATTTCATATTTTTTATCAATCTTTAATTCAAAACCAAAAATTATAAAAAAGAAGATGAAAAAGATTCCAAAATACTTATAGTCAATTAAAACAAAGTAGGTGAGGCCCGTTAAGGCTACTATATTTTTTAATTTAAAATTATTTTTAATCATTAAAAATTGTATTACAGATTTATTTTTTCTTTTTCTATCACTCTAAAGTTTCTTCTTACCTGGTTATGGATTGCTGACACATATTCAGACATTACAGATGTTATTAGTAGTATCAAAAAAGAAAAAGTCGAAACAATAAATAAGATTGTTACAGTACCACCAGAAATAAGATCATTATTTACAAATAAAAATATTAAACCTTGAACAACTGAAACAATCATTAATAATAATGAAAATGTTATTCCGTAAAAAGATAGCCTTCTTAGTGGAGATGTAGATGTAGACACAATACCGTTTATTGCATGATCATAGTAATCTGTTAATTTGTAATTAGATTTTCCTTTGTTTCTTTCTTCCCATTTATATGGGACCTCAACATAATCGGATGTTAATGAAGCAATTAATCCTCTAATGTATGGATAATAATCATCAATTTCAAATAGCTCTTCATAGACACTTCTATCAAGAAGTTGATATTCACCTGCATATTTAATCAAATTAATATCTGAAAACCTAGTTGCTATTTTGTAGTAAAAGCGCCTAATATTTTTCATTAAAAAGTTTTCATTTCTTTCATACCTAGTTCCTACAACAACATTGTTTCCCGACAACCAATATTTAACAAAAGTAATTATTAAGTTTGGAGGATCTTGCATATCTATTGGAAGCATTGGAATGAGGGCATCACCTGATGCATATTTAATTGCATTAAAAGTATTTTTATAAACACCGTAATTTTGTCCATTAACAACAAGCTTGATTCTGTTGTTGTCTTTTGCAAATTTTTTAATTAATTGAACGCTATTGTCTTTCGAATTATCATCAGCAAATATTATTTCATAATCTATTTGTTCGTCTAGATTCTTGTTAATTTCTTTAAAAACACGTTGAATTTCGTCATAGTAATCATGTAAATTTTCTTCTTCGTTAAAACAAGGAGCAATTATCGAAATTTTTTTCACACAGTCATTTTAACATTTATAATTGATAGAACTTTTTAGATAAAAAATAAATGTTAAATATAAACAAACTACACAAATTATTTTTTGTATATAACCTACAATACTGTTAATGGTAAAAAATAAAAGCTGTCTTTCATGTAGAAAAAATTCTCTTGATAATATATTTAATTTTGGAGAACTTCCTTTAGTGAATAATTACTACTCATCTGAAGAAATTGAAAAAGAAGAAAAATTTCCATTAAACCTTTTATTTTGTAAAAGTTGCTACTTGGTGCAATTGAGTTTTTTCCCTGATCCAAAAAAAATATATAGTACCTACCACCATGTTTCAGGAGCATCTCATGGAAACGTGGAGCATCTTAAAGAAGTAGCAAATTATGTTAAGTCATTAGCAGAGAACAGTAAAACAATTTTGGAAATAGGAAGTAATGATAATACTCTTGTAAATCAACTATCTAACTTTGGTTTCAAATGTACAGCAGTCGATCCTGCTGAAAATATTAATAAGAATTTAGAAAATACAATCACTGATTTTTTTAATTATGATTTAGCAAAAAATCTTTATTCAGAAAATAAAACGTATGACATTATTTTAGGACTCAATGTCTTTGCCCACAATGATACGTTTATTGATATGTTTAAAGGTTGTGAGCTACTGCTTAATGATGACGGCCTATTAATTATTGAAGTGGCATATGCATTAGAGACAATTCTTAAGGGAAATTTTGACACTATATATCACGAACACGTTTGTTCTTACACACTAACTTCATTAGAAAATGCATTGAACGAATCAGGACTTTATGTTCATGATGTTACTGAAATAAACACCCAAGGGGGATCAATAAGGGTTGTTGCTAAAAAAGAAAAATTAATAAATAAAACCATTTCATACAACAATATATCTAAGAAAGAAAGCGACATTGGAATAAAGGAAGAGGAGTTTTACCGTTCCGTTTCTTTTGAAATTGAAAAAAAACTAAAAAATATCAATGACCTATTTGTAAAAGAAAAAAACAATAAATTTTTAATATTGGGATCTCCAGCAAGGGGAGTTGTGACCTTAAATGTTTCTAACAAACTGATAAATAATGAATCAATTATTATTGATGATACTCCAGAAAAACAAAATAAATTAATGCCCGGTATTCATCTCCCAGTAAGAAAATGGAATGATGCTATATTTGAAGATTTCGATAGAGTTTTAATTCTATCGTGGAATTACAAAGATAATTTAATTGACAGGTTAAAGAAAACAAAATTTAAGGGTAAAGTTTTTATTCCATTCCCAGATTTAGTAGATATAGAGATTTAAATTGAATATATTATTAATTGGCTCAAACGGATATGTTGGCTACAAAGTCGCGGAAATGCTTCAACAGCAAAACATAAAATATACTGGAATTGATAATTTAATTAGACCTTCAGACAATATATCCAACAAGACAGTTTTAGATTCTTATAGCAATTTAGATTTAGATTATATTAATAGTTTTTCAGATTGTATTTTTCTAGGAGGACACTCTTCAGTGAAAATGTCTATAGATGATGAAATAGGTGCTTTCCAAAACAATTTTATTGAACTTATACAATTTAGAGAAAATTTTAAAGGACGGTTTATTTATGCCAGCTCGGGAAGCGTTTACTCAAGAGTAATACCAGAAATTTGTAACGAAGATTCACCAACAATGGTGCCAAACAATATGTATGATTACACAAAAATTGCATTTGATAATTATTTAAGAATGTCTAGTTTACGAGGTATTGGACTAAGGTTTGGTACTGTAAATGGTTGGAGTGAGAGAATCAGAAATGATTTGATGATTAACAACATGTATCAAAATGGGCTAAATGAAAAAAAAATAACAGCCCTAAATCTTGGTTATTTTCGTCCGATACTGTTTATTAATGATTTAGTTGAGGGAATTAAAACTATTTTGAACAGCAACATAGACGACGGAATTTATAACATGTGTTCATTCAATGCAACAATTGAAGAAATCGCTGTCCAAGTAGCGGAATTGATGAATGTAAAATTATCTAAAAATGAAGGTGATGGTACATACAATTTTATGATGGATAATTCAAAATTTGAATCAGATTTTGAATTTAAATTCACCGGAAGTATAGAAAAAATTATTACTAGCTTAGACAAAAAGCTCTAAATTAAGGCAAAGAAATATTTATTATTTCACCTTTTGAAGTTGACACTATTACCGAATCGGAGATAAACGGGTTAATGATTAGGGAAGTAACAAAGCCTTCAGATAGATTTTTTTGTGGAAAAATAAAAATTTTATTATTCACAAAATCATAACCAAATATCTCTTTTGTTAGAAAATCACTAAAAAAGTAAGTATTTGCATAGACACTATTCATATCTTTGATTATGTCTCCACCAATCATGGCTGCTCTAATTGTTAATGGAGTTGTATGGTCATAATATACATTCGGAAGTTGTGAATTTTCTTTGATATAGCTTAGCGCATTTTGAGGTTGATTTTCCGACCAGTAACTTACTTCTGTGTAATGAATATTTTTATTTACAAAAGATAATGCGCCATTAAAACCATATTTTTCAGATTCAGACGATTCTTCGTTCTGAACTTCAATTGTATAAATATCTATAGTCTCAAATGGTCCTTCATAAACAGGCCAACCAAACATTGTTGAGTTAAAGTTATTAACGTCCTGTAAATTCAGATCTATTACATTTAACTCTTCATAATTTGCTAGTCCAATATCAACAATAAATAATTTGTTATCATATTCAATTGTTTTCCAAGGGTTTCTCAAACCATAAGCAATTATGTTGTTAAATGGTTCATAGGTATTTGTAGAGCTTATTAAAGGACTACTTATATTGTTTGTATTTAATAATATTAACTTACCTCTCAAAGAAGTCGTGTCAACTGGTTCAAAGTTTAGTAATGCTCTTTCATTACTTTCCATATCTCCAATTGATAATATAAAATCTTGAAAATAATCTGACCATATTATATTCCCCCCCCAATGACAACACTGTGAATTAGGTAATTGAAAGATAGTTTCGTAATCATTATTAGATATATTTTTATTTAAAAAATTATATTTATCTACTGTAAGGGAATTATCAAGATTTGAATACGTAACAAGAAAGAAATTTTCATCTGGATGAAAGGCAATACCAAACAAACCTTCTTCACCGGACTCTTCAAACAATACTCGATCTGAAATGTCCAAGAATAATTTTGAATTACTACCATCAAAAGAATAAATTAAGCCTTTTTCAAGGAGAAAATACAAAGTATCATCAAAAAAAACTAAATTATTAACTTGCTCTCCAAAATTTTCTATCGTGCTTGATTCAGATCCAAAAATACATTTTTCAAAATTATCACTTCCTACCCACGGAAAGCATTCAGCCTCTTTGTTTTGATTTTCTAAAGTATAATTATCGAACTCTTCTATAACACTATTTTGTGAATTATCATTAAATTCTACACTAACTTTTTCGTTTGAATTTCTTAACGTGAAAGTTAAAGCGACAGAACTAAAAATAAATATTGAGAGCGTAATTATATATAAAATTGAGACTCTCTTTTTTTTACTATTCTCAAAATAATTTAAAACAAACATGAGAATTCCCAATAAAATTGGATAAGAAATTATATTTAATAAAAGTACACCTCTAGAAATATCAAAAAATCTTAAAAAATATAAGAAGAAAAAAGTAATACTTAAATTAATAAAAAACAAAATTCCAAAATATTTAATTAAGTCTGTAACTTCATTTATTTTTAGATTTCTGTAAATAAAAATATACCAAAAAAACGTATTAAAAAATGAGATAAGAAAAATAATTAAATAAACATTTAAATTTATATCGTTAGGAAACCCGATTGAACTAAGATCATTTTTCACATTTTCAAGTGATTTTAATATTATTTCTGGATAGGCATTTTCAACCCTTGAAAATGTGAAATAACAAATTAAGAAATTAGTAATAAATATAGAAATTGTATTAATAATTTTTATCACAGTAATTAACTTAACATCTATATTGAAATATAAAAAAAAATTAATTCTCTATTTATATCTAATTAATCTATATTTTTTAAATTATAATTAACCTGTGACATCTCTTTTGTTTATTTGTTTTTATAATTTCCTTTTCTTTTTTGGCCGAAGTGTTTTGTATTTACTATCAAAAAGAAATAAAAACTCAATTATCATATTTTTTGATGAAAAATTAAAGATTTTTTACCCAGCTTTATCATTATTTTTAATTGGAAATATTATTGTCATTTTAAATTTCTTCTTTTCCATTAATGATTTATTTATGCCTTTAATAATTTTTATCTTATTAATATTTTTCTATGGATTTATAAAAGCTCCTCAATCAATTGATTATCTATTTTTAATTAAAAATATTTTTATACCTGGTATTTTATCTATAAGTATTTACGGTTCAAGATTGCACTATGATGCAGGTGCTTATCATTTAAATAACCAGCTATGGATTCGTGAAAATAATATTGTAATAGGTTTATCAAATGTTATACAAAATTATGGATTCTCATCAATAAGCGAATATCTATCTTCATTATTGTGGTTTAGTGACAATTTTGTATTTATATTCTTTTTTAATTTAGTTTTTTTTACCATTTACTTTAATTTCTTATTTGAGAACTTATTCGAAAAAACCAGTATATTTTTAAGAAACTCAAGCATAGTTCTAGTTTTTTACAGTTTTTTAGATAATTTTGGTTTTAATGGTGGTGGAAATGGAACATTGTATTTTCAGACAATTAGTAAGCCCGATATGCCTATGGCAGTTATTTTTATAATTACAACATTACTAATATTTAATTCAATTAAGAGTTATGAATTTGAGACAAGAAATTTATATTTTTACTTTTATTTAATATTTTTTGCAATACAAATAAAGCTATTTGCAGTATATTTAGTTTTCCCACTACTAATCTATATTTATTTTTTTAAAAGACATAAGAATCTATATATTAAAAAAATTATTTTTGATAATAAATTACTGACTATATTTATCCTTTCATGGCTAATTAAAAACATTTTAGTTTCGGGTTGTTTATTTTACCCAGTTGAGGTTACGTGTTTTCCAACTCTTTCATGGTATGAAGCAGGTGATGCAGAAGAATTTAGACAAAACATATCAATAATCTTTACACAAAGTTATTTTGAAAAATGGTTTAAGAACGAAATAAATTTACAAGTTTATATTAATTTTTTAGGATCATTAATTTCTATTTCAATTTTAAATCTTGTAGTATTCAAAAAAAATAAAAATATTGGAAAATTCGATTTACTATTTTTACTATTTTTAATATTGATAGCTGCTGGCTGGATATTTACAAGCCCAAAACCAAGATGGGGAGTTTCTATATTCTCATTATTTATAGCTTATACATCAATATTTTTTTACAATATAAGGATTAATAAAAAACTTTTCTTCGTTATACTATCAGTTTGCTTTTCATTAAGCCTTATATTGACACCTCGATTTTATTCGTATCAATATTTTTTAAATAATTTAAATATGACATATATTAACTATTCAGTAAAAGCTCCAAAAATTGAGTACGTAAAAAATAGCTATGGTTGGGGAGTTCATCCTGAGGGTAATGATATTAGGTGCTGGGTTAAGCTAAACTGTATGTTTATCGATAAAAATGTAAAACCTGAAAAACTTTATGGATTCACAATATTTTATCCAGATAAAACATTGGTAGAACTTTTAAATGAATAAAACGATGAATGACATACCCGTTGTAATTTTTCATACTGGTAATCAGAGATACTTAAAAGAAATTTGCAAATTAAATTCTCAAAAAAATAATCTTGTACTTATTGGAAATTCAGAAAACAAATCACTTGGAAATTTAAAGAAAGTAGATTTTATACACTATAAGGATGTTGTAGATGAAGAAAAAATATCATATTACAGAGAATTTTTTAAGCCATTTAATTCTGTTAATCAAGATTCAGTCTGGTTATGGTACTTTAGGGTTTTTGTACTGAGTGATTATATTAAAAGAGAAAAAAAAGAGAGTATTTTTCATTGCGATAGTGACAATTTACTTCTTAAAAATGTTAATGAATTAAATTACATACATAAAAATGCATATATAATTTCTCCTGATTGGACAGCAAACCATATGACAGCAAGTATCCATATTGGTCTTACTAATCAAAATTTTTATGAAAATTTTATTTCTCTATATGAAGACATATTCATAACTAAAGATAAATTTAATTTAATTGAGGAAAAAATAAAATATCATAATGAAACTTCTAATGGCGGTATTTGTGATATGACTTTATTTTATTTACTTAATAAAGAAAATTATATTGAAGTTGATAATTTACTAATTCCCAGAACATCAGATGGAAGAAAATACGTTTTTATGAATAACCTAAACACATCAGAGGGTATTAAAAGTGAAAATCAATATGAAATGTTTAAGGGAAGAATAAAAATATTTACTAATAGAAAAGATAAATCAAACTTAATATTTGATAAATTAAACAATGAATTTTATGAAATTGTAAATATTCACTTTCAAGGAAAATCAAAAAAATTAATTAATAATTTTTTAAAATACAGAATTTCTATTTAACTTTTGGATTTTGCATTTGAGTTGATTGCACTTTTTAAAACATACAAATTTATTTCTCTATAAGGATCTGGATAATAGTCTAACTTTGGATCGAATTTATATTTGTCTGTGTCTATTTGAATATATTCGCTTCTGTAGTCAGTTAAAGCACAGTTATATTCACCATGCTTTTGTACCTCGCCCCCAACTATGCTTTTTTGAAAACATAAGATAACATCTGGTTTTTCATACAATAATATATTATCAATGTGCTCACTTGGTACCATTTCTATATTTTCTAATGTGTTCACAATGTATTTTTCAAAATGATTAGTCGGATGGATGATATATGTCTCATTTTGTTTGTCTAGATAAAATAACACCAACACCCTATCAAGTGCAAGAATCGTGTATTCTTTATCAAAATATGAATCTATATCTTTTGATAAATTGTATATTGGATAATTTGAAGAAATTTTATCGATATTTTGCAAATTTTCAGTAGATGTCTTTCCATAACTAATTAAAAAGTTTGCAGAAGAGATAGCAATTAAAGTAAAAACAAAAATTAATCTTTTATTTAATTCAAAATGTGAAGCCAGAAGTACAAGAAAAAATAAAGTAAATATCAAGTGATGATAATAATTATTTGACCCAATATAATAAAACAATAAAGCAGTAAAAAAATTTAAAAAATATATGTTTATTTTAAATTTTTTAAAAGTTTCAAAAAGAATGAAGATTATTAAACCAGCAAGTCCGAAGTATATTGTTTCTAAATGATCAAAGTATGTTCTAAGAAAAATAATTAACTCACCAATACTTACTAAGTTAGATTCAACATACTTTAAAGGTATGTCGAAATAGGTAGTTCTATAAACTTTAAATAAATTATTAAATGTATACAAACTTAAAAAAAACAAATGGGGAATTGCGAATCCTGTTAAAAAACTAATTGCTATTGATTTTTTTTTTGCTAAATAAATAACAATTAGATATGGTAACAAAAATATTACAGTACCTTGATTTACTAAAGATGAAAATGAAATTAAGAGACCTAACAAAAATGAATTATTTCTTGTAAGATTGTATAAATTATATAAATAAAAAGCCAAGCCAATAAAGAAAAGACTGTATATCTCTGAATATTCAGCTACACCCCAAGGTTGTGATAGCAAGAGCAAAAATAGTATTGAAGGAATTATTGATCGCACTAAATTTTTGTTGGAATTTTTATAAGTACTCAAAAAAATAAAATAGGTAATTACGAAAATTAATATGTCGTTTAATAATTTGAAATAAACGAGATTTTTCCCTGTTAGAAATGTAAAACCATAATAAAGGTAAAAAAGCAATGGCCCTTTCGATTCCCATTGGAATTCATTAGGCAGATTCCCTTTACCTATATCTTGTGACACAACCAAATACGAAGCTATGTCAAAATCTATTGTCTCAAATTCTAGATATATGTTTTGTGAAATTAATGTAAACAAAAAAATGAAAAGTGAAGTAGCAAAAAATATAATTTTATTATTTTGAATATTAATTTTTTTATGTTGTGGGTAGTAGTCTTTAATCAAAATTAATAATATAAATAGGATTATTGTTCCTATTTCTATTTCATTTTTAAAATCAAAAATTAAAACTACTGAGCAAAATATGAAAGCCAATAAATATATTTGAAAGTTATTTTTTGCTCTTATATTCATAAATAAATGTTACTTTAAGTCCAAATTATATTTCCATAATTTTTATTATTCATTAACAAACAAAAATAAAAACCCCAACAAAAATAAATGTAAAGTTAATATTAGTTATTGAATGCAAAAACTTAAAAAAATTTACTTTGATGTAATCTACGTTTCTAAAATTACAAAAACAAACAATAAAAAACTGATTATCTTCACAGCTGTAATTCTGTCTCAATTGACTGCAGCTGCAGATATAGCCTTGATATTATTTTTTTCCTCGTTAATAACAGGTTCTTATAATGACAGCAATATTTTTACAAGTATTGTTGAGTTAGTTTTAAGCTATAAAATTATTCTTCCACTAATTGTTATCCTACGTTTTCTGTTTATTTATTTACAATCTGTTACCTTAAAAAGATTAGAACTCAATATTCAAGAAAATTTAAAAGTTTATTTATTGAATGAAGTTTTTGAAAAAAGAAATTATTCAGTTGCAGATGCATATTTTTTTATTAATGTTTTAGCAGGACATGTATCATTTTTTTATTCGAACCTAGCAAGTTTTCTTAATAGTTCATTACAAATATTAGCTTATACAATTTACTTAGTTGTTGCTGATACAAGAACAATATTAACCTTTTCTTTAGGTGCTTTAATTTTGTTTTTTCCTACAAAATTTTTAATTAAAAAAGCTAGAGAATTCATGCATAATTCATACATTTATTCCCAGCAAACAAATTTTGAAATACAAAGAATTGTTGAAAATATGTTTTTAATTAAGATATTAAAGAAAGATAATGATGAAATTTCAAATTTTAGGAAAACTGTAAATGCTTTTAGTATTAATGAATTAAAAAATCATAAATATGGAGCAATTAATTCTTTCCTGCCGAGTTTTATTACAATGTTCGTATTTTCAATCCTTTTGATTTTTTCAAGCTTAGCAAAAAGTATAACTCTAGATTTCATTGGAGTTACTTTAAGACTATTTCAGTCAATTGGTACATTTAATGGATCAATGAACAAAATAATTAATTCACATGTTCATATAGAAAAATTTTATGAACTAGATTCAAACAAGCTCTTAATTAACAAGGATAATTTTAAAAATATAGAAAAAGATAATAAAAATATTGTAGAGTTTTCTGGAGTATCTTTTAAATACTTTAATAGTGATGACTATATATTTAAGGATTTAAATATAGAGATTCCTAAGAATACACATACTATTCTTACGGGTCCAAATGGGTCTGGAAAAAGTACTTTATTAGGCCTTATGTCTGGCGTTTTATATTCTGAAAAGGGAACAGTTCAGACCTATATGAAGAATTTCGGATATATTGGTGCTACTCCATTGATTTTTACTGGAACTTTAAAAGAAAATATTCTTTATGGTAATAGTAAAAGCGTTAGTGATAAAACGATTGTAGAACTAATGAAAAAATTTGAATTATTTAAAGAGGAAAATAGATACTCTGTTGATTATAAAGTCGATAATAAAAGCTTATCCTCTGGTCAAATGCAAAAGATTTCCTTTATGAGAGCCTTGCTTTCTGATATAGACATCTTATTACTTGATGAATCTACAGCAAATTTGGATGAAAAAACAAGAAATTTAATATTTGAAATACTTGAAGATCAAAAAATAACAATTATCAACTCAACCCACGATCCAGAGAGTTTTAAAAACGTTGATCATCATTTAAGTATTAGTATTGAAAATGACGTTAGAAAAGTATTACTTCATTAATGAACTATATAGCTCTAACTCTTTTGTAATAATGTTTTTTAAAGAGAAATTGTTGATAGCGTACTCATAGGCATTATTTGAAATAGTATTTAATTTTTCTTTATTTATTCCTTTTGAAACAAAAAAGCGTTCGATTGAAACTTCAGAAGTATCGCTTACAACAATACCATTAAAACCATCTTCAATTATTTCAGTTAGATGTTTAGTATTACTTACAATAGGAATACAACCTCGGGACATTGCTTCTATTAGTGTTTTTGGATTACCTTCAAAGTCCGATAACAAAATGTAAAATTTATATTTTTTGTAAACATCAAGAAGATAATTATGGTTTAAACTACCAAGAAAATTTATATTATTGAGACCTTTAGATTCTGCATATTCTTTTAATTCTTTTTCCATTGAGCCAACACCGAATATGTCTAATTCAAATTTTGAATTTCCAACAAATTTAATTATTTTTTTATAATTTTTTTGTTTTTCAAGTCTACCAACAGCAAGAATTTTTAAATCATTTCGTTTTTCAATAGTGAAAAAATCTGATTCCTCAACGTAGTTGTGTATTATCATTAATTTTTTTTTATTTAAAAAAAACCATTTACATAGAAATTTATAATCTGATTTTGACGTAACAATATATTTGTCAGCGCTTAAAAGTGAGACTTGTGTTAGTAGAAAGTAAAAAAAGACTTTGATAATACTTTTTTTTTCTTTAATTGAAAAGAAAAAAAGATCATACCCAGTCCTAATGATTAGTTTTTTTCTTAATAAAAATTTAAGTATAATTGGAATCCACGAACCCATTAGCTGATTTGTTTTCAATATATCTATATGTTTTAGTTTTTTTTTAATTCTGAATGGAATTGTTATTGATAATAAAAATCTAATTAATCTATTTTTATGCTTTTTAATATGGCTATATATAGGTATTATCTCAATATTTTTTAAGTTATTTGAGAACTCGTAGTCAGAATAATTTCCATAAGTTACAAAAGTGTATTTGACATTATCATTACTAATTTTATTGTATAATTTTATTTCTCTTTCTAAGATATCTAATTCACTCCATTTTTGTAATGATATGTCGTAAGTAAAAAAAAGAGCTACATTCATCGATTTAATATTAACCTAGATATTAGAGTTTTAATATAGTTTATGAAAAAGATACTAATTGTACATAATACTTACATGTTTAAAGGCGGAGAAGATATCGCTGTCTACAATGAAACAAACCTTCTTAAGAATTATTTTGAAGTTGAAACACTTATTTTTAAAAACGAAATAAAAAATTACTTTAAACAAATATTTTTCTTTATTACTAATAAAAATACAGAAAGCAGAAAGCAGTTAATAAATAAATTAATTAATTTTGAACCAGACTATGTATATGTACACAATACATGGTTTAAAGCATCAGTTGAGATATTTGAAATTTTAAAAAAGAAAAATATTCCAGTTTTACTAAAGATACACAATTTTCGATATAAATGTACTAGGCATTACTTAAAAAGGAATCACTTAAGTGGTGAAGGTGTTTGTGCTGCTTGTGGCATGTCAGAGGGTGATACATATATTTTTAATAAATATTTTAAAGAATCATTTGTAAAGTCTTTATTAGTGATTAGATATGGTAAAAAGTATTTCAAAATTTTAAAATCTAATAATTTAAAAATTCTTGTTCTTACAAATTTCCATAAAAAAATTCTTTGTGAACTTGGATTAAAAAACGATAAAATTTTTGTTCATCCCAATTATTTAAAAAGCGAAAAGATAAATTCTTATAAAAAAAAGGAAGATTGCATAGTCTATGCAGGCAGAATATCTAAAGAAAAAGGAGTAGAAGAATTAATTCATCAATTTTTAGAAACAAAAATTAAGAACACTAAATTGAAAATTATTGGTGATGGTCCAATACTAAAAAAATTAAAGGAAAATTATTTGGAAAATGACAATATAGTTTTTATGGGTGAATTGGATAATGGTGAAGTATTAAAAATTATTGGTTCAGCCAAAGCGGTTGTAACTGGGACGAAACTTTTAGAAGGGCAGCCAACATTATTGTGTGAAGCATCTGTGTTGGAAACCCCTTCTATATTTCCAAAAAATTCAGGAATATCAGAATTTTTTCCACCAAACTCAAAGCTTTCTTATGAACCTGGTAACTTTAATGAACTTGGGCTAAAAATTAAACTTACTCTAGATGATAAATTGTTACTTCAGGAGGCAAATGAAAACAAGGAATTTTTGAGAAATAAGTTGAGCAAAACTTCATTGGTTGATAATTTTAAAGAGATTTTAAATGCTTAAACTTCCCACCCTGGTCTCTACTGTAATGAGTTCATATAATTCAGAAAAAACAATTTCAGCAAGTATAGAGAGTATATTGAACCAATCATATAAAAATATTGAATTATTAATTATTGACGACTGTTCAACGGACAATTCTTATGAAATTTTGAAAGAGTATGAATTAAATTATGATTCTATAAATGTATTCAGAAACAATAAAAATATTGGATTAACAAAATCTTTAAATATTATTTTAAAAAAAACTAAAGGAAAATTTATTGCTAGGCAAGATGCAGACGACACTAGTAGGAAATTTAGATTTGAAAATCAACTAAATTTCATGAATAAATTTAGACTAGATGCGTGTACAACAAAAGCAGAAATTATTCAAAATAATAAAATAATTCCTAACTTAAGCTATTACCTACCCAACAGAATGATAATTAATTTTAAGAATCCGTTCATTCATGGAAGTCTAATGATAAGAAATGATGTAATCAAAAATTTAAACTACTATGATGAGAGGTTTTATTATGCTCAAGATTACAAATTAATGAGAGATTTGATCTACAGCAATTATAAAATAAAAATAATAAATCAAACACTTTACAATTTGAATATGGAAAATAATATTTCTTCAAAATTTAAAAATGAACAAGCATATTTTGCTAACTGTGTAAAAAATAATATTATTCCCGAACCTTCAAAATATACAAAGTGATTTATCTTAATTCTGCTAAAGAAGACTGGGTAGTAGATAGGTTTAGAAAAGAGTGGTATAAATATAACAAATCTTTATCAACAAAATTATCTTATAATGCAAAAATTATATGGATAATTGCTCCATGGACATGGAGTAGAATAAATAAAAATATTCTCAATAGTAAGAAAGTCGTATGCACGATACACCACATAGATTTTTCAAAGTTTGATACTGAAGCAGAAAAAGACTTTAAAGAGAGAGATAAATTTGTAGATGTTTATCATGCAATATCGGAAAAAACCTATGAACAAATCAAAAAACTAACAAATAAACCAATTAAAGTAATTCCATTTTGGGTAAACCAAAATATCTGGTTTGAAATTGAAAATAAAGAACAACTTAAACATGAACTTAACTTAAGCAAATCAGATTTTTTAATTGGTAATTTTCAAAGAGACACAGAAGGCTTTGACCTTATATCACCTAAATTATCAAAAGGTCCTGACCAGTTCCTAAAGATAGTAAAAGAAATGCGAGAAGATATAAAAAATATCCACATTTTACTTGCAGGAAAAAGAAGGAATTACTTAATAAATGAATTTAAAAAAAACGACATAAAATATACATATTTTGAAATGACAAGTTTCGATATGCTCAATAAGCTCTATAACTGCTTAGATTTATACATTGTTGCATCAAGAGTGGAAGGGGGCCCACAAGCATTATTTGAATGTTCAATTTCTAAAACCCCAATTGTTTCAACAGATGTTGGATTTGCAAGGAATATTTTGTCAAAAGAATCTATTTTTAATATTAATAACTTTAAAGCAGCAAGGCCAAATACATTAGAGGCATTTGAAAATGTACAAAAATATATAATTCCAAAAGGATTTTATGAATTTACAAAATTGTTTGGGGAAGTAATTGAAAATTAGTATTGGTACCAAAATTAAAGAAGGACCCTGGGGAGGGGGAAATCTTTTTGCAAAAAATCTAAGCAATTTTCTTAAATCTAATGGCCATGAAGTTTTCTTTGATTTAGACAATGATGAATTAGATATCATATTAATTACTGAACCAAGAAAAACTTCAGAGTCTTCAGCTTTCACACACGATGATGTAAGAAAATACCTAAAATATGTAAATTTTTCTACTCTAGTTGTTCACAGAATAAACGAATGTGATGAAAGAAAAGATACAAATTATGTAAATAAATATTTAATTCACGCAAATAAAATAGCAGACTCAACTGTGTTTGTTAGTAATTGGATTAGAAACTTATATGTAAACCAAAATATTAATTCAAAGGATATAAGTGTAATAATGGCAGGTTCTGACAAAAATATTTTTAACAGCAAAGGGCATAAAAAATGGAATAAAAAATCGAAGTTAAAATTAGTAACACACCATTGGGGAGCAAACTGGAATAAAGGTTTTGACATTTATTCAAAAATTGACAATATTTTGAATAGTGAAAAATGGAATAAAGATTTTGAATTTACATACATAGGAAATTTACCAAAAAATTTTAATTTTATGAATACAAATTTAATTAAACCAACCTCCGGATTAGATTTAGCAAACAAAATAAAACTACATCACGTATACATAACAGGTTCAATTAATGAACCATCTGGCAATCACCATATTGAGGGTGCCCAATGCGGACTCCCAGTTTTGTTTGTAAATAGTGGAGGCACTCCTGAATATTGTGAAGATTTTGGTATTGAAATTAATATTAAAAATCTTGAATTAAAACTTCTTGAGATAAAAAATAACTATGACATGTATCAGAAAAAAATGATAAATTATCCCTATGACTCAGAAAAAACAAATAAAGAGTATTTACAATTATTTAATAAAATTATTGATAATAAAGAAAGTATTATTAATGATAGGTATGAAAATAACTACTATGGTACTTTATTAGAAAAAAATTTTTATTTATTCAATAGAAGAAGATAAGGAACAAAAATAAAAAAATTTGACTATTTAATATCTTTAATAATCGTATTTACTATCTCAATGAGTATGATTTTTACCCGATCTTTTGTTGGGGTCTATTTATTTGGCTTTAGGATTGGAGAATATCTAGTTTTAACAGGATTTTTAATTTGTATATTTTCTGTGATGATATATAGATTAAAAATTTTTGAAAATTACAAAATCTTATTAAATAAATATTTTGTTACGATAGTGGTTTCTTTTTTTGTAATTTCCTTTTTAACAGATACAAACTTTCTAAGCACTTATACATACAAATCAAGCTCGTACATTTGGACTATAGGGTTTTTAATTTTTGGATTATTCTTACACCGATTTCTAGACAATTTAAATAAAGAAATATTAATACTTCCTATTTTTATACCTTTGATAATTTATATATTTAATACTGGAAATTATCCCAATTTTATTATCGATTTTTTTAAAGAAAATTCTGATAAATTTCAATTTACAAAAGCTTCTGACATATTCCTAAGTATTGTTGTTGTATATTTTTATATAGAAAAGCTTAAATTTGATCAAAGAATAAAAATAATTTATGTATTTTTTTATACCCCGCTTTTTCTTCCTTTAATGATTATTTTAAGTAGGGGTTCTTATGTAGGAATTCTACTTTTTACTGTTTTGGTATTTTACTTTGAGAGAAGTTACTTATTAAAAAATAAGCTGCGCGTTATTATTTATTCATTTTGTGCATTTTTAATATTTTCGTTTTCAACATTTAGAACTAGTGGAGTTGAATTAGGAGCAAAAACTGTAAACGCAGAAGTTCTTACACAACAGATTAAAACCAACAATGAAGTAAAGGATACTAAAAAGGCTTTTTTAACTTTTTATATTGATAATGGTAGATTATTTTCAAAAGACGAGACAACAAATTGGAGATTAGACATATGGCAAGACGTATTTTGGGACATGAAAAATGAAAATATTTTATTTGTTGGGTATGGATATAAATCTATTATTCCACAAATGCTCGATCCAGCTGCTCCAGGAAGACTCGGTAGAGATGGTTTAAATGAACATGTTCACAACTACTTTGTTACAATATTGTCTCGTGGAGGGCTGTTTCAACTTTTCTTTTTTATTATATTACATTTATCTCTAATCAAAATTTGGATAGAAAGAAATAAAAACTATAAAATATTTATTTATTACCTACCTGTAATTTTTGTTTCCTTTTTAGATATTTCTATGGACGGAGTTCAGTTTCCACTACTTTTCTACAGTGGCTTAGGATACTTTTTATCAAATAAGAGTCCCGAAAGTATTTCACAGTGAATATAATAGAAAAATAAAATATGAATTCTGCATTAATTACAGGTATTACAGGTCAAGACGGATATTACCTAGCTAAGCTATTACTTGAAAAAGGCTATCAGGTACATGGGACTATTCGAAGATCGTCCTCGATTAATACTTCGAGAATAGATGGCCTAATTTCAAAATATCAAGATAGTGGTTTGCTTAAGCTATCATATTCAGATCTTTTAGATTCAGCATCGCTTTATTCATTGATCGATCAAATTAAACCAAACGAAGTATACAATCTTGCCGCTCAATCACATGTTTCAGTATCTTTTAAAAATCCTGTTTACAGTACACAAACTGGTACCGTTGGACCAGTTTCTCTTCTTGAAGCAATTAAGAACGTCGATAGTGATATTAAGTTCTACCAAGCCTCTTCTTCGGAAATGTATGGAGGTGGAAGCCAGACATCATTAAATGAGAACTCATTATTTGATCCTAAAAGCCCTTATGCCGCAGCAAAGGTTTTTGCACACAATATTACCAAAATCTATAGAGAGTCATATGATATGTTTTGCGTAAATGGAATTTTGTTTAATCATGAATCTCCCTTAAGAGGCGAGACTTTTGTTACTAGAAAAATTTCCAGAGCTATAGGTAGAATTAAGCTTGGCTTACAGGGGCAATTAACTTTAGGTAATCTAGAAGCATCAAGGGACTGGGGTTTTGCTGGAGATTATGTAGAAGGAATGTGGAGAATGATGCAACACCACTCACCTGAGGAGTGGGTTCTTGCTACAGGTGAATCAATAACAGTTAAAGAATTTTTAAACAAAGCATTCCAACTGGTTGAATTAGATGCCAAAGATTTTGTAAAAACATCAGATAAATATATGAGACCAAATGAGGTAGATTTTTTACTCGGAGATCCTTCTAAAGCAAAAAATGAATTAAATTGGAAACCCAAAACAGATATTAATGGCCTAGTAAAAATGATGGTGGAATCAGATATGGAGTTAGCTAGGAGAGAAGAAGTCTTATTAAAAGAAGGACTGATTAAACCGACATGGGAACACCCTACAGTTTAATTTCGTATTGAATCTAAATTCTTTACATACCATTCGTATGTATTTTTTAATCCTTCATCAAGATTTATGGTTGGTTTCCATCCAAGATTTTTAATGATTGAACTATCTATAAGTTTCCTTGGGTTTCCATCAGGTTTTGATAAGTCAAAATCTATAGAACCTTTATAATTTAATATCTTTTTTATTTTTAATGCTAGTTCATGAATTGATATTTCTTCACCGCTACCTACATTTAATAAATCATCATCAATGTCTTTATCTATTAGAAAATCTATAGCATTTGATAAGTCATCAACATGCAAGAATTCTCTTAGCGGCCTTCCAGTGCCCCAAATCATAAATTTATCTGTATCATTATTCATTTCTTGATACATCCTTGCGATTAAGCCGGGAATAACGTGGCTATTTTTTATCGAAAAATTATCGTACGGTCCATATAGGTTTGTAGGCATAAGATTTATTATTTTGTTACCGTATTCATGACTTATAGATCTTCCAATTTCTATAGCAGACAGTTTAGCCATAGAGTATGGAGAATTTGTTGGTTCTAACTGTCCTGTCATGATAGAGGATTCTTTTATGGGATTTTTAGCATTAAGTGGATAAATACAACTGCTACCGAGATTAATAATTCTTGTTTTTACAAGTTCAATTGATGATTCAAGAATATTCATATTTATTTTTATATTTTCCAGAATAAATGATGTTCTATATGAATTGTTTGCAACTATACCACCTACTTTTGCTGCAGCATTAATTATTAAATCAGGTTTGATGTCTATAATTTTACTTTTTGTTTCTGAGAAATCTAATAGATTCGTATCATCTCTTGAAGAAAGTATCAAATCACTTACTTTCTTAGATTGACTAAGTTTATGAGTTAGGCTTTTCCCAACCAACCCCCTACTACCAAAAATTAAGACTCTCAACTTGCTTTACCTTTCTCATAATCAAATACTTTATTTAATTTCAAAATATTTTCTTAATATAATTACTATAACTAACATAAATAATAATTTTGAGAACTTAAGTGAAACACAATTTACCATATCTAGTAAACCTGCCACCTTTTATGTTGAAGGATATATCAAGCAGTGAACTAAAAGGATTTAGAAAAATTCTACTAATATTAAAGGGAAAAATACTATCTTTTTTTATTAAAAAAACAAAACAAGGTTTGTTTTGTAAAATAATAAATTTATTTTATTCGGCAGATGGATATATTGTATTCAAAGATAACAACTATATTAAAGTAACTAAAGATGGAAAGAAAATATACTTTCCAAATAAAAGAATCTTAAGGGTTGTAAAAAACTATAAAGAACAATTAAATAGAATTTATCAAACTTATTGCTTAAATCTAATACAAATAAAAGACAATGATATAGTTATTGATTGTGGTTCAAACATTGGTGAATTGTTTTTATCCTTAGAAATGAGAGACACCAATGTAATATATTATGGATTTGAACCAGACAAAAAAGCATTTCGTTGCTTAAATTTAAATGTTAAAGATAAAAACTTTCTTTTTAACTCAGCCTTATCTAATACCAACAAAATTTCTAAATTATATATAGATGACGAAGGTGGGAATTCTTCATTAATTAATTTTGGATCGGAAGAATCTGTAGAGGTAAATGAAGTTACGTTAGACAGTATAGACATTAAAGACAAAGTTAAACTCTTTAAGGTAGAAGCCGAAGGTTTAGAGCCAGAAGTACTTCAGGGAGCAGTAAAAACCCTAAAAATTATTGAGTTCGTTAGTGTAGATTTTGGTGCTGAAAGAGGCGAAACTCAAGATATGACAATAGTTGAAACTTCAAAAATATTAAACGAATTAGATTTCGAATTAGTAGGATTTAGTGAATTTAGATTAATAGGTCTATTTAAAAATACCTTGATTTAAATTGAAAGAACTTAAATCATTTTTAAGAGAAGTAGAAGAAAAAAATATAAAATTTTTAGATTCGTTAAAAGATAGAGACTTAGATTATAGATTTAATCTAACCAAAGATGGATTAACTGAACCAGGAAAAAATATCACTCTTGGTTTTAGCTGTTATGCTTTAAAACTTTATTACATTCTTGGATATTGGGACAATCTAGATGAAATACAAAAAGATGGTTGGGTTACATTTATAAAAAATTTTCAAAAAAATACATCATCTTTTAATAAAAATATTTTTGAAGATAAAAATTATATTGAGGCATTTAATGACACGACAACATTTAAAAAGATTAAAAATATCACAAAATCATCATTGAATTATATAGGTTTAAAAAATTATTTAAGTCATGATGAGAAGTTAAGTAATTCATTAAGAGCTGAAACAAAACAAGCAATATCATCTCTGTTTCAAGTTAATGAAAATGATATTTTTACATATTCTGAGTTTAAAGACGGTGACACACAACTCCTAGAATACTTAACATCTTTGAATTGGGAAAACCCTTGGGCTTCAGGGGGACAATTTTCATCCTTATGCGTTTTTTCAAAGATTAATAACGAAACAATAAATATTGAAGTATTATCAAAATTTTCAGATACATTAGCTAACAATGATAACGGTGCTTACTATATTGGGAAAAAACCAAACGACAGCTTAACGATTAATGGAGCTATGAAAATTATTTCAGGATTAGATTGGATTGAAAAAGAAATTAGGTTTCCCAATAGATTAATTGACTTGTGTCTTTCAATTAACCCCTTTAACGGAGGATGCGATTTGGTGGACTTAGTTTATGTTATTTATAAATCTCAGCAAAATAATAATTACAAAAAAAAAGAAATAGCTGATTATTTAATAAATATTGTTAAAAAAATAGAAAATCATTATTTTCCTGACTTTGGCGGCTTTTCTTACTTTGAAAATAAATGCCAAACCGAATATTACGGTGTCAAAATTTCAAAAAGTCAAAATCAACCAGATTTACACGGCACATTATTACTTGTTTGGGCATTAAGCATGATTAGAGAAATACTTGAGTTTGACGATTTTAATTGGAAGATACTGAAGCCTTAATTTAAATTATCAAAAAAATTATTTTTTCTGGCTATTACATATTCTTTAAAATCTCTTTTAACAATATTTTTTAAGCCAAATGCATCAAAGCCAAATTGATATTTATTAATTCCTAATATTTTATCTTGTATATATTTTGGGTGATCACCAATCTTTAATTTATTAACGTGTTTTTTATACCTACTTTCTATCATTTCAAACCAAGCTTCAAATGCTTTTTCTGGAGACCCTCCCCCCCTGTCTGACCAATCGTTAAAATATCTAAACCATGCTCTTGCAAACCTTGCCCTATCCTCAGCAATAATTTTTTTAGTTCTGAATGAAGAGTCGTATTGCCATATTGGCTCGTTAATAAAAGGGACGTCGGTATGCTTAATCTGCTTACCATTAATAGTTGGTTGACACAAATCTCCACCTCCATTCAGTACAATATTCGGAAATGCTTTTTTATTCAAAATAATACATAGTTTGGTTTTAACTTGATATCTGTCTGGAGTAAATATTTGATATTGAGGCAATGCTATAGCTGGTTGGTCATAATATTTATTCATTGCATTTTTTATCTTAAGAAAAGATTTATTATTTAAAAAATAATCTATATCCATCCTCATGACCCAATCTCCAGATGCTTTTAAAAAACCTTCATTAAATGTTTTTCCTATATGGTCCCATTTAAACTCAGTGGGCCAATCCTCTCCTGAAATGATTACTTCATTTGCAAAATCCCTATAGCAATCTAGAGCTTCTTCCCAGGGATCCATTCGTTCTTCAGGATTTGTCATTGTTGTAAATATAGAAATTTTGTTCATTTTATCTGAAATTGTTTAGCTTATTTGAAGTATTCTTGACCAGCTCCATGATTGTCATCATAGTAAAACAATGGTTTATCTATGTAGATTATTGGAGATAGTTTTACCAATCCTAGCCAGCAATCATAATCAGCCCACCTAGGCAATCCTCTAAAACCTCCAAGTATTTCAAAAATACTTTTCTCAACAACCACACTTGATGTGATAACACAATTATGAATTTTTAAGAATTCCTCATCCCATATATTTGGAAATTTATTTTTTTTAAGATATTTGGTTTTTCGATATTTGTACTTTATATCCTCGTAAAAATGCTCTTTATTGTACAAGGGATATTTTTTAATTTTATCAAAGAAACCATTGCCAAAATAACCTTCTGTTGATGAAAATTGAAAGTCAGAATTTTCTAATGATTCAATTTGTGTAAAAAGCTTATTTTCAAGCCAAATATCATCATCATCTAGAAAAGCTAAATATTTACCTTTTGCAATTTTTGTACCAAAATTTCTTATAGCCCCAGGACCAAACCCGTTTATTGATTTTTGATTTTTATTTAAATTTATAATCTTTACTTTTTCATTAAATTCAAATTCTTGATACCTTTTATCTGTAGATCCATCGTTTATAATAATAATTTCATAATTTTCATAATCTTGGTTCACTACACTTTCAATGGCATTTAATAAATTATTAAATCTGTTGTAACTTGGAATAATTACACTTACTTTTGGATATTTCATACATTCATCCTAGATTCAAAAATGGGCAAAAACTAAAAATTTTAAAATACCTAAGAAATATTTAAAATAATTCTAACTAAATTTAGATAAATTATTTTTATATTCCTAATACTTTGAATTTTTTGACATATATTATTTACACCATGTTAAATTTTTTGTACTGTTTAGATGAAAATTATAATATACAAGCTTTTGTTTCAATACACTCCATACTTGAAAACATAAGTGAAAATTTCAACCTTATAATTCTTCATAAAGATCCAAAAACATTTGAAAATAATAAATTATATAAAAATATTTATCAAAATGAAAAAATAAATTCAATTCAGATGATAAAGTTTATGAAGGCTAAAGTTAATTTTCCAAAAATTGAAAATTCACATATTTCCGAAGCTACTTACTACCGTTTATATATTAGTGAACACATTTCAGAAGTTAAAAATTTAGTATATTTAGACCCAGATGTTGTTTGCTTGACTGATCCTGTAAATGATTTAAAAAATGAACTACTAAAACTAAATGAATCAAAATATGAAGTGGCAGCTTTTACTGAACAGAGACGAGATAGTAATAATGAAATTCAATTTAAGAATTTATTAATTGATGGAGATAATTTATTTAACGCAGGAATTTTGCTTATTGATTTTGAAAAATGGAATAAAAATGAATTATCAAATAAATTATTAAAAAGATTATCTTTGATTGAAGACAAAATTCAATTTTGGGATCAAGATGTTTTAAATTCCTACTTTAATAGTAATTATTTAGAGCTAGAAGAAAAATTTAATTATAAAATTAATAATGATTTAGGGTATAAAAAAGAATTTACTTTCAAAATTATTAAAAAGAATGTGAAGGGCGTAATCTTTGCGCATTATTCAGGTAAATTTAAGCCCTGGACTGTTAAGGGAGCTTTGTATTCATCTTCTTTTTTTTATCAAGATTATTATTTTAAATTAACAGGAAATAATTATCACATTGATAATAATTGGAAAAGACAGGCAATAAAAGATCTAATTAAAGCAGTTAAAAAAAAGGAAATAAGAAGTGTGGAAAATCCTTTTAAATTTTTATACTATGTAATTAAATTTCTATTAACTGCAAGATAATTTGTCGTAGTAAAAAATTCATCTAGTTCAGAATAGAAATTTACTTTAATAAGCTTAACTGGTGACATCCTATATATTTCAAAGTTGTTTTCCTGAAAAAAATACCAAAAGTTTTGAAAGTATGTTTTTGAATCGATATTACATCCCCCAAACTCAAATTGGACTAATTTTATGTACCTAATCATATCTTCACAACCTTCAAGAGCAGACAATTCATGACCTTCTATATCTAATTTTAATAAATCAATATATTGATTTTTAATATTTTTTAACCAGTAATCTTTTAACTTTACAACTTCAATTTCCTCTTCTACATCAAAAGACTTATTAAAGTGGCTTAAATTTCTTTTATTTAGGCTAGCCAGACCGGACCCTAGTTTGTCCGTGAATAATGTAGTTTTATTTGACTGATTTGATAAACCTAAATTTTCTAAAATTATATCATTACTATCTTTAAATTTTTTGACCAAAAAATTATAATTTTCTTTATTTGGTTCAAACAATATTAATTTATAGCTTTTCAATTCTTTGATTAAGAAATCAGAGTAGCTACCTTTATTAGCTCCAATATCTAAAATAAGCAATTTTTTGTTGATATCTAAATATTTTTTTACATAATTTACTTCAGTTTCTAAACTGTCTTTCCCTGCAAAACCTTTACCTAAAAGATTGTTTATTCTTTCTAATATTTTTTTTAACAACAAAGGGTCAGATTCATTTTTTTTAATAGCAATTACACAAATTTTTAATAGAAAATAAAAAAAGAATTTTGCAAAAATATGTTTCATTTTTAAATAATAATAAAAAAAATGAACTTTAAGTAAAAAAAACTTATTTTTAATAGATATATTTTTTTAAAAGTTAATAAATTTAAATATAAATATTTTTACATATTATTTTAGATTTATTAATTAAATTTTCTAATGTGTAGGGATTAATATGAGCAAATTTTGGGAAGATCTACCTTCTGGGTATTATGATCATATTTTAAAAAAGGGGCTTAGTAAGAATAGAGGGATACAGGCAAATTGGCATAATATTACATTTCGTGAAGTTAGAAAAAATATTAACAGCAACCAGACACATCTTGATTACGCTTGCGGACCAGGAACTTTTATTGGACTTTACGATCTTCCAAATTCTATTGGTGTAGATATTTCAAAAAATCAAATTGACTACGCAAATAAGAAATACTCTAATAAAGGAGAATTTAAAGTTATAAATAAAGAAGAACTGAAAAAGTTAAGATTCGACGTTATTTCAATAGTTGGATTATTTGAATTTATTGATGAAAATGAGATAAAAAATCTTTTGGAATTTTTATCTCAAATTCTTAATAAAAATGGAAAAATATTGATAACAACTCCAAATTATGGTGGATCAATGATTTTTTTAGAAAAACTTTTAAATTTTTTTGGACCAGTAAATTATAGAAACCAACATATAAATAGACTGAACAGAGATAAAATATTAGAAATTTTAAAAGATACCGATTTTAAAAAAATAAAAATAAAAAAGTTTTTAAACGTATCTATATTTACTTCTATAATAAATTTAAATTTTGCTATAAAATTAGATAATTTTATAGCAAAAATATTTCGAAACTTTTTTGGATTTTTACTTTTTATTGAACTTTCTAGTGAGTAAATAATTTAATTTACAAAAATTTAAATGTATTTTTTTAAAAATTAACTATTAATATGTTTTCATGATGAATTTGAGTGGAGTGTCCATAGTTTTACCCACATTAAATGAGAAATCTAATTTAGAAATTTTAATACCTGGGATTATAAATCAATTAGAAAAATTAAATCTATCTGAATATGAAATATTAGTTATTGATGACAACTCAACTGATGGGACTAAAGAATTTATAGACATGTTTAAGAAAAATAATAATAATTTAACTTTCTTAAATAGAAATAAATCTAAATCACTTCCTCTTTCTATTTTAAAGGGTATTGAGATATCGAAATATGAATATGTCATGTGGTTAGATGCAGATGGATCTATGAGTCCAAATTCTATTAGTGTTTTATTAAATCACCTTAACATGGAGCAAAACTCCGTAATAATTGGCTCTAGATTTGTCAAAGGAGGTGGCTATAAGGGGATAGAAGATGTTACAAATGACTCTATTTTTGCAGCAATAAAAAATGTAAATAAATCTAAAGATTCTGTGGCTGGAATGATATTTTCTAAAATTTTTAATTCGTTTTTAGCTAAATTAAATTTTGGAGATATTAAAGACTTAACAAGTGGCTTTGTTGTTGGAAAGAAGATATATTTTTCAAGTAAGGTCTTTGAAGAAGCTTCTTATGGAGAGTACTTTATTTACTTATGCAATGATTTAATTAAAAATAATATAAATGTCATTGAAGTAGGTTATGTTTGTGAAACTAGAATTCATGGGGTTTCAAAAACAGCAAGTAATTTCTTACAATTAGTAAAAAGAGGTATACCATATATAAAAGCAGCCTATAAATCAAGAAAAGAGAACATATGAAAATTTATGATACTGAAAATAATTTATTATCTATTGTAATCAAAAAAGATGATATATCTTCAGGCAAGAATTTTCTTACAGAGCACACAAATGATTTTCAACTAGCATCATTTAGTTTAAATGAAGGTGAAGTTATTGAAAAACATTACCACCCACCTCAAAGTAGAAACATTCAAAATACGTCTGAAGTTTTAGTGTTAATAAAAGGAGAAATGACTGTGGAAATCTTTGACAATAATCAAAAATTTATTCAAGATATTAACCTAACGAGTGGAGACACAATTGGTTTTTTTGAAGGTGGGCATGGTATAAAGTTAAATAAAGAATGTCAATTTATAGAAGTTAAACAAGGACCATTTAACGAAAATTCTGACAAAATAAGATTTTAGATGATTAATGTTTTTGAACCATATATAAGTTTTAAAGATGCTTTAAATGTTTTCAGAAACATTAAACAAAAAAATATTTCTGGTTCAAGTCCAGTAGTAAAAGAGTTTGAGCAAAATATCGCAAAAAAATTTGATAGAAAATATGCTATTTCTCTATCAAATGGAAGTGTTGCGTTAGATTTAAGTTTTCAACTTTTAAAGCTCAGTAGTGACGACGAAGTTATTCTTCCTTCACACACAATAATTTCTTGCCTATCTGCAGTAGTAAGGTCAGGCGCAAAGCCTGTGTTTTGCGATGTCGATTCTGACACTTGGAACATGACGCTGGAAAATATTAAAAAAGTAAAATCAAAAAAAACGAAAGTAGTACTAATGGTTCATACTTTTGGCCTTCCGGGTGATGCACTAAATATTTCAGATTACTGCAAAGAGAACCAAATAATATTGATTGAAGATTCAGCAGAAGCACACGGTCAATATGAAAATGGTATTAAGTGTGGTTCATTTGGACTTATTTCAACGTTTAGTTTTTATGCAAATAAACACATCACTACGGGCGAGGGGGGCTGTCTACTTACTGATTCAGAAGAAATATATTTAGAAGCTATTCAAATGAGAAATCTTGATTTTAACAACAAAAATAGATTTAAAACTAACAATTTATACTGGAACTACAGAATGGGTGGCTTACAAGCATCCTTAGGAATATCACAAATTAATAAATTAGATACAATTATAAAAAAGAAAATTGCTCAAGGGAATATATATCAGGAACTTCTATCTAGTCACAAAAATATTTTAAAGCTTCCTTTAATTGAGCACAATAATTCAATCAACCACTACTGGGTTTTTGGTGTTGTCCTGAAGACAAAAGGCATTAGAGACATCCTTGTTAATAATCTTTATGAATTAGGTATTGAAACAAGGCCATTTTTTTGGCCTTTACATCTACAACCATCATTACCTGAAATATATAAAAATCAGAAGTTTGATTTATCTGTATCTGAAAATATAGGCATGAATGGTTTGTATCTACCAATGGGAGGTCACGTTAACAAGAAAGATCAAAAAGAGATTGTATCTAAACTAGTTTCAGAAATTAGCAATATATAAATTTATATATTTAATATATCTAATAATCTTTTAATAAATAACTCGTCCTTATAATTTTTTTTAATCGTGGAGTATCCTTTATTAGCTAAATTGCTTAATATTAAATCATCAAAGTAATTTTCATTTATTTTTCTTACCCAATTATCAACAGAATTGTTTTCTATAAATAAGATATTTTCACGATGTAAAAAGCTACTTATATCCCAAAATCCCTTGGTTTTCGTAATCATAACAGGTGTTTTTGTAGTCATAGACTGTAAGGCGACACTTTGTCCTGATGGTTGATTTGATTCTTTTAGTGGAATGATCACTAATTTAGATTTAATGTAATATTCTTTAAGTTCATTATCTGTTAATTTTTGATTACCCCAACTACCATCAATAATTTCAACATTTGGCAAATCTACCTCAATTTTGTTAACCCTATAATATTTACTAACTATGGTAAATTTTATATCCTTTAAAACTGTTGCAATCTTAATTACCTTATCAAACTCTCTATTGCTATCGTTTCCAATAAATAAAATGCCATCTCTTTGTTTTGAATTATCTTCATTTTTCCAAAAATTAAAGTCAACCATAAAAGGAAGAAAATAAAATTTATTAGAAAATTTTTTAAACTTATTATTTGCAATGTCAAATTCTTCCTGGCCTAAGAAAATAACATTATTTACTAATCTAAGCAAAATTTTTATAAAAGCATTCGAAAGTATTTGTTGTAATTTATTTATATTTTTTTTATCAAACATTCCCATAACAAAAAAAGTAATATTTATTTTCTTTTTAAAAAGCTTTGTAAGCAGAATTAACGGTAATAAAGAAATGGCAATCCTATCATTTGAGATAATCAAGTACTCACTTTGAATAATTACTTTAAAATTTTTTTTTGAAGTAATGTTGTTCATATTAAATGGTAGCTTTGTTAACTTGTTCATAACTCTATCTATAAAAATATATATCTTATTTATTAGGTTTTGATGGTCATGTAATTCTATAATTTGTGAATCTTTATATTTTTTAGAAATTTGATGAAAACCATAAAACATTTCAGTTGCAAAAGGTATATTGCTTTCTAACCTAGATTTTCTTCCGGTTACAAATACATAAGTTATTTTCATTAGATATAATTATATTTTTAATTTTTAGCTTTGTTGTCTTATTATCATATATATATAAATCTAAAATGTTTAATATTTTCTTTAACCCAAACTACGCTAAAACAGATAAAGTTTTTTTAACTAGAAATTTAAAATATTCTAAATTCTTGGATTTGATAAACCTTGTATCATACAAACTAAAAATACCTGTCAGTGATAATTTTATATTTTCAGGTCCAAATAAAAGATTTAATAATTTACTCCACACATTTAATAAAAAAGAATATTCATATAATGCTGAAAAATACAATAATTACTATTTTGTGCATTTTGATGATTATTCAGAAAAAATTTTAAAAAAAATGATAAATCAAGAAAGCTTCAGATTAAAAAAATTTATTATAGGACCACTATACAACCCACAGTATCAACGGGTACTTTATGATTACGTCTCAAGGTATAAAAATATAAAAATGCTGGTTGCGTCAGAACCGGCCTACATTCAAGCAAGAACTTTATTTACTAAATTAAACAACAGTCAAATTATCATATCTCCATCTGGAGTAATTTCAGAAAAAGTATTGATTAATAACTCAACAATTACTAACAGAGATGATAGTTGTGTAGTGTATGTTAAAAACAGAACCAAAGGTGATCTTGATTTTGTAATCAATTTTTTAAAACAGAACGGAATAAATTTTAAAATTTTTGAATATGGCAAGTACAAGAACAAAGATCTAATAAAAAGTTCAAAAAAGTCAAAATTTGGAATTTTAATTAATCGAACAGAGTCACAAGGATTTGCTACGCAAGAAATGTTATCATGTAATTTACCGCTATATGTTTGGGAAGATTCAAATTCAAACTCAGACGCCTTATCAAAATTTTATGGAACTAGCGGACTCAAAGGGACATCAGTTCCATATTGGTCTAAGGATTGTGGTTTGATAATCCAAAACAAAAGTGAATTTATTGAAAATTTTAATTTATTTGTAAATAATTTAGAATCTTATGAACCTTATTTATACATTAAAAAAAATCTTACTTATGAAATTGCTAATAAGAGAATGAACGAATACTTTGAGTCGGAGAACATGATATGGAATTAATAACGTCAAATAAATTCGCTTCTTTGTCGAATGTAATATTTTCTGAAGTTATAAGTAAGTCTGAATTTGAATTAAAAAATAAAAACAA
>Ga0181607_10000597_pt1 | contig 31350 bp, 51 predicted proteins | sample 041ome_9_FD_132420 | JGI IMG/M metagenome (GOLD analysis project Ga0181607, IMG submission 132420) | Coastal salt marsh microbial communities from the Groves Creek Marsh, Skidaway Island, Georgia - 041413US metaG (megahit assembly) | ecosystem: Environmental > Aquatic > Marine > Intertidal zone...
ATGATAAAAAAACAAGAGACTAAAACTCTTGTTACCAAACCTAATAACAATAGTGCTAACTGTATTGCACCTAATGTAATTTACGGCTGCTTTGGCGGTTGTGTAAATACTTACTGTTATATGTCTAGGTATAATGGTGACAGAGTATTTGTAAATCAAAACGTAGATGCAATTTTTAATTCTGTAGTTGAGTGGGAAAAAGACTATGTTAAAGTCCCTGATCAACAAGATCCTGTTTATACTATGGTAGACATAGCTTGTAACAGTGATCTAGTCTTAATGCAAAAGCACATGCCAGAGCCTCTAATAGATTATCTTAAAAGATATGATGATCACCCTAGATTAAATAGTACAATGGCTACAAAGTATCCTGGATTACTTAAACTAGATGTAAATCATTTCAATAAGAGACCTAGAGTTAGAGTTAGTGTTATGCCTCAGATATATGCTGATGTATTAGAACCTAATATGCAAAAAGTGCATAGTCGTATTGAAGACATAAACAGATTAAAATTACTAGGTTGGGAAGTTCATATTAATTACAGTCCTTTAATTTATGTAAAAGGTTGGAGTAAGGAATATGATAACTTATTCAAAACAGTAAAAGATATTGCAGGGGAAAACAAATGTGAAGTTATAGCTTTAACTAATCATAAACTACAGATGGCTAGATCATCTGCTAAAGCTCAAGAGTTAATGAAATACAGCTCTGAGATTAAAAACAATCAAGGTATAATGAGATATCCATTGAGTCATAAGAACCCATTGATAAATAAGTTTAAAGAAATTTACTCACAGTATTTTGATTTGTCTACAATTAGATACATATTTTAAATTAATCTAACTATGTTAACTATACTAAAATGTAAAGGAGGCGATTGTCCTCTTAAAGGCAAGTGCTATAGATATCTTTCCCCCTTTGATGATTTGTATTTTGAATCTATTCCTTGGGATGGTACAGATTGCAAACAGTTTTGGGAAGTAGGAGATTTAACTATATGGCAAGATTTAATTAAAAATATGATCAAATCTGATTTTGATAATAATAACTCTAACAATGAAAAAACTAATTAAAACATTAAAAAGAATTATGCAACTACTTAAACTACCATTTTACATAGGAGACGAAGACTATGCAAAGTACCAAAAGAATTACACACCTAACTTTTCTAACAACCCAGATAGCTTAGAAGAATATTTTGAAACTTTAGAACGTACTAATACTGAATTCAAGGTAATAGGTAAAGCTTTTATCTGGAAAAGTAGTCCTGAAGGCTATGAGTATTGGAGAAAAGTTAATCAACGTTTATGGCGTTCTATCCAACTTAACAATGCTAAAGAGAGATTGAATGAAAAAATCACTGATTTACTACAGGAAAAAGCTGAAGCTTTAGAGAGAAAGAAAGAAATTGAGAAAGAGTATAGAGAAGCTAAAAAAGTTTACGATAAACTTGATAGAGAATTACTTATAGTAAAAAATCAAGTAGAGAAAGTAAACTACACTATTACTGTACTGGATAAAAACATTGCTAAAGTTCAGAAAGAAATAGAAAAGAATATTAAAGACTTTGAAAAACTCGATGAAGATGAAGATGACTTTTAATTCCGAATTTAAATTTACTTACGAAACTGTAGCAGACTTTGATAGGGATAGAGCTTCTGGCTTCATCCCTAATGCTACTATAGTTAGGGTAAATTTAGTAAATAGAGATGGTTTAATAATAGATCGTCCTATTCACACAAAAGAAGAGTATTTGCAAGAAATTGAAAACATTAACCAAAATGATTACATAGTAGAGGCAAGTGCTTACACTAGTAATTATTATTTTGACATTAATGATTATGACTAATTTAAGAGATGAATTACAAAACGAAGCACTGATAGAGGCTTCTAGATTTCTTAGAGCAGGTTTAAACTTATCAGTTGGTTTCGGTAAAACAAAAGTAGGATTAATGTATTTAAACAAGTTTAGAGGTAAAACTTTAATAGTAGTCCCTAAGCTTGACATTATTAAATCTTGGCAAGATGACGCAGTTAAGTTTGGATATGAAGATGTTATTGAAGATTGTACTTTTAGTACTTATCTTTCTTTAACTAAACATAATCCACAAGACTATAGTAATCTTGTTATGGATGAGGCTCATAATGCTAAATCATCTCACTTACCCTTCTTATCTAATTTTGAGGGAAGAATTCTAGGACTTACAGGTACACCACCTTCTTGGGCTACTAGTGAAAAAGGTCAAATAATGACAACATATTATCCAATAAGATACACATACACTACTGACGAAGCAGTAGATGATGATATCTTGAACGATTATAATATTAGAGTTCATTATATTCCTTTATCGCAAAAGAACAATATAGAAGTAACTTATGCTAAAGGTAAGTTTAAGACAAGTGAGAGAAAGTCTTATGACTATTCTACTAAAAGAATTGATACAGCTAGCTTGAATCAAGTAAAGTTTGCACACATCAATCGTATTAACCAACTTAAAAGTTTTAAATCTAAAGAAAAATTTGTAAAACAATTGCTAAAGTACATCCCTGAAGACGAAAAAGTACTAATCTTCTGTAACACTATTGAGCAAGCAGAACGCTTGTGTGAGAACTCTCACCACTCTAAACAGAAAGATAGTCCCTTAGAAGCGTTTAAACAGGGCTCTATTACAAGATTATCTTGTATTGAGCAGTTAAGTGAAGGTATTAACATACCAAATCTGAAACATGCTATTATTCTTCACACTTATTCTGGAGGATCTCCTAAAGCTAAACAGAAGTTTGGCCGATTAATGCGTTTACCTACTACAGAAACTGCAAGTATTCATATACTTTGTTATAAAGATACTGTAGATGAAAAGTGGGTTAATGAGAATTTAAAAAACTTTAACCAAGACAAAATTAAAACCAAAACCTATTAAAATTAATCAATTATGGAAAAAACTAATCATTCAAAACAGACAATTGAGCTATTAAGAGAATTAGATGATTTAATTCAACGTGATTATGAAAAGGCTTTAGCTATGTTGGAAGAATTCAAGCAACAGAAATTTGAAGAAACCTTGGATAATCCACTGCAATTAACTATTTTTGATACACAAACTGCATAGTTATGGGTAAAATGAAAGACCTATACATGGAGTTAGTACAAGAAGAACGAATTAAAGAAGAAGTAAACAAAATGAACGCAGAAGAAATTTTAAATAAGATCTCTGAAGTAGATAGAGAGAAACTTACAGAGAATGCTGACATCAAAAGTAAAGAACTTATTGCTGATGCAGAGAAAATTGTAACTGATTACACAGGTAAAGAACCTATTAACTTTACAAAAGAAGACAGAAAGCTAGTTTCTAGTATTGGGCTATATTATTATAGCAAAATAGTACAAGAATTGCCTTTTGGAGATGAAAATCTACCTTCTTACTTCCATACCATTAAGGTATTTTGGGACAGAATTAAGGAAAATTTAGAAAACTACTGGGTTCAATTGTAAACATTATTAAAACTAAACTAACTATAGGAGGCTTAACGGCCTCCTTTTTATTTTAAAAAAAATGGAAAAGAAAAAAACATTTAAAGTCCTAGCTACTTTTTCTCAAGAAGCTAGTTTATTACTAGATACAGAAAATGTACAGGATTTACTAGATTCTGATGATTTAACACAAGGAGTACATTGGGATGTTAAAGAATTTGAAACTAAAGCTGAAGCTATTGCATACATAGATGGTATCAATGATGCAAATGGTTGGGCAGATCCTAATGCAGTTCTATTATGAGACACGAAGAAGAATTATCAATAGTCATTAAGACTATTATGTTAGAACAGCCCTTTTATGGGTTGTTTTTGTTAAATGTAAACAAAGAGTTTAATAAGAGAGTTCCTACAGCAGCAGTAACTATTGAGGGAATAAACTATAAACTAATTGTTAATCCAGATTTCTGGGATAGTTTGTCTAATAACCATAAGCAAGGTTTGATTCTACATGAAGCCAAGCATATTGTTTTTGGACACTTATTAATGAGAGATAGCTTTTCAAACCATAAGCTTGCTAACGTAGCTATGGATTGCGAGTTAAATCAATATATTAATAGCGAGCTATTACCGGATGGAGCTATACTACCTGAAACTCTAGAAGAGGAACTAGACATTATTCTAAGTGAAAAAGCAGGTACTCATTATTATTATAATGCTATTAATAAACAACTACAAGAACAACAAGGTCAGGGTAATCCTGATAAAGCTTGTAATGGTGGTATGGGTGGAGATGGTTTACCAGACACACTAGATGACCATAGTACTTGGGATGAGATGGCAGATAATATGTCTGAAGCAGAAAGAAAGCTTGTAGAGAAACAAGCAGAACACTTAATTAAACAAGCTGCTGAAGAAACTTTGAAATCTAGAGGTCATTTACCTGGAGGTGTTCAAGAGATTTATAACCGTATTACACAAGTAACAGAAGCTAAATTTAATTGGAAAGCTTACTTACGTCAATTTGTAAACGGTAGTATTAGATCTACTATGAAGTCTTCACGTAAAAAGATCAATAGACGATTGGAGAAACAAGATGTACCTGGTAAGAAATATCTTAGAAAGGTAAACATGCTTGTTGCAATAGATACTTCAGGTTCTGTAAGTTCTAACGAATTAAAAGAATTTATGAATGAGATACATCACATACATAAAAACGGAGCTGAAGTAACAATTATACAGTGTGATACAAGAATCAACTCTATTGATAAGTTTAATCCTAAAATGAATATAGAGATTAAAGGTAGAGGTGGAACTGAGTTTGACCCTGTTATAGACTACTACAATAAGAATAGGAGCCAATTTACTTGCCTTGTTTATTTTACTGACGGAGAATGTCATTGTGAAATAAAACCACAAGGTAAATTATTATGGGTACTATCTTCTGTTTCTAAAATTAACGAGTATCTTCCTGGTCCTCAAATTAAACTAAACTAAACAATTAACAACTAACAATTAAAAACTAAATCAATGGCACAAGTAAATTTAAACACAGCAGAATTAAAAACATTTGTAAAGCAAATCATCGAAAATAATAGATACATTCAAGAAAAAGGAATGACACCTGTAGCAGTTAATGTAGAGGGTGATCACGGTCTAGGTAAAACTACTGTAATTAGTCAAATTGCACAGGAAGAGGGACTAGACTTTGTAAAGATTAACGTAGCTCAGTTAGACGAGTTATCAGACTTAGTGGGTTTTCCATTAAAAGAATACCAAATCAGTAAAAATGTAGATGGAGTAGCTAAGACTAAGTGGGTTACAGAAATGGAAGCTGAAAGAGCTATTAAAGATCCTTCTGTTAGACTTACAGGTCTTAAGAGAACTTCTTATGCACCACCTGAGTGGATATCTGGTAAAGCTAATGGCGGTATTCTTCTTCTTGACGATTATACTCGTGGTAGCCAAATTATGATGCAAGCTTGTATGGATTTAATCTATACTCAAGAGTATTATTCTTGGAAACTTCCTAAAGATTGGCACATTATCTTAACTACTAATCCTGATAACGGTGACTATCAAGTTACTTCTATGGATGCTGCACAAAAGACTCGTTTTATTTCTTGTCAATTAAAGTTTGACGTAGACTGCTGGGCTAAGTGGGCAGAAGAAGTAGGTATGGATAACCGTTGTATTAACTTTGTTTTGAAACATCCGGAACTTATAGGAGATAAAACTAATCCTCGTTCTATTACTACATTCTTTAACTCTATATCTGGGTTTGAGAACTTTGCAGACCAGTTACCTATTGTACAAATGATTGGCGAAGGTAGTATTGGACCTGAAGCAACTACTCTATTTACTACGTTTATTCATAATAAGCTAGATCAATTACCTCATCCTTCTGAAATACTAGACACTAAGATTACTTCTGATACTTCTGTATCTAGATTAATTGATGTTATTGGTGAGGGTAATAATTATCGTGCAGACATTGCAAGCATATTAACTACTCGTATTGTAAACTACAGTGTTAATTTCTCTAAAACTAATAAGATAGATGATAAATTTATCGAAAAGATTGAGAAAATCACTACATCCTCTGCTCTTACTATAGATTTAAAATACATGTTTATTAGAAATCTAATGAAAGATGCAAAGCGTAAATTCCAACAATTATTAATGAATGAAGAAATTTTAGATTTAACAACTAAATAATAAATTATGTTTACTAAAAAAATTAAAATAATAACTATAAATCATGATATTTTACCTAATCTGGTAAATCAGTGGAGTCTTAATGACGAAGATCGTTTGATAGTACAATCTAGATTTCGTGAATTATTTAAAATACAGGAACAAACTTTTGTATATACGGAAGAAAAATTTAAAAACTTACCGATTTCAAATCGTAAATTAGTAGACGGGGATAAGCTTTATGTTTATCCCACTACTAACTTGCCTAGGCATAAGATTAGAAATACTAGCAAACTAAATTTACAATTTAAAAGAAGTATTGAATCAGCTAATGTTTTAGTTATTGACTACAAAGCTTTTGAAAAAACTTTTAGTTATGGCTGGATATCTAGGCATGTTTTTCAAAGTAGTAGAAACGGTTTAAATACTATATTTAATGCATTGTTTCAAGAATCTATAGAGGGTATATTCTCTGAAGAGGAAATTTCTGAAATGTTAGTTGATAATCAGCACATCTATTTTGATAATATGGTTCATAAAGTATTTACTTCAGACCCTACATTTAATAGTAATTACTCACATCGTTTCACAGATTATTATAATAACGATTATAGCATTGTTCATGCTGATATATTAGCAAAGTCGTCTACTACTCAAATAGATAAGCTTAAGAGTGTTGAAATTCTAGAGTATGCATTAGCAAACAATTATGATATTATGTTACCTAATAATGTCTTAAATGATGTATTGCCTAATACTATACTTACAGAGAAAACTTTTCAAAGGTTTGATCAAATGCTAAAAAGCGATGGAGACTCTATTAACCTTGCTCTTGAGATGCTTTGTAACTGTGATATAGAACGTTCTGCATTTTATCTTATCAGACTAATACAGGATAATATGAATAGTATTAAATGGTCTAAAACTTATAATAATGTAAATTTTAAAGCATTTAGAACAAGTGTAAATACTATATTTTCAGGACATGGACGGGATTATATCTTTGAACATAGTTTACGTTATTCAGAAATCTTTACTCTTTTAGGTAGTGCTAAACTTTTAACTAAAGAACATCTTGATTACTACAAAGAAGATGTTAAGAGAGACTTTAGCTATGTTCCAAGTAATAAATTCTTTAAAGTAACAAAGATTGAAGCTACTGATGAACTAGTTAAGTTGTTAAATGAAAGTGCTGAATATCTTAAAAAACTAGGAGGAGAATTGGAACCTGAGTTAACAGAAGAAGAAACTGTATGACGTACTTAGATTTTAATTGTTATGGAGAAAGTCTGGATTCAACCCCAGACTTTTTTCATATGAAAAGACAATATGAAGAGGATATGTTAATTAATTCAGTAGAAAATTTGGAAGAAAATTTGAATTTATTTTTGCCAGTAAATGAAAAAATTGGTAATTTTGATGCTACTAGAATTGTGGAAAACCTAGATATTGATTTAATTAAAGAAAAAAAGACAAATGACAGAGCAACCAAACCAACCTAGAGTAAAGAAGTCCTTTTACGATGTATTATGGGCACTTTGTGAAGACAAAGGTATTATTGAGTACTGGATTTCAGAAGGTTTATTAGGTAAATCAAATGACACTTTTTATTGGACAGCTAAAGCCCAAAACAAGTTCAACTATACTGTAGTTGGAGAAAGAAAAGGTTCAGTAGAATTACCAGTTTCTAAGAAACAGACTGAAAAACAGAAGAAAGAAGAATTCGATAGTAAAGTTTCTGAAAATAAGTTAGAAGAGTTCTTGTCACTATTCTCAAGCAAAAACCTTGGTATTTCCGGTAAAAGAACACCTCACATTACTGTTGTAAAGAAATTGATTAAATTCTTTGAAGATTATCCTATGTATAACATGGACACTATTATCCGTGCTACTAAACTATATATAGAAGATCATAAGAAGAATGGAACAATGCAGTACATCAGAGAGTGTGGCTACTTTATCTATAAAAAGATAGATGGAATTGACCAAAGTGATTTAGCTAAATGGTGTCAAGAAGCTCAAGATGGTGGGCAAAGTTATACTAGTCGCACTATCTTATAACTAACATATGAAATTTAGCACTATCCTTAAACAGATAGAACGTAATAAATCCATTAAGGAAGAGGGAGGATTGACTTCTATTCCCCCACCATTTCCTAGATTAGCTGAACACTATGGTGGATTTACTAAAGGTTCTATAAGTTGTATTACTTCTAGCTCAGGTACAGGTAAGACAAAGCTTACAAAGTTTTTGACTGTACTTAATATCTACAAGCAAACTTACAACACTAATATAACTCCTAAAATCTTCTACTTTGCTTTAGAAGAATCTGAAACTGATTTCTGGTTATCTTTTATCTCATTCTTTTTATACGAAAGATATAAGCTTACTGTAAGTATTTCTGACCTAAAATCATTAGGTAAGTTTACAGTAACTAATCAATTAATGGAGAAAGTTAAAGAGGCAGAAAAGTTTATACAGAAACTACAAGAGTTTGTAGAAGTTGTAGATTATATTAGAAATCCTACTGGTATTGCAAAACATGTTAAAGCTTACTTTGATAATCCTGAAATAGGAGAACATAAGTACAAAGAGTCTACTGATAAGAACGGTAACACTAAAAAGTATTTATCGCATTATGAGTATAAATCAGAAGATCATTGGGTTTTCTTTATTTTAGACCATATTAGTTTGTTGTCAAATGAGACAGCACCTGATACTAAAATAAAACTAACGTCTTATCAGACATTTGACTTTATGATTAAAGACTACGTACTAGATGTTTTCTCAAAAAGATACAAAATAGCTAACATTATTGTACACCAACAGACTCCTTCTTCAGAGAAGGCAGTATTTAGTTCTAGAGGTAATCTTATTGAAGAGAAACTAGAACCATCCTTAGAAGAGTTACACATTAATAAAGGTGTACACCAAGACTATGAAGTTGTAATAGGATTATTTAATCCTTCTAGATATGATATAGCTGTTCATAATGGCTATGATATATCTCTATTAGGTAAGACTTACAGATCTCTTAAGATTCTTAAAGATCGACACTTTGGCTTAGAAAACGCTAGTGTTGGATTATTCTTTAATGGAGCTAACGGAGAGTTTGAAGAACTACCTAGACCTGAAGAAATGGTTACTACTAATTATTATGAAAAACTTAAAAACAAAATTAAAATAATGAAAGAAAATGAACAAAGATGAATTTAGTCCTGCTTTGGAAAAAGTATTGACTATGATGTGTGAAAGTGTTGGAGTCAACTACGAAGATGTTGACTTTAATAAAGAAGAGTGGTACATGCAACATGATTGGACACAAGAACAACAAGACCAGTTTAAGCAAGATTTATATCAAGCAGTAACAGAGTCTCCTAAATTCTTTAAAGATCTATTTGCCTCTAGGGGTCCTAAAAGAAGACTTAAGGCCCAGATTGAGTTTTTTATCATGTCTTATGGCTGGAAGACTCACTATAACATTGAACATTAAAAATAATTAAAAAACTAATCAAAAAAATTAATATGTCTATTTTACCGAAAGAGATTGTAAAATCTACCGAAGAAGCACCAAAAGACTTGATTGTCTATTCACAACCCAAAATGGGTAAAACAACTATTATGGCAGAACTTACCAAACAAGTAAATGGTAAAGCTCTGATTCTTAACTTAGAATCAGGTGGAACTGACTACGTAGATGGTTATTATGTAAACTGCTATGAAACTCCTACAGATAGCTTTAAAGAAGCAATCTCACGTTACAAGCAAGTAATTAAAGAATTACAAGAGAACCCAGGAACCTATGATTATTTAATCATTGACAGTTTAACTGTATTGGATTCTTGGTCTGATATAGCAGGTACTTATAAATACATGAGTACTCCTATAGGTAAGAACTTTAATCGTGATCCTAAAACAGGTAGAGTATTAAGCCATACAGATGCAGAATGGAAATCTGTTACTACACTAGGTGATGGTAATGGTTGGAGATTCCCTCGTATGTGGTTTATGGATCAAGTAGAATTACTTAGTTCTCTTGCTCCTTACCGTATTTGGGTAGGTCACGTAAAAGATAAGTTTATTAAGCAAGATGGTGGTGCAGATATTATTTCTGGCCATGAGATTAACTTAACAGGTAAACTTAAGAACATGCTTACTGTACGTGTAAGTACTTTAGCTAAACTTGTAGCTGAAGGAGATAAGAGATATCTTTCTTTTGAAATTGATAATGATAATCTTATTGGTGGATCTCGTGTTCCTCACTTAACAGGAAAGATGTTAATATCAGAAAAAACAGCTAAAGGCTACAAAACTCACTGGAATGTAATATATCCAAAAATTAAAAAGTAAAACAAACAAAAAACAAATAAACAATTAAAAAATCAAAATTATGAATTTAAACGAACTAGAAGTAAAAGGTCCTGGATCAGGAGCATCAGAAGGACAAACAGGTAAGAAATTGTACACAGGTTTATTACCAATCCAAATTAAGTTAGTTAATCCAACCGAAAAACAACTTGCAGAGTTTTATGGCGTTGAAGAGAGTAAAATTAAAGAAGTAAGTTACATAAGAGAAAGAGATGGTGAGTCTACAACTCGTCTTGATTTCTACTATGAGAATCATTCATCTTCAAAGCATAACATTAAGGGTAAATTTTCTATTTTTATTAGAAAAGAGACTAGACAATCTAAAGCAGGTAAGAAACAATACATAGATGATTTTACTAGAACTTCTTGGGCAATGAACTTATCTGAGTTAAGTCAAAATCAAGAACAAGTAAAAGATTTTATGCGTTTAGATATGAGCACTGCAAGAGAAGCTTTCCCAGGTGAAGAGACTATTTATAATTTACTTAAAGCTTATGGTAATATTATTCCTCGTAATAAGCCTCTAAAGTTAACCCACACAGATAATTTATTTGTAGCTGATGGATCAGAACTTCAGAAATTTTTTGACTTCTTTAATAATAAAGACGGAGGAATGCTAGCTATGTTAGGAGTAAAAGACTATAAATACCAAGAAGTATTTACTGGACACTTTATGCCTTTACACAGTAAGCTTAGTGACTACGATAAAAGACAAATTGAAGGTGATTATGGCTTTAAAGCATACTTCGCTGGATATGTCTTGAGTGAATATGTTCCGGAAGCTGCACCAGAAGTAGATGAGGAAGAGTCATTATTTTCTTCAGGATCTAATTCTTTGAAATCTAATGTAGATGTAGAGGACGAAAATCCATTCTTACTTTAATCAAATCAAAGGGGGTACTTAGGTATCCCCTTTATTTTTAATCTTCTATTATATGAATTTAGAACAACTAGAAACACGTACATCAATATCAACAATCTATGATTTATTAGGACAAGAGAGGATTATGTCTTTTTACTTTAACGACAGTGTAGTTATAGGTAAGAAGTATTTAAATCCTTTTAGGGATGATAACCATCCTGCATGTACTTTTAGATGGACTAAGTCAGGCAATCTATATTTTAATGATTTTGCTACTGAGAAAGTAAGTTATAGTCCTATAGATATTGCTTGTATGCGTACAGGTTACGGTTTTCCAGATATTCTATATAAAATTGAGAAAGATTTTCACCTTACAAACTTAAACCTAGAAGACAGACAACAACTAGAAGCTGAAACAAAAGCATTTAAACCACCAGAAATCAAACCATCAACAATTAAAGTAAGAGTAACTAAATTTAAAAAACAAGATTATGATTACTGGGCACAGTTTGGAGTTACAACAGAGATTTTAAAATTTTACAATGTTCGTAGAGTTGATAAAGCATGGATAGGAAACAGTCTATGGTATGTAAATAATGATATTGATCCTTGTTATAGATATAAGGAGAAGGATAAGTTTAAATTATATCGTCCTTTCTCTAAACCTACAACTAAGTGGCGCAGTACATACTTTGGAGGTATACTAGAAGGATATACTCAACTTCCTCATAGAGGGACACAACTTGTAATTACTAAAGGTCTCAAAGATGTAATGACTTTACATGCTGTAGGTATAAATGCAGTAGCTGTAAGAAGCGAAAACACTCCTATAACCGATAATGCTTATAATCTACTTAAAAACCGATTTGATAAAATTATTATATGGTTTGATGCAGATGAGCCCGGAATTAAGGGTGCTAGAAAACTAGGTAGCATGTATGGTCTAAAAAATATAGAACATGATGCTAGTTTAGGTAAGGATCCAAGTGAGATTTATAGAAATCACGGAAAAGAAAAATTATTAGAACTAATTAACAGTTATTTAAAATGAAAGAAAAACAAATATTAACAGTAAAAGACGCTATAGAATATGTAATAGGGTTAAGTGTAGAGCGGTTTAATAAAACTGAACTACACAAAGAAAGTTTACTAAAACAAGTAAACAACGACAAAAAGATTAAAAACCTGCTTAAAGTGAATATATTCAAAGCACAAAATGATATGGATATAGCTAAATCTTTAAACACATCACAAACTAAGACAGAATCTCAACAACTTCATCGTGTTTTAACTAATAAAAACGTTCCTAGAAAGCATAAAGAAACTTTAATCCTTACTCACTACAAGAGTAAGGATGCAAGAACCTTGAAAGATGTAGAATTCAATATATTAAGTGAAGTAACTAAAGTACATGATTTAAATCCAGACGTTATTTTATCTAGATATAAAGGAATTGATGTAGTATTTGCTAGATATCAATACATGGTAATCTTACATAGAAACTTAGGATACACATTAAGCAAAACAGGATCTCTTCTATCTAGAGATCACAGTACTGTTATTAATGCACTAAGAGTTCACGATGATATAATGAAATTTAATCTTGACAAGCCTTACATAAAGAAGTTTAATAAGATCATGAGTAGTGTAAAAGAAAAGTATTCAGATGATTTAAATTTCCCAAGAGATCAAAGATGAAGAAACTTATAGACATGTCAGATACCTGGTACAATAGACTAAGGCCAGTTATTGAATCTGATAAATTTAAAGAGTTAGCTACGTTTATAGCTGAAGAGAAGAAAACCAAAACAATTTACCCAAGCAGAGAAAATATATTTAAAGCGTTTAATTCAACTCCATTTGAAGAAGTAAGAGTAGTTCTATTAGGACAAGACCCATACCCTACTGAATTTAAAGGAGAACCTGTAGCATGTGGATTAGCATTTGCTCCAAACAATCCTGAATTTAAACCACCTTCCTTACGAATAATCTATAATAATCTTAAAGACACTGTCTATAAGGATAGATTAACCTTCCCTGATGATTTAGATATGAGAACTTGGGCTGACCAAGGAGTATTATTGTTAAACATTGGATTAACTGTAGTTAAAAGTAAAGCAGGCTCCCACATTAAACAGTGGGAGTTCTTTACTGAAGCTGTAATTAATACTTTGAATGACTCAGCTGGACTCATTTTTATAATGTGGGGTAAAGAAGCGCAGAAATATAAACATCTGATTGATGAAACTAAGCATTATATACTAGAAGCAGCTCATCCAGCCTCTTCTATTTATAGTGGACAACCGTGGAAATGTGATCATTTCTCTAAAGTAAATTACTATTTATCGTTAAATCACAATGAAGAGATTCATTGGTTAAAAAATCTAGACTAAATTATGAAAAACATAGAAACCAAAACAGACCAAGACTTAAACAGTCTATTAAACAAACAAGAATTACGCAGTCAATTAATAACTTACGTACATAATCGTATTAGATTAGTACATGGAGTTCATGGCGCAGATGAATATGAATATACTCACAAGTTGGGTAGAATTCATGAATTAGAAGAACTGTTAGTATTCTGTGATACACTTAGATCAGCAGAATAATTATTGTGGAAAAAAATAAATAATAAGTAACTCTAGACAAAAAACTTTTATTAAGTTTGTACCTGTCTACTGTTGCTTCGTCTTTTAGACATATCTGTTTTTTTCCATTGATTTAGTAAAAGAAGGGGGGTTTATGCCCTCCTTTTTTTATATTTGTAATACGTGAATTAAAACTAGATATGCTAAATAGAAAACCAAAACCTAAAAAGACACCTATAAAAGGTGAAGCTGTCAAAGTTGAAAAGGAAACTATCTGTTCTAACTGTAATAAGAAAAGACCTTATGCTAACAAGACAAAAAAGCTTTGCCAATACTGTGTTAAAAAGATAGCTACAGAAAAAGCTAAGGAACGTAAAGCAAAAGAACGTAAGAAGAAAGCTGAGACAATAACTCAAGCTAAACTAGACCAAGTTACTTCTTGGTTAGTTAGAGCCTTACATGAAGAAAAATGCCATGCTTGTGGTGTAGAACTACCTAAGAATAAATTACAGTGTTGTCACTTTGTAAGTAGAACAAAGACTACTACAAGATTTAACTTACATAACATGTTACCTGGTTGCCAGGTTTGTAATATGTACACTCCTCATCACGTATGGGAATTAGGTAAATCTATTAACAAGAAATGGTCTGAAGATGAAACAGAAAAACTTTTAGAATTAGCAGGTAAACAACTCAAGTTAAACAACAATGATAGAAGAGAAATCTATGATATCTATCTAGAGGCGCTACATGCTGCACAAAATAGAGAGTATTCTCTAGATGAAAGAATGCAGATACTTGATGCAGTTTACCAAGACTACTTAACAATTGTAAATAAATTAATAAAATGATAGGATTAGTAACAGAAAATCCTAATGTAATACAAAATATTAAAGGCAAACATGAAGAAGTTGTAATTGCTACCAAAGAAATGGCATTACAGTTTCTTGAAACACTAGATTGGATTGGTTTTGACGCAGAGACATTAGGTTTTGATCCTTATTTATCTGACTTAATTACTATCCAGATGGGTAATAATAAGCACCAGTTTGTAATTGATGTAAAGACAGTAGACATAACTTACTTTAAAGACTTACTAGAGAGTAAACCTCTTATAGGTCATAACTTAAAGTTTGACTTACGTTTCTTATATCACTACAGAATTATACCCTACAAGGTATATGATACGTTTTTAGCTGAAAAAACAACCCGATTGGGTATAACTACGCATAAATCTTCCTTAGCAGACACAGTCAAGAGACATTGTAATGTAATTCTTGATAAATCTGTACGAGCAAGTATTGATGGTAGTTTTAATATACCCTTTATAATCTATTCTGCCCTAGATGTAAAGTACTTACATAGGATAAAAGAGACACAACTAAAGATTTTAGAAGAAGCAGATTCACTAAAGTCAATTGAGTTAGACAATAGATTCGTAATAGTACTAGCGTACATTGAATATTGCGGATTTAAACTAGATGGTCAAAAGTGGCAAGAGAAAACAAACAAAACAAGAATTAAAGCAGACAAAGCTAAAGAAGAACTTGATAAGTATATCTTAGAAAACAACATGTCTGACTTTATTAATTACCAAACTGATTTGTTTTCTTCCGGCTTAAGGACCAATATCAATTGGAATTCTCCTCAACAAGTAGTACAGTTCTTTAAACAAGTAGGTGTAAACACTACTATAGAAGAAAAAGGTGAGAAGAAAGATACAATTGACTCTAAGCACTTGGTTAAATTTCAAGAGAAGTTTCCTGTAATAGAAACTTATTTGAGATATAAGCAAGCACAGAAAGACTTAGGAACTTATGGAGATAACTGGCTAAGACTAATTAACCCAGTAAGCGGTAGAGTTCACACTTCTTATAAACAATTAATGAATACCGGTAGATTATCTAGCGGTGGACGTAATAAAGAAACAGGTGAAGCTTATCCTAATTTTCAAAATATTCCTAGTGATGCAGAAACAAGAAGTTGTTTTGTAGCAGATGATGGTAATACTCTTATTACTTGTGACTACACAGGTCAAGAGCAGATTGTTCTAGTTAATAAATGTTTAGATAAAAACCTACTTGAGTTTTATGATCAAGATCTTGGAGACATGCACTCATTTGTTGCATCTAAGATGTATCCTGAACTTGATGGTATGGACTTAAAAGAAATTAAATCTAAACACAAAGACAAAAGACAAGCAGCTAAAGTTGCAGGCTTTGCAATTAACTACGGTGGTAGTGGTATAGGTATAGCTGATCAGCTTGGCTTAAGTGTAGAACAAGGTCAGCATATTTATGATTCTTATTTTAAAGCATTCCCTGGTTTAAAAGAATACTTTGATAAAACAAAGAAATTTGGCCTAGACAATGGATATGTTTTAATATCTCCTGTAACAGGTAAGAAATCTTATGTAGACTATTACGAAGACTTCCAAGAGACAAGTAAAGAGATTAAGAAAACAGGCTTCTGGGATGACTTTAAAAAGCATAAAGAAGCTATGACAGTTACTTACTCTAGTTTAAAGAGAAAAGTGTCTCTATACTTCTCTAAGAAGGGTGATATAGAACGTATGTCTCTTAATTATCCTATCCAAGGAGAGAGTGCAGAGATAACTAAACTTTCTTGTGTTTACTTTTGGGAAGATTATCTTCTAACAAATAAGTTATTATTTACTGTTAAATTTGTAAATACAGTACATGATGAGAATGTAGTTGAGTGCCCAGACTCTATTGCAGAAGAAACAGCTAAAGCATTAGAAGATGCTATGGTTAAAGCCGGAGCTGTTTTCTGTAAGAGAGTACCACTGAAAGCTGATCCATGTATTAGCAAGTATTGGCAAAAATAATATGAAACACGACTTAGAGAGAAGAAGGTTAGAAAACATTAAAAAGCTAGACCAATTAAGTTCTACTTTAGAAATGGTAAATGAAACAATTAAAAAACTAGAAGAGAAGAAATACCAGATTCTAGTTGATATTCACAATTTAAAAATTAGAAAAAATGAATAGCGTAAAAGAAAAAGCATTACAGGAAGTTTCTCAACTTAAGCGGGAGATGAAACTAGTTAATGCACAAATTGATCAACTTACAACACATAGAGCGTATTTAAAAGCAAGAATTAAAAAAGCACAAAATAGATTAAATGACTAAGTTAAGCAGGGAAGAAGTGTTACTTGATATAAAGAGGGCTTTTGTTATTGCAAAGGCCCTTAATTATCAATACGTACACATAAGAGAGCATTTATCACCAGAATTAAAGAAAGCAGTTAATGAGGCTAAATCACGTAACTCTTACTTTATTAAACAAATAGAGGATAGTTTTAGGAAAAATAAAATTGATAATTCTTTTTTAGAAGCAGAAGATGAATTATCTTTCCAATTACTAGAAAAACTAGAGGAAATTAAAACAAATATTACAGATGTCAATCAACAGAATTTACTTACCGGCTAAAATAGCCAATAACATAGATGGAACCATACATATAAAGTATGACCGTGAGTTGATGCAATCCTACTTAAATGAAATTTTAGGTAGCGATCATTCTATAGATATCGAAATAAGTATACAGAGAGTAGATGGTAGACGAACTAATCCACAACTAGCATACTTTTTCGGTATAGTACTTCCTATCATTAAAGATCGTATTGAAGATCTTGAGGGAAGTAGCTTTACGAAAGAAGAAATTATCATGATTCTTAAAGATAAGTTTTTCTATGAAGAAATATTCTTTGAAGGAGAATATAAGAAAGTACACATGTCATTATCTAAAGCAAAGAAATCTGAGGTTAAAGAGTTTATTAACCAGTGTGTAGAATTTGCTACAGATATATTAGATGTTAAAATACCTGAACCAACTAGACCCCAACATTAATTATGGAAAACAACAAAAAAGAGTCTCAAGCTTTGAGATACAACGAAGGAAAACTAAAATGGTCTCTAGTAGATTTTAAATCTCTAGAGTCTATGGTAAGAGTATTAGAAATGGGAGCTAAAAAATATGCTCCCTATAATTGGAAAAAAGGAATGCCTGTTAGTGAAGTAAGTGAGAGTCTTTTAAGACATATGTTTGCTTTTCTAGAAGGTGAAGACACAGATCCAGAAAGTGGTATAGATCACTTAGGACATGTTTTATGTAATGCAATGTTTCTTTCGTATATTATGAAAGAGAGACAACAGTTTGACGATAGATATAAATCAAAAGAAAATGATAACAGATAACGAATATTTAGGCAACGTAGGAATAAGTCAGAGTAGACTTAAGAAAATCCTAATTCATCCAAACTACTATATTAATAATTCATATAGTGACTTTGATGAGCCCGCAGAAGTTACCTTAATAGGTGATGGTGTAGATTTAATTCTAACACAGGGAGAAGATGTATTTAACGAACAGATAGCAATTGCTACTGTAGAACGTCCAGGTTCTATGATGGGAGAGTATGTATGGTCTTTATACATTAATAAAGATAGAGAAGATGCAGAGTTAATCGCCTATCAGAAATCAGGATACAAGATAGCACCTGAAAAAGTACAAGCTAAGTTTGAGAAAGAAGGTATTGAGTATTATAATCAATTGATATCTTCTGAAGACAAAAAGCTTATTACTCCTAAACAGTATGAGACTATCTTAGCTATGGTAGAAAGTTTTAAAACACACCCTTTTACTACAGAATTCTTTACTGACAGCAGGTATAAGAGATTGTATCAAGTTCCTTTGTATGGTACTTGGGGTAGTTTTAAAATGAAAGGTCTTCTAGATCTTTTAGTATATGATAAGAAAGATAATGTTGTTTATCCTATTGATATAAAAACTACCAGTAAATCTCTTTTAACTTTTGAAGATACTATCTTTCACCATAGATATGACTTCCAAGCTGCTTTCTATTTGGAGTTAATTCACCAAAACATTGGCATAATTCAAGAAGAATTTAAAGCTAATATCCTACCACATGTTACAAATTTTTCTTTTATTTGTGATAACCAAACTTATCCAGGTAGTCCTTTAATATTTAGAATGTCAGAAGACGCCATAAATGTAGGACGTAATGGTGGGGAGAGAAAAGGCAGATACTACGAAGGATTTAGCCAAGCATTTAAACGTCTTGAATTCCACAATCAATTAGATAAGTGGGCCTATAGAATGGAAGACTATAAAAATAAAGGAGTTAAATTAGTCTAAGATGAGAAATAGTAAACTTAATAGTACTTCAAAATACTTATCTCACTTAATATTTCAAGGAGAAAGTTTTAATATTCTAAGAAACTACGGACTAGAGAATGTTTATATAGGTGATTATGGATTCAAAAGAATTCATACTAACTGTTTATACTTCCTAGTTAATCCAACTATTGATATTGACAGTGAAAAATATAAGAAGTTTGAAGAGAAGATTATATCTTTTAATTCTTTTTATGACTGGTATGATGTCTTTGATAAAGTAGAGAAAAGAATGTATGTTTATAACATACATCCATCCTATAAAGAAGATTTTAATTCTTTTATCAATAGTAACTTTGATAATTTATCAGATAAGTATTGGGGCTCTTTAGGAGCTAGAGTAAAACTAGATACTCAAGAAATTGATTTTTTAGTAGAGAATGAAGTTTACAGATTTGAAGATTCGTTGTTAATAAAAAAGGGAGATGTTTAGTCTCCCTTAATTAAAAAACACTTATTAGTACACTTATATAGTATTTAATACCTCTACTGTTTCTGCTGATGTTGTATCAGTAGATTCAACAGGGGTATTAGATAGTTGTCCAGCTGTATTCATTCTTTCAATGATTACATTTTTAGCTGAAGAAGCTAATCCATAAATTTCAGCTAACTGAGAAATAGGAACTTGTGAGATACTTACATGTTGTAAATCTACAGCTTGAAATAAAGCAGCTAATTCTGCACCATTAATAGTGATTTCTGCTTTTGGGTCCCAATAAATTGTGGACATGTCTGAGTTTTTATTTTCGTCTGCCATAATAATTTTAGAAACAAATATACTATTTTTACCGAATAAAAAAGAACTATGTTAAAAAAATACCCAATAAACCACTATAGTTTTGATAAAAAAGCTCTTTTATATCTTGACTTAATAGAAAGAATTGCCAAAGAATCTTATTGTAAAAGATTACAAGTAGGATCTTTAATTGTTAAAGATGATAATATAATTTCATTTGGTTATAACGGTACTGTAAAGGGCGCTAATAATTGTTGTGAAGAAACAACAGAGACTGGAGATCTTGTTACATTGAAAACTGTAATACATTCTGAATCTAATTCTATTACCAAAGCATCTAAAACTACTGTAAGTACAGAAGGAAGTACTATGTATTGTACACATTCCTGTTGTATTGATTGTGCCAAGTTGATTATTCAAAGTGGCATTACTAATTTTATTTATATTAATGACTATCGAGATATGCATGGTATAAACTTTTTACTTGATTCTAATATTCAAGTATTTAAATATGATCAAGAAAATAAAAAACTTGAAATCTTAACAAAAACAACTTAATTTTGATAAAAATATCCACCGTATGAAAATTTTAAGAAAAATAATTTTATTAGACAAGCCAGAAATTGAAGAGTCTGTATTACAACTTAGTCCTGAAATGCAGGAAGAGTTTGAAAGAAAGCAAATTGCTAAATGGAAAAAGCTTCGTGTATTCGCTGTAGGTGATGAAGTAACTAAAGTTGTTGCCGGAGAGGAAGTATATGTATCTCCTACGCACTTACAAACTGCAGAATTAATCACTGTCGATGGTGAAGAGAAAATTATGATTGGAGAAATGCATATTTCAATTGTTTGGTAATTAAATTTAAACTAATATGAACTTATTTTATTATACAGAAATCAAGGAGTCTCCAAGTGAGGCATTTGAAACAAAAACAGAAACTATCACAGGTTACTCTTTTAACATCGAAGATGTAATTCTAACTTACCCTAATGAAGGTACTTTAAACGTAGTATTATCTATGGGTGCAGACAAGATGAATCCAGTAGAGTATCAATACAAAAAAGATGCTTCAACAGGACAAAGAGTTCCTGTAAAAGTATCTAAGTATGAAATAACCAATGAGCCTATTGTGATCGAGTTGAAAGTAAAAGAGGAGATTAATCGCTTTTTTAGCTTGACTGGAGGTCCACAATGGGAGGAATAGATGGATTTGATGGCTTCTTTGATTCATTTTGGGATGAAGAAGACTTTGAAAAGAATGCTCGCTTAATTGAATCTAAAATAGTTGAGATTAAAGGAGAGAAGTATGTTGAAGAAGTTTGGGAATATGGAGATTCTATAGTAACTAAAACTTATCAAGAACATAAAACTCCACTTGAAGATGAAGACTATGAAGAGGATAATAAGTATTACTTAGAACAACTTGCTTCAAACATAGAAGATCTTGAAGAAGAACTTAAAGAAGCTGTGGCTACAGAAAATTATGAGCGTGCATCTTCTGTAAAGAAACGTTTAGATCGTCTAAAAGAAATCCTAAAAAAGAAAAAATGATAATTACAGAAATGTTAGTCTTAATTATACTGTTTTGTATAATGGCTATTGGAAGTTACCTTCTCTACTTACACAGTAAAAAAGTTCGTCAAGAGATGATGGATGAGTTAGATCAAGAACTAGCTGAAGATTGGGATGTAACTAATGAAGATGGATTAGAAGATTAATATGTTAAGTTTACTTTTTATATTTTTATTCGGAATAGCAGAGGCTGCAAAAGATATTCTTAGTTTTAGATATAGTAAATCTATATTTTCTAACTATAATAAAAACTTTTGGGATCCCCAGGCTAGTTGGATTAATAAATATAAAAAGAATAAACTTAATAATTCTACTGATCCTTGGTATTATTTTGGACTATACAAACCTAGATATGAAGAAAAGTTTCCGTACAGTACAACCTTTTTAGTTTTCTTGACTGATGGTTGGCATTTATGTAAAGGCTTCTCTCTTTTATTTCTATTTTTATCTCTTGTTTTGTATAGTCCACTTTTAAGTATTTGGGGAGATATTTGGATTTATTTCATTATCTACTCAATGTCTTTTAATCTTTTTGAAAATAAATTATTTTACAAGTAGTACTCTTGCATAAATAACCTAATCCTTTATATTTGCAGTACATGACAAATGTAAACGATGAGGTCTTTAAAGCTAAAAGAAGGCCAAAAAACCCAATCACGTTTAAAATTCAGCTCAATGAGGAGCAAAAAGAAGCGAAAGCTGTAATTCTTGAAAACACTATCACTGTTATAACAGGACAAGCTGGATCAGGTAAAACTCAACTTGCTACTATAACAGGCTTAGATATGTTGTTTAGGCGTGAAGTAGAAAAATTAATTATTACAAGACCTGCAGTTCATGCAGAAGAAGATCTTGGTTATATACCAGGTAACTTAAATGAAAAGATGGACCCTTGGTTACAACCTATCTATCAGAATTTTTACGCAGCTTATGGTAAAGAAAAGATAGATAAGGAAATTGCTGAAGGTAATATACAACTTCTTCCTATGGGTTACATAAGAGGTCTTACATTCACTAACTCTTTTATTATAGCAGACGAGGTACAGAATCTAACACATACTCAAACAGAGGCTTTATTAGGTCGTTTAGGCCAAGGTTCTAAAATGGTACTTTGTGGTGATATAGCCCAGATAGATCTGAAAAATAAAAAGATATCAGGATTATCATTCCTAAGAAGAATGGAAGAACATGTTCAAGGTTTTAAATTCTTTACTTTAAAGAATAACCACAGACATGAAATAGTACAAGCAGTACTAGATGTATACAAACTGTATGCAGATTAATCCTGCTCGTCAGTGGCTATAGATGCTTTTTCCTTAAGCATAGCTTCATACTTTACTTTGTAATCAAAAGCTTCGTCATAAGTAGGAAACTGCTCAATCCACATTTGATTTACGTACACACGGTATTCTCTAACACCGTCAGTGTATCCTTCAACTATTCTTATCATTTATTTTGTAAGTATTTTCTCCTTTATCTATATTGAAATTTTTAACCAAAAGACCTTCATCTACCATGTTATCTAGTACTAGTTGGTAGTAAACTGCGCTATAACAATCATACAATTGTTCTTCAGTTATAACAGGAGAATCATAATCTAATTGATTTTCTTCAGATTTTAATCTAATCTCTTCTTCTAGGTTTTTTGCAAATTCTTCTATTGAACAAAAAGTTGGAGTATCTCCATTCATTGTATACAATTCTTCTAATGCAGAAGTACCTGTTTCATCTTTATCGTTTAGTCCTTTAAATAGGACCTCTATATATAAATCAATTTCGTTCTTTTTCATAACTTATAGTCTTAATAGTCTTGGCTTATCGATATAATCTATTAAAATTACCTCAAGTCCGCAAAGTGATTCTATCTTTATACTACTTCTATCTTCTTTTGATAAGGATGGATAGTAAGAGTATAATTGATCTTCAGTTAATAATATTGTGTTAGGATAAACTCTGGCTTTGTTAGCCCAGTAAAATTTATGAATTCTTAAATATAAAGCAACAGTTAGTGACATAGTTTTAGTTTTTAAAATTTAATATAAAAGGAATAAACTTCTTCACTCTTTCTCTCTACGATATCAAAAGATACCCCAGCCATACCAGGACCAAAGTTAGAGTGAATCCATTTAGACGACCCATACAAAGATAATACATTTCTATATCTAAAATTAATAGTTAATTGCATGCTCTCTGTATGTAAATCTCCCTTTATTAAGTGGATGTTTTTGTTACGATCTAAATTATGGTATTCTATGTACTTCGTTATATAGTTTTCTGCTTTGTCGTTTAATTGAAGGGGAAGACCAAACTTACGATCTTCCGAATCTTTTCCATGAGTAAATATAAATATATGTTCGCCATATTCAAAATGTTCTAAGTATTTTTCCATTAAGACAACTTCCATTGAATATGCAGCTTCTAAATAATAAGATAGAGCTTTTGCAGTAATGTAAGAAAAATCCCCACCATGATTATCATTGGTTTGGATTACTGTCTTGTAATTTTTTGCTGATCCAGAAGTTAGTAAGTTGTCGTAGAATTTTTTATGTTCTTCTACATAAGTTTTAAATACTTCTTTATTGTCCATGTTTTGAGGTAATCCATGACCACCTCTAGTGGTTAAACCATTCCAACCATCTACAGCATCACCTAAGTCACAAATATAAATAGTATCAAAAGTCCCAAAGTCATTGTGAGCTTGGATAATTCTTTCATATACTTTATTTAATCTTTGTGCAAAGACCATTCTGTCATAATGATTTTCATAAACAGAATCTTGTTTAGTCATAGCTCCTATATGTTTATCACTCATATAAACAAATAAGGCTTTGTTATTAGTAGTCTTAACTAGAGGATAACTAACTTTTTTACTGTTAGAAAAAATGTCTGTTAATATATCTTGTAAGTCTTCTGCATTAAACTCTTGTTCTTTCTTGCGACTAAACATTGCAGATACTTGCCAACCATTAGACTTTTCTTTTGACCAGTACTGAGATAACTTCCATATAGAAGTATCTATTTGGTGTAGTTTAATAATATCATCAGATGTCCTAGGATTTTCAGCAAAGTCATTAATAGTTAGACTTCCTGCATCTAGATTTTCATGAATAGATGTAGTTGAGTCTTCTGAAGGTTTTGTTTGTTTTATATCTCTAGTGTTTAAAGCTACTCTTTTAAGATCTCTTACAGCTTTTGCTCTTTTCTCCTTACTTAATTCTGGGCGAAAGTTATATCTTTTAGCTATATCTATAGCCTTTTCCGTAGAATTAGGATTGTTTTTGTAATATTCTACAATTAAATTTCGTGTGCTACTCATAGAATTTTTTTAGATTAACAAAAGCAACGTTACAGTTGCAGCAAGTAGTCCAGTAAGTTTATAGAAAAACTTTACTTCTTTGGTTTTCTTATCTAATTCTTTATCCAGAAACATTATTTCTGTCTTAGAAATATCTAAACCTTTTTGCATCGAAGGGACAATACTGTCCTTATACAAAGAAAGTTGGATTGAGTCCAACTTTACTACCTGTTTTAATATATGTAATTTCTCTCTGGCTTCAATACCTTTAAGAAATTCGTCATTCAATTCCCTTATTGGTAAGGTATCTAGACTTTGAGAGTAGGAATAGTGTGGCATCCAAAGGAGGCATACTATCCACAATAATTTTAAGCGTATCATACTTTAAAGTGGTTGTGTGATAAATAGTTATCTTTTCCTGTTTATTCAAAGCTAGAGAATCTAACTTAGAAAACAAAATTTTATTTTGTGCGTTAATAGAATCTAGATATTCTACTACTTTATTTTTTTCATATGGAACTTCTTTTTTTAAAGTTCTATAGTAGAGGTAACTTACTAGTAATAAGATAATTACAGTGTACAAGTTGGTATAAATACGTATGTTTAATACCTCTAATAATTTTTTTATAGTACTCATTTAATACTTTTATGCTTATCTATTTTATCCAAAATTGACGTTAATAATTCGTTTTGAATTAAACCAGCACGCTCTGCATTCTTCAAAGCAGAGATAAGTTGGAATAAAATAAAAGGAGCACAAACTGTCTCACTAAGCCAAGAAGTACCTTCAAAGCCCTTCTCAATCATTAATACTCCAGTTAGCATAAATACCCATACAAGTAATGTCTTAAGAACTTTAAGAGCTTTATAGGTCTTAAAGCCTTCTGTTTTAATTCCTCCCCATATACCAAAGAATCCATCCATAAATACAATTGCTACTACAGCTAAATACTGTTCTGCATTATCTGCAGTTATATTAAAAAAGTATGTGCCTAAAAAAGCACAAAATGCAGTAGAAATAAATAGTAATGAACTTTTCATTCTTTTGGAAAATATTGGTCTAGTAAGGAATCATTTTTTAAGTGTAAGTAACGCAGTTCATTCAAAGCTGAATCAGTTAATTTTTTACTAGACTCCATTTGAATTTCTACACTTTCTTCTATAGTTGGTTTTTCTTCAAACATAGAAAAGAAAATCACCATTAAAATACCTACAACTGTGAATAATAAAGTTTTCATATTTTACCTAATGATCTATATATTTTTATTTCTGTAACCAAAGCAGAACATAAACTATCCTGACTCTTTAACATTACAGACATGTTTTTTAACTCAGCTTCGCACTTAATTAATCTTTTCTCACATACCTCATTTGCATACTTAGCTTGATTTTCAGATCTAGCATATAAAGCCGCTACTACAAATAGTAATAAAAACATTAATGCTTTAGTAGGATCTTTACTAAATTGTTCAAAGCTAACTGGTAATTTCATGAGACAGTAAGTAATAAATAGTGTGAAAAATATTAAGTGTAAATATACTTAAATTAAAATTTTTGTCAATAGTTATAATTAAATTAGACTTGATAATTGATCTCCTGTACTATCTACAGTACTTGCATTTTTTAATCTCTTTCCTATAGACCCATCTGTATTCATTGCACTTGTTTGTGCATTCCAAATGTCATCTGCTGTCAGTACTGCTGTACCTACTGTATTATCTACGGGTATACCGGATGATACTCGATTAGCAGGAGGAACAGCAAGAGTACCTTGATATGAACCTGCTCCATAAGTAACCCCCAATCTAACATCATCCCCATCAGGTAAATCAGCTAATGTATCTGGGCTTACTAGATTGTATGTACCATTAGGAGTTTGAGAAGGTGAAATTAAAAACATATTTTCATTTGTTCTAAATTGAATATAGGTATTTGTAGTATTTTGAATCCAATTTACTCTTCTAAGATTTAATATTGGAAACCACCCATAAGGTGAGCAAACAATAGGACCAGAAAATTCATAACCTTCACTACCTTCAGCATATAAAGCAAAACCATCAGCTTGAGTTTCTATTTTTCCTACCCAATTTAAAGTTCTACCAGTTGATCCTCCATTCCACAATATTCTATTGCTGTTTTCAAGCATATTGTTCATATTAGGTATGCTTTCCATTACATAATCTCCTGTTATATTAACCTGAGAAGAATAAAATCTATAGGAATTATAGTTGTATTGACTTGTTGTATATCCCCATCTACCAGCATAATTTTCAATATTTCCAATAATGTTAACGATTGAATTACTAACATAAATTATATCGTTATTATCACCATTACCTCTGTATGTAAATGTTAAATTTCCTGTAATGTTTAATGTATGATTATTAAAAGATAATATTCTATTGTCAGATACACGCGTGTCTTGTGTAATATTACCTACAATATTTGTAGTTCCTCCTGCTGTATTTGATGTTATTGCATAACCATATCTATTATAATAGGGAACATAATGTCTATCAGTTGTTACGGGGAGCAAATAATTATCTCTTGTTTCTGACCAACTCTGTATACCTCTAATTATATTTAATGTTCCTGTACCATTGTGTCTTATTAAAGTTTGATAAGCACTTGTACTAAAAGCATGATTTTTTTGAATAATACCATTTATAGTAAAATTTTTAGTTCCACTATATGTAACTACTTCTCCTGAACTATACCCACCTGCTAGTCCAACTATAGGATCATTAAGTGTTAAAGTAATACCACCAACATCTTCAGAATCTAACGTAAGAAAACCTCCATTAGTATAAACACCATCAGTAATAGAAGAATTTGATTCTAAAAATGCCAAATAATATAGGTATATAGGATTTGAATTTAGATAACCTGTTTTTATTAATACTCTATAATGAGTATATGCTGTATCGTTATCAAAAGGTACATAATAACCACTACTTCCTGGAAGACCTGCAATGTTTTCTTCAAGTAGTGTGATCCATGTTTCTCCATCATTAGAAGATTGTATTTCTATATCTTGAATTTTCCTACTTACATTTGCCCCATAATTTTCTTTCATTGCAATCCTATTTATTATTTTAGGAACTGGAAAAGAATATCCTACAATAAATGGATTTGATGGACTAACATATATTTGAAATAATGATGCCTGAGAATTCCAATTGGCAGTAAAAAGAGTCCAAGAAGGGTTAGTAAAAGGATTAAAAGGTCCTTCCATTATTATAGATCCTGTTTTAGAAGGATCTCCATAAGCTAAATTTTCACCATAATATTGAGGAATTTCACTAAGAGAATAAAATTCAATTTTATGATTGATAATAGCACGAACTTCAACACTCTGGTCAACATTTAGTGTAAACCCATTTAATACAACAATTTGATCAGATGTAGGTAAAGTACCTCCATCCCAAATGTTGGAATCACTCCAATCACCTGATGCTACGAGTTTCTTTATACTACATCTCATATTTTTATAATTCTTTATTATCTATTAAATTTTGAAGAGTATTCATTATACCTTGTATAGCATCTTCAAAAGCAGGATCCCCTTGTGCAGTTTCAAATATATCTAAAAGAGAAATTGCCTTAGGCTGACCAGGTAAACTTTCAAAAGTTCCATCCTCTAACTCTCTAAATGGAGTTAAACGAATTGCAACAGAAGCACCTAAACCTGGCTTCCACAATGGAGACATAGAAAGACTTACTGCGTAGTAAGGATATTCTATGCCATTTTTTATAATTGGTTTTTTTGCTTTTATCTTCATGAGTAAGTATGTATATATCTATTAGTCCAATCTACACTAGTAGCTGAAGTTTTAACTGTAGTACCATCTTCTAAGATTTCTATCCTATAAATAGTCCAAACTTTATCAGAGTCTAGTGCTTCAGAAGATGCTTTACCACAATACGAATAGACATTAAAGTCATGTTTGCGTTGTATAAAAAAACTTCCTACAGAATATTTAACTGTCTCACCAGTAACTGTAGACACACCTATTAAGTGTGTAGGTACACCTTCAGGTAAGTTAATTATCTTAACTACAGTAGCTGGTATGTGTGTATTATTACTCATAAAGCAAGATACTCTCCCCCTTCAGTTAATAGACCACTTAGTTGTATTCTATTAGAAGGAAGTTTATCATCTATAAAAAGAAGTTTATATTCAGGATGTTTTTCTTCAAATCTTAAACTACCATTTGCTCTAGTACTATCCTCTATAAGTTCAGTTATAAAAGAAACAGTAACTGTGGGCCCTACTAATTTAAGTTTATTATTAGCTATAAATCTAGCTTGAGGAGATGTGGGAACAAACTTTCTTAAAACTAACAGATCATACGGATTTAAAAATACTTTAGCAGAATAGCTATCAAATATTTTTTGAATTAATTGGTTTGAATATCCATTAGTTAAAAAGTCTGCTTTTCCTCTCATCCTCTAAATTGTTTAGCTACTTAGGAAGATACATCTACAATTATTGGTTTTTTCCTCTCTTCAAGTCTATCTTGGAATTGCTTACGCTTTAACTCTGTAGGTGTTAATTCAGTTTTCTCTTCAGGAACAGATATAACTCTTTCAACCTGTTCTTCAACCTTTTCTTCTGGAGCAACCTCTGTATTAAACTCAGTCTTTAGTTTGTCAAGCCACTCTGACTCAACTGTAGTTGTCCAAGTTTGTTCTGCATATCCCTCAACTACTTGATCTATATCTACAGAGCCATAAGTAAAATTAGTAGTCTTGTCTACCCAGAAAATCCAATAAGTCTTTTTTTCTGGGTATTTGATTTCGTGTATTATATATTCTGCCATTTTTATAAGTATTTAATTATTATACTGCTCCTCCATCTTGTACTACCCATCCTTTTGCTATTATAGCTGCTCTAGCTGCTGCTGCTGCTCCACCTCCTGTATATTTAGAACTACCAAAAGTTATGTATTCAGTACCAGGTATAGAAGAAACATCAGGTAACTTTTCAGACCATGCTATTAAAGTTGCATCATAAAGCGCTGTAGGATAAGTCATATTTTGCATAAATCGATATGCGCTTACTATGTTAGAAACATCCCAACCTGATATGTCTTGAGTATATCCTTTATTAGCATTAAAGAAATAATCTAGTTTTGTGTATTGAGAAAAATCCCAATGATCAAAAGGCTGATTAAATACTTCAGCATAATTCCAAGGAGCGTATAGGTAGTTGTTATAGAAGAAACGATTATCATTAGGAATTAACTCACCTCCATTATTAAACAGACCATTTGGTCCTCCAAAAGCGTACATATTACCAGGATTCGTAATAGATGCTGTAAAAGTCCCAGAACTCAAAATAGGGTAATTAAATGGAGTATTCCAAAACATCGATGATGTAACAGCATTTGGATTCCAATTCCAACTCAAAACACCTTGATCATTAAAAGCACTATCGGCAAAAGCATTATTCCATCTTGTTACCCCAGAAACATCCCATAAGCTAACATCTTGATTAAAAGGCACTATTACATTTCCAGAGCTCCAACCAGAAAACATGTTTTGAGCATTTTGATTAGTTCCATTAAACGTGAATCTAGTCGGATTATTATATTCGGACTCACCAAACATCCAATTAATGTAAGCTGCCGGTATAGTCCAATCCAAAGGTTGTCCTCCATTTTGGAATACCTTGTTATCATAAAACATACTGTTCAGATTTACACTACTTGAAAAATCCCAATTAGTAATGTTGAGGTTAAATGCTCCAGCTTGCTGAAATGTTCTCTCGAAATACGTTCCACTAGATGTATCCCAATTGTTTATACCAGGATCCCCCCCGTTATTAAAATCTTTAGAATTGCTAAACAGGTAAGAAAAATACTCAATATTACTTACATCCCAATTACTAAGAGATTGGTTAAATCCTTCATTATCTTGGAACCACCCCCAAAGAGAATCTAATTGTGATACATTCCAATTATCAATAGGTTGATTAAATGCTTTACAACCTTCAAAGGTATTTTCAGCATAGGTTAAACTAGCAAAGTTCCAATTATTAATATCAGGAGAGCCTCCATTATTAAATGCCTCTGCATAATAGAATATTCCCCAAGCTTCTTCTACTTTTGATACGTCCCAACTACTAATGTCTTGATTAAATGCTTTGGTCTCTCCAAAAGGACCATTCATATAGACAACATTGGAGGTATCCCACTTATCAAGTGGTTGATTAAATACTTCACAACCCCATAACACCCAATCTAGAATAGTAACTCCAGAAATATCCCAATCATTTAGTGATCCATTAAATGATAAACAACGATCAAAAGTACTTTCTAAAGTATCGGTTGCAATAATAGGAGCATCCGTAGCACTTGAAGTCATGTTTTCAAATGCCCAAAAAGTCTTATTTTCAGTTATTATTAAACCATCCCACTGCTTAACGTCAAGAAGCTTATCTTTATCAGTGTTAATATAGGCCGATTTCCAACCAAAAATACCTCCTGTAATTTTTACAAGATACTCACCCTCTGTTGCGTATGTA
>Ga0181607_10000610_pt1 | contig 31083 bp, 28 predicted proteins | sample 041ome_9_FD_132420 | JGI IMG/M metagenome (GOLD analysis project Ga0181607, IMG submission 132420) | Coastal salt marsh microbial communities from the Groves Creek Marsh, Skidaway Island, Georgia - 041413US metaG (megahit assembly) | ecosystem: Environmental > Aquatic > Marine > Intertidal zone...
GGAATTACCAAATCGCATCTTTGCACATGGTTGGTGGACAAATGAAGGCGAAAAAATTTCAAAGTCTCTTGGTAATGTAATTGACCCGTTTGCATTAATCGAAGAGTACGGTTTAGACCAAATCAGGTATTTTTTAATGCGTGAAGTACCGTTTGGAAGAGATGGCGATTTTTCAAAAACAGCGCTGATGCACCGTATAAATAGTGATCTTGCTAACGATCTTGGTAATTTATCGCAGCGGATTTTATCTCAAATTTTCAAGAATTTGGAAGGCAAAATTCCAGCTCTTCCAAAACAGCCTTCGCAAGATGACACTGCCCTTTTGCAAATGTTATCACAGCTTCCAGACAGCTTGCGCGATCAAATTGATAACCAATCATTTCACGAAGCGCTTCGCTTAATATGGGCAGTTATAGCAGAAGCAAATAGATATGTTGATAAACAAGCTCCGTGGGCTTTAAAAAAAACAGATATGAGCAGAATGTCAGATGTTCTTGGAGTGCTTGTTGAGGTTATTAGAGGCGTGAGTTTGCTAACTCAGCCATTTATGCCTGACGCATCTGCTAAGTTATTAGATCAAATAAAAGTTAATCCAGACGAAAGACAATTTACGTCCCTAAAAGATATGAATTCTCTTGCTGGGCGGAATATAGACAAACCAGAAGGTGTGTTTCCACGTTATCAGTTATCAGAGGATGCCTAAATGCAAGCGCCTTTGCCAATAATTGATTCTCATGCGCATCTCGATTATCCAAAGTTAGTGGACCAGTTAGATGAGGTTATTAAACGCGCTAGTGATGCTGGTGTGGAAAAGATTATTTCTATCGGCGTCAAATTAAGCAAATCATCTAATGTGCAGGCCATTGCTGAGAAGTATGGAAATGTATTCTTTTCGGCTGGTATACATCCACATGAGGCATCAACAGAGTTGGATGCCTGTAATTTGGACGCTATTATAAAAGCAGCGACACATCCTAAATGTGTTGCAATTGGCGAGGCTGGGCTTGATTATTTTTACAAACATGCGCCGCGTCGAGTGCAACAAGATAGCTTTAGGGTACAGATAGAGGCAGCCAGGCGACTAAATGTGCCGATTATTATTCACTCGCGTGATGCAGATGAAGATATGGCTCATATTATCCAAGAAGAATATCAAAAGGCTCCCTTTAAGGGGGTGCTACATTGCTTTAGCTCTGGAGAAGCACTAGCGATGAGCGCGCTTAATATCGGATTTTTCATAAGCTTCTCTGGTATCTTAACCTTCCCAAAATCCACCCAATTGCGTGAGATAGCATCCAAAATTCCGCTAGATCGTGTTTTGGTTGAAACAGACGCTCCTTTTCTCGCGCCTGCGCCGTTCAGGGGAAAGACGAATGAGCCAGCCTATACTGTTTACACACTTAAAATACTCAGTGAAGCCCTCTTAAAGCCTGTTGATGAAATGGCTAAGCTAACTTATGAAAATACACTTCGTTTATTCTCCAAAATAGGAGAATTTGAATGAAAATAACGATTTTGGGTTGTGGAACTTCTGTTGGGATTCCTGCTTTAGGACGGGCGGGGTGGGGGAGCTGTGACCCTAATAATCCTAAAAATAGACGGCAGCGTTGCGCTATTCTTGTTCAAACAGATGATACAACCATTTTAGTTGATGCTGGACCCGATATAAGAAATCAATTGTTACCATTAAAAATCAGAAAGTTAGATGCCGTTCTTATTACGCATACTCATTCTGATCATGTGGCTGGAATGGATGATTTGCGGGTTTTTTATTGGCCGGATGAGAAAAAAATAAACCTGTTTGGTTCTAGTGAACATGGCCAATCTGTAACGGATAGATTTCCATATCTATTTAATAAGGCACCTTCTTCACCAAGTTATTTTCAACCACCGTTAGAATGGAATACAATTCAGACGGATGAGACATTTACCATTGGTGATATTGAAATAAGAACGCTATATCAAAAACATGGGAACGGATTTTCGCTTGGCTTTGTATTTAATGGCAAGATTGCTTATTCAACTGACGTAAGTGAGTTAGATGATACCTATCTGAATTCAATTGCAAATATACCTATTTGGATTGTTGAAACATTAAGAGAGGCACCACATTCTGCCCATGCTCATTTTGAGCTTACATTTTCCTGGATAAATAAAGTAAAACCAAATCGCTCTTATCTCACGCATCTTGGTCTTGAATCAGATTATGAAGCGCTTATGTCCATTTGTCCAGCCAATGTAGAGCCCAGTTTCGATGGGCTGGTGCTTCAGGTTGAATAGATTCTCAAAATTTAGCGTATTTAAACAGCCAAATAATACATAATATATATTATGCGACATTTTTATTAGAGGATATTAGTTTATCTATCTAAATTATTTAATTCTACGGGTGAATATTTTTTTCTTTCCTAATTCAACTAAACGTTTTCTAGAAATGATTGCCCCAGCAAGAGTAATTAAAATTATCCCTAACCATTCAAGAAAACCCAGAAGTTGAGACCATAATACCCACCCCCAAAAAGCAGCAAAAATAAGAAAAAAGTATTCGTAAATAGATAATAGGCTAGCTTCTATCTTTTGATATGCATAAATGATTAGAGCAATGGCTGTTACATTTATAAAAGCTTGAATAAAAAGCCAAGATAGAAAACGTATATCAACGGGCTTCCAGCCTACGTAGAAATATTTCAAATATCCAGTATGGTCCATATCATTGAGAAATATATGAAAGACAGTTGTCATTACAAAACCAACTATCCCAAAGCAAAGGTAATAACATGCTGTCAGTCCTAATGTACTCTCATTAGCACACCATCTTTTTGTAATAGATATAGCCAATCCATAAAAAAAGCCAGCAAATATCGGAAATAAAAGTAAAAAGTTAAAATTACTTAAATCTGGTTGAAGCAACACCATGACACCAATAGTTCCTATTAAAACTGCAAGAAAACGATAAAACTCAAATTTTTCAGAAAAGAAAAACCAAGAAATTATTAGTACGAATATTGGGGCTGTAAACAAACCAGCACCAGCCTCAGCCACTGAAAGAAAAGACAATCCGCCAAAATGACAAAAGATAGCGAGTGTGTTAAATATTGAACGAAGAAAAACTTTAACATAATTTCTCGGAACGAGACTTATATTGTAAAATTTTGCTGCCAACAATAAAAAAAACACTATCATTGTGCTACGAATAGAATGATATTGCCATATACCTACTTCACCATCGACAAAAAAATATAAATTATCTGAGAGACTTAACAGAAATACGCCAAAAATCACACAGCCAATTATCTGTCCTTTTGGTGAGATAAAATTAATGCTTTTCATTGAAGAAATTTTCTGAAATATCGTTTGTTATGTGAAAATAGAGAGTTAATCGCTATTATAATATTATAGAATTGTATAGTAAAAACTCAGTCTAAAATTAGAAAATTTACTATGAAATTCAGAATCTTTCTTTAATTTGTGTTAAAATTATTGCCACAAAAACGAGCAATGAACCCATATAAAATTCTAATTTTAGGCTTTCATTTAAAATAAACACACCCAATAGTGCTGCTGAAAGAGGATTAAATGCTAAACAAATTGATACGTGTATTGGCTTAATTAGTTGAAGAGCCTTCATCCAAAACATCATCATTAAAGCACCCCCCGGTATGACTAAAAATGCAATCGTTAACCATCCAATAAGGTCAAAATTCAGAGAACCTGATAATGGAGTTCCTAATAAGAGCATTAAAAAAAACATAGCCAGAACTCCGGAAGCTAATGTGAGGCAAAGTACCACTACATTGCCATATTTCGATATAAAGTTTCCTGAAAAGACGGTAAAAACCGATGCGAATATTGCTCCTAAAATGACAAAAATATTTCCGATTAAGTTCTGTAAAATATTAGTTCCAGAATAATTTCCTACTGCAAAATAAATTCCTAAGCAGGCTAAGGTTACAGCGACTTGTTTAATTTTTGTCAACTGCTCAATCTTAAATAGAAAGGCCATAATCACAGTCCATATTGGCATCGTTGCGAAAACAAGACTTGCGTCGCTAGCTTGGGTCATGGAAAGACCAATAGCTACGCAAACAGGGAAACCTCCAAAATAGATTATTCCCAAGCAAATAATATAAAGTAAATCTTTATCGTTATACTTTGTAGAAATCAGTTTTGGCCTAAATATTAGAAGTAACACCATTAGCATCAAAAAGTATCTTACAAAACATAATGTAAACGCATCCGTTTGGAGAAGAATTAATCTTGTAAATACAAACGTACTTCCACCCAAAGTTGCAGAAACACAGGCACAAAACGTTCCTAATACAACTTTAGACATGCTGCTAAAAAACATTAAATTAACCTTCAAATAAATCCTGATATTATAAAAAAACAGGAGAATTTTCCACATTTTGTATTACAATATCTAATATCCATACCATATATAGAGTAATTATATTGATATATTATAAATTAATAGTAGTTTTTTTTTAAAATTCTGTTAAAATATTGCTCGTTTCAAAAGTGTTGCTTTAATTCCAACAGAAGATCGCGGAAGCTTATGTCATTCATTAAAAATTTAAACACGGGTCAAGACAATAGATTAATATACAGAGAGTCAATTGAAGAAAAATTATATCAAATCATAAGACGAGATATACAAAACGGTGACTTGGCTCAAGGTACTATCTTAGTTCAGGGAACGTTAGCAGAAAGATATGGTGTCAGTCGGATCCCCGTAAGAAGTGCGTTACAGTTGATTGAAAAGGACGGTTTGATACACAAAATTAACAATAAGGGTTCCTATGTAGTAACAGAATACAATCCAACTGAAATTTCTGAGATGATAGAATTAAGCAAGTTAATAGAATTAAACATTGTTGCTAACTCATTCAATTCACTCAATAACTTTGCCTTGAAACAACTTTCTTCGTTGAATAGAAAAATTCAGACTTGCTCCATAAATGACTATGGTCAATTGAATTACGATTTCCACTTAACTCTATTTTCATATTCGGAAAAGAAACTTTTTAAAAAGTTTGCTTTAGAATTGAGAGACAATAGGCCGATGTATATATCGGTAAAAAATTATGACGATGTTAAAAAGGCTTTTGAAGAGCATCAAAAAATGATAGAAGCAATTGAAGCTAATAACATCGACCTTTTTATAAATTTGTATGAAGAGCATATTCGCTGGTAATCGTTATAACCCAGCCATTGCGTTTGATATCTGGGAAATATCTGCTTTTACCATATCTTCGTCATATGTTACCTTACCTCTATAGAAAATAAGAAGCCTATTAGAAAGTTTCAATAATTCGTTTAAATCTGAAGAGAACAGCATTATAGTGGTGCCTTTTTGATTTAATTCTGAAAGTTTTTTATGGACGAATTCTGCTGCTTCTACATCAAGCCCCCACGTAGGGTTACTTACAACAAGAAACTCTGGAAACTGATATGTTTCTCGGGATAAAACAACTTTCTGTTGGTTTCCACCTGATAATCTTGAAACTATATTCTGAGAATTGTTAGGCATTATGTTATAATCACTAATCACTGTGTCCATATTCTCATATAATTTTTTCCATCTGATAAATTTTAAATTAGAATATTCATTTACGAGTTTATTAAGATAAAAATTATTACAGATATCAAGGTCCATTAAAAGACCTTGTAAATGCCTGTCTTCTGGGATGAAAGAAAAGCCGGCCTTTCTTCTCTGATGAGTATTTAATTTTGTAACATCCATATCATTATAAAACATACGGCCAGTCTCATTTTTATATTGCCCAAAAATAAATTGAATGAGTTCTCTCTGGCCATTTCCTTCAACACCCCCTACTCCAATTATTTGTTGTTTTGGAACCTCAAAGCTAACATCATCAACTGCCATGATTTTTGATGCACTTTGTTTGATAGAAATATTTTCCATTTTCAAAATTATTTTATTGTTATTACTCAGGTTTTCCTTTTTAATTTGATGTCCATATAATTGAATGTCTTTTCCCACCATTTCTCTTGCGAGCATCTTTTCATCAAATTTTCCTTTTTCAAGGCTACAAACATTTTTTCCGTTTCTAATTACACTCACGTTATCAGCAACTTTTATGACTTCAGGTAACTTATGTGTTATCAATGCAACGCTTCCACCTAAATCACGAAAGGATTTAATGAATGCCAAGAGGTTATCTATTTGTTTTGGTCCTAAGAGAGATGTAGGTTCATCTAATATCAAATATTTTGCATCTTTATATAAGGCTTTTAATATTTCGACCTTCTGCTGTATGTCTGCAGATAATGTTCCAGCTATTTTATTACAGTCTATATCTAGACCAAGTTCGTCACATTTTTCCTGAACAACCCTTAAGTTGTCTTTTTTATTAAAATACCAATTTGGTCCATTATTTGTTCCAAGCACAACATTCTCAAACACTGTTAAATTCGGGACTAATTGAAAATGTTGTTGAACCATAGCTATTTTGTAATTTATAGCTTCTTTTGGAGAATTAATTTTTACTTTATCCCCGTTCAAAAGTATTTGTCCACTATCCGGCTGTTCTAAACCAAATAAAATCTTCATTAATGTAGATTTGCCAGCTCCATTTTGACCTGCTAATACATGTACTTTATTCAGCTCTAATTTAAAAGACAGTCCTTCATTAGCCGTTATCTCACCATACTTTTTAGTTATATTCTTTAGCTCTATCATTAAAAATCTCTTTAAAAGCATAACTGATTTTTTACACAAACAAATTTAAATTATTTTGCATGTATACAATATATGAGTATAGTGTATACGATATGATAATAAAATAAATGAATAATTGTTAAGTGCAAAATTTTGTAATGCTATTTGATAAAAAGTTAATTTTTTCTATTCTTTCAACAATACTCATACTCAGTTTGATAATTTTATCATTAGGAGTTAACCCTATAGATGTGCTCATTGCTTTGTTTAAAGGTTCTGTTGGAAATAACTATTTTTTAAAACAAACTCTTATGACAAGTGGTATATTGATGTTAACTGCACTTGCTGCTGTTATTCCCTTCTCAGCTAGATTATGGAACTTGGGAGCCGAGGGACAAATGATACTCGGGGCCGCTATGGCTTCCTATTTGGGTGTTTTTTTAGTTGGCAAAATGCCCGTTACATTTTCATTTTGTTCTATTATCTTTTTATCTTTTTTAACTGGAGCATTAATTTCCAGTTTTTGTGGCTATCTGAAAGTCCGTTTCAATGCTAGTGAAGTTGTTTCCACATTGATGGTAAATTTTATTGCGCTATCAGTATCTGCTTGGATGATTTTCGAGTTGATACCAGCTAAAATGGTGCAGCGAACTATTTCAATTGGAAAAGAATTTAGATTGAGCGACCCTTTTACTATGTATCTTAATCCCGTTTTTATTGTAGGGATGTTATCGTGCTTAGTTTTATATATCATAATGACACGAACCAAATACGGTTTTCAAACCAAAGCTATGGGCTCAAACATATACGCATCTAAATTGTCTGGTATTAATCCGGGAACTATTACAGTAATTACCTTTTTCTTCGCTGGAGGATTTGCAGCTTTAGCTGGTACACTAATAATTTTAGCAAGAGATTTTTCACTTTTATTAAATTTTTCATCAAATTATGGCTATTTAGGTATAGGTGTTGCCTTAGTTGCGAGATTAAACCCGATAGCTGTAATCCCGATAGCTTTTATTTTTGCAATGTTAAGTGTGGGTTCAAATAGTTTACAAGCAATAACAGGCATTTCTCCAATGATTGGAAATGTTTTTGTTGCAATGCTTGTACTTAGCTTAATGTTTTTTAAGGTTATCAAATTCAAATATCCAGAGAATATAAATGGTTGATAGTATTTTTGTAATAGCTTGGTTAGCTATAAGTATTCAATTAATGGTCCCTATTTCAATTACCTGTTTTGGCGAATTAATATGTGAAAAGTCGGGTACCCTAAATATCGGTGTGGAGGGGTGTATGTTATTAGGCGCCTTCGCCACCGCTTTCACTGGGATATACACGGGGAGCATTATATTGGGCTTTTTTGCCGGATTAGGGACAGGTATATTATGTGGTTTAACTCTGACTCTTTTGTATCTCATTAGAAATATGGATCAAATTGTATCTGGTTTAATGTTTAATCTATTTGCTTTCGGTTTAGCAGGAGCTCTTCATTCTTCTTTTTTATCAGGTCAGATGGGTCCAACACTGAAATCGTTTGGTTTTTTATCTTCGACAAATAACCCAATTTTACAGATAATTAGTCAGCAAAACGTATCTTTGATTTATATGCTTTTAATTTTTTTATTTGTTCTCTTGATTACTAATAAAACTTGGTTGGGCTTGCATATCAAAGCTGCGGGAGAAAGGCCACTTGCAATAGTCAGCTCAGGAAAAAACATATTGCTGATCAGGTTTATAGGGTTAATGATTTGTTCTATTTTAGCCGCCTCAGCTGGCAGTATATTGGTAGCCTCTTCTTCTGGAGGATTTGTTCCAGGTATGACTGCTGGCCGCGGATTTATTGCACTTGGAATAGTTGTACTAGCAAGATGGAACCCTATATCAGCTTTGTTAATTAGTTTTATTTTTGCATTAATACAGGCGCTGCAATTCGTTGGAAACCAAAATGAGTTGTTAAATACGGTATCTCCTCACCTATGGAATGCGTTACCCTACATTGCAGTGATAGGATTGTTGGTAGCTATCAAGGGTGCTGAATACCCAAAAGCTGTTGGGATTCCGTTGAAAAAATGAGTCTGATTCAAGAACAAGATCCAATTTTTGATAGTATACAAATAGCAAATTTGAATATTAGGAACAGAATATTTAGGGCAGCAACCTCAGAAACAGCAGCTGAAAAGAACGGTGATGTTAGTAATAATTTAGTGGAGTTTTATGCTAAAATAGCAAAGGGCAAACCGGGACTTATTTTTACCGGGCATATGTACGTAGAAGCTAAAGGACAATATGCTCCTTTCCAAACAGGAATAACTGAACAAAATAATTTAGAGAGTTTAAAGACACTTGTATCTGCTGTTCATAAATTTGATGTACCAATAATCGCAGAATTAGCTCATTGTGGTAGCCAAACAATGATGACGAATGTAGTAACGAAATCACCATCGATTTTACCAAACTTGATTTATGGAAATCAGCCTCTTGAACTTAATTCTAAAGAAATAGAGGAATTAATAGAAAAATTTAGGATTTCAGCTAGTTTAGCAATGGACGCAGGTTTTGATGGTATCCATATTCATGGGGGAAATGGGTATCTAATTTCACAGTTTAGCTCACCAATTTCTAATAAAAGAAAAGATAAATGGGGAGGTAGCGAAAAGAATAGAGATAATTTTTTTATTGAGGTTTATAAAACTATAAGAAAAGAGATCGGTAAAAATAAATTTATTTCTGCAAGAGTTGGAATACAAGATGTACAACCCAACGGACTAACTATTCAAGAAGGCATCAATAGGGTTAAAAAGTTAGAGTCTCTTGGTTTAAATGCCATAGAACCAACTTATAATCTTATGAGTACATACAAAGACAACATTAGACCCTTTGCTGGGAATGATGTGCTTAATTCTCTCATAAGTGGAACATTTTTATTTGATGGTTTCAAAATAAGGGGTCACCAAGAGGGCTACTACTCTTCACTATGCGAAGGACTATCTTTACAAGGGATAAAAATACCAAAAATACTAGTTGGAGGTGTAAGAACTACTAACTTTATGAGAAAAATGATAAATGACAACAAAGCAGATTTTTTTGCGCTTTCAAGACCCTTTATCAGGGAACCAGAACTCGTTAGTAAAATAAAAAAAGGTTATATAAGCAGAGTTGCCTGCGTTTCCTGTAATATGTGTTTTAAACATGAGGGATTTCATCAAACACAGTGTTGGAGAAAAAATTTAGTCAAAATGATAAAGCATCTGATTTTTAATTTTAAACATCGTTTAAACAATTAGAAATATGTTTGGTCTCAACACCTCTAAAACAAACATTGGTTTTGTTCTTGCGATTGCAGGAGCATTCATTTTAAGCCTAGAGGTGTTATTTTTACGTTCCTTTGACGATGTCGAAGGTTTCCAAATAATGTTTTACCGTTCAATATCTGTCTCTATTTTATTTCTTTTATATATTTTATTATTCAGAAGGACTAAAGAGACGATTTTTTCGTTAAAGAATAACGTAAAGGAAATTCTTTCGGGGTTGTTTCTTGGGATATCATTTTTTTGCTACATATTTTCAATATTGAATACTTCGGTAGCTTCAAGCTTATTGATATTGTCAATATCACCAATGTTTTCTGTTATCCTAAGCCAGCTTTTTTTAAAGGAAAAACTTCCAAAACAAATTTTTATTATTTTAATTATATTAATTTTAGGGTTAATCATTATTTTTAAAAATTCTGTAAGTGAATCTCAATCAATTGGTAATATCATAGCTTTAATTGGTGCATTTTTTTTTGCATCTTCTGTAGTTACATCACGAGCCATTGGTTCAGATAAAATAGCTTTCGGGGGATTTTTTGCAGGCACATTTGCTTTTTATTTATCGGCACTTTGCCTTTTGCTATTTGATATTTCTTTTTATATTGAACCAAAAATAATGTTCCTAATATTTTTGATGGGATTATTAACAACTGGTTTAGGTATGTTACTCTTGTTATCGAGTGCAAAATATCTCTTAGGTCCCTACGTGAGTTTGATAGCCCTTTTAGAAGTTATACTTGCTCCAATATGGAGTTTAATATTTTATTCTGAAAGTATAAGATATGAAGAAATCATTGGTGGGTTTTTAATTTTAGGCTCCATAATTTTACTTATTGTTTTTACAAATATTAAAAATATAAAAAAATAGTTTTTACACATAAGTTATTTGACAAATAGAAAATTCAGTATTTTAATTATTATACTGTATACTATATATGTTGAAGGGGTTCTATTATGAAAATTGAGCGGTCAGAAATTTCTGATTTTCTTCCTGCACCAAAAATTACAAAAGTTGGTGAATATTTATATACTTCAACAATCTATCCAATACATGATCAAAGTGGAGTAGTTAGCGGAAATTATAATATAGGTAGTCTTGGACCTTCAGACATAGAAGTGCAGGCTGAGGCCTGTTTTGACATCCTCTCTGACTATTTAAAATTATTTGGAAGTGATTTTTCTAAACTAATAAAGGTAGAAGTATGTCTTGCTAGCGAAGATGATTTTATTGAGTTTAAAAATGTTTGGCAACAAAGACTCTCCCCCTTTTTTCCCGCCCGCACCACTTTAGTTGTGGGAAACACTTTCCCACTGCCAGATTGCAGAATAAGTATTGATGCTATTGCTTTAACAAGCGATTCTAAAATTGAACTGCAATATTTGAATGATGATGAAAATGAAAATAATATGACAGCAGAATGCGCACCACATGCTGTGAGAGCCGGTGATTTGGTTTTTTGTTCTGCATTTACCGCAACAGATTTTGTGAATGGTTTGGCTGTAGGCAAGCCTCATGGATTCCCCAATTATGGTAATGATGCTGAAATGCAAATGGAATTTATATGCCAACGGCTAAATAGGGTTTTAAGTAAAGTGGGAACTTCTCTTGAGAATTGTGTTGATAGCCAGCTTTACGAAACAGATCTCCTAAATTTTCACGCTGTCGATGGAGTCACAGCTAAGTATATGGGTGTTTGTCCACCAAGGAGTTCTATGGGCGTTAAGAGCCTTGTGGTACCTGGCGCATTGTGTACGCCGAACCTTACCGTCTTAATACCAAACTCAAATCTTGAAAAAACTCAATCATTTGAGGGGTTAAGATGGCATCCAGTCTCTGTTAGGGGAGTTAATTTTTCCCCGACTATGCTTGCTGGTGATTGGAGATTCTTTGCAGGTCAGATACCAACTAAAGATTTTAAATCTTACGAAGGGGTTCCAATTGGAATGCAAATGTCTTTGTCAGATATTGAAAAGCAAACAGAGTTTACAATGGAGATACTTACCGAACAACTAGAAGCTGCCCAAACAAATTGGGAGAACTGCTATCAAGTGAGACTCTATTTAACAGAACCAATTCGTGATTTTAGAATTTTTAGTAAGGTTTGGAAAAAACTATTTCCCGACGTCAATAAAGCGCCAGCATTAGCATACGTTCCTTCGGTACAAGCGAATGGGAAGACAGGGATTATGTTTGATGGACCACTGATCGAAATCGACCCGTCCTGCATTAAGAGAAATTAATAGAGAGTGTATTGATATGAAAACAGAATTCTATTGTTACATGGAGAACAAAGAAAAGCTCACTTTGCCAGATGGCGTTCCAAATAATTTAGAAGCTTTCACTAAATGGCTGAATCCAGAAAGAACTGCTGTCATAGAAATAGATATGCATCGTGGCCATGTGGGTCCTGAAGATAAGTTAACTTTGGCTGTTCCTAGAGCAAAAGAGCGAGTTGAGAGACATAATATTTTTCAGGATGCATGTAGAAAAATTGGTATACCTATAATACACGTACAACATTGGCAAAGGCATGGTGGTATCGATGATTTAAATACAAAAAAAAGCAACAAAATGGCCAATTGGAGAGCTTTATATTATTTATACGTCGAAGATAATGAATTAATGGACGAGCACTCGTGGGAGGGGACTAAGTGGCTCGATATAATTACCGAAGAAGTACCTGGGGACTACTATATTAGAACTAAAAAAAGATTATCTAGTTTTGTCCCCACTGATTTAGAGTTTTTGCTAAGAAATCTTGATATAGATAATGTTATTTTAACTGGCACCATGACTTGTGCTTGTGTGCTTTCAACGGCTTTTGATGCTGCTAATCTTGACTTTCGAGTTATTGTACCGCGCGATATTTGCGGGGGTTACAGTGCAGAATCAGAACACTCAGCTTTGCAAGTTATCAGTTTACATCTCGGTTTAGTAACAGACTCCGCAGCACTTTTGTCTGAATACTCAGCAATCAAAAATATAAATATTGAACAACAAATTACTAAATTAAAAATTTAAACAAAATCAAAAGGAGAAATATGATGAAAATATATCATTACTTAGTTAGCTTTGCATGTGCAGTTCTTTTAACTATTGGAATTGGAAGCACCGCTTTTGCAGAATTTAGGGTAGCGTTAATGTACCCAGGCACTTCAAAAGACTTATCATGGTCTAATGCTGTGTTTGATGGCGCCATGAGTGCGAAAAGTAAAGATGGTTCAATTACGATTGAAACGGTAGAATTACTTAATGATCCTCAAGTATTTGAACAACAAGGCGTGGCTTTTGCAGCTCAAGGATATGATATGATAATTATGGCACATGGTGCTATGGTTGAGCCCGCCATAAATGTAGCATCTAATTTTCCCAATACAAAAATAGCACTATTCCCTCACCATCCGAATGACGAAACAAAGGGAGCCCAATCTGATAATTTATATTGGGTAGACATAGCGCAACATAACGCAAATTTTTTTGCAGGGGCATTAGCAGCTCTTGTATCAGAATCTGGTAAAATCGGTTCGTTAAATGGTTTTGATTTTCCTGCTTTAACAAGGCAAGCTGAAACTTTTCACTTAGGAGCAAGATGTATCAATTCTGATATTGAATTTACTAGTCAATATATTAATACCTGGACAGATACAGCAATATCTAAATCCGCAGCAGTGGCAATGTATGGTAACGGAATAGACGTAATTCTATCTGCGACAGACTCTGCTGTGTACGGGATTATACAAGCTAGTGCTGAACAATTAGAGAGTGGAAATCAAACTTGGGTAGTACCGTCTTATTATGAAAGCCAAGAATTAAATAAAGAGGTGGTGTTAACGTCTGCTATCCATGGCCTTTCATACGCAACTGAGCAACTAATATTAATGGAAAAAGACGGAAAAATTGAAAATGCGTCCTTTGTTGACTTCAACGTTCTGAATAATCCAGAAATTGGAGCTCCTCTTTACAGCAATATCAAAGGTCTTTTATCAGGAGAAAAACTAACCACTTGGAATAACTTTGTTTCCGATGTCAAAAATGGAAAAATAAGTATTCCTGATGAAACTGATGGTGCAAATCCAGTAGGTTCTGTTGGAGCTGGCGGTAGTATCAGCCTAGCCTCGATTGGTTGTTAATAATTTTCAAAGAAAGAGAAGAAACATGGTTTACGTAAAAGAAAAACAAGAGGTTTGGCCAGGCAATATACCCAATCCTCTAATGAAATATGCACCAGCGGTTAAGGCAGGAAACTGGGTTTTTGTAGCTGGGCAATTAGCCTCTGATTTTAAAACAGGTGTAGCCCCGGAGGCGATTGTTCCTCCTGGTTTACCGAATAATCAAGACGGCCTTGAATTACAATCAAGGTATATAATGAAAAATATTGAGGCTACTTTAAAAGCTGCTGGAACCTCCTACGAAGACTCTATGAGAATTATGCAGTGGTTTGTTGCTCCAGAAGATTGGGACGGTGACCCTTGGTGTGGGGTTAATATCACTCCATACCTCGAAGAAAGAAATAATTGGATTAAAGATAAACGCCCCGCTAGTACAGCAATGGGTATCCGTGAGCTTCTGGTGAAGAATACAATAGTCGAGGTAAATCTGATTAATATTATTCCTCAGGAAGGTGAAGAAAAAATTGCCATTTCTGCAGAGGGTGTGCCAAAACCACTTGCGGGATATTCAGAAGCTGTGAGATGTGGTGATTGGGTCTTCATGTCTGGAGAACTTTCTACAGACTGGCAAGGTGATTACGGAAGAGCAGAGCGATATGGAGAAGATTCATCAGTAGCTATAGATGCGAGAACTAATCCATATTTTTGGTATGACAAGCCAATAAGACGACAAACAGAGTATCAGCTTCAAAAATTACAAAAAATTGCTGAAGCTGCGGGTACAAGTTTAGAACGAATGGTTAAAACGGCCGTTTATCTTCCTAGACCTCAGGATTATCCTGGTTTTGAAGAAGTTTGGAAATATTGGTTTCCTAATAACCCCCCTGCCCGTACAATTATACCTAATCAAGGTTTAGGTGGAAAAGGGTGTTTAGTGGAGATTGCACCTAAGTTACTATCTGGAGATTCTAAACTCAAAATAGAAACCATCGAAACAAGTGATGCACCTGAACCAGTTTTTCATGAACCTCAGGCGGTAAAGGCAGGAGACTTTTTATTTTATTCTGGACAAATGGCGTGCGATGAGAAAGGGGTTGCTCCTGAGGCTCTAAGACATCCAAATTTTCCATATTATGGAAATGCCGGAAAACTCCAGATGGAATATATTATGAAGAATGTTACTGCGATAAGCGAGGCCGCGGGTACAACTACGGACAATATATGTAATCGAATAGCTTTCCATGATAATTTTAATGATGGATTTCAGGAATCAATAGATACATTTTTTGATTACTTGCCAGCTGGAAAACGTGCCGCTAGTACTACACTCAACATTGGCGGGCCATTAATGGTTCCAGGTTGCAGAGTATTACTAGATTTAATTGGATTTGTTCCACCTAAATAAAGAAAACTTGAAAACAAAAAAAACACCTAGATATTTCTTGGTGTTTTTTTTAACAATTAGAAATAAATAAATTATCAAAATTTTCTAATTGAACATTTTTGCTTTTAACTTTATCCATAAACAATTTACGATATTGTAGGGATGCTGCATCTGGAACATTTACATTAACTTCTGCTCTAATATGTAGCGGGATGTTTTCAGGCTGTTGCCCTTCAACAATTTTTCTATCTTGTTCCATTATCTCATCAAATCCTTCAATAAAATTTGTATTTGGCTCATCTAACTTATAGTTACGAGCCATGAAAACAAAAATTTTAGAACTTTCTGAGTCGGTTGGTGATGCTATAAAGCTCAAAATTGTGGTGTCACCTTCCTTACTGTCACCTCTCTCAGACCATGTTTTATGCTGGTTATCGATATTTACGACCATCTTACTATCGTGGACTGTAAATGGAAAATCAATCCTATATTTCCTTAATAACTTTGAATCATAATATTCATAGTGTATTTGGTCACCTCTAGTGTTTACGTCATGATTTTTAATCAATGGTCCATCAGCTAATTCAGTATACCCTTTATGAACAAAATTAAAATGAGAAAAATCTATAGCATTTTCTGCAATTCTTCCTGCGCTTGAATTCCACTGATACGTGTTGACTAAGAAAACCATAAAGTTGTCATCATCCCAGGCATCCGAAGGCCAACTAGGAAAGGGTTCAGGATTTTCCCCTAGATTCACCCATATTAAATCAAATGCAATTTTAGCTTTGTACTTTTTTATGCACCAGGTTGGTGGAATCTTTTTGGAAGCATCCATAGATGGTATAGATATACAATTGCCGTCACTACTGAACTTCCAACCGTGATATGGACACTGTATCGAGCCACCATCGTCTATCACACCTCCAGATAATTGTGCTCCTCTATGAATGCATAAGTCTTTAAAAACCAAAGGCTGTTCATTGTGCATGTACAAAACCAATTTTTCACCTAACAAAGAGATGGGAGTTGGTTTGTTAGTAATTTTAATTACTTGCTCTACCGGATGCCAATAATTAACTAAAATATCTCTCATGTTTATTACTTACCTATATAGGTTTCAATTACTAACTCATTATTAATAATTTCTTCGGGATTTCCTTGTGCAATCAATTTTCCATCATTCATTACATAAATATAATCTGATATTTCACAAATAAACCTTAAATTATGGTCAACAATTAAAAATGTAATTCCCTCTGCATTTAGCTCTTTAATAATCTCCATGAGTTGTTCTAGTAATGCAGGATTAACTCCAGCTGCTGGCTCATCTAGTAACATAATTTGTGGACTACCCATTATTGCTCTTGCAAATTCCAATATCTTAAGTTCGGGTGCACTTAGATCAATTACCCACTGATTTTTTTTCTCAAGCAATCCAAATTTCTTTAACAAGTTTTCTGCTTTTTGTATTTGTTTTTTACTATCTGAATTTTTTTTAAAAAAATTACTGTAAAATCCAAAATTATTATCTTTGGAAAACACCAGAAGATTTTCTAAGACAGTAAGCCTTGGAAAGCCAGTTGCAGTCTGAAATGTCCTAATCATTCCAAGCTCCGCTATTTTAGAGGGCAGAAGATTAGAAATCTCACGATCTCCAAAAGTCACTCTTCCTCGATCCAACTTATCAAACCCACTTATTACATTGAAAAGAGTAGTTTTACCTGCACCATTGGTTCCAATAAGACCAATAATTTTGCCTTTGCTTACATCAAATGAAACATTCTCAACTGCTTTGACGCCTCCATAAAATTTATCTACGTTTGTTATTTCTAGCATTTATATTCTCTCTACTATTTTCAATTAAGTCTATTTTAGAGTACCCTTGGCCTTTCTTTCAATAAACCATTAGGTAGGAACCTTAATATCAAAATTAGCGCTAACCCAACTAAAGCTATTCTGAGAGAACTTACAACAAGAGCAAGCTCTGCAGATAAATTTAAAAAACTTAGTGTTTCGAGCAATATAACAAAGAAAATTGCACCTAAAAAAGCTCCTCTATTATTTCCTATCCCACCTATTATCAAAGCAGTCCAAACGAAAAAGGTAACATTAGGTGTAAATTGTGTTGGCACGATCAAAGTATTCAACCAAACATAAAGAGCACCAGACAAACCTGCAAGACAACCTGTAAATACATAAACACTATGATATTGTTTGCTAGGCTCTATTCTCGCAGTTTTAGCTAAAGCTTCATTTTCTCTAAGGGCTTTTAAACTCAAACCATAAGTAGAATTTGATAATCTATTTACTGTCTTATACGAGATTATCGCAAAGCAACTAAATAAAACAAATAAAAGAACTATATAATTATCAGGTGTAAAAAATGTTTTAAGTGGTTGTTTAATATTATATATCCCTGCTACGCCATTTGTAAGCCAGTTTTCGTTAGAAAATGTTATTCGCAAAACCTCAGAGAAAGCGATTGTAGTAATAAGAAAATATTCTCGTCTTAATCGTAGGGAAGGAAGACCTATTAAATAAGCACTCAAACCCCCAAGAAAAATAGCTAACAATATCCCATATATTGGATTTGACTCAAATCCAAATAGATAGCGTTGATAAGAAGCAGCCTCTGGTGCCACAATTAAAGCATAAGCGTAAGCACCTACACCAAAGTAGGAAACTATCCCAAGATCCCACATCCCTGCAACACCGCATTCTATATTTAGTGCCAGACATAAAATTACATAAACAAAAGAAAGTGTAAGAATACTAATTGCAAAAATTAAAAATCCTTCCATTATGTTTCCCTTCCCTTGCTTTGCCATAATGATTGAAGCCCCTCAGGCCTAATCACTAAAACTAAAATGATAACACCAAAAGCTATCGCAGTTCTGTAATTAGATGACACAATTAAAAGACCAAACTCCATTGCGAAGCCAAGGAGTAATCCAGCCAACATTACGCCGTAGATACTTCCAAGGCCACCAAGCACAGTTACAGAGAGAATCATAACTATTTGTTGCCAACCCATGTTGAGGTGTACAGCCCCTAAAATACCTAGGAAGATTCCACCTAATCCTGCCAATGAAGAAGCAATGAACCAAACCAAATCAGAGCATCTGTCTGGATTTATTCCTCGAATTTTAGCTAAATCCTGATTGTCTGCTACTGCTCTAATGTGCTTCCCCATTAATGTATATTGTAAAAAAAAGTGTAAAAAGATCACAGTTGCAAGCACAATTCCTAAAATCATGAATTCGTAAGGGGTAACTAGATATATATCCCTGACTTTGACAACTCTTGATATAGGAATATCAAAAGATAACATCCGTTTTCCAGCTATAGCGCCAACTAAACCATTTATCAGATAAGCAAGTCCAACAGATGTAAAGAGCTGAACTAAAATTCCACTAGATTTAATGGGTTTAAATAATAATCTTTGAAAAAGGAGCCCACACAAACCACACAGTATTACGCTGATAAAAGCAGCAATTAAGAAGGGAAGTTCCAGATAGGTAAGGCCAATTGTAAAATAAGCCCCTAACATTAACATTTGACCATGAGCTACATTAATAAACCCCTCAGTTTTGAGGGTCATCGAAAACCCTAAAGCACAAATCAATAATATACTTCCGGTAACCAACCCATAAATAAAGATATCCATTTAAAACCCTAATTTATATTATCTAATAAACAATTTTTCTTTCTTTATTGGTTCTTTCGTATACAGTATATTAAAGTAGTAATATTTTTGTTTAGCAAGTCAAAAATAAAATTAGTTACGATATAAGATAAGATTACAGTTAATTTATCTAAAAATGGAGGTAAAATTGGAGAGAATATTTAAAAAAGGAAAGTATATATTATCAAATTTACTAATTTCTTTTTTTGCTATCTGTTTATCATCAGGCGCAAATGCTGAAGGTGTTAAATTCGGGTTTATGATTGGTTACACCGGTGATTATGCTGCGTGGGCTCCGCCGCTCGATAATGCTGCAAAATTAGCAATAGAGGAAATTAATAATGCTGGAGGGGTAAACGGTGAAAAAGTAGAATTAGTCATCGAAGATAATCTTTCAACAATTGAAGGCTCAGTAAAAGGGGCAAGAAAGCTAATCGATGTGCATAAGGTTCCAGTGATAGTGGGACCAGAGAGTGACCCATTGGTCGCAATCATACAAATGGCGAGGGATAATAAAGTCCCAGTTATAACATCTTCTGCTGGAACGCAAGCTATTGATAAAGAAGGTGGTACAGGTAAATATATCTACAGGGTAAATGCATCAGACTCATTTTTAGGAGTTGCATATGCTAAAGTAATTATTGAGACCCTAAACAAAAAGAAAATTGGTTTGTTTGTAGAAAACCTTGAAGGTACAATGAGTGCAGGTGATACTTTTACCAGAAATTTTTCTAGATTTGGTGGCGAAGTAGCCAAAACTGTAACATTAACTCCAGGGGCCAATAGCTATTACAATGAACTCGCTGAAATGGAAAAATCTGGCGTTGATACTGTTTTAATCGCAGCTGGCCAAACTACAGGTGTAACATTGTTTAAACAAATGTACTCTAGAGGTTATGATTGGACAATTTGTGTAACAACTGATTTACAAACTGATGACTTTGTTGCTGGAGCGGGAAATGAAGCGACACAAGATGTTTTTGCTCTAGTCCCTGGACAGGTCGAAAGTGAAGAAAGTTGGCAGAGATTTTCAGGACTTTATGAAGCAAAATTTGGCGAAAAACCAGTTTCAGGATATTATCAGGCTGAGACCTATGACGCTATCATGGTTACCGCTTTAGCTATGCAAGCATCTGGTGGTTTCACAGGGAAAGGTGTTGACGATAATATGATTAAAATTGCTACACCCGGAGGCAAGATGGTCCGTTCATATGAGGATGGTGTTAAGGAATTAGCTACAGGTAATGATATCGATTACCATGGCGCTTCTGGTAATATCAATTATAATGAATTTGGTAATGCTGGAGCTCCTGCGATCAGACTGCTAAAAGTTAATAGTGGTGAGTGGGTTGTATCAGAAGTCATTGACTCAGGTGCTTTTCCACCAAGCTAAAAAAAACTTTAAATATATAATGAGTAACGCAATTAAATATTGCGTTACTTTATCTTTTAAAAACTTAGAAGAGGGTTAACTTGTTACTTCAGACAAAAAAATTGACTGCAGGGTATGGAAATATCCCCATTATAAGGAACATAGATGTCCAATTTAAAACTGGAGAGCTTACAGCTATAATCGGTCCAAACGGCTCTGGAAAGTCTACACTAACAAAGTCACTGATAAATTCTATAAAATATTTTGATGGCGAAATAATATTTGATGGTCAAAATATCACAAACAAGTCAACTTTCGACATAATCGCATCTGGAATAGCTCTTGTTCCACAAGTAAAAAATATCTTTCCATCGATGACAGTCCAAGAAAATTTAGATATATCAACAAATGCTCAAGATAAATCTTCTAGACAAATTGCATTTAACAAAATCTATGAGAAGTTTCCTCGGTTAAACGAAAGAATGAATATTAGAGCAAGTAATCTATCTGGGGGCGAGAGACAAATGTTAGCAATAGGTTGCGCCTTAATAAATTCTCCGAAACTGATAATTTTAGATGAACCCACCACTGGTCTTTCACCTCAACTCTCTAAAGAGGTGGCTGATAGTATTAAAACTATCTTAAGTGATGGAACGAGCGTTGCTTGGGTGGTAGAAGAAAATCCAAAAGACGTATTAGAAATTGCCGAGTGGGTAAATGTGATGGATGGTGGAGAGATTAGATTATCTGATGATGCTAAAACTATACTTAATTCTAAAGACTTCAAAAAATTATTTCTGGGAATATAAAATTTTTTTAAAGCAATCTTTCTCTTATTTTATCCGGAGTAATAGGTAACTCGTCTATAAATATTTTTTTCGAAATTAATGCATTGTCAATAGCAGAAGCAATGGTTGCTCCTACGGCATTAATTCCAGCTTCGCCAGCCCCTTTAACACCTAACGGATTACCTGTTGCCTCATCGTTTTGATAAACATAACATTCGACATTAGGAACCTCATTACATGTAGGAATTTTGTAATCAACAAATGACGTAGATAATGGTTGCATTAACTCATCATATTTGAATTCTTCAAAAAGTGTGCCACCGATACCCTGTGCTACTCCTCCCACTATTTGACCCTCAATTAACATGGGGTTTACACTTTTCCCAATATCGTAAAAAACGCAATATCTCTCAATGTTAACATCTAGCGTCAATTTATCTATTTTCGTAATAGCAAAATGTAACCCATGGGGATAAGTCATGTGCGAGTTTTCAAAAGTTTTTTCAATGGTATTATTGGGATCAGCATCAAAGATTTCAACTAGAATATTTTGTAGACCTATGCTTGGCCCTTCAGAATTATCAATCAACTCAATTTGACCGGTATCTTTATTCAATATGATGTTTTTGCTGTCTTGCTGAAGTTTTTTAGAGGCGAGACCAATGATCAAATCATAAAGCTCATTAACCGCTAAAAAAGTTGCTGAACCCGTCATAACAGTCACTCTGGTTGCAAATGCTCCCATCCCCCTCTCGATTAAATTGGTTTTTCCATGTATCACATTGATATCTTCAATATCTAAACCTAACTTTTCGCAAATAATTTGAGCCAATGCTGTCTCTACACCTTGCCCAACTGACGCAGCTCCCGTAATGAGTTCGATCTTGCCGAATTTGTTAACATGTAATTTCACATCATCAAAGGGACCTAAACCACTTTTTTCAATAAAATACCCAAAACCAAAACCCACAAGCTCTCCATTTTTTCTTCGCAATTCAATCTCATTCTGAAGATCACTAATATTCAATTTTTTCAATGCGTTATTCATTAACCTTCTATAATCACCCGAATCAAAAACAATCTCAGTACCCAAAGTATCAATTCCACGTTTAAATGGCATTAAGTTGGAAGGGATAAAGTTTTTTAACCTCACCTCTATTGGATTTTTATTTAAGTGATTAGCCACTGCATCTAATATCCTTTCTCTTACAAAGGTGCTTTCAAATCTGCCTGGAGATCTATATGTGCCACTGGGGGTTTTGTTTGTTAATCTAACGTGACCAACACACTTATAATTTGGAATGATATATGGACCGGGCAACATAGAAGCCGTTAATTCGCTAACTGTTATACCGTGCGTTCTAATGTATGCGCCCTGGTCAGTATAAAACTCAACATCCAAAAATTCTATAAAACCTTCATTATCGAATCCAACTTTAACATAATGTTTTTGATCTCTCGAATGGTTTGTGGATGTCAAGTTTTCCTTTCTATCTTCTAACCACTTGATAGGAACCTTAAGTTTCTGTGTTGCAAGTATAATAATTACGTCTTCTGGATAAATTTCTCCTCTAACTCCAAAACCTCCACCTACATGACTTTCTATTAATTCTAATTTTTTTGGGCTAATTTCTAACATTTCACATAAGATATTTTTGTTCGCATGGGGAACTTTAGCTGCGCCATGTAGAAAGATAGTACCGTTTTCTTTATCGAAAGAAGTGGATAATCCTCTTGTTTCTAGGGGAACACCGCTATGTCTTCCAACATAAAATTCTAAATCTAGGATGTTATTACTAGTTTTAATTGCTTTATCTATATCTCCATATTTTTTTGTAACTAAACAGGCTTCGTTATTGAGGTTCTCGGAAAATGATAATGGATTTTCAGTAGCAGAATTTTGAGGTTTCATTGTCTCGATATTTATATCAAGCAATTCCGCCGCATGGTCGGCTATATGATTTTCCGTGGCAAAAATAACAGCGATTGGTTCGCCAACATATCGAACTATTTTATCTGCAAGAATAGGTTGTAAATAGTTTTCTAAATCACTGCGGCCCATCATTCTAAATTTTATTTTAGGAATTCGTTTAAAATCGGTAGCGCTCCATATATCTAAAACTCCATTCAGATTTTTTGCCAATTCTGAATTTATTGAATTTATTTTTCCATGGGCAACATTTGAGCGAACCACCCTCATATAAATTTGACTATCATGGTTTATGTCAGCTACAAAAAGACCTTTTCCCAATAATAACGGTGGGTCCTCTAAACGTTTTGAAGATGTGCCTATTCCACCCATTTGTTTTGCTCTAAAGCTACTTGTTTTACTGATTTAATTATATTTTGATATCCAGTACATCTGCAAATATTTGAAGACAAAACATCCTTAACTATGTCCTCAGATAGTTCTTTATAATTTTCAAGCATCCACTTAGTTAAAATTAAAAACCCCGGAGTACAAAATCCACACTGGAGACCATGATTCTCCCAAAATGAATTCTGAATATCATTAAGTTCATTATTTGAGGAGAGACCTTCGACGGTCTCTATTTTTTTACCGTGTGCCTGAACTGCTAAGTAAAGACAACCTCTTACTGGTAAATTATCCACCAGTATGGTGCAGGCCCCGCAAACACCATGTTCACACCCAAGATGAGTGCCGGTCAAAAAACATTTGTCTCTAATTGCATCAGCAAGATGAGTGCTTGGTCTAACAGAAATATTGAATTTCTGTTCATTAACAAAAAATTCTATACTTTGCTCACTATTTTCTTCGCTCATGTTTTCTCAACACCTCTCTAATATCATTTGGGTGAACTGGAAGAAAATTAATCTCTTCACCATATTGCTCTAACGCATTATTTATTGCACTTAATACAGCACTGGGAGCACCTATTAATCCTCCCTCTCCCAACCCTTTGGCGCCAGTCTCAGAATTTTCAGTTATGGTCTCTAAATGCTTAATTTTTATCTTTGGCGCTTCATGCATGGTAGGTATTTTGAAATCTGCAAAATTAGTTGTCAATATTGTTCCATTTTTGTCATATTTTATTTCTTCGAATAAAGCGTTACCTATGCCTTGAATTACTCCGCCAACAATTTGCCCATCAACAATTTTTGGATTAATTAATTTTCCAGCATCTTCAATTACAAAATATTTTTCAACGGATATATCTCCTGTAAGAATATCAATCTTGATTTTAGCGACATGGCATGCGTTCGAAAATGTACCATCAGGGTCGTATGTGCTTGAAACCCTTAGTTCACTCCCTGCTATATCCTTAACTTCATGATTAGAATGATAAAATTTTCTTCCAATTGATTTTAAGGAGAGATTCGAATTTGTTTTCTTATTTACAGCATACCCATCTTCTAACACCAAATCATCTATTTCACATTGTAAATAAAAAGAGGCAATCTCTTTGATCTTTTTTGCTAGTTTCTTTGCCGAAATTTGGCAAGCCCCCCCCGATATAACAACTGATCTACTTGCAAATGTTCCCCAACCATAAGGTGTATTATCTGTGTCGCCTTGCACTATACTTACGTTCTCAACGTCAACTCCCAAGTTGTCTGCAATTATCTGAGACAATGTGGTGGCAATTCCCTGGCCATGAGAACAAATACCAACTCTAGCCGTAATATTACCTGAAGGATCCATACTAAGATCACAGTTTTCGAATCCTGGTGTTATTTGCATTCCTCTGGCTGCAAAAGCGCTTGTTCCATATCCGGTTCTTTCGCCAAAAACGGAAAGGCCAATACCCGTTAATTCATTACTTTTTAACTTATCATTGTTTTTTAAATTACTATTTTCATTCATAATAATTTCTTTAGCTATTGAAAGTGTTTCTGAATAAGAACCTTCATCGATAACTAAGTTTGTAGGTGTTTTGTAAGGAAATTTTTTTATCAGATTTCTATTCCGAATTTCGATTTTATCGATTCCTAAAATTTTTGATGCTTTATCCATAAGCCTTTCTAAAACAGCCGTTATTACTGGTCTTGAGACACCTCGGTAAGGAGCCATCATACAGGTGTTTGTTAGCACTCCTAATGCCTCTGATGAGTAGGCAGATATATCATAAGGACCTGTGTATTCTGCAAGTGCCATCAATGGTTCAACACCGGCCGTTACCGGATAATTTGAGTATGCGCCCACATTAGCTTTGATATAAGTTTTTAGAGCAACCAACCTTCCTGTTTTATCAAAGGACGCTTTAACATTATGAATTTGGTCTCTACTGTGCGCTGATGAAGTAAAGTTTTCTTGACGATCTTCAATCCAATGAAAATCTCTTTTTTTATGTAATGCTAGCCAACAGAGTAAAACATACTCAGGAAATAGCGCCATCTTCTGACCAAACGCTCCGCCAACATTTAAAGCTATAACTCTTAATTTGCTCTCAGGTATCTTAAGACAATCACAAATCCCTGTTCTCAGCATATGCGGCATCTGAGCAGATACATATAATTCTATTCTATCTGTAGACATATTAAATTTTACAGCGCAACCTCTTGTTTCAAGAGGAGAAGCATTTTGTCTTTTAGATTTAAACTGTATCTCAACTTTACAATCACAATTATCAAATTTGTAATCAAAATCCTCTGTCTCAAACTTTCCGTGCACAACAATATTATCTTTTATATGATCGTGCACTATCGGCGCATCAGTTTTTAACGCATCGTTAATTTCATAAACACCCTGTTCATTTTCAAATTCAAAGAACGGAGAATCATGTTTCAATTCATTGCTTGGGTTTGGATTATAAATAGCACCTATGGCTTGGCCCACGTATTTTATATCTTTAGATGGAAGAATTGGCTGATTAATAGGAACAAAATTAAATTTATCTAACTTACAGGTTATGTCGTTTATATCAGCTAATTCGTGACCAGTGATTAATTCTACGCCCTTATTTCTGTTTATTTTTTTAATTTTACCTTTGGCTATAGGGCTCCTAATGAATTGTACTTCTATTGACTCGTTACACATATCCGCGACAAATTTTGCGCGTCCTGTTAACAAAGAAGGATCTTCCTTCCGTTTATGAGATATTCCAATCACACCCATTTTAAAAGCACGCTAACAATGAACGATAAGTTACGGCTTTTACAACATCTCGTTTATATTCTTCAGAGGAATCTATATCTGGTAAAATTGAAATATTTTCGGAAGCTATTACAGCAGCCTCCCAAGATGTTTCCTCCGTAAGAGGTTTGCCTTTCAAAAAATTTAGAGCCTTTTCTATAATTATCGGGGTCTCTGTGGCCGCACCAATTACAATATTTCCATCTACAACTTTTTCACCCTTCATATTTAGTTTTGATACACACATCGCAATTGCATAATCTCCAGCCCGCCTTGCATACTCATTGAAACCTAACTTAGTATGTTTATTAATCTCTGGAAATTTTATAGATACCAAAATCTCATCAAAACCTATATTTGTTAAATAAGGAGCTATAAAAAATTCCTTACTATCTACAATTCTCTTCTGCCTATCTTGTCCTATCACTTCAACTGAACCATCTAATGCTAACAAGCAAGAACACCATTCAGATGCTGGATCAGAATTAGCTACTGCCCCACAAAAAGTTCCCTTAGATCTTATTGGAGTATGAGCTATATTTTTAGAGACGCCTCTTAAAAAAGATATCAATTTTGAAGAACTTTTGCTAAACTCAATCTCGCTATGCGTTACAAGTGCACCAATGTGAACTTCGTTTGATGTGGCTTTGAATAAGTTAAGACCGTCTATCTCTCCTATGTCTATAATAGTCTCGGGCTGTGCCAACTTCATGTTCATAGCTGCAACAAGACTTTGTCCTCCAGCTATTATCCTAGGCTCTTCGTTAGCAGCTAAGTAAGCTAGAGCTTCTTCTAAACTTTTAGGTTTCAAATAGAGAAAATTACTTGCTTTCAAAACATTTTCCGGAACATAAGACTCTTTGAATTCATTTAATCATATTAATGTAATATGTTTCAGTATACAATATACAAAATAGGACAAGTATGATATTTTTATTTATTCTAAATAATCGGTTATCTCAATTTTATTTTGCAAAGAACATAGATTGGTAATAATATATGGAACCTATTCAAATTATAAATTCAAACGAAATCAAGCCTGTAATCCATAAAAATAAAAAGATTTCTTTGACTCCAATTCTTACACCAAAAGATGGCGCTAAGTGGAGAACAACATTCAAAATTCAATTGGATAAAAATCAAAAAACAAATCCGTTATCTTTATCCTCCGAGTGTGTTTTTTTTGTTATGCAAGGAAAAGGTATAATTTTTGATAAAACAGCAAATAAAAAAAATGATATCTACAAAGATAAAATGATATTTATAACGCCCGAAACTTTGTTTAGTTTTATTACTTTAGAAGATGAACTAACATTGCTTGGTGGCCCTTGTCCGTTTGATGAAAATATTTTCAATATTGGGGATTAAAATGGCGATAAAAATTTTTGATATTGATAACCCAGGTTTGAGATTACCCATAATTTCAAGTGATGCTCGCTTTATAGTCTGGCTTGGAGAAGACTCGGAGACTGCAAATATGAACTATGTAGTCTTAGAGCCTGGTGAAGAGAACATACCCCACATACACAAGGAATCTGAAGATACAATTTTTATATTAGAAGGTAAGGGTAGCATAAAAAATCATGATACGGGGGAAGTACACCAATTCCAGAAGAATGATCTTATACACGTGCCCATTGGAATAAAACATGCCGTTAGAGCAGATGCTGGTGAGAAAATCATAAGTGTAGGAGGCCCTTCACCTGCTGACAGGCATCTTTTAAAGAATGTTGGAAAGTTACCAAAAAAGTATGATTTTTAAGAAGGAGAGATAAATGAAAGTATATGATTTGACACATAAAATGAACATTCATACCCCAGGTTGGGTTGGTTATGCAGGGAATAAAATGTTTTATGCAGCTAACCTACAAACAAAGACAATTGTAACGCAAAGAATTGATATGGCTCTTCATTCTGGGACACATATAGATGGAGCAATGCATGGAACTGATGGCATGGGAGACATGGCCTCTTATTCACTCGATTTTTTGATGGGACCCGGAGCCGTGGTAGATATATCAAATCATTGTGACGACTGGTCTGTTATTACTCCTAAAATGATAGAGGAAGCACCAGTTGAGGTAAAAGAAGGAGACATCCTTATTTTAAATACTGGCTTCCATAAATATTGGGAGGGTCAAGAAAATCAAGATTTAGTCCGATATTTTTGCATGCATCCAGGGGGAAATATTGAATTATTAGAATGGATGCTTGACAAAAAAATTAAATGGTTTGGTATCGATTGTGGTTCTGGAGACCACTCTATGAATACATCCATTAGAAACATGCGTCCTGATTTGGCAAAGAAATTTGAAAAACAAATTGGCATGTCTTGTGAAGAGTTTTTTGGCGATTTTTCTTATAAACACGCTAAGTCTGGAAGGGAAATAACTGATGATATTTTTCCTTTTCATACTTACGCATTCGATAGAGGTTTAACTCACGCTGAAAATATAGGTGGTGATATTGAACTAGCCTCAAATAAAAGAGGCTTAATTGGAGCCTTTCCATGGAGATATGAAGGTCTAGAAGCGTGCCCATGCAGGATTTTATTATTTGAAGATTATGACGGACCTCTAGACTTTATTGGAGATTTTGCAAACGCTAGGAATTAAAAATTTTTAAAAAGAAATATTTTCAACTTAAAATGCCAAGTAATATTTTTGTCAAAAGTAATATAAATTTAGACGAATTTCCAACGAAGTCTGGTAATTTAGATAATTATACTTTTTCTGCGAAAGATTTGTTTGATCTTAAAGGGCATGTAAAGAGTAATGGTCATAAAGGTAGTTTAGCAAAATTTGAACCCTGTAATCATACCAGTACTGTAATAACTTCACTTTTGAATGAGGGAGCTAAACTAATTGGAATGACTAACTGCGATGAATTTTTTTATAGTCTTACGGGTATCGAAAGTTCATTTCAACAGCCTAAAAATTGGATAAACGAAAAGTTAGTGCCTGGTGGCTCATCATCAGGTGCTGCGTCTTCAGTAGGTTACGACTTAGTTGATTTTGCTTTGGGAAGTGACACGGGCGGATCAATTAGAGTACCAGCTTCCTTTTGCAGTATGTTTGGGATACGACCAACACATGGAAGAATTCTAACCAATGGTGTGACAGCTTTAGCACCTTCCCTTGATACAATTGGATGGTTAACAAAAAAACCAGAACTTCTTGCAAAGGTGGGAAAAATTCTTTTAAGGAACTATTGCTTTAAAAATAATAAAGTTAGAAAAATTATTGTATTAGAAGATTTATTTAAACATTGTACTGAAGAAATTTCTACTACCTCAAGAAAGTGGATTAAAAGTTTGGAGAGCTATGGTAACGTAGAGGTAAAATCCTTCTCTAAAATTAACTTTGAAAATGCAATTATAGATTTTCAAATTATACAGGGATGGGAAGCCAAAAAGGGTATTGTTAAATTTATAAAAAATAATGATCTAAAATTAAGAAAAAATATTCAAGAGAGAATAAATTTTGCAGATAGCATAAATGAAACTGAATTTAAAAAATCAGCCAAAAACAGAAATATTTTTAAACAAAGCATTGACGCATTAATAGAAGATGATTGCGTAGCAATCTTTCCTACTACACCAATGCCCGCTTTAAATAAAGGTAAAATAAATCAAGAATTATCACTATTCCGAAAAAAAATTCATAATTTTACTTGTATTGCAGGTTTAACAGGACGGCCTCAAATATCATGCCCTTTTTCCTTGTCACTTCCTCTGCCTTTCGGAATTTCAATATTAGGTGGATTGAACAAGGATGAACAATTAATATCATTAATAGAAAATTATTATCTGTAATATAAAAAATCAGCTTAACAAGCCATTATCTGTGACCCGCTCCCTATAATCCGGTCCGGATTTAAGTTAGTAAATCCGATAATGATGACCAGAGATAGGAGTAAATATCATGGCCAAGAAACGCCGTAAGGCAGAAGAAATAATTCGCTTGTTAAAGCAGAACGATGTGATGATATCGCAGGGCCGCAGCATATCGGAGGTATGCCGGGAGATAGGCGTGTCGGACGCGACCTATTACAAATGGCGCAAAGAATACGGCGGCATGGTTATGGATCAGGCTCGGCAGCTGAAGGAGTTGGAGCTGGAGAATAAGCGTCTGCGCTGTGCTGTGTTAGATTTAAACTTGGATAATCAGGTTCTGAAGGATGTCGCCGAGGGAAACTTATAAGCGCTGAGCGCCGCCGCCATACCGTTATCCGCACACAGCAAAAATACGGTATATCCGAACGCAGGGCGTGTACAGCCCTCGGCGTTCCGCGGTCTTCTCAGCGCTATCAAAAGACAACCGGAGCAGATGAAGAAGTGCTTTGCCGAGACATCACCCGCCTTGTGCTGCAATACGGGCGTTAGGGCTACAAGCGTTAACCGCGATTTATTCGTCACCGAGGGTCTGCCCGACCATATCCGCTCCGATAACGGTAGCGAATTCACCGCCAAAATCCCACGAAAATGGCTGCATGACCTCGGCGTGAAGACCTCTTATATTAACCTCAGTAGCCCCTGGGAGAACGGCTATAACGAAAGCTTCAACGGACGCCTGACAGACGAGCTGTTAAAAGGCGAGCTCTTCTACAGCCTCAAAGAAGCCCAAGTCATTATTGGGCAATGGCGCGACC
>Ga0181607_10000614_pt1 | contig 30962 bp, 25 predicted proteins | sample 041ome_9_FD_132420 | JGI IMG/M metagenome (GOLD analysis project Ga0181607, IMG submission 132420) | Coastal salt marsh microbial communities from the Groves Creek Marsh, Skidaway Island, Georgia - 041413US metaG (megahit assembly) | ecosystem: Environmental > Aquatic > Marine > Intertidal zone...
GCCATCATGTTCGATGACATGATCAGCACCGCTGGCTCGATCTGCTCTGCAGCCGAAGTCGTCCACGCCCACGGTGCCAAAGCCATCTACGCTGCGGCGACGCACGGCCTGCTGGTCGGTCCGGCCCTGGAACGCCTGCGAGCCGCCCCTTTTAAGGGGATTGTGGTCACCGACTCGATTCCGCTTCCACCGGAGCGGATGCTGCCAAACGTCACCGTGCTCTCGGTGGCGAGCCTCCTCGGGCAGGCAATTAAGCGGATTCACCGCAACGAGTCGGTCAGCATGATGTTTCAGTAGCCAGAATGCGGGGGCTCCGAAGACCGAAATGGCACTTGCGGAAGGGCTACCGCATGGCACAATACGAGGCTCGGTTATCGATGGGCTGCACGCGGCCCGCACAGACCGAAGAGGCGATTGCCACTGAAGCGTCGCCCCGCTGGTGAATGCTGGGTTTTGATCAGCGAGAAGCCCAGAACAGCACAGCGTTCCAGATCAGCACAGACCGATCAGCAGCAGACAGGAATGAGGAGCGATGAGTAGCGAATCACTCGAAGTGATGCCACGAGAGTTGACCGGAACTGCCGAATGCCGACGGATGCGGCGGCAGGGTCTGGTGCCGGCCGTTCTGTATGGCCACGGCGAAGAGTGCGTGAACTTGGTTGCCAAGCGAGAGGCCGTTGAGGCGGTCGTTCGGCACGGCAGCGTGTTTGTGGAACTCCACGGTGCGGTGACGAGCGGTGCTGTGATCCGCGAACTGCAGTGGGACACATTCGGCACTCGCCCCCTACACATCGACTTTGTTCGGGCCAGCAAGAGCGAGCGAGTGCATGTGAAGGTGCCGCTCGATATGAAGGGCGAGAGCCCTGGCCACCGCAACGGTGGCGTGGTGACGCTGGTGGTGCACGAACTCGAACTTGAGTGCACCCCCGATGCGATTCCGGACCATCTCCATGCCGTGATCAACGACCTTGATGTTGGCGGAAGTATCAAGGTGAGCGACCTCCAGCTCCCAGAGGGCGCTCGGGTGCTTGCGGACGCGGACGAGGTTCTCGTCACCTGCGTCCGGCCTGGTGAGAAAGGGTCGGCGGAGGACGAGGAGTCGGCGTCAGAGCCTGAAGTCATTGGCCGAAAGCCGGCTGAGGACGGTGAGGGGGCTGAGTAGAACCTGGCAGACGGAAACCAAGCAGAACGAGCTGATTCCCCGCGGTGCCCCTGCGGGAGCCCTTCAGCTCGAACTGTGAAGCCCCTCGATTCATGAAACTGATCGTCGGACTCGGCAACCCGGGACGCGCCTACGAAGGCACACGCCACAACATTGGCTTTGATGTGCTGGAAAAACTGGCTGCGAGAGCGGGTGCTCCTGTACGACGAGCTCGTTTTCAGGGCGAAGTCGCTCAGATCAGCCTGCGGGGTACGTCCGCGATGCTGCTGTGGCCGATGACATGGATGAATTTAAGCGGTTCGAGCGTGCTAGCCGCGAGGGACTTCTACAAGGTCGCGAATGCGGACATACTGGTGGTGTGTGACGACTTTCAACTGTCAAAGGGCACAATTCGGATTCGCGGGAAGGGATCTTCAGGCGGCCAGAAAGGCCTTGCCGATGTCACTCGGCGGCTCGGTGGCGAGGATATTCCTAGGCTGCGTGTCGGCATTGGGCCGGTGCCGACAAACTGGGCCTGCCCCGACTTTGTGTTGGGGAAGTTCAGTCGTGATGAACGACCCGACGTCGATGCATCGATTGAACGGTCTGCAGACGCGGTTGAGGAGTGGGCTGCGACGGGCATTGAAGCAGCGATGAACCGGTACAACTGATCTCGTTGAGTGGCCTCTGATCCAATCCGGTGGCCCAAACACCACAAACTTTCGATATTTTGAGCCCAGCAGCGGCCAAACAAAACACGAGTCCGACGACAACAGGAGTGATGCAGATGGCGTTTTACGAGGGGATGTTCATCCTCGATCCCACGAAGTACTCACGCGACCCAGAGCAGGTGACCAACGCGATCGGTGAGATGATCACCAACGCGGGTGGTGAACTGCTTGCGTCCCGCGTCTGGGACGAGCGGAAGCTCGCCTACCCGATCCGTGGGTTTAAGAAGGGGGTCTACTGGCTGACCTACTTTCGCATGGAAGGCACAGGGATCGCCCCCCTCGAGCGGCAGTGCCAGCTGAGCGACGAAATCCTCCGTCAGCTGTTTCTGAAGCTCGACCAACGCATTGCCGACGCCATCATGCAGCACATCACCGAAGCGGATGCCGCGCCGGCCGAGGCGTGAACGAATGTTCACAATAAAACTTGCAGCCACAATGACAGCACGCTACCATTGGTGAACAAAAGTTCACGCGACTGCAAGCACAAGGAGTTTCGACATGGCAAGCTTCAACAGAGTGATCCTGCTAGGAAATGTCACCCGCGACCCCGAGTTGCGGTACATCTCGTCGGGAACCGCAGTGACTGACGTGGGGCTCGCGGTTAACGATCGCAGGAAGAACGCGTCAGGCGAGTGGGTTGAAGAGACGACGTTTGTCGATGTCACGCTCTGGGGACGTACCGCCGAAGTTGCTGGTGAGTATGTCACCAAAGGTTCACCACTGCTGATTGAGGGACGTCTGAAGCTCGACACCTGGGAAAAGGACGGCAAGAAAAACTCGAAGCTGCGAGTGGTCTGCGACCGCATGCAGCTCCTCGGTGGTCGGGGTGATGGCGGCGGTGGACGAGGTCGGAGCTCGCGGCCTGCCAACGAACAGCAAGCCAACGACCAGCACAATAGCGGTGGAGAAAGCTACGAATCAGCTGGAAGTTCGTCAGGCGGCAGCGACTCTTTTGGGGGGGATGACGATATTCCGTTCTAGTCGGGCTGTTCTCATCAGGACTGGAGTTCACATCCCCTGAGCCTGCGACACGACTGCCTTTCGCAACATCACAAGCTCACGCATACCAATCGCTCTCACAGACAAGACATTCACGCCAACTCTCACAATCCAACGCCAACTCTCACAGGGAATCACATAATGAGCGACACCGACACCGCTGTTTCAGAAGCCCCGGCGACCGAAGCACCTGCCGCAAAGACTGCGGCCCCTGCAAGCAACGGTCCTCGTGGCAAGCGACGCGCCCGCCAGAAGGCTGGCCTGCAACTGCCCCGTGGCCCTCGCGGTGGCGTCGAGCTGCTCCTCATCCAGAGCGTCGAACACCTCGGCAAGCAGGGCGAGGTCGTTGAGGTGAAGCGTGGCTTTGCACTGAACTACCTGCTGCCACAGGGCCTGGCCACGATCGCCACCGATCACCACAAGCGAATGGTGCAGAAGCACCGCGCGAAGCTCGATGAAATCGCTCGCCAGCGAATGGCCAGCCTGCGTGCTGTGCTGGGTGAACTGGCTCGCACGAGCGTCACCATTGAGGCCAATGCCAACGACGAAGGCCATCTCTATGGCTCTGTCGGGCCGACCGAGATTTCGCGGTCGCTGAAGCAGCAGGACCTTACCGTCAGCCCCGATCAGATCATTCTGCAAGGTCCTCTGAAGGAAGTTGGCCTCTACACGGTGAAGGTGCGGCTCGCCGCCGACGCCGAAGGCGACCTCAAGGTCTGGGTTGTGCCGATGAGCAGCGAGGCCGCATCGTCCACCTGAGGTAAAGACTCAGACGCCAGGAGGGCAGGATGGCCACCAAGGCAGCCACGGGGGGGAACGGCCGTTGGCGACGACGAGACCGCGAGGCCGACTCGTCTGACGGCTCAGACTTTGCCGTGTTTCGTGAACAGCCAGTCAGCACAAATGCTGAGCGTGCCGTTCTCGGCAGCGTGCTGCTGAAGCCTGACGTCTGCGATGACGTGGCGCTCCTCGTGCGAAGCGAAGACTTCCACGACGATGCCCATCGGCTCCTGTTTGAGCATCTCCAAGACCTGCACGATACCGGCAAGCAGATCGACGCCACGATCCTGCTGGAACGCCTCAGGGCGAAAGGCGACCTCGACCGAATCGGTGGCGCAAAGGCGCTTGCCGAGATTATCGAGTCGGTGCCGCATGCTGCCCATGCCGTGCACTACGCAGAGATCGTTCGCGATAAGGCGATCCTCCGCTCGATGATCGATGCGGGCACCGACATCCTGCGAGATGCCTACGACTCACCTGATGAACCGCGTGCGTTGCTTGGACGTGCTGAAGAGAAGATCTTTTCGATTCTCGAGCGTCGCAGCGGCACCGAAGCACAGGCGATTCGCGACGTGCTCGAGGAGTCGCTCGTGCGGATGGATGCCCGCATGAAGCATGAGCAGACCCTCGGTGGGGTTGAGACGGGGTTTACCGATCTCGATACCCTCTGCGGCGGCCTGCACAACTCCGAACTGATCATCCTCGCCGCTCGCCCGAGTATGGGAAAAACCGCTCTCGCGATGAACATCGCCGAGCATGTGTCAGTGGCGGATGGCAATCCGGTGCTGTTTGTCAGCCTCGAAATGGCCTCGCTGGAGTTGGCAGACCGTCTCCTCTGCTCTGCCGCTCAGGTCAACGGCCATCGCCTTCGCAACGGCACGATTTCCCAAGAAGACCGCCGTCGCCTTGTGCAGAAGTCTTCTGAGATCAGTGCTGCCCCGCTGTTTATAGACGACACGCCGGGCCGTACGCTGACGGAAATCGCAGCCGTGGCCCGCCGCCTGAAGCGAAAGAACGGCCTTTCGCTGATCGTCATCGACTACCTGCAGCTGATCGAGCCGGACAACCCACGCGACCCGCGACAGGAACAGGTCGCTCGCATTGCCCGCCGCCTGAAGATGATGTCGCGTGAACTCGATGTGCCTGTGCTCTGCCTCGCCCAGCTCAATCGACAGGCCGAAGCCAGCCGCGACAACCGTCCGCGTCTGAACCACCTGCGAGAGTCCGGAGCCATTGAGCAGGATGCTGACGTGGTGATGTTTGTGCACCGCGAAGAGTACTACCAGACCAACGAAGAAGATCGGGAACGCGTGAAGGGACAGGCCGAGATCATCGTGGCCAAGCAACGAAACGGTCCCACCGACGACGTGAAGCTACTCTGGCAGCACGAGCACACCCGTTTTGTGAACCTTGAGCAGCGGTCCTACGACGAGTTCGAGCAGTTCGGCGGGTACTGATCTCTAGCCAGCAACGGCATTCATGGTAGCCCCGGCTGCGAGGTCCACCTCGTGATACCCAGTGTCTGCTTCGTGATACCCAGCGTTTAACGGCTGCCACGAATCAGTCCCGGCACCACTTCAAGGTCGAGCGAGTCTCGTTCTCCGCGTTCAATCCGCTCCCAGGCGATGGCGCCCATCGCGGCATTGTCGGTGCAGAGTTCACGGGGCGGCAGCACCAGTTCAAGCCTGGCATCCTTTGCGTAAGCGGTGAGCGTTTCGCGAAGCAGGGTGTTGGCAGTCACGCCACCACCGACTGCCACGAGGTCGCAGCCTGTCTGCTCAACCGCAAGCCGCACCTTCGCCATCACGGTGTCGACCGCAGCCTGCTGAAACGAAGCCGCAAGATCTGCCAGCAGCTGTCCTGTGGGCGGCGGTGTGTCGGCGGCTGCACCTGGCGGTCGCACTTGATATCGCAGCGCGGTCTTGAGGCCACTGAAGCTCATGTCGAGCGTGTTGCGGTCGCGTGAAAGGGGCCGCGGAAAACGGAAGCGGCGAGAGTCGCCATCCTTGGCGGCCAGTTCAATCGCCGGCCCTCCGGGATACCCGAGCCCCAACAGGCTCGACGCCTTGTCGAAGGCTTCACCGATCGCGTCATCGATCGTACCGCCGAGTCGCTCCAGCTCCAGCGGCGAGGTCACATGCAGAAGTGAGGTGTGTCCTCCGCTTGCAACGACTCCCACGCAGGGATACCGCATCCGCTCTGGAGCCGCGAGGCGGCATGCGTAGAGATGCGCCGCGATGTGGTCGTAGCCAACCAGTGGCTTTTCCATGGCCACGGCGATCATCTTGGCCGCCGAGATCCCCACCAGCAGAGAGCCCACCAAGCCTGGCCGTACCGCCACCGCGACAGCCTCAAGGGCATCTCGCGAGACACCCGATCGCTCAATCGCCTCATCGATTACCGGCACGATGCGTTCAACGTGCGCTCGGCTGGCTACTTCAGGCACCACGCCATGCCAGCGGGCATGCAGCTGCTCCTGACTCGCAACCACACTGGAGAGCACGGCTCGCGACTGAGTCACCACAGCAGCGGCGGTCTCGTCACAGGTGGTCTCAATGGCAAGAAGAGGCATGCAACGGCAGACAGCAGAGAAACGCAGGCGGCCGATCTCAGACGCAGAGCCCACTGCTCAGAAGTCGTACCACATCCCCACGCCGAAGCGATTCTGGTTGTAGAACACGAACTCGTACTGTGGATCGGAACCATAAAGATACTCGACGCCGATCCGATAGAGCTTCTCGCTGCGTTTTCCTCGCCAGAACCATCCCGCCTGCACACAGACGTTGCCGCCGTAGTCCAGCTCTTGGCGGAGCATGCTATTGACCGCCAGGAAAGGCTTCCCATGGCCGCCGGTCGGCTGCGCCTGGAGAAGTTCGGTACCAAACTGAAACTCCCACGGCTGCGAGCCACCAGAGTTGAAAAAGGAGTATCCGACTTCACCGTAGAGCCGCATCCAGTCGAGCGGGTACCAGCTGCCACCGAGCACGATCACATCACGGACATAGTTCACCCGTGGAAAATTCGGGTTCTTGATCATGAACTCGTCGCCGAGGTGGGCACTGTTGTGGTAGTAGGCGAGTTTTGATTGCCACCGCCCCACCCCGTACACCAACGGAATGCCAAAGCGATAGTCGCCACTGCGAAAATCACGGTCATCCTCCGGGTCGAGTCTGACAAACGCGGCTCCTTCGATCTGCACCTCAAAGCCCTGAGGATGCAGCACCGTGTCGGAACCGTAACGAAGAATGGAGGCCCGTCCGCCGAGGGTGGAATCCCATAGCCAGCCCTCAGTTAGCCCTGGCTCAGTCAGAGAGGGGGACGTGTCGTCGTACCAGACAGTGCCCAACCGCGGCTCTTTTGGGCCTGCGAGGTAGCTGGTGTAGATCAGATTGTTCGGCATCAGCTGCCAGAACCACTGTCGCGGCGCCCACAGATCATCCCATTCCTGTGGAAAGCCTGTGGTGACGTGATCGAAGCCAACCCATGGCTGCTCGTAGAAATCGTCCTGCCACAGCTCGTAGGGCGCATCGAGAAGGACTGGCTCGGGGGGCGGCTCAGGTGGCGCTGTCGGCAACGGCTCGATCGTGCTGGTCGCCGCGATCACACTCGCCGCGGGGAGATCAGGCGAAGACCCCACAGAATCTTCAACCGGTGGGGAGGGCGCGAGTGCTTCCAACGCCGCAGCCTGTGATGCCATCACAAGAACGATTGTCAGCGCCACCAACGACCGCCAACCGCTGCACGTTTTCCTCACAGCGGCGACAGGTTGCCTCGGAGTGCCCTGCCACGTACAGCCCGCCTCTGCACCGCAGTCAGGGCAGCAACACCGCGGACAATGAGGAGAAAACGCTGTCATTATCACCTGGCACCAACGCACGGCGAACTCGCCGCGGATTGTCAAGGATTCATCATGGTGGCAGACTCTAGAGACAAGCCAGCCCGCGATGTAGGCCAGTTCTTGTGTCGCTTGTGGGCAGCAGAAAGGCTTCCGCGAGGCTCACACCCGGGGAAGCTCGAGCCGAGAAACCAGGCCGTTCGGCGATTCCAGGAAAGCTGCGCAGCCCATACAAAAGTCGTCCGCAAACCGCTGGCCTGTGCATGCTGGCGTTCCGTTGTCTCTGGAGATTTTGATGGCAGCCTCCGATTCGTCCGCCCCCGACGCCTCCCCTCAGGACACGTCGCTGGCCGTCGCCCTTGGTCGCATCCCGAGTGGCCTGTTCCTCGTGATGTGGCGGGACGGAGACGATGATCGCGTCATGCTTGCCAGCTGGGTGATGCAGGCGGGCTTCGCCCCCCCCGCGATCAGCCTCGGCGTGGAACGCTCGCGTGACGCCCTTCCGTTTCTTCAGCAGGGGGGACGCTTCGTCCTGCATCTGCTCGGCAGTGAAGATCGCGGCCTGATCGGCCGCTTCGCCAAGCCCGCTTCGCCGGGCAGCGACCCCTTCGAAGGCCTGGAAATCACGCGTAGCAACTGCGGGGCGGCCATTCTTGCGGGAGTGGGGAACGTGCTAGCGTGCCGGGCCACCGCGTCCTGCACCGCCGGTGACCACGAGGTGGTCGTCGCGACTGTTGAAGAGGCGATTCGAGCCGACGGAGCGGTCGACCCCACAGTTCACGTCCGCAAGAACGGACTTCGGTATTAGGCGGCCAGCACTGGACGCCGGCTGCTGGAAACGAAAGACTGTTTGCTTCGCGACCCGTGGATGGCAGCGCTATCAGCGGATTTTTGCGATGAGAATGACCCGCTACAGGGAGCACTAACTGATGTCCCGTTTCACACACACACGGCCTGCCATGTGGCTCGCCGTTCTCGGCATCTGCGTCGCAGCCGTGGGCTGTGGTCCAAAAGAAGAAGGATCGGAAGCCGGCACAGAGCCGACGACCAAGCGATTTATCTTCCTCACCAACGGTGACGATCCGTTCTGGGATGCATGCAACGCGGGCCTCCAAGAGGGCGCCAAGCAGTCAGACCTCGCCTCACGCGGTTTGACGGTCGTGATGGAGAAGAACAACGGTACCGCTCAGGGGCAGATCGAAAAGCTGCGTCAGTTCGGTAGTCAGCGGGATATCGCCGGTGTCGCAATCTCTGTCATTCAGGCAGACAACACGGCCATTGCCGACGAGATGCGAAACCTCGCCTCGAAGGGTGTGCATGTGATCACTGTCGATGGCGACGTGAATCGTGACACCCTCCGCGATGCCCGCCCCTACTACATCGGCACCGACAATGTCGTCGCTGGACAGGTGCTCGGCCGAGCGGCAGCGGTGCTTCTGGGCGAGAGAGAACTGCAGGAAGGCGGCTACGTGCAGTTCGCAGGTTTTACCGACAACGACAACGCCCGGGCCCGCATGAATGGCTTCCAAGAGGCTGTGGGAGAGGGCTTTTCGCAGGTTGACCGGATGAGTGACGCGATGGACCTCTCCAAGGCTCGCGACAACGTGCGAGCCTCACTGGTCAACCATCCAGACCTCGTCGCCCTGGTCGGCATCTGGGCATACAACGCGCCAGCAATCGCAGAAGTGGTCGAAGAACGTGGCGCTCGTGAGCAGACCACCGTCGTTACCTTTGACGCACAGGCGGCTGCCATTGAGTACATGGCCAATGGCGGCATCGATGCGATGGTCGTTCAGAACCCATTTGAGATGGGCGTGAAGTCCGTGCGTCTTTTGCTGGCCATGCTGGAAGGCGACGACGACACCATCGGAGAGATGTTTCCGAACCCAGAGGCTGCCGACGGTGACGTGCATACGACCGGTCTGCGAATCATCGTGCCCGAAGAAGGCTCCGTCCTCGGTAGCGACAGCTTCGATCCGGCTCCAGCCGAACGCATGACGCTGCCGGCGTTCCGCGAATGGCTCGCAACCTACGGACTGACCAGTTCGTGATGCAGTCTCCACACGGAACGACGGGGAACGTCTCGCATGTCTGAGAACCACACTGCAGGTCGGCGTTGGCCAGCCTGGTCGAGTGAGTGGACGCTGTTGATCGCGGTGGTGGTGGCGGTGATTGCCACGACCGCCATCGATTCGAATCACAGCTACCTCTATCGGCCGCTCGAGAGCCTGCGTGATATCGCTCGCAACACAGCGTTGCTGGGGATCTTCGCTCTCGGCGCGGCGGTGGTGATCATCGCTGGCGGGATCGATCTCTCGCTCGGGTCAATGATTGCGTTTTCCGGCATGGTCTGCGCGACCACAATGCTGGCCTTAGCACCCGAAGCGATGATGGCGTCCAAGCCGGTAGGAGGCTGGGTGGTGGCAGCCGGGATCGGGATGAGCATGCTTGCGGGGCTTGCTGTTGGCACGCTGCATGCGTGGCTGGTGACCTCCATTCGACTGCCTCCCTTTATCGCGACTCTGGCCACACTGGTTGGGCTTCGGAGTCTGGCTCGGGCCTTGTGCGAGAGCACGACCGCGGCGATCACGCCCTCCAAGAGTGCGCAGATCTACGTGGCCGACCCCTTTTTCAAAATGCTCCGTGACAATGTCTGGATCTCGGTCGCGGTGTTTGCCTTGCTGGCCATCGTGACGTGGGTGCTGCTCACTCGAACCATCCTTGGACGGCATCTGCATGCCCTCGGTGGCAATGAGGATGCCGCCCGGCTCGCCGGCATTCGTACAGAAAACGTGAAGTGGTTTGCCTACTGCTTCTCGGCAGTCACCGCTGCCCTGGCAGGCATCTTTTATGTTGCCAACGAATCGGTGGCAGCGCCTGTCAATCAAGGCCGCGGCCACGAACTTAATGCGATCGCTGCAGCGGTGGTCGGAGGCTGTTCCCTCGCGGGTGGCGTCGGCACAGTACCAGGCACGGTGCTCGGCACGATTTTCTTGCGGGTCGTGATCGATGCGGTCTCCAAGGTGATCAAGACCGGAGCAGACGTCTACGAGGGCCTGATCGTCGGCGTGGTGGTCGTGATTGCGGTTACATTCGGGCAGCTCGGTCAGCGAGCCGGCTCTCGTCGGCTGCTCCCTGGGCCGCTCGGACTCGCTGCCATTCCCGTGCTTGCCATCTTCTGCGGCGGTACGTTCGGGATGACCTCCGGCACCACGACCGGCGTTGCCGCGGGTGTGGTCGCCCTGGGATTGCTCGTAGGCCTCCGAGCCTGGGAATCACGTTCGGCTCAGGCGGGGTGACCACCATGGCCGAGCCCGTCATCTCCATGCAGGGAATCACCAAACGGTTCCCCGGCGTTGTCGCCCTCGACAACGTCAGCCTTGATGTGCTGCCAGGTGAACTCCTCGCAATCTGCGGAGAGAATGGCGCGGGCAAGAGCACGCTGATGAAAATCCTTTCGGGGGTCTACCAGCCTGATGCTGGCAGCATGACACTCGCTGGAGAAACGGTCAGGTTTGCCAACACGCGAGCAGCCGAAGAAGCCGGTATTGCGATCATTCATCAGGAGCTCGCCCTGGTCGATGATCTTCCTGTACTCGCCAATGTGTTCCTAGGACGTGAACGTCGCAACCGCTTCGGGCTCCTCGATGAACGGTCGATGGCGCGTGAAACTGCCCGTCTCTTGGAGACGCTTGAGTGCGGCGTGTCACCGAGCGTCCGAACCGGAAGCCTGCGAGTGGGTGACCAGCAGCTGATCGAAATCGCCAAGGCCCTCTCGCTCGATGCCCGCATCCTTGTCATGGACGAGCCGACCAGCGCTCTCACAGAGAGTGAGTCGGCCCGTCTGGAACGCGTGATTGCGTCCCTGCTTGCTCGCGGCACAACGATTCTCTACATCTCGCACAAGATGGAAGAGGTGTTTCGACTTGCTGACCGCATCACGGTCCTCCGCGACGGCCAGACCGTGCGGACGCTCACGAAAGAGGAGACCAGTCCGCGAGAGATCACCTCATTGATGGTCGGCAGAGACATCGACGATGCGTCTGCGATGCCGGCTCGCTCCCCGGCAGAGCCTGTACTGGAGGTGAAGGGGCTCCATCTGCCGTGGCCTGGGCATGTGCGGGGCTATCGCCTCGATGACGTCTCGCTGCAGCTTCGTCGCGGCGAGGTCCTTGGCGTCGCGGGTTTGATGGGGGCGGGAAGAACCGAACTGCTGGAAACCATCTTCGGTGCCTCCGACCCCACCTGGCGTGGTGAGATCCGCCTGCGTGGTCAGTCCGTTCGTTTTACACATCCCTCGGAAGCATGTGCCGCAGGCATCGCCATGGTCACTGAAGACCGCAAGCGGCTTGGGCTCTTTCCCGACTTCGATGTAGCGGCCAACGTGAGCCTCTCCTCCCTGGAGCGTGCCCGACGCGGTGGGCTCGTCAGCCGCAAGGCGGAAGAGGAACTCGTCGCAGAACCGATTCGCGCCACTGGCGTGAAAACCCCAGGACCGCACGCAGCAATCACGGGCCTCTCTGGAGGCAACCAGCAGAAGTGCATCATTGGCCGCTGGCTTCTGACACAGCCAGAAGTGCTGCTCCTTGACGATCCAACGCGAGGAATCGACGTAGGAGCGAAGGCCGAACTCTATGCATTGATCGACCGGCTCTGTCGAGAAGGGCTGGGAGTGATCCTCACCTCGAGCGAACTGCCCGAACTTCTGACCCTTTCTGATCGGGTGATCGTGCTGGCTGAGGGCCGCCTGACGGCAGAGCTGTCTCGGAGCGAAGCAACCGAGCAGCGGATCATGGAAGCGGCCACCGGCGGCTGATGCGACGCTGGAATCAGCGGCAGTGTGCGTGCCTGGACCTGACCTCCGGAGGCCGGAGGCTGGCTCGCAGCTAGTGTCCAAGATACTTCGCCACCACGCTCCGTGCCCGGGCGGGTTCGTTGGTGCCAAACACAATCGTCCGGCCGTCACGGAAGAGGGTCAGGCTGATCCCCGGCTCAACCTCGGCTCGCACCATCCATGGCGTTGTTGTCAGATGTTCGCAGCCCTCAAGCGTGCGTGCCACTTGATCCAGATCGATACGGCCATTGCCCGAAGCGCCGATCTGAACGGCGTCTCGTCCACAGAGAACGGTCGTTGCTCCACCAGAGTGACGACTGAGCCAGGGAGTCTCTCCATCGCGGCAGGTCGGACAGCCTTCCGCAGCCAATGGCGAGAGATCCACACGACGCCATCGTCCTTCCCAGAGTTCAAAGACCAGCATCCGACCGTCGCAGCGGGCTGCCCGCTCTCCGGGATCCGCCGCGAGAAGTTTGATCGCCTCCGCTGCCTGGACTGCTCCGACCACCATAGCCACAGGGCCCATGATGCCTGCCGTCTGGCAGGTGGGGAGTTCACCGGGCGTGGGTGGCTCCGGCACCACACACCGCAGGCAGGCTGTCGTGCCCGGCAGGATCGTCAGCACCCGTCCCTCAGCTCCGATCGCACCTCCGTAAATCCAGGGCACCTGCTGCCGGCAGCACCACTCGTTGATCAAGAACCTCGCTTCGAAGTTGTCACTCCCGTCGATCACAAGATCGACATCGCGGAGCAGCTCATCGCAGCTGTCAGCGGTCAGGTCCTGCACCCGCGGATCGAGTTCCGCCTGTCGATCGATAAGGGCGAGGTGCTCTGCGGCGGCCACCGCCTTGGGAAGCCCCGCGTCGACATCCGCCTCGGTGAGTAGGAGCTGCCGGGGCAGGTTGGAAACTTCAGCAAGATCCCGATCAATCAGGCGAAGCCTTCGCACGCCGGCGCGTAGCAGAGCGATCGCAGAGGCGCCTCCAAGTGCGCCCACGCCCACAACGGCGACCCGCGACTCGAGCAGACGCTTCTGCCCACGCTCACCAAGCGGTTCGAAACGCACCTGCCGTGAGTAACGATCGGCATCCTGCATCAGTTCCCCATTCTCTCGCTTCACCACCCTCACGCTGTCATGCAGAAGCAGCAACGACATAGCCGGCAGGCTCCCAGGCCGGCGTTCCACCTGCTGCCAGCCAACTCGCCATGGCCGCCTGCAGCAGGTCACAGCCTTGACGCTGCGTCAGCACCGAACTACCGCTGTCCGCCTCGGCACCCTGCGGGCCTGTCGTGGCGGAGTCCACCTCAGACAGCGGCCGTCTGACGATAACCGGCAGACCGTGGGCCTTCCGCCACGCCTCGTGCGGCAGTTCTCCTGGCGACAGTTCCATCACCAAGCAATCGATCCCGGCGGGCAGGGCCGGCTCAGCTGCTCCGCTCGGAGGCGGCTGCTGTCCGTCGACCCGCAGGCCCAGCTGCATCGTCCCGCAAACGCCCCTCCAGTCCGCCACTGCGGCAGCATGCTCCCTGTCGACAACGAGAAAGCCCACCGAGGGGTGCACCGCCAGTCGGCAGACTTCATCGGCGGCAGCAGCTCCTTGAAGTGCTGCGGGGAGTTCCGCCGCCAGCATTACCCCTTCTGCATCCGCGGCATCGCAGAGTGCCGGCGGCGGCATACTTCCCCAGAGGCCAGCTGATGCGGCTCGCGCGGCCCGCACAGCGGTCAGGGCTGCCGCGTGATCCTGCAACAGTTCCATCGAGCGGTTCTCCACAGCCCGCAGCACATACCGTCGCCCGTCGAGCCGAAAGGCACCGTCAAAGTGCCCGAAACGGCAGATGCCAATCAGTCGCGAACCGCTCCAGCGAACTCCAGCCTGCGTGCAGCCCGAAAGCTCGAGCTGATAGCGGTTGGGAAGTTCGGGCGACCAGAAGCCTGGCTCGACCAGAACGGCTTCACAGGCCGCTCCCTGGGCTGTTCCTGAAACTGGCGGCAGCATGCGAAGCCGAGCAGTCGTCGGCAGTGTGGAGGCATGCAGGCAACGAGGGCCCCGCAAACTGCCTGTGAGCTCCTTCGCATCTCCCGGGGCGTCGAGCAGCTTCACATAGACCACCGCCCGCATGTCGTCAGCACGCCCGAGCAGCACGGTAAGCCGAGGAAGTCCGACGGCGTTTTCGTTCACGCGGTTCCCTCCGCCCCAAACCGCTCGGAAGCAATCGTGGTCAACTTTTTCAGGTCCAGTTTTCCGGAACCGAGCGCGGGGATTTCGTCGATCTCCGAGAAGCTGTCGGGAGCGGGAATCCAGAGGTTTGGCAACCCTGCGTCGGCCAGTCCCTGACAGACCTCTCGTGGAGCCTTGTCCATCGGAAGATGCAGCACAACGAGTCGCTCTCCCTTCCGTGGATCCCGGACAGCAGCAACCACCGCGAGCAGCTGTCCGTCTGTCGCCCCGAGCACGTCATTAAGTTTCTCTTCAACGGTCACATGCGGCACCATTTCACCACCGATCTTGGAGAACCGGCTCTCGCGGCCAGTGATCGTGATAAATCCATCCGCATCAAGCCTGGCCACGTCACCGGTGCAGTACCAGCCATCGCGAATCGCCCGCTCGGTGAGATCAGGACGATCGAGATAGCCCTGCATCACGTTGGGCCCACGAATCCAGAGCAGGCCTTCTTGGCCAACAGGAAGCTCGTCGGTCGGCTCGTTGGCATCTCGTGGCGAAATCCGGGCATGGCATCCAGCGATTGGTCGACCGACTGTTCCTTCACGGGCATCGACAGGCCTGCCGGGCACATGTCGTGCAGGTGGGACATTGGCAGCGACAAGCGGCGAAAGTTCGGTCGCACCGTACGCCTCCCATGGTCGCACACCAAACTTCTTCTCAAAGGCCTCACGGACTTCATTCGGCAGCCGCTCGGCTGAGGCAAACACAACCTCAAGTGAAGAGAAATCTTCGGCCGGGGTTCTCCGGATGTAGGTCCTCAGGAACGTCGGCGTGGTCATCAGAATCGTGGCATGATGTTCCCGCGCGAGGTTGCCGATCGCCTGAGCATCGAGCGGCGTCACGTGATAGACGCAGGCAGGTTCGAGTGCGAGCGGAACCCAGAGCGTGGCCATGTAGCCGTAGGAGTGGAAAAACGGCAGCGATCCAACCGCCACATCACCTGCGGAGAGATGCACCAGCCGATCGACTGCCTGGACGTTGCTCCCGACGTTCTTGACCGACAGGACAACGCCCTTTGGATCACCCGTTGAGCCGGAGGTGAAGATCACAGTCAGCACATCGTCTGGACGGATGCGGTCGAGTCCGAGTGCCGAGTCGAGCATGCCGACGGGCAGCACCGTGGCCTGGAAAGCAGCCACAACGCGATCGGCCAGGGTCAGTTTCTTCCGCAGTGTCGCCGCATCGAGCAGGGTGTCGCCCACGTCGAGTTCCACCCGCTTGAGGAAGGTGGGGCTTGAGATCACATGCTTCAGACCTGCGAGGCGAATACAGGTGTCGAGAATCGGCTGACTGACGGTGTAGTTCAGGTTGACGGCCACGCGGCCAGAGAGCGCGAGCGCCGCATTCACGACCACCGCTGCGGCCGTGGGGGGGAGAAACACCCCTACACGCTTCTCTGTCGGATCGAGCTCACGCTCAAGCACACGACGGGCCGCCAGAATGCGGATCAGCAGTTCACGGCCGGAAAGTCGCGTGCCCAGCGAATCAGCAACCTTGAGCCGCTTCCCTGCAGAACGTAGGGCTCGCAGCATCTGCCGCTGCAGGACCATGGGCTCCGGGCGTTCGTCCGTCGCCGGCGTGGGTTGGCTACTCGCATGCATGAAAACGCTCCTCACCTGACCAGTTGGCTTCACCCCACCACCTCGTCTGCTCCACTATTAGAGCAAATCCGCCACTGGGTTCCGCGGCCCCCTCGACGTCAGTAGAATCTCGTCGTTTTCACCGTGACGTCTTGATATTCCTGTAATCCCGTTGCTCTCCCGCACTGGCCCTGAACTTATGCCTCGCTACACACCGTCGCGGATCGAACCGAAATGGCAGACCTGGTGGGAAACCAACCACACATTTGCCAGCCCTCGCCTGCCCGGTGAACGGAAGCGATACATCCTCGACATGTTTCCCTACCCCAGCGGCGACGGGCTGCATGTGGGCCACCCAGAGGGATACACCGCGACAGATATCGTGTCGCGTTTTGAGCGGATGCGAGGAACGAGCGTGATGCACCCGATGGGCTTTGATGCCTTCGGGCTCCCGGCTGAGGAGCATGCCATTCGCACCGGCACACCGCCCGCCGAGAGCACCCGTCGCAATATTGACACCTTCCGACGGCAGCTGAAGATGCTCGGCTTCAGCTACGACTGGTCTCGTGAGATCGCCACGACCGATCCCGGCTATGTCCGCTGGACGCAGTGGATCTTCCTGGTGCTCTTCGACACCTGGTTCGACGCCACCGAGAACCGCGGCCGGCCAATCGCCGAGCTGCCCATTCCGGAAGATGTGCAAACCGCAGGCTCTCAGGCGGTCGCCCGCTACCGCGATGACCATCGGCTCGCCTACCAGTCTGAGGCCCCAGTGAACTGGTGCCCCGCCCTGGGCACCGTGTTGGCAAATGAAGAGGTGGTTGGTGGCGTCAGTGAACGCGGAGGCCATCCTGTTGTGCGGCTTCCTTTGCGGCAGTGGATGCTGCGGATCACCGCCTATGCAGACCGGCTCGACCGAGAACTCGACGGACTCGCATGGCCAGAGAGCATCAAGAAACTCCAACGAGACTGGATCGGTCGCAGCACCGGAGCAGAAGTCGATTTTTTCATCGGTGAGAGCTCAGGTAGTGAGCCTGACGAGGCCGGGTTCAACGCCTGGAAACAGGGGCGTGCTTCCGCTGACTTCCCCGGAAAGCCTGGAGCGGATGTTCTGCGTGTCTACACCACACGGCCAGACACGCTTTATGGCGTCACCGCGATGGTGATCGCCCCGGAGCATCCGGCGGTCGCAGAGCTGACCACGCCTGCGGCCCGACCTGCAGTCGAGGCGTATTGCGAAGCCGCTGCTCGGAAGAGTGACCTCGATCGCACCGACCTCGCTCGCGAGAAATCGGGCGTGTTCACCGGTTCATACTGTCGCCACCCGCTCGATGGTCGCCTCGTCCCCATCTGGGTGGCGGACTACGTGCTCGCCAGTTACGGAACCGGTGCGATCATGTCGGTCCCTGCCCACGACACTCGCGATCACGAGTTTGCGGTGGCGTTTGGCCTCGAGATCGTACGTGTGATTGAGTCCTCCGACGGTGGCGAGAGTGAGCTGCCGTTTACGGATCACGGCCGCGCGGTCAACTCGGCTTCCTACGATGGGCTGGCGACGGCCGACTTCATCTCGCGTGTGGCCGCAGACCTTGAGTCAGCGGGGCTGGGCCGTGCAGCTGTCAACTACAAACTTCGCGACTGGCTCTTCAGCCGTCAGCGGTTCTGGGGCGAGCCATTTCCGATTCTTCACGAACTCGACGCTGAGGGAAACGAGACAGGGCTTGTTCGCGGCGTGCCGGAATCAGAGTTGCCGGTACCGCTGCCTGTCCTGGCTGACTTCAAGCCAGGCAACACGCCAGACCCACCACTCTCGCGGGCAGACGCCGACTGGCTGTTTGTTGAGATTGACGGCGTCCGCTACCGACGTGAAACCAACACGATGCCGCAGTGGGCAGGCTCCTGCTGGTATGAACTGCGGTTCCTGGATCCCCACAACTCGGAACGTTTCATCGACCCTGAGGTTGAACGGGCCTGGATGCCGGTCGACCTCTACGTTGGCGGAGCCGAGCATGCAGTCCTCCACCTGCTCTATGCCCGTTTCTGGCACAAGGTGCTGCACGACCGCGGGCATGTCTCCTGGCCAGAGCCATTCGGTCGTCTGGTGAACCAGGGAATGATCCTGGGGGAAATGGAGTTCACCGGCTACCGGCACCCGCAGGGCGGCTGGCTCTCTGCGGAACAGACCCGTGCCCACCCAACACAGCCCGGTGTCACCATCGATCGTGAGAGTGGCGACGAGGCCGCTCCAGCGCGTGTTCCGGCCGAACAGGTTGAGAAGCAGGGGGAACACTTCGTGCTTCGGGACGCCCCTACAATTCGCGTCGATAGCCGGGCATACAAGATGTCGAAAAGCCGCGGCAACGTGGTGAACCCAGACCAGATCGTGCAGGAGTTTGGAGCCGACTCCCTTCGTCTCTACGAGATGTTCATGGGCCCGCTTGAAGCAACCAAGCCATGGAGTACCGCCGGCGTCGGTGGTGTTCGTACGTTCCTCGAACGATGCTGGCGACTGGTTGTGGATGAGCGTGCGGAGGAGCCGGTGCTCTCTGCGAGCGTCTGCGATGATCCTGCAGATGAGCCGCAGCTACAGGAACTGCACCGCATGCTCGACAAGGTGACGGCAGACATCGAGTCACTCTCCTTCAACACCGCCATCGCTCGGATGATGGAGTTTGTGAACTTCTGCACGCCGCTCACTAAACGACCTCGAGCACTCCTGGAGCCCTTCGTGAAGGCCCTCTCCCCATTTGCTCCGCATCTGGCGGAAGAGCTCTGGCAGGTGCTGGGGCAGCCGGCGCCGGTGTCGCTGGCGGCATGGCCCGAGGTGGAACAGCGATATCTGCATGATGCGACGGTCGAAATTCCTGTTCAGATCATGGGCAAACTCCGTGGCCGTGTGACCGTCGATGCAGCTGCCGATGCCGACACGATGATTGCTGCAGCGACGGCCGATCCGCGGATCGCCGAGCTCCTCGAAGGCAAGACGATCGTTAAAACCATTGCCGTTCCCGGTCGCATGGTGAACTTCGTCATTCGCTAAAAGTCTCCCAGTCGGCGCACCATCCTGGGCTACCCCCTCCCAGTGCGTGGCCACCGGTCGCATGGTCGCGTAGCATGGGCAAGAATAGTGCAGTGAACTGGTGAAGCGACAGGGAGGGTGAGCAACCGATGGATGTGAAAAAGGTGCTGGCGCTGGTCCTCGGCGGCGGTCGAGGCACACGTCTTTTTCCGCTCACACGCGACCGTTCCAAGCCCGCAGTACCACTGGCTGGCAAATACCGCATCATCGACGTGCCACTTTCGAACTGCATCAACAGTGGCGTGCAACGGATCTACGTGCTCACCCAGTTCAACTCAGTGAGCCTGCACCGTCACATTCGCCGGACATACACCTTCGACCACTTTAGTGGCGGCTTCGTTGAGATCCTCGCCGCCCAGCAGACCCTCGACACCTCCACCTGGTACCAGGGGACTGCCGATGCAGTCCGCCAGCACCTCCGTCTGCTCCAACAGGCCGACGTCGAGCATGTCCTGATCCTTTCCGGCGACCAGCTCTACCGAATGAACTATGCCGACATGCTGTCGACGCATGTCAACACAGGAGCCGATGTCACAATCGCGGGCATCCCGGTGGGACGAGAGGCCGCCTCCGCCTTGGGCATCATGCGGCTCAATGAGTCGGGCCGCGTCGAAGGCTTTCTCGAGAAGCCGAAGACCAACCAAGAAGCCGACCTTGTGAAGACAGACCCAGCTTGGATCGATCGCCAAGGTGTCCCTTCCAACGGCCGCGATCTTGTCGCAAGCATGGGGATCTATCTCTTCAACCGCGAGTGCCTTGTCGATCTGCTGATGAAGACTGACTACCAGGACTTTGGCAAAGAGGTCTTCCCCGCAGCCATCCGTGCGAAGAATGTGCAGCTGCACCTGTTCGACGACTACTGGGAAGACATCGGAACGATCCGGTCGTACTACCAGTGCAACATCGACCTTGCGAGCCCCGAGCCACCGTTTGTCCTGGCAAACGCCAAGGCACCGATTTATTCACGTGCTCGTTTTCTCCCGCCCTCTCGCATCGATGGAGCGTCGATCCGCAAGAGTTTGATTTCGGACGGCTGTTTGATCGGCCAGGGTGCTGTGATCGAAAACAGTGTGATCGGCCTCCGCTGCCGGATTGGGGACAACGCGGTGATCCGCAACGCTGTCATCCTCGGCAATGATTACTACGACAACAATGTTGGGATCGGTGACAACGCCACCGTCGAAAACGCCATCGTTGACAAGAATGCCTGCATTGGTGCCCGTGCTCGTATCGTCAACGAACACGACTGGGATGCGACTGCCGAGAGCGACACCTTCATGGTTCGCGACGGCGTGGCCATCGTTCCGAAGAACGCGGTGATCCCCGAGGGCTGGCAGCCTGATCCGAGTCTCGCGGTCGGCAGCGAAGACAGCTCTGTCTGACCACCGCAGTCTCGACGGCTACCGAAGCAACCGTCGCCAGCGAGGCCAGGCTTCCTCATCAACCGGCGTTTCGGCGCTCGTCACGATCACGCCGCTGCTGGTGTCAGCGTTTCTCAACTCGGCGGTGCCGGCATCAACAACACCGTGTCCACCTGCATCATCAGCGGTGGCGAGAAGAACGCTGCTTTCTTCAGCCTGCTCTGGTGACAACTCAGTGTCACCAGCAGCCTCTGCCCCCTCGTTCTGCACCACCTGTGGCCAGACGAGTGGAGAGTTTCCAAGAGGCCGGATGCCACCGGATCGTGCGCAGAAGTTGTTCTGCGTGACCGAGCCATTCGGAACGGGCCCAGAGTAGTCGTAGGGATTCGGGCAGATCGTGCACCCACTGGCGGCCACAAGGCTCACCAACACGACCCCGCAGAAAACCGTTCCCGTGTCTGCCACCAGGCGTTTCAACGGCTGGCCTCCCTCACATACAAGACGGCTGTTCCCACCCCAGAGAATCAACGAGAGAGAGATCGGCTCGGCAGAATCGTTGCCTTGAGAAAAACCGCTACAGCCTGCCATCAGAGCTCGCAACCGAAGTGCCGCATCATGGTCTTCATGTCGTCCCAGACATCCCTCTTAGCAGCAGGGTTACGAAGCAGATACGACGGGTGATACGTGCAGATCACCGCCGCATTGCCGAAGCGATGCCACCGTCCACGGAGCTTGCCGATCGACTCTGTGGTGTCGAGCAGAGCCTGTGCAGAGGTCGCTCCCAGGCAGCAGATCACCTCGGGAGCGATCAACGCCAGCTGTTGCTGAAAGTAGTCACGACAGTTGACCACCTCGTCCGGCAACGGCTTCCGGTTCCCCGGAGGCCGGCATTTGAGAACGTTGAGGATGTAGACCTCTTCCCGACTCAACTGGCAGGCCTCGATGATCTTTGTCAGAAGCTGCCCTGCCTTGCCGACAAACGGCTCCCCGGTCGCATCTTCATCTGCTCCCGGAGCCTCTCCAAAGAAGCAGATCTTCGCCGCCGGTGAACCTGCTCCAAATACGGTCTGTCGCCGACCGCAGGCCAACTCCTCACACCGCCGACAGGAGGCCACTTCCGTGCCGAGGGTCTGCAGTTGCTGCTGCCGCGTCGCCAGCATGGCCGCGTCGAGCGGCTGGAGGGCCACCCAGCCTGCGGCCCCCACGGTGGCGGAAGGCGGTTGGGCAGCGGGAACCTCCTGAGCCTCAGCAGCCGCTTGGGAGACGCTCGTGGCTGCCTCAGCTGACGCCGCCAAGCCCTCGAGCTGCAGCCGAGGAATGTCGAGCACGCCTGCTGCCGCCAGGCTCTCCAGATGCTGTCGCAACTGACCGGGCGTCATCGAGCAACACCTCTTTTCAAGCCAACCAACGACCGCCCATGCTCACGGAATGCCGCCTACAACGCACGGCGAAAACGTTTTGCACCACGGCCCTTACCGAGTAGTTTTGCCGCCGGCTTCGGCTTTGCTGGCTCTTCACCAGTGGCATGTGTCTGCCCAGGTGTGGCGTTCGACTTCTCCGCTCGATGGTCGAAAGCAACAAAGCCATCGATCTCATCTCGCTGGAGTAGTTTGTCGATGCGAACCTCAATCCGAGTCAACTGCGGGCCTTCCTCCGGGGTCACAAAGGTGTAGGCCACTCCATCGCGGCCCATGCGGCCGGTCCGCCCGACTCGGTGCACATAGTCATCACAAAACTCGGGCACGTCGTAGTTCACGATGTGAGAGATTCCCGAGACATCGATGCCACGTCCCACCACATCGGTGGCGACAAGGAGCCGCACCTTGCCTTCTCGAAACTGCTTCATCACACGATCGCGAAGACCTTGAGCAAGGTCGCCATGGATACAGGCCACGTCCACTTCGTCAGCGTCTCGCGACCGCCGGCTCCTCCGAGCAAGCTTCTCATAGACCTTGTCGGTGCCGCGTTTGGTCCGACAAAACACGATCGCTTGCTGCGGCTGCTCTCGCTCGAGTAGACGCTGCAGCAGTTCAAACTTCTTCGTGGGATCGACCGTGAAATAGAACTGCTCGATCGTCTCAACCGCGATTTCACGGCTGGAAAAGTCGAGGATTTCCGGATCCCGCATATAGCGGGTCGCAAGCCGAGCCACCGGCGGTGGCACCGTTGCGGAGAGCAGCAGTGTCTGCCGGCTCTGCGGACAGTGCCTCAGAATCTTCTCGATATCAGGCCGGAAGCCGATGTCGAGCATGCGGTCCGCCTCGTCGAGCGTGATGATTTCGAGAGCCCGCAGTTGAAGCGTGCCTCGGCTCATGTGATCGAGCACACGACCGGGCGTTCCCACCACGACCTGAGGGTGACGAGCGAGCTTGTCGATCTGGCTCTTAATCGGCTTGCCACCGTAGACCGCCACGCAGTGCACGTTGGATCCCTGTGCGAGCTTTTCAAACTCATCGCGGACCTGCACCGCTAGTTCTCGCGTAGGCACCAGCACAAGCGCACGCACGCCGGCCGGCCCCTGCGGTTTCTTGGCCATCTGCTCAAGAATCGGCAGCACGAAGGACGCGGTCTTGCCTGTTCCCGTTCTCGCTTGACCCAGCACATCAATGCCGGTGATCGCTCGAGGAATCAGGCCAGCCTGTACGGGCGTCGGCTGCGTGTAGCCTGCCTGCCGCACGGCTTCAAGCGTCGCTTCCGAGAGACCAAGGTCGTCAAAAAGTGGACCATCTGAGTCAGCCAGCTGAACCGGCGCTGCAGCCTTCACGGGCTTTGCTGACCTGAGAGGACGCTTCGACTGAGGAGCACGCTCAGAGGACACGGATGCCTCTGCATCCGATGCCGCTTGCTGTTCACGGTCGTCCCGACGACCGGCCTCGCTTCGTCTAGCCTGCGGACCGCGACCACGACTCCGCGAACGACCACCTCTACGGGATTCACCGCCAGATCGCCGCCCATCCTTGGCAGCATCGGCCCCATTTTGCTCCACAACAGTTTCCTTGAATCCGATTCCCGCTGCCACCGTTCCACGGTCGGCAGAACAACACCGCGGCCACGGGCCACGAGTCGAGTCGGGGCGGATTCGACCACCCCGCATCCTTCATTTCTTCAGCCGAAGGCTACCACGCTGCCCTCCTACCAGCAAACAGTGGGGCGCAGACCGGTTCCACACGAGCACGTTTAACACCGTTATAGAACGATCTGGCAGCCGCCGAAGCAGGGCACGCTCAGCGGTCAAAGAAGCGGCGGATCGCCCACAGAGTAGCCGCTCGGCCTGCACGTGCGATCGATCGCGTCAGAGGGATGCTTTTGGGACAGACGGCTACGCAGTTCTGTGCGTTTCCGCACATCTGAATTCCCCCCCGATCGGTCAACGCCTCCATCCGCTCGTCCGCAATCATCTTGCCGGTGGGATGGGAGTTGAACAGCATCGCCTGGCTGATGGCATGAGCGCCGAGGAAGTTCTTGTCGAAGGCCTCCTTACGGCGAGCCTCAAACGCCTCTTCCGACTCTCCCGCAAGCCGCTCAACCTCAACCTTGGTGAACTGCGGACAGGCCTCCATGCAGCAGCCGCAGCTGATACAGGTGGCGAGAGGATAGGCATCCTCCTGTTCTTCCGGGGAAATTCGTGGTCCCGGCCCCTGATCGTATGAACCGTCGATCGGCACCCAGGCCTTCACCCGCTGCAGTGAGTGGAACACGCGTCGGCGGTCGACCATCAAGTCTCGCACGACAGGAAACTTGCTCATCGGCTCGAGCACGATCTCTTCTGGCTGCTCTTCAACAAGCCGATCTACCAAGGCCGTGCAAGCCATTCGAGTCCGGCCGTTGACGAGCATGGTGCAGGAGCCGCAGACCTCTTCAAGGCAGTTGCAGTCCCACGCAACCGGGGCAACCTTCCGACCATCGTCGGTCGTGCTGCCAGCTGCGATTTTCTGCAGCACGCTGATCACGTTCATGTTCGGCTCATAGGGAATGACATGACACTCCCAGTAGCTCTCACGGCCCGGAGAGTCTTGGCGGAGGACGCGCACACGCAGCGACTCCGGCGACTTCTTCGCGGAAGCACCTGTTGCCACCGCAGCACCGTTCTTTCCGTCCTGCCCGTCAACCGCCCGAATCATTTCCAGCTCTCCTTCTTGGGTCCGCCCGGCATCTGTTGCTGATTTTTTGTTCGTTGCATCCACCCAGCCGACTGGCCCAGCGACCAGTCGCGACTGCATGCCTAGCCGCCTATTCCCACCGTCACCGTACCTGCCGCACGATCTCGCGCCTGTTGACGTTCTTTCCAGACTTCTTCGATCACTTCGCCACCCACCAAGCCGTAGAGACGGGGGCGTGGCGGAATGAGTGACGTATCGATGTCCTCGTATGTGAGCACCGGATGGCCGTCTTCACCATGTCGGGCCACCGTCGTCTTGAGCCACTTGCGAGTGTTTTCTTCAAAGCGATCACACCACTCCTCGGCCAGCCGACGACGCTCAGCAGGGTCATCCGCTTCCACACCTGGCATCGCAAACTCTGGTTTGTAGTGGGCCCCACGGCACTCATCCCGCTGCAAAGCACCCTTGAGAATCAGCTTGGCGAGCGGAAACATGTCACCCAGTGCCTTGGTGAACACCACGTTCTGGTTCGTCCAACTCCCCGTGTCTGACAGCGAACACCGCTGCCATCGTCGCTCAAGTTCACAGACGGTTTCGTAGGCCTCAGTGAGCTGGTCGTTGCGCCTCACAACCGTGCAGGCTCGGGTCATCACCTTGCCGAGTTCATCATGGAGGTCGTAAGGATTCTCACCACCGGCCGGCCGGTTGAGCAGTTCGGCATGCCGCTGTTGCTGAACGTTGAGGGCCTCCGCAAACATTGACGAAGACGCGTCGGTAGGGCCCGCCTCGTCAAACGAAGAGACAACCCCTGGAGCCACAAAAAGACCGCTGAAAATACAGGAGAGCAACGAGTTCGCGCCGAGACGATTGGCACCGTGATACTGGTAGTCACACTCGCCGATGGCATACAGCCCTGGGATGTTGGTCTGCTGGTTGCGGGGCGACCCCTCCACGAGACCGCCAGTGCTGCTCTTCTCGTAGTCAATCCACAGGCCGCCCATTGAGTAGTGGACAGCAGGGAAGATCTTCATCGGGACAAACCGGGGATCGACGCCCTGGAACTTCTCGTAGATCTCGAGGATGCCGCCGAGTTTGCGATCGAGTGTTTCCTTGGGGATGTGGGTCAGGTCGAGGTACACGCAGAGGCGGTCCTTTTCGACCGACAACCCCTCATTGGTGCAGATATTGAAGATTTCTCGGGTCGCAATATCGCGGGGCACGAGGTTGCCGTACTTCGGATACCGCTCTTCGAGGAAATAGATCCGATCCGACTCTGGAATGTCTCGGGGGTCACGAGGATCCTGCGGAGTGCGTGGCACCCACACACGCCCGCCTTCGCCGCGGGCGCTCTCGCTCATCAGTCGCAGTTTGTCTGCACCAGGGATCGCCGTTGGGTGAACCTGAATGAACTCGCCATTTGCGTAGTTCGCCCCCGCAGCGTAGCAACGGCTCACGGCACTCCCAGTGCAGACCATCGACATCGTCGAGCGTCCAAACACCAGCCCGCAGCCCCCCGACGCCACCAGCACGGCATCTGCAGGAAAGGCCTTGAACTCCATCGTCACAAGGTCCTGACAGATGGCTCCGCGGCAGCGTCCAGACGCATCAAGCACCGGCTGTAAGAAATCCCAGAACTCCCACTTCTTCACCTTGCCGGCGACTTCCCAGCGACGCACCTGCTCATCGAGTGCGTAGAGCAGTTGCTGGCCTGTGGTGGCCCCGGCGAAGGCTGTTCGCTTGTAGAGCGTTCCACCAAACCGCCGCTGATCACGAAATCCTTCGGGGGTTCGGTTGAATGGCACGCCCAGACGATCGAGCAGGTCAACAACCCGCGGCCCCCAGTCGGCCATCTCCTTGACAGGGGGCTGATGCTGCAAGAAGTCCCCACCGTAGACCGTGTCGTCGAAGTGTTTCGACTCGTTGTCGCCCTGCTGCCGCGTCTGTGTGTTGACGCTGTTGATACCGCCTTGAGCACATGCGGAGTGGGACCGCTTCACGGGCACCAGGCTCACCAGATCGACATCGACCCCGAGTTCGGCCAGCCGCATTGTCGCCGAGAGCCCAGCCAGCCCACCGCCGATCACCAACACCCTCGGACCAGCCATGCTCACACGCTCCTTTGAATCTGAGATCCGTCGACTCTCGGCCGTTTTCTTAACAGTGGGAGGCCGCGTACCAACGTAAGCCCTGCGGCCTCTGCCGCCGCTACTCGCCCTCGGAACCTTGCTCCGGCTCCCCTTCGTCCTCTGACTCATCAGCCTGCGACGGATCAACCTTGCCTTCGAGCATTTCGCGGGCCTCCGCCATCCGGCTCTCGATCACCTTCGCTTCCTCAACATCGACTGCACGCATCCCACCAAGTCCACCGAGACCAGCAGCACCAAGGGCCACTCCCACAGCGATGCTGAGCCAGTTGGCCCTCTGCATGGCGGCCGGACTGGTCCAGATGCCCCAGGTGATTCCAAGCGACCAGAGCCCATTGGAAAAGTGGTAGACCGCCGAGAGCACGCCGATTGAGTAAAGCACAGCCACCACCATCGGCCGCAGGGCCTCCGAAGCGGTGCTCGCTGCGTGATGAGGATCAAAAGCCCCACCCCCCAGCGGCTTGCCCATCGCGTGCAGCTGCCAGATATGCCAGATGATGAAGGCAAACGCGATCATCCCCGTCACCCGTTGGAGGGTGTAGCGGATGTTGCCTGAGTAGGTGTAGGAGCCCACGTTTGGCAGCCCCCCAGCGATGATCGCAATCCCGACCGAGGCGTGGAAGATCATCGGCAGGAAAATGAACGCCCACTCCACAACCGGCAGCAGCGGTCCCAGAGAATGGATCAGGTCGACCCGTGACTGAAACACGCCTGGCCCAGCCAGGACCGACGCATTCGTCAGCAGGTGAACGACCAGAAACGCTCCTACCGGCAGCAACCCAGAGAGCGAAAAAAGACGATAGATCAGGAACTGATGCCGCTCAAGAAACGGGGTATCACCTGCATCCGCCGACTGGGTCGAAGAACTCACCTGATGAATCCTATTGGGGCAACTCGGATCAGCGACGCACAAAAGCGTTCCTGCTCAAGCAGTATAGGAGTCGCGGACACCTCGGCAACGCACCCTCCTGCGTCTGCCAGCAGAGCCTCACGTCCTGCCTCTCTGGCAGGCGGCGGCCCCAAAACCGACGCTGCGAGAGTGCCCAAAACGCTACCACCTTTGCCGACAGTGGGCGCGCCGAATCGCCTTTTTTGCTGCTTCAAGGGATACTTCAAACTCAGGGAGATATGCTGCGACAGGCAGAGCCCTGCTGTCCGGCACTTGCTTTGCTGATGATTTGAGATGTCATGGATGGATTCTTTGCACAACTCGACGCTCGCTCCGGAAGCCGCCCCGCCGTCTTGATCACCGATGACGATGTGGCCCTGCGTGAAACGCTCCGTGCCACCCTGGAACCATGCGGTGTCGACACGGTCCTCGCGGGCGATGGGCTGGAGGCTTTGGAAATCGTCAAGCGTGGCCCAGTACACCTGGCCGTGTTCGACATGCACATGCCCAGGCTCACGGGCCTCGACGCAATGCGTCAGCTGCGGGCGATGGGGCTGGACCTGCCCTGCATCCTGATCTCCGCAAGACTCGATGAACGGTTGCGGCAAGCAGCAGGTGAAGCGGATGCATTCTCGCTTCTTCCCAAGCCAATCTCCCGAGCGGACCTGACCACCTCGGTTCAGCAGGCTCTTCAGAGCCGATACCGCTGGACGGGCCCACCACGCTGAGGCTGCTCTCAGCCGAGTCGATTGGCCGTGGCGGTATCGGGTTTTATACTCGCATGTCTGTGAGGCGAGAGCCCTCACAGTGACCGCGATGAGGCTTCCCGTGTCGGAGCAACCCAACTTGGTGCTCGTATCGTCTGCAGGCAAACCTGCTGCGGTGAAAGGTCTGCTCGCCTCACTCAACCTGCCTCACACCACGGCGGCTTCCATCACCGAGGCTGCCGAGATTCTTTTCAACAGTGGCTCGGAAGGGCTGCTCCTGACTGGCAAACAAAGCGGAGAGGAGCTGGCCTCGCTTCTCTGCGACCACGAACTGCTGGCCCGGCTTCCCGATGGCGTCGCGCTGCTCGATGCAGAGAACACGATCCGTTGGGCGAACCCCGCCATGGTGGCCTGGTGCACGTGCGAGAACGTTGTGGGGCACAACTTCTACGCCGTGCTGGGTGACCCTGAGATCTTGGGCCCGGACTACTGTCCGCTCCATACCGCCGTTGCCACCGGATCCGCCACCTCTTCCACGCTCCGAGTGGGTGAAAGTCGCTACCTGCATGTGCATGCCACAGCATTGCCATCTGGATCGCTTCCCGAAGCCTCGATGCCTACCACCACGCCATTAGTGCTGGTGTCAGTCCGCGATGTTTCCCGGCAGATTCTGGAGCAGGAGAAGCGAGCCGCGATTCACCAGGCTGGCCGCCAGCTCGCAGATCTCACGCCCGATGAGCTTGCGGGCATGACGATTGAGGAGCGAATCGAACTCCTGAAAAGCAACATCCTCCACTACTCCAAGGACCTCCTGAAGTTTGACGTGGTGGAGATTCGCCTCGTCGACGAACAGACCGGTCGGCTGGAGCCGCTGCTGGCTGAGGGCATGGAACCGATGGCCCGCGAACGCCTGCTCTACGCCAAGCAGGAGGACAATGGCGTCACCGGGTATGTCGCCGCAACTGGCAAGAGCTATCTCTGCAACGATACCGTTGCGGACCCCCGATACATCGAGGGCTGCCGTGACGCGAAGAGCTCCCTGACCGTGGCGCTCGTGCTTCATGATCGTGTGATCGGCACGTTCAACGTGGAGAGCCCAAAACCGGGGGCTTTCGACAATACCGACCTGCAGTTTCTGGAAATCTTCTCCCGTGATGTCGCAGCCTCCCTCAACACGCTGGAGCTGCTTGTGGCGGAAAAAGCGTCCACGGCGGCCGAAAGCGTGGAGGCGATCCACGGAGCGGTCGCCCTTCCTGTCGATGCGATCCTGCACGAGGCGGTCGGGGTGATGGAGAAGTACATCGGCCACGACGCTGACGTGGTGGCACGACTGCAACAAATCCTCCGCAATGCCCGCGATATCAAGCAGGTGATCCAGCGTGTTGGCGAAACGATGACACCGACCCACGCACACGCGCAGCTACGGCAGCAGGATCGTCGTCCTGGCCTCGCCGGCAGACGGGTGCTCGTTGTCGATGCGGATGATCAGGTGCGATCTGCTGCCCACTCTCTGCTGGAGCGATACGGATGCACGGTGGAAGCCGCCCGCGATGCCGCCGAGGCCGTTTCTTTGGTCCGAGCGAGCTCTGGTGAGGCGTATGACGTGATTTTTGCCGACATCCGTCTGCCCGATATGTCTGGCTACGAACTTCTGCTGAAACTGCGTGAAATCATCGATCCCGTGCCGCTCGTGCTCATGACGGGGTTCGGCTACGACCCCGGACATTCGATCGTGAAAGCTCGGCAGGCTGGCATCGACCTGGTGCTCTACAAGCCGTTCCGCATCGATCAGCTGCTCGACATCGTCGACCGTGCCGTCACGGCCTTCTCGAGCGACACCGCAGCTCCGGCATCACCAGCTGCAGGCGACGCGTAGCGGTCCTTGGAAACCCTCTGCTTTTTCGGCGACTGCGGCCCTGGAACCATCCGGAAGGGCACTTGGGCTGTGTGCCCATCCCCTGCTCGCCGCCGTCGTTTTCACCGCAGAGCCTGCAACGCGGCCATTTCCAGGCGTCAATCGTTCGTTTTTTGACCGGGATGCTCTGCCGAGATTGCACCGCCTCCTGCAGAAAACACCGCGGATTCTTGGTGTTTTCTGCATTTTCGTTTTCTTGCGCTGACATGGCCTTGACCCCTCGCGCGAAGATTCGGTACTTCCCCCGCCGAATCCGAGATGTTGGGTTTTTCCCAGCGTCGTGAGCTGGCGGCGTGTCCGCTTTGCTCGTTCGGTAGACAAACGGCCCGCCCACGGGCCGAAGCGACATCCATCCCTCAGGGAACTAAAGCCATGTCGGGAAGCGAGAACCTCAACCATCTCCACGTATTGCGCCACTCGTGGTGGCGAACGTGGCTGCAGCCACTTCCCGGCGGCGCGGCACTGTGTGGAATGACGCTGCTCATGGCTGCTGCGTGCGGCGGGGTTGAAGCCCGTGGCGAAGAGACCACCGAACGTCCAAGCGTCACAGCCCCCGAGCCTCTTCCAGCTCCTGCCGACGAGCCCTCCGCGGCGGCTGCCGATGCCCGTCGTGTGATCGACGAAGCCCTTGCCCGCTCGGCC
>Ga0181607_10000620_pt1 | contig 30819 bp, 35 predicted proteins | sample 041ome_9_FD_132420 | JGI IMG/M metagenome (GOLD analysis project Ga0181607, IMG submission 132420) | Coastal salt marsh microbial communities from the Groves Creek Marsh, Skidaway Island, Georgia - 041413US metaG (megahit assembly) | ecosystem: Environmental > Aquatic > Marine > Intertidal zone...
AAAACTAAAGGAAGTAAGATTAAAACTATTAGTATTGCCCCTTTATTAGGAGAGGCTATTAACAGAATATCAGAATCCAAGTCTGTCTCTAAGTTATTTAAATAACAATTTTTTTAAAACAAATGTTGAGTTTATACCCTGCTTAATATACAAACTCTTTTCCTATGGAAAAAAATATCGACACTTTAGAAGTAAATATTAGAAACACAAAATCTAAATCAGAAATTAAGAAACTACGATCTGAAGGATTTGTTCCAGGTGTCCTTTATGGTGATATTAAAGATAATATTAAATTATCAATAAAAAAGAATTCTTTAGATAAATATCTAAAATCTGGAAACTTTATGAGCAAAGTTATTGAAATTAAAGTTGAAGGAAAAGATTACAAAGTTCTACCAAGATCTATAGAATTTAATAAGTTAACTAACCAGCCTATTCATATTGATTTCCAAACTTTATCAGCTGGAACTAAAGTTGTCGTTTGGATACCGGTAAAATTTATAAATGATAACATTTGCCCAGGACTAAAATTGGGAGGAGTTTTGAATATCGTAAGAAGGAAAGTTGAATTAAGCTGTCCAGCAGATCAAATACCTTCTGAGCTAATTGTTGATCTTGCAGAGAAACAAATTAATGAAAGTATTCACATTTCAGCTGTAAAATTACCTGACAACGTAAAACCAACCATTACTGATAGAGATTTTACAATTGCTACAGTTGCTGCTCCAACAGTTGTTAAAGAGCCAGAGCCAGCCGCTGCTGCTGAAGGTGCTGCTGAAGGTGCTGAAGGAGCTGAGCCAGCTGCTGCGGGAGATGCTAGTGCAAAAAGTCCTGATGATAAAACTAAAGCCCCTGCTGATAACAAAAAGAAATAATAAATGTTCTTATTTGTTGGCTTAGGAAATCCTGATCCAAAGCATAAAAACAATCGACACAATATAGGTTTCATGATGATTGATAACCTTAATAAACGATTTAATTTATCTAAACAGAAACCTAAGTTTAAAGGTTTACTTACAAATGGAGAAATCAATAAGCAAAAATTAATTTTAGTGAAACCATTAACTTTTATGAATAATTCTGGAACATGCATTCGAGAAATACAAGATTACTATAAAATAATAGCAAAAAATGTTTTCGTGTTTCATGATGACCTTGATTTAGAACTTGGAAAAATAAGATGTAAAATTGGAGGTTCAAGTGGTGGACATAATGGAATTAAATCTATTGAAGATGCAATAGGTTCAAATTTTTACAGAATTAGAATTGGAATAGGACATCCAGGACAAAAAGAGTTGGTTGACAGTCATGTCCTTAACGATTTTTCAATTGAAGAAACTGAAATAATTACAAAATCAATTAAAAATATTTTGGATAATGTTCATTTGTTAATTGAAAGAGATTTAGATAATTTTTCAAGTAAAAGTAATTCTTAATGAGCTTTAAGGTAGGAATAGTTGGGTTGCCTAATGTTGGCAAATCGACAATGTTTAATGCTTTAACTAAGTCTAAAAATGCTGAAGCTGCTAATTTTCCTTTTTGTACAATAGAGCCAAATATCGGAGTTGTGGCAGTTCCTGACGAGAGAATTAATAAAATAAGTCAAATTGCGAAATCAAAGAAAATTATACCAACATTAATAACATTTGTTGATATTGCTGGCCTGGTAGCTGGAGCATCTAAAGGTGAAGGCTTGGGAAATAAATTTCTTTCACACATTAGAGAAGTGGATGCAATTGTTCACCTTCTTAGATGTTTTGAGTCTGAGGAGATACAAAATGTGAATAAAACTGTTGATCCTATTAGGGATTTTGAAATTATTGAAACAGAATTAATGCTAGCTGACCTGGAGTCTTTGGAAAAAAGAATAGGAAAGAAAAATAAAAATATTCAAGAAAATGAAGAGCAAATAAAGTTAATTGAAAAATGCTACGAGCTCTTACAAAAAGGACAAAATCCATACCCTTTAAGAAATGAGTTTGACCCAAAAATAATTAACAGTGCATCGATCTTATCATTAAAACCAAAGATTTTAGTATGCAATACTGGAGAGGAAAGCATCTCTTCAGGAAATAAGTACACAGAAATGGTTAAAGAAAAATTTAAAAATGAAGAAGTTGTAAATATTTCAGCTGAAATTGAGCAGCAAATAACAGAACTAAGCGAGGTTGAGGCTGCAGATTTCATGAAAGAACTAAATATTGTAGAAACTGGTCTCGATAGAGTAATAAAATCTAGTTATAAAGCATTAAGTCTAAGCACTTATTTTACCGCTGGTCCTGAAGAAACTAGAGCTTGGACAATACCAAATTTATGCAAAGCACCCGATGCAGCTGAAGTTATTCATACAGATTTTAAAAAAGGATTTATCAAAGCTGAAACGATTAGCTATGAAGATTTCATTAATTACAACGGCGAAACAGGTGCAAGAGATAAAGGTAAACTGAGAATTGAAGGAAAAGACTATCTGGTAAAAGATGGTGATATTTTACACTTTAGGTTCAACACGTAACCAAATTTTCTTTTTTACAAGGTAAACTAAAATAGTTAAGATCAATAAATATACAACTGACTTAAATCCTAATTTTTTTCTAGCTTCTAAATGAGGCTCAGCAGCCCATGTTAAAAAATTTACCACATCTTTTGCAATTTGCTCTTGTGTAGCTTTAGTTCCATCAGAATAAGTAACCGATCCTTCGCTAATTGGTTTTGCCATTCTAATTTTATTTCCTGGCATGTATTTGTTGTAGTAAACACCGTCTTCTAATTTTATATTATCTGGAACTTTATCTTCATAACCCATTAAGATAGAATAAATATAATCTGATCCACCAGGCCTTGCTTTTGCAATAACAGACATATCTGGTGGATAGGCCCCTCCATTAGCAGCTCTAGAAGCATTTTCATTTGGATATGGGCTTTTAAATTTATCTGAAGGTTTAGCTTTTCTGGTAAACATCTCCCCTTCTCCATTTGGTCCATCGGTCACTTCGTATTGAGAAGCTAGTGCTTTTACTTCAGCTTCAGAAAATTCTGGACCGCCTGGTTCTGAAAGATTTCTAAAACTTACTTGCTTCATTGAATGGCAAGAAGCACAAACTTCTTTGTAGACTTGATAGCCCCTTTGTAACGAAGTTCGATCAAACTTTCCAAAAAAACCATCAAAAGACCAATTTTGTTTTAACAGCTCTATATTAGTTTCCTTGGCAATAGAAATATTTGTAAAAAAAAATATCAAACAAGCTACGACAAAATATCTAAGTCTAAAAAAAGAATCTTTTATATTCATTTATTAAATAATCTAATTGTTTTAATTTTTCCCTGTTTTTTCCAATCCTCAAACTCATGTATGCTTGCAGGCATCGGTAAAGGTTTTTCAATTATAGATACAAGTGGTGCCAAAATGAAAAAGAAAGCAAACCAAAAGGCTGTTCCAATTCTTCCTATTACTAAATAAATTCCTTCTGCTGGTGCACCACCGATGTACATCAAGACGAAGAAATCTAAAACAAATAAAAAAACACATTGCTTCCATATCGGCCTAAAGACACTTGATCTAACTTTGCTAAAATCTAGCCACGGCAGAAGCCCCAAAACAGCTATACTGCTCACCATTGCTACAACTCCCATTAATTTGTCAGGAATACTTCTTAAGATTGCATAAAAAGGTAAAAAATACCATTCAGGAACAATATGGGCAGGCGTAACTAAAGGATTGGCTGGAATATAATTATCTGGATGACCTAAATAATTTGGCGCATACATCATTACCGCAACAAATATTAATAAGAAAACCAGCATTGCTAACAAGTCTTTGCTGGTTGTAAATGGAGAAAAGGATACAGTATCTCTAGTATCTTTTGGCTCAATACCTGAAGGATTATTAGATCCAACAATATGAAGTGCAATAACGTGAAAAACAACTACACCAACAATTAAAAAAGCAATTAACCAATGTAAAACATAAAAACGATTTAAAGCCGCATCTCCCACTGCATAGTCGCCCCATAACCAAGTAACAATAAAATCACCAACAACTGGAACTGCTGAAAATAAATTGGTTATAACTGTTGCGCCCCAATAACTCATTTGACCCCACGGAAGCGTATAACCTAAAAATGCCGTTGCCATCATTAGAAAGAAAATAATTATTCCCAACAACCACATGAGTTCTCTCGGTTCTTTATAAGAACCGTAGTAAAGGCCTCTAAAAATATGCAAATAAACTGCTATAAAAAAGAATGAAGCTAAATTCATATGTGCATATCGAATTAACCATCCAAAATTTACATCTCTCATTATTTTTTCTACTGAATCAAAGGCTTGGTTAGCATCAGGTTTGTAATGCATTCCCAAACTAATTCCTGTAACGATTAAAAGCAGAAGACAAATAGTAAGTATTCCACCGAAGCTCCAGAAGTAACTCAAAGATTTTGGTACTTGAAAATCTAAATACTCGTGCCTAAACATTCTTATTATAGGAAGACGATTATCTATCCATCCGGTCACACCTGTAAAAGGAGATCCTCCCACTTTATTTGTATGCACTGGTTCAAAATGTTCTTTAGATGTTTTCGATGTTTGATCGTTCATTTCAATTTATCTATCCTATTTTAATTTTATCATTACTAACAAATTCATATTGCGGTATCTCTAAATTTGTAGGAGCTGGTCCTTTTCTAATTCTTCCAGAAGTGTCGTAATGAGAACCATGACAAGGACAGAACCATCCATTATAATCCCCTTTTCCTGCTATAGGAACACAGCCTAAGTGAGTACAAACTCCAAGAACAACTAACCATTCATCCTTACCTTTTTTAACTCTTAGTTTATCATCCTGAGGGTCCTTTAAATCGTTAAGATTCGCTTGTTGTGCTTTTTGAATTTCTTCCTTAGTTCTTCTTTTTATAAAAACTGGCTTTCCTCTCCACAAAACTGTTATTTCTTGTCCTTCCTTTACTTTGGAAAGATCAACTTCAATTGATGCAAGAGCTTTAACGGATGAGTCAGGATTCATTTGACTTATCACTGGTAAAACTCCAGCCCCTACTCCTACTGCACCAACAGTAGCCGTAACAGTTGTTAAGAAATCTCTTCTAGTGGTTTTATCTTTATTTTTTATTTCACTCATTTTTTAATTATAGACTTTCCTGTATATATGAAAAAATATCAATATAGTTGATAGCCACGATGACGCATAATAATATAAAAAATGATTAATATTGCTCTTTACCAACCAGATATAGCACAAAATACTGCTGCAATCATAAGAATTTGCTCATGTCTGGGGGTTAATTTAGAAATTATCAAACCTTGCGGCTATTTTTTTGACAAAAAAAAACTCGATCGAATCTATTTGGATTATCTAGAAAATTGTAATTTAAAATTTTACGAATCGTATGAAAACTTTATAGAAAATAAAAAAGAAATGCGATTAATTTTACTTACAACCAAATCTACAAAAAACTATAGTAAGTTTTCTTTTTCTAAAAATGATACATTGATTTTCGGAAAAGAAAGTGCAGGTGTACCAGCAATAATTCATGAAAGTATAATAAATAGATTAACTATACCAATGCAAAATAGTGCAAGGTCTTTGAACATTGCATCATCAGTTGCTATTGTAGCATCTGAAGCATTAAGACAAATAAATTTATAAAAAATGAAATCTATTAATATAAAAAAAAAATTAGCATCCCATTGGTTTAGGAGTCTCAGAGATCAAATATGTAAAGAATTTGAAAATTTAGAAAAAGAAATGTCAAAAAAAACAATAAAATTTTCTAAAACCAAATGGAAAAAATCCAAATCAAAACCTGAAGGTGGAGGAGAGATATGTATTTTAAGAAATGGAAAAATTTTTGAAAAAGTTGGAGTTAATATTTCTGAAGTAAAAGGATCGTTTGATAAAAATTTCAAAAAAAAAATACCAGGGACAGATAAAAGTTCAAAATTTTGGGCCTCAGGCATATCTTTAGTAGCCCATTTTCAAAATCCAAAAATTCCATCGCTGCACTTTAATACAAGATTTATATCAACGTCTAAACATTGGTTTGGGGGTGGTATGGATGTAACTCCCTGTATCCCTGATAAAAAACAAAAAGAATATTTTCATAACGAGCTCAAACAAACATGCAATTTGCATAATAAAAATTATTACAAAACTCACAAATTAAATTGCGATAAATATTTTTTTTTACCCCATAGAAATGAAGCAAGAGGTGATGGAGGAATATTTTATGATTATCTGAATACCAACGATTGGGAAAAAGACTTTTTATATACCAAAGATGTTGGGCTAGTTTTTTTAAAAATTGCAAAAAATATTATTCAAAAAAAAATGTTTCATAAATGGACTAAAAAAGAAAAAATGAAACAATTGCAAAAAAGAGCACGATATGTTGAATTTAACCTTTTATTTGATCGAGGCACAAAATTTGGGCTGGCCACTGGTGGAAATATCGATGCAATATTTATGTCTTTACCCCCTCTTGCATCATGGTAATAATAAATTAGATGGAAAAAGAGCCGATTACAATTCAAGGATTAGAAAAAGTAAAATTAGAACTTGATCAAAGAAAAAACATCACTAGAGCTAAAATTGTTGCAGCCATTTCTGAGGCCAGATCCCATGGAGATTTAAAAGAAAACGCAGAATATCATGCGGCAAAAGAAGAGCAGGGATTAAATGAAAAAAGAATTCAAGAATTAGAAACTTCAATTGCAATGGCTGAGGTCATTGATATTACAAAAATCACTTCTAGCACAAAAGTAATTTTTGCTAGTACGATTGTAGTAAAAGATCTGGATACAGATAAACAAAACACCTACAAAATAGTAGGTAAAGACGAAGCAGATGTCAAAAACGGACTTATCTACTACAAATCTCCTTTAGGAAAAGGTTTTATTGGTAAAGACAAAAATGACTTTGTGACTATCGAAACACCATCTGGAGAAAAAAACTTTGAAATTATCGATGTAAAATATATTTGATTTTCTAAATAACAAATTTCTAGTTTACATTAGTATTTAATAGCTTGTCAAAACCAGGGTAGATATATTCAAACAAATCAACCACATCTTTATCTTGTAAAATTTTTTTTGGGTCATTAATTAATAAAATTTTTTTTAATTCTTTTTCTAACCTTGTACTAGAAATACTTTTAATATTTTTTTTATACTTATAAATTGTATTTAAGAGATTTGCATCATGTGGGTATTTGGAATATTTATAAAAAAAACGAAAATATCTTAAAGCACGAACAAAATCTTCTTGAATACTTATCTCTGGACTCTTGATGAACTTAATTCTTCCCTCTACTAAGTCTTTTTTCCCATTATAAGGATCCCAAAAATTTATTATATTTTCTTCCTCATGAATCCAATTGCAGTAAATTGAATTAATCGTAAAATCTCGACGTTCAGCATCAATATTCCAGTCTTTGGTAAATATAATTTTAGCATATCTTCCATCAGGAAATAAATCTTTCCTTAGAGTCGTAACTTCAAATTTCAAATTATTGATAATTACGGTTACTATCCCAAATTTAATTGCATTTGTTGTAAATTCAATTTTTTCTGTTTCAAGCCTCTTAATAACTTCTCTAGGTTCAAGAATTGTAGCGAGGTCTATGTCGCTAATTTTATGATTTAGAATAATATCTCTTACGCATCCTCCTACAAATCTGGTCAGATCAGGTTTTGGATTTAGTAATTTATAAATTATTTTTGCTTCAGGAATTGTTGTAAGTTTATTAGCCATATTAAATAATTGGCTGGGGCTCCAGGGATCGAACCTGGGATGACGGGATCAAAACCCGTTGCCTTACCGCTTGGCTAAGCCCCAATTTATGTAGTTATGTAATAGTTTTAGTAACTGCTGTCCAATAACTTCTGAATTTAGTTTTAACTAATTTTTCACATTTTAAAAGGTTTTTCTTACTTTTAAAAACAAGATAACAGCAAGAACCACTGCCGCTCATTCGAATAAAATCACAAATTTTTTGTTTCTCTATAAATTTTATTAATTGGTTTATAGATGGATTTGATTTTGTGGCAGCATTAAAAAGGTCGTTGCCAAAATTGAACAAATTTAAAATATTTTTTTTAATTAGTTTTCTAGCAATTATATTAGTACCTTGTTTGCTAAACACTTTGTTCATTTTATAAATACGTGCAGTCAAATTTGGTTTGTTAGGATAAATCAAAAGTAGATTAAGTTTAATTTTTTGAGTTACAGACTGCACCTTATCTCCAATGCCATCAATAAATTTTGGGTTTTTATCACTAAATATTTTCGAATCTGCACCAATATAATTATATATTTTAGATAAATTTTGATTGGAAACTTTTAATTTAAACTTCGTTTTTAGAAATTGAAAAATAGTTACAGCATTAGAAGATCCCCCACCTAGTCCAGCTCCTGTTGGTATGCGTTTATAAATAGTTATATTAAATTTTTTCTCTTCTAAGATTGGATACATTTTTTGTAAAAAAAATATTAATTTAGTTATAGAATTATTAAAATTATCAATAGACTTTGCAAATTTGCCCTTAAATTTTATATTTGTTGCAGTTTTATTAGTTTCTGTAATTTGGAGATGATCCCTAAGATCAATCAATGCTACAAAACTCTCAATTTTATGCAATCCGCTGGGTAGTTTTTTTATTACTTTTAAATAAAAATTTATTTTTGCAGGAGAATATAAATTATAAGTTTTATTCAATACCATGTAACAATTTTTGTTTAATTTTGTTAAGTCGTTCTGTATCAATATTTGATAATTTTGTTGCATTTTTCCAAACATAGCGTGCTTGAATTTTTTTATTATTTTTCCACAAGACATCACCGTAGTGATCATAAACTTCTGATTCTTGTGGGGCTTTTTCATAAGCTAATTGCAGTAATTTTTCGGCCTCGCTAAAATCATTGAGTAAATAATAAGCCCAACCTAAAGAATCGATTATATAACCTTGTTCCCATTTGCTAAGTTGAACAGCTTTTTCAAGCATTTGTTTTGACTCTTGTAGGTTAACACCTCTTTCTAACCAGCTGTATGCTAAATAATTTATTACTGTATATTGAGATGGAGAAAGTTTTAAAGATAATTGAAAATTCTTATCTGCATTTTCATATTGACCTAATCTTTCATAGCAAATACCCATGTAATAGTAAATTTTCCAATCTAGTTCGTTACTCGATGCAATCCCTTCTGCATTGAGATAGTACTCAAGAGCAAGTTTAAAATTTTTATTACCTCTGTAGTAATTTCCCATATCCATTAATTTTGAGAATCTAAAATATTTATCTTGGACGATCATATTTTCTAAATTTTTTATAGCGTCATTTTCTAATTTTGGAGATCGTAATTTGTTAAAATTGATGTACCACTTAAACTCTGAACCTAAATCAGCTATTAATTTTGTATTTGTATTTTCAAAAGAGATTTCTTTACTTAAAATAATATTTTCAAAATTTAATAATTTATTTGTTACAAAATTTGGATTTAAATAGTCTGATAAAGATGCAATCAACTGGGATAAGTCTATTTGACCCTGTTGCTGAAATAAATTGGCAAACAAATATAATAATTCTGAGATCGTATGATTAATATTTTGTGAGTCAAATTTTTTTGTGAAAAAAGCATAATTTTTATTTTTAAGTGCCACATAACCTTGTCTCAATAATAAATCATCTGGACTATAAAATAACTGTTTTTGTAAAATCATTTCTGCTTCAGAATATTGTTTTTTTTTAACTAAATGTATTGAATGAAAAAAATGATAACGGCCTAAAGTAGGCTGATTTAAAATTAATTGACTAGTTTTATCGTATTCTTTTTTATTTGAAGTAAAATCATATATTAAAAAACTTTGAATAAGTTTTATATTGCTAAACGAAGAATTGAACTGCCGAATCTTATATTCTTGATTATCAGTATCTTGGGATAGTATATCAATCCACAAATTAATATAATTATTTAGCTCATTTAAAAGTAAATTTTGTTTATTAGATTTCTCGAAAATTTTTTTTGCCTTAAAATAATTTCTATTTTTAATATAATGAACACCCTGAATTAATTTAAATAAAGATTGAGCCTGCTCATCAGTTTTACTTATTAGATTATTTGCTTCACTAATTTTTCCCTCCATTGCTAAAGAATAAATATATTGAAAATCATAACTACTATGACTATTTGCTAGATTTCTCGTTTTAGAGAAAAAAAGATTAGCGTCACGATAATTGTTATAATTTAATGATAGAGAGCCCTTGAGGTAGTTTGATATATAATCAGATGATTCTAAAGAGTTTTTTGTTTGAAAAAAAGCTGCTTGGGCAGGTACGATAATGGTAACAATGAGAAACAAAGAAAAAAATAAATAATTGTTTAATTTACAAATCATGACTTCTAAAAACTTAAAAAAATACATTAATGACAATGTAAAAGAATATTATCACTCTAGTGGCCTATATAATAGTTTAATTTATAAAAAAGTATTTCAGTCAAACAATCTATCAAAAGAACAGTCTTTAGAAAAAAACTTTTCTAAAATTAGGATTACTTTGGAAAAATTTATAGATAATAAGAATGACTTAATTCCATCTAATTTTAAAACTAATTCTAAAATTATGGTTATAGGAGACATGCCCAGTCTTAATGATCATAACAATAAAAATATATTCTCTGATCACTCTGGGGAATTATTAAAAAAAATGTTAAAAGCAATTTCAATTAACATTGAAGATGTTTATTTGACAAATATACTTCCTTTTTTCAGCAAAGAGCAGAAAAATATTTATAATAATTTCAAGGCATTCTTAAAAAAATCTATTAAAGAACATATTTCCATTATTGATCCTCAAATAATTCTATTATTAGGTTCAGTTCCTATGGAAATATTATTTGATGATAAATTTTCTATTTATAAAAATCGTGGTCAATGGATAAATTTCAAAAGTAATAATAAAAATATTTTTACTCTTTGCACTTTTCACCCTAATTTTTTAATACAACAACCAAACCAAAAAAAAAATGCTTGGCTCGATTTACAATTATTTCAAGAAAAATTAAAAGATTTAATTTAATGCTCACATTGTCTGAAGAAAAAAAATTGGGTTCAATAATAATTGGGGTAGATGAAGTTGGTAGAGGACCTCTGGCTGGTCCTGTTACGGCAGCTGCTGTAATGTTCAATGATAAAAGCAAAATAAATAAAATAGATGACTCAAAAAAATTATCCCTTAGTCAACGAGAAGAATTATTTAATCAAATTATAGGCAGCTCAAAATTTGCAATTGGATTTGCAACTGTGGATGAAATTGATAAATTAAATATTTTACAAGCGTCTTTACTGGCAATGAAAAGATCTGTGGAAAGCCTAAAAGAAAAAAATGCGACTATTTTAATTGATGGCAAATATAGCTTTGATAGTACCAAAAAAAATATCAAAACATTTATAAAAGGCGATCAATTGTACCCATCGATTGCAGCAGCTTCCATAGTTGCCAAAGTTATAAGAGACAGATACATGACCATACTATCAAAAAAATATCAAAACTATGGATGGGAACAAAATGCTGGGTACGGAACTAGCAAACACATTCAGGCTTTAAGAATGCACGGCATAACTCCGTTTCATAGAAAAAGTTTTGCACCAGTACACAACATGTTGTTAGCAAAATAAAAGTACCACTAAAGATCGATATTGCTCGTTTGACTTTCATTAACCTTTAAAGTTAATTCTACTTCAAGTTGAATATGAAAAACAATAAGCATTCTTTAGCAAATAAGATTTTGCAAGGTAATTCAATAGAAGTATTAAAAAAAATACCCGATGAAACCTTTGATTTAATTTTCGCAGACCCTCCTTATAATCTTCAATTAGATAAAAATCTTGAAAGACCAGATAATAGCAAAGTATCTGCTGTAAATGATAAGTGGGATCAATTTGCTTCTTTTAATCAGTATGATCAATTTACCACTGAATGGCTATCAGAATGTAGAAGAGTTTTAAAAAAAAATGGAAGTATTTGGGTAATTGGAACTTATCATAATATTTTTAGAGTTGGAAAAATTATTCAAGATCTAAATTTTTGGATTCTAAACGACATTATTTGGAATAAAAAAAATCCAATGCCTAATTTTAAAGGAACAAGATTTACCAATGCTCATGAAACTTTGATATGGGCAGCAAAAGAACCGAAAACTAAATATACATTTAATTATAATTCATTAAAATGTTTTAATGATGATAAACAACTTAGATCTGATTGGAATTTAGCTATTTGTAGTGGCAATGAGAGATGTAAAAAAAATGGGGAAAAAGCACATAATACCCAAAAGCCAGAATCTTTGCTCTACAGAATTATTTTATCTACAACAAATAAAAATGATTTAATTCTAGACCCTTTCTTTGGTACTGGAACAACTGGTGCAGTAGCCAAAAAACTAGGAAGAAACTTTTGCGGGATAGAAAAAGAAAAAAAATATATTGAGGTTGCTAAAAAAAGGATTTCACAGATTAGAACAATCACAGATGAGTATTTAAAAACTGTTCAAAAAAAAAGAAACGAAACAAGAATACCATTTGGAATGCTAGTAGAAAGTGGAATCATAGAACCTGGTTTGAACCTATATGATCAGAAAAAGAAATATACAGCTAAGGTTATGGCAGATGGAAGTATTGATTGCAAAAATATTACCGGTTCAATACATAAAGTGGGTGCTGAACTAGAAGGTGCACCATCATGTAATGGGTGGTCATACTGGCATTTTAATATTGAAGGTAAATTACAGCCTTTAGATTATTTGAGGCAAAAAATCAGATCTAAGTCAAATCTTTAAACTTATAGTTATAAATTTTTCCAAAGAATAAATTACAAATTAACTTATTATTACATATTATTTTAATAAATATATTTCTTATTTTTTTTAAGTATTTATTGGACATATGATAAGTATAAAGATTAAAATTTGATCTTCTATTTACCATTGATACTCTTTTTAATCTCCCTTTGGTAAATTTATCAATTTGAAATATTTTTTGATGAAAGAGTTTTGCTAAATAAAATGCATCTTCTATCGACTGTGCTGCTCCTTGAGCCTGAAATGGGACCATGCCGTGCGCTGCATCTCCAATAATAAAAGATTTCTTTTCCCCAAAAAAAATATTTGTATGTTTATATATAGGCCACTGATAAATATCGCGGGCAGATTCTATAATATCGCGAATATCTTTGTTAGCATCTGATGACAAACTAATCAAATTTTCCCTATGCGGTACTAAATTTTCATATTCTTTATTTAAATTAGAGTTTTTAAGTGCAAAAACAGAAGTAAAGCTAAAGTCTCCAGTTGCATTAATTGGATAAAATACAAAATGTTTTTGATCGCCCATATATAACAATAAATTTTCTTTACTGATTTTTTTAGAATTATGAATTATGCCCTTAAATGCAACCGCATTAACTGATTGCAAAAAATTTTGTTTTTGTAAATTTTTTCTAATTTTTGAAAAAATACCATCTGCCACTATTACATAATCAAAAAACTCATGACTATTATCTGAAAATTGAATTAAATTATCTTTTATTGACACTGCTTCTTTATTAGAAATTTCAACTCTTGCATTAATTTGATGCAACAAAAAATTTATTAAAATATCTCTATCAAGACAAATATAATTTGAACTATTGTTTAATTTATCTAACGAAAAATTTGCAATCATTTTTTTAAATTTATAATCTTGAATTTGTATATTTTTAATTATTGAAAATTTTTCTTCCGAAATTTTGTTAAAATTAATTGTTTTTAAAATAGAAATGGCATTACTTGATAATTGAATGCCACTTTTATTATGATGAAAAATATTTTTTTTTTCAAAAATTTTTATTTTAAATGAATTATTTTTATGTAAAAAATTTGCAAAAGAAAGACCAGCTATACCACCTCCTATTATTCCAATAGAAATCATTTTATATTAATGCCCTTCAATTTTAAAAGTTTTTTAGCTAGTACCGAAATAGTAAATTTACTTATATCATCTTTATGTATCCAAAAAAAATTATCTTTATTAATTTTAGCATCTTTTAATTCTATAACTTTTGTTACCATTATAAAATTTGATATTTTGTATCTCAACTTAGAAATTAAAGAATCTTTAAGAATTGCTTTTTTAAATACTTTTTTTGTGGGCAATTTATAGTTTTTTGAATCAGATTCTATAATTGGAAGATTAATTAATTGATCTAAAAAATTAAAATTTTTATTATATGTAAATAAAATTCTATTATTTTTTTTGAGATAAAAGGCATAAAAATTTCTTTCTTTTATATATTTTTTTGTAGAAACTTTATTAAAAGTATTTTTTTTATTAGAAATGCAATTATTCTTTAAAGGGCACAATTTGCACTTCGGATCCTTTGGTAAGCAAAGTAAGGCACCTATTTCCATTATGCCTTGCATCAAATCACTTGAGCCGACGTTTACTTGCATTGTTTTCAACTTTTGCTCCAAGTTAAAAAGAAAATTCTTACCTTGATATAAGTTAAAAATTCTTGAAATTACTCTTTTAACATTTCCATCGATACCAATGTATGACTTGTCTTTTGCTATAGCTAATATCGCAGAGGCTGTATAATCACCAATGCCCGGTAGGCTTTTTAAATGTAAAAAAGAATCAGGTAAAATTCCGTTATGCTTTTTTAAGATGATTTTAGCAGTTTGGTGCAAATTTCTAGCTCGACGATAATAACCCAGTCCTTCCCATAATTTTAATACACTCGTAATACGAGATTTTGAAAGAGACTCAATTGACGAAAATTTTTTATAAAACTTATTAAAGTAAGGTATCACTGTGGAAACCTTAGTTTGTTGGAGCATTATTTCGCTAAGAAGAACCTTAAAGTCCTTATCAACAGAGTTTTTATATTTTCTCCATGGCAAATCTCTTTGGTGTTTTTGGTACCAAGCAATTATTTTTTTTGATAATATAAGGCTCATATCAATTAATGAATAAATTTACTCAAAACAAAGTATATCAGGGATTAAAGCCCATCAAATCTCTATTGCCAAAAGATATACAGAAATTAGCCAAGACTCAAAAAAATAGTTTTTTTGAACTTAAGGATAAATGGTTGCCAATTGTTGGCGAAGAAATTGCCAATCAGTGTGATCCGGAGAAAATAAAGCTAAATGGTAATAATAAAGGAAAAATATTATTTTTAAATGTTCCAAAAGACCATCTCTTAGAGATCGATTATTCCAGAGATTACATAATTGAAAAAATTAATTCATATTTTGGTTATAACTTTATAAATAAAATCATTATTAACTCTTTTAAAGTTGGCAAATTAAAAAACGATAATGTAAAGAAAGTCCCTATTCTTAATAATTCTTTGTCAAATAAAATTAGTCAAATTAAAAATGAAAAACTTAAAAATGCTTTGGAAGAATTATTTAAAAATGAAAATTAAAAACATAATTTTTAAAATTATAGTTTTCGCTATATTTGCATTTCCTACCCATGCTGTAGAAATCAACAATTATATTTTAGGCTCAAAAGATGCGAAGATAAATATTGAAATATTTTCTTCCCTTACTTGCCCGCATTGTGCAAAATTTCATTTAAATGTTTTGCCTGGTTTGGTAAAAAATTTTGTAGATACAAAAAAAGCAAAAATATATTTAAAAGATTTTCCCCTTGATCTTGCAGCTTTAAATGCAGCAAAAATTTCAAGATGTATTAATAATAAAAATTCAATGGCTTTTCTTGATGAAATTTACTCCAAGCAAAGTGAGTGGGCTGCAGGTAGAAATATACAAGAAATTAATGAAAAATTAAAAAGAATTTCTAGTAAACATTCTATGAATAATCAGGATTTTGATAATTGTATCAAAGATGAAAAAATTGAAACTGAAGTTTTGACAAGTAGGATTGAGGCACAAAAAATTTATAATATAACCGGCACTCCCACTATAATAATTAATAAGAAAAAATTTGAAGGTGATTATAATTTAGATGAAATTTCTAAGTATATTAACAAATTAAATTAATTTATGAAATTTAAACAGTTAGAAGTTGTTGGATTTAAATCATTTGCAGATAAAACATCTTTTTATTTTGAAGATGGTTTAACAGGAATTGTGGGCCCAAATGGATGTGGAAAATCTAATATTGTAGAATCGCTAAGATGGTGCATGGGCGAAACATCTGCAAAAAGTCTGAGAGGCTCAGGCATGGAAGATGTAATATTTTCAGGCACAACTTCTAGACCATCAAAAAACTTATGTGAGGTAGCTCTTAAATTAGAAAATGATAACCGTCTTCCTCAATTTAAAGACATGTCTGAAATTGAGGTGCGAAGGAAAATTGAAAAAGACAAAGGGTCTAAGTATTTTTTAAATGGTAGAGAAGTGAGAGCAAAAGACATACAGATACTATTTGCCGATTTATCTACTGGTCCACACTCCCCTTCCATGGTGAGTCAGGGAAGAGTAGGTTCTTTGGTAACTGCTAAACCAACAGACAGAAGAGCAATTTTAGAGGAGGCCGCTGGAATTGGTGGTCTGCACGTGAGAAGGCATGAAGCTGAATTAAGACTAACAGCAGCAGAAAATAATTTGAAAAAAGCCGACGATATAATGAAACAAATTGAAAACCAGCTCAAAAGTTTACTCAAGCAAGCAGAGGAAGCTTCAAAATATAAAAATATTTCAAACGAGATCCAAAATCTAGAAGCAAAACTAGTTTATTTTCAATCAAAAGAAATAGATAACTCTATTCAAAATGCCCAGGAAGAACTTGGCAACGTTGAAGATGAAATAAGTGCGGTTAATATAGATAAGAATTTCAACGAAAATGCCCTAAAAGAAGAAAGTCAAAACATACGCCCCTTACGTGACGAAAACGCACAACTTAACGCTAAATTGCAAAGACTAAATTTAGAATTTGAACAAATTAGCGAAGAAGAAGGTAGGGCCAAAAATGAAATAGAAAAAATCAAAAAGGAAATTAAACAAGTCAATACTGACATTGATAGAGAAAAACAAATAATCAATGATTCGTCTTCTAACGAAAAAAGATTAGCGGCTGAAAGATCTGATACTATTGAAACTGAACAAAATTCTGCCGAAATTGAAGAAAAAGCTTACAATGCATATCAACAATCTCTTAAAGAATTAAATAATGAACAAAATCTCTTAAACAAATTATCAGATAAAATATTTTCTCAAATTGGAGGTTTTGATTTTAGTCTTATTAAAAACAAAACTGAGCAACTTTCTAATTCAATTAAAGAAACAGGTTTAATGTTACAAAAACTATCTGAAGATTCAAATTTAGAAGTCTCCGAGATTAAAAGTCAAATATTAGCTATTTCTAATGAATATGTTAAAATTGAAAATCTAATAACAAAAGTCAATTTTGATCTAGATGCCGCTGCTCCTCAAGCAAATTTAAATTCTGATACCACAAATCAATTAAAAAAAGATTTCCTTGATCAGCTTAAAATTATATCAGATTTACAAGAAAAGTATGCTTCTAGACTTAGTAAATACGAAACTCTCCGCCAAGATAGTTTAAAAAGAAAGGAGAGATTAAACAATATTGAAAATGAAATAAAAAACTGGATTGATCTAAAGCAAAGCTCAGAACAAAAATTTAAAGAATTAAATGAACGCTTAAAAGAAAATGAAATTATTTTATCTAAGGAGGAAACGAAGCCAGGGGCAATTGCTGAAAAAAAAGGTACCTATGTTCAGAATATAAAAAATATTGAAGAAGATATTCAACAAATTCTTGAAAAGTTAAATTCTAAAGAAGAATCGATTAAATCTATAAATCAAAAATTATATGATATTAATGGAACTGTCTTAGAAATCACTGAAAGAAAAGTTAGAGCTCAGACAATTATAGAAGGATTAAAAGAAAAGAAAAAAGAAATTGAATTAAAATCCCTTAGTGAGTTCAAGCGCGCTATTGAGGAGCTTCCTAGTTTTGCCGAGATCAACACAGAAGAGGCAATAGAAACATCCAAAATTGAAAATCAAATACAAAAACTCAAAGATCAAAGAGAAAAAATGGGTGCCGTAAATTTAAGAGCTGATAATGAAACTCAAGAACTACAAAACCAAATTGATAAAATGATGAATGACCGAAAAGATCTAGTGCAAGGTATTCAAAAATTGAAAGGGTCAATCAACGATTTAAATCAAAAAGGTAGAGAGCGTTTATTAGATGCGTTTGAAAAAGTGAGTAGAAAATTTAATGATGTTTACACAAAACTTTTTGCAGGCGGTAGTGCAAAACTTGAGCTAATTGAATCTGACGATCCCTTAGAAGCAGGTTTAGAACTGCTTGTCAGTCCTCCTGGAAAAAAATTACAGTCTATAACTTTGCTTTCTGGTGGTGAACAAGCGCTGACAGCTATGGCATTAATTTTTGCAGTTTTTTTGATTAATCCCTCTCCTATTTGCATATTAGATGAGGTTGATGCCCCTCTTGATGATGCAAATGTCACTAGATTTTGCTCTCTATTAGATGAACTCTCTAATATAACAGATACAAAATTTATTATAATTACTCACCATGCTTTAACAATGTCCAGGATGAATAGGTTATATGGAGTCACCATGGCCGAAAGAGGAGTAAGCCAACTTGTTGCGGTTGATCTTGAAAAAGCAGAAGAAATGGTTGCTTAAAATCATCAATGAATGACTTTAAAAACCTTGAAGATAAAATAAAGAAACTAGATCAAAAAAAACCAGATTCTGATCAAAATAGACAATCCTCAATGGGTATTGCGATGAAACTTAGTAGCGAAATGATTGCTGCCGTTTTTGTCGCAAGCTTTATTGGGTATTATTTAGACAAATGGCTGGAAACTAAGCCATTTTTGCTAATTTTTTTTTTCTTTTTGGGGGCAATTACAGGGATTTTTAATGTTGTGCGAACTTCTAAAATGATTAATAAGGACTAAATTATTTAAAATTATGGCTACAAATCCAATGAACCAATTTGAAGTACATTCAATTGGTCCCAAGATTCAATTAGGTAACTTTGACATTTCCTTCACTAATTCTGGTCTTTTTATGGTTCTAACAGTTAGCATAATTTCAATTTTTTTTGTTCTAGCTACGCAAAAAAAATCTTTAGTCCCAAATAAAATCCAACTAATAGCTGAAATGATTTATGAATTTGTATCAAAAATGATTAGTGATACAGCCGGTAAGGATGCGAGACCTTACTTTCCATTTATACTAAGTTTATTTTTGTTTGTGTTAATTTCTAACATGATCGGGATGATCCCATATTCTTTTACAGTGACAAGCCACATTATAGTAACTTTTGCTATGGCTTTTTTCATTTTCATAGGAGTTACCGTGATTGGTTTTGCAAAGCACGGATTGTCATACTTAAAATTATTTGTTCCTTCTGGGGTACCCGCTGTACTGTTGCCTTTGATTGTAATAATAGAAATTATTTCGTATTTAAGTCGACCGATTAGTTTATCTGTTCGACTTTTTGCAAATATGATGGCTGGACATACAATGCTGAAAGTTTTTGGTGGATTTGTAGTTAGCCTAGGTATTCTCGGTGGTTGGTTACCACTTGGATTTTCAATTGCACTTACAGGTCTAGAAATATTAGTAGCTTTTTTACAGGCCTATGTATTTGCAATATTAACATGCATCTACTTAAATGATGCACTTCACTTACACCATTAACAAAGGAGAAAAAAATGGAAATAGCAGCAGCAAAAATGATTGGAGCAGGTTTGGCTGCAATCGCACTAGCAGGAGCTGGGGTCGGCATTGGTACAATTTTTGGTAGCTATCTATCAGGTGCCATGAGAAACCCTTCTGCAGCACAAAAACAATTCCCTAATTTACTATTGGGATTTGCACTTGCGGAAGCAACGGGTCTATTTGGACTAGTTGTTGCACTAATTATTCTATTCGCTTTTTAATTAATTGAATGGATAAAATTATATTCTTATCTATTTTTTTAAACTCTGCTGCTTTAAATGCAGCAGAGAAAGCGGGAATGCCACAACTAAATCCTACAACTTGGTTTCCACAAATATTCTGGCTTATTATTACTTTTACTTTTTTGTACTTAGTTATTTCAAAAATAGTTTTGCCCAGACTATCTGAAAGCATTGAACAAAGAAATGATCATATAAGTGACAACATCGACGAAGCCAAAAATCTCAAACTTCAAGCTGAAGAACAGCAGCAAAAGTACCTAAAAGTTATAGAAGAGGCAAAAAAAGAAGCTCAGCATTTAATAGAAAAAAATAAAAAAGATTTACAAGAAGAATTTGAAAATAAAAAAAAAGAAATAAATATAAAATCTGAAGAAAAGTTACAGCAAGTTGAAAAAGAAATAAACAGTTTTAAGATCGAAGCCATGAAAAGTATCAATGATATAGCAAGCCAGATAGCCAAAGATCTTGTTAAAAAAGTTTCAAAAGCAGAAACAAATGAAGCTAGCGCAAGAGCAATTGTTGAAGAAATTTCTAAAAAATTGACAAGAGGTCTGAACTAATGGATGCAACTTTTTGGGTCGCAGTTTCTTTCTTTCTTTTCATTGCCTTTTTAATTTATAAAAAAATACCATCATTAATTAGCAATTCATTAGATGAAAAAATTGAAGAAATAAAATTTAAAATTAATGAATCTGATAAAATTAAACAAGAAAGTGATGCATTGTTGAGAAAATACCAAAATCAATTGGAAGTATCAAAAAAAGAGTGTGAGGAGATTTTGTTGAAAGCTCAAAAAACAAGTGAAGAAGAAAGCAAAATCATGAGTGACAAGATTCAGTCTATGCTTTCTATTAAAGAAAAAAATATAGAAGAAAAAATAAATCAGACCAAAAATAATGCAATTAAAGAAGTAAAAAAAATTTCAACTATTATAGCAATTGAGAGTGCTAAGAAAATTATATCTCAAACAATTGAAAAAAGTAAAATCGAAGAAGTCAACTTCTCTAGTGTAAAAGAGAGTATAGAAAATTTAAAAAAAAATAATTAGCTTTTTATTTATGAGATCCATCACAAAATGGTGGATTTTTCGATTTTTTGCAATTACACAAAAAATATTCTTTTTTTTCAGAAACATGAAAATTCAAAGGTACAAAATCTCCCTTTGCCTTGTGAGCTCCGTCACAAAAAGGCTGATTTCCAGATAATCCACAAGTGCACCAAAAATACTTCTTTTCTTTTTCTAATTCTATTTTTTCAGGAAAATTTTTTGTAGTTTTTTGAGTATCCATGTAGAACTATCTACTAGAAATTAATTGTAATATGAAGAAAAATTTAATTGTTATTGGATCTGGATTTGGTGGCATAGCGGCTGCACTAAGAATGAATGCAAAAGGTTACAGAGTAACACTTATAGAAAAACATGCAGAAATTGGAGGTAGGGCTAGAGTGTTCAAAAAGGATGGTTTTACATATGACGCCGGTCCCACAGTGATAACAGCTCCGTACCTGCTTCAAGAATTATTTACTTTATATAATAAAAAAATTTCCGATTATGTAACAATCAAACCTTTAGATCTTTGGTATAGGTTTGTATTCGAAAATGGCGACACATTTGACTATTCGGGCAATGAAGAAAAGATAAAAAATGAAATTAAAAAATTTTGTCCCGAGGATCTAGATGGCTACTCAAAATTAATAAATTTTACTGAACAAATATTTAACAAGGGATTTGTTGAGTTATCAGATAAACCATTTCATAGTATTGGTTTTATGGCGAGGCAGCTATTTGATTTGCTTAAACTAAAAAGTTATCAGTCTGTATATAAATTTGTTTCGACTTATATTTCAAATGAAAAGTTGAGAAGAATATTTAGCATGCACCCTCTTTTAGTTGGAGGCAATCCCTTTTCCACAACTTCTATATATGCACTAATTTTATATTTAGAAAAAAAATGGGGGATTCATTATGCGATGGGAGGCACTGGTGCTATTATCAATGCATTAGAAAAGTTAATGCAAGAAGAAGGCATTACAATTTTAAAAAACTCAGAAGTAGTAAGTTTAGTTTCTTCAGATAGCAAAATCACCAATGTCGAATTAAAAAATAAAAATATTTTATCTGCTGATTATATTGTTTGCAATGCAGATCCACCGCATGTTTATAGAAAATTAATTAGTAAAAAAAAAAATTACAACTTTTTATTTAATCACAAATTAAATAAAATGAATTATTCAATGGGTTTATTTGTTTACTATTTTGGTTCTAAAAAAAAATATTCACAAATAGCTCATCATACAATTGTTTTTGGTAATCAATATGAGAATCATTTAAAAAATATTTTTGAAAAAAAAGTATTATCCAACGATATAAGTTTTTATCTTCATAGACCTACTGCTACCGATGAGACCATGGCACCCCAAGGACATGATGCCTTTTACGTACTAGTGCCGGTTCCTAATAATTTATCTAAAATTAATTGGCAAAGGCAAGGATCTATTTTCAAAGAACTAGTTATTAATGTTATGGATAAAACAATATTACCAGATATAAAAAAAAATATAGTTAGTGACTTTTATGTTACCCCAGATTATTTTGAACAAGAGCTAAACACTTTGCATGGATCTGGTTTTTCGATTCAGCCAAAATTTACTCAATCGGCTTACTTTCGATTTCACAACCAATCTGAAATTTTCAATAATTTATATTTTGTAGGCGCAGGTACCCATCCTGGTGCTGGGGTACCAGGGGTGCTTTCTTCCGCAAAAGTTCTTGATAAACTTTTATAATGAATCACAAAAAAAATTTATTAATAGCAAAACATTCAAAATCTTTTTTTTGGGCCTCATTTTTTCTACCAAAGGATATTTTTACAAAATGTTCGGCTGTATACGACTTTTGTCGAACAATCGACGATATTGCAGATAGCAATAAAAATCTAAATATTAAAAAGAAAAATTTTATAACTTTTAAAAAAAAATTTTTCCAACATAAAAATTCTATTAAAGTCATAGATCGGTTTAAAGTACTTTTGCAAAAAGAAAATATTTCAGAACATATTATTCAAGATTTGTTTGATGGTATTCAAACTGACTTAAAAACAAAGGTAATTATCAAAAATCAAAAGAAGCTTTATATATATTCTTACCAAGTGGCAGGAACTGTGGGTTTAATTATTGCTAAAATACTTGGTATAAAAAATAAAGAAGACTTCCAAGGTGCAGTTAAACTCGGTGTTGCAATGCAGTTTACTAATATAGCCAGGGATGTTGTGGAGGATGCTAAAAATAATAGATTTTACATTAATGATAACTTTAAAAGCTTAAAGCAAATTATTCAAATGGCCGATAAACTATATGATGAGTCTATGAGTTCGATCGTAAACATTTCTCCAAGATACCGTTTGGCAATTCTGGTAGCAAGAAGAGTTTATAGACAAATTGGATATGAAATTCTAAAGAAAAAAGATATGAAAACTTATTTAATATCAGGAAAAATTTATATCAAAAATTATCAAAAATTATTTCAGACTATTTTAGCAACTCTTGATTTCATCAAATCAATCTTCTTTAAAACTAAAAATATAAATAAAAATAAAGTTAACTTATTTAAATATATAAATATTAATGAAAGAATTTGATTATATTATTTTAGGTGGAGGTCTATCAGGATTATCCCTGGCCTATGAACTTAATAAACAAGGTTGTTTAAAAAATAAAACATTAGCTATTCTAGAAAAAAGAAAAAATTATAAAAGAGACAAAAATTGGTCTTATTGGGACTACGATCACAATACTTTTAAAAACTGTGTCATACAAAGCTGGGATAGCTTTGAAATAAAGTATGATAATCAATCTATCATCTTATCCTGCAACAAAACACCCTATCGAACTATTGACTAAAAAAAGTTTTATAATTTTATCATTAAAGATTTATCCAAAAATAAAAATATTTTGTTAAAAAAAGATACCAGTATTAACTCACTTAAAAAAAATGTTGTCAGGACTAATAAAGGAATTTACAAAGGAAAATATATATTTGATAGTTTGCTTAAAATTCCTCAAAAACAAGTAGTAATGTATCAGCATTTTTATGGTTGCGAAATTGAAGTAAAAAAAAATACTTTTAATTCAAAGTCTCTACAGTTAATGGATTTTGATTGTGAGCAAAAAGATGGCCTTCATTTTTTCTATATTCTACCTTTCTCAAAAAAAAAAGCCTTAATAGAAACGACGTGGTATTCCAAAACTATTAAAAAACCCAAGGACTATCAAAACGAAATTTCTGAATATTTACAAAAATACCAAATTAAGGGAAAAATTAAATATAAGGAATTTGGAGCTATACCACTTTGTAATTTTCCAAAAGATCCGAAGGTCTCAAATTATTACAAAATTGGCACGGCTGGAAATATGACCAGAATTAGCACTGGATATACTTTTCAAACAATTCAAATGTTTAGCAAAAACCTAGCCAAAGAACTTAGACAAAACAATAAAATTTCCACAATTAAAACTAGATCGTTAAAATATACATTGCTTGACCAGATTCTATTATCCGTTATTCAACGTCAATACAAATTAATGCCAAAAATTTTTTTCAATCTTTTTAAAAACAATAGTAGCGAAACTGTGATCAATTTTTTATCAGATAAAAGTAATTTTGCTGATGATATTCAAATTATCAAATCAATGCCTAAATTAGTATTCTTACAAAACTTTTTAATTTTTTTATTTAAACAAATTTTTGTAAAAAAATGAGAGATATTCTAAGTAATAATAAAATAAACTTAGTATTTTACGCTCAGTTTCTTTTTTTTATTTTTGTTAGCGCTCTCTCTTTGTTTATTTTTAACGATAGTAATTTATTTAATCAGCTTAATTTCAACGTGTTTTGTTTTATTTTGATTGCAACTATTGGTGTATCTCACGGAGCTATTGATCATAAAAAAGGAGAATATATTTTAAATAAAATGAATAGTAGAAACTATTTGTTTTTATTTTATTTAGCATACCTTTTCTTTTTTTTTCTCGTTTTGTTTTTTTGGTTAAAATTCTCTTTAATAAGCTTGGTTATTTTTTTTATTATATCATCATTTCATTTTGGCAGTGAAGACACTGCAATTTTTTTAAAGCAAGCTACTAAATTGGAAAATTTATTTTACTTTGCTAGAGGATCTATAATTATTACCAGTTCTTTTTATCTAAATTTTAATGAAACGGATCAATTTATTCAAAATTTATTATTTGAACATAGTAATACATTATTACATGGAATAAATTGGCCATATATTTACTGGATAAATTTTATTTTTTTGTTTGCATTGCTAATTATATTATTCGTTCAAAAAAAAATAAGCATTATCTCATCTATAATAATATTTATAGAAATAATATTTATTGCTTTAAATTTTTATTTTTTACCCTTATTACTAGCATTCACGTTATATTTTTGTTTTATGCATTCAACCAAGCATATCATGGCCTTGTCTAATGAATTGGATCATGAAAATCCTATTCATGGATTAAAGAAATTTCTTGTCATGTCTTTTCCACTTACCCTAATTACTTTTACTTCTGCATTAATAATGTTATTTTATCTTGGAAATAATTTTTCGTTAAATAGCTCAATAGTTAAAATTATTTTTATTGGTTTGGCCTCGTTAACACTGCCTCACATTATACTGGGATTAATTTATGACAAATGCAAAAAATAATGAAATTTTAAATATTTTACTTGCCAGCCCTAGGGGGTTTTGTGCGGGAGTTGAGAGAGCTGTAGAAATAGTAAAAAAAACTATAGATAAATTTGGCGCTCCAATTTATGTGAGACATGAAATAGTACATAATAAATATGTTGTAAATGAGCTTAAAAATTTAGGGACTGTTTTTGTTAACGAATTGAGTGAAATATCTGATGTGACAAGACCTGTAATATTTTCTGCACACGGTGTTGCCAAAGAAGTTGTTGAGTTAGCAAAATTTAAAAACCTTTTTTATATCGATGCAACCTGTCCATTAGTTTCCAAAGTGCACAGAGAAGCTGAGCAACTGCATAAGCAAGGATTTTTCATTCTTCTTATAGGCCACGAAAACCACCCCGAAGTCATCGGAACAATGGGGCAGCTAAAAAATGGATCGATTGACCTTATTCAAACAAAACATGATGCTTCTAGCTATGATTTTGATCTCTCTAAAAAATATGCATACATTACCCAAACTACCCTTTCAGTCGATGATACTAAAGAGATTATAGATATTTTAAAAAATAGAGTACCAAATATTAAAGGTCCAATTAAAGAAGACATTTGTTACGCTACAACTAATAGACAAAATGCAGTTAAGCAAATAGCTAATAGATGTGATCTTTTTTTAATTATTGGAAGTCCAAACTCATCTAATTCACAAAGACTGGTTGAGGTTGCAAAAAATAATGGATGCAAAAACAGTCTTTTGTTGCATCCTGATATATTATTTCCTCAAGATAAAATTATGCAATCAAAAACCATTGGTTTATCTTCTGGTGCATCTGCTCCAGAAGTACTTATCCAAGAAACTATCAATAAAATTAAATTAATTAGAAAAATACACATAGAAGAAATTATCTCGACAGAAGAAAATGTTTCTTTTAAATTACCCTCCTCTCTTCAATAATGGCAATTTATACCAAACTAACATTTACAGAAGTATCTTCAATTTTGAATAACTATCGTATTGGATCCTTGTTAAAACTCACTGGTATTAAAAAAGGAATAGAAAATACAAATTATTTACTAATTACATCAAGAGGAAAGTATATTCTTACTATTTTTGAAAAAAGAGTTAACAAAAAAGATCTCCCTTTTTTTATGAATTTAATGCAGCATTTAAATCATAAAAAAATTATTTGTCCTAATCCAATTTTTAATAAATTTAAAAAAAATATTATTGAAGTTGGTGACAAGAAGGCATGTATTTCAAGTTTCGTCTTAGGAAAAGGTAAAAATAACTTTACTATTAAACAATGCGAGGAAATTGGAAAAAATATTGCCAAACTGCATCTTGCGACTAAACAAGTTAAGCTAAAAAGAGCTAATAATTTATCATTAAAATCTTGGTTTGTTCTAAATAACCTAATAAAAATTAAAGGTAATAAAAAAATACCAGGAATTCATTTGTATATAAAAAAAATTTTACTGGTAATCAAAAATAACTGGCCAAGTAATATCCCCAAGGGAATTATTCATGGCGATTTATTTCCAGATAATATTTTTTTCGTAAAAAATAAGTTTAATGGTTTTATTGATTTTTATTTTTCTTGTTATGATTTTCTTATTTATGATCTTGCGATTTGTATCAATGCAATATGCTTTGATAATAAAGCAAAATTTAATAATAGAAAAAAAAATGCTATTCTTAATGGCTACTCATCTATTAGAGATCTTGGCTCAAAGGAAATAGATTCGCTACCCATTCTATCAATTGGAGCTGCGGTAAGATTTTTTCTTACACGTCTTTATGACCAAATTAATCAACAACAAAATGCCATTGTAAAAGTAAAAGATCCCAAAGAATATTTAAAAAAAATTAAATTTTATACAAAAACAAAAACATATAAAGGGTTACTTTAATTGAAACTAAATAAAGAAATAATCTACACTGATGGAGCGTGTTCCGGAAATCCTGGAAAAGGAGGTTGGGCAGCTGTTGTCATTAATGAAACTAATGAAAAAATAATTTCTGGCTCAGAAAATTTAACCACAAATAATAGAATGGAATTAACAGCTGTCATTAAAGCGTTAGAATTAACAGTCACTAATAACATAACAGTTTTTACAGACTCAAAATATGTAAAAAATGGAATAGAAAATTGGATTAACAATTGGAAAAAAAATGGTTGGAAGACAGCTTCAAAAGAGCCAGTTAAAAATAAAGATTTATGGGAAGCGCTAGATCAGTTAAATGTAAATAAAAATATAAAGTGGGAATGGGTTAAAGGTCACTCAAATGATAAATACAATAATTTAGTAGACGAAAAAGCCAGAGAAGCTATTAATTCATAAACTAAACTAGCTAGCTTTTGTTTTAATATAATCTTTTAAAGTATTTAAATCTTTATCCAGCACTACAAATCTTTCTTTTTTGTTTGCAAGATCACCTACAAAGCTTGGTATCTCGGGTTTTTTATTTATAGCTTTTATTATTGCATCTGGAAACTTGCAGGGATGAGCTGTCTCAAAGCAAAAATAAGAAAAATCAGTTGCAAAAGTATTATATTTTTTTAAAGCTTTGAAACCAATGGCTGAATGTGGGTCTAAAACAACTTGATATGTATCAAAAACTTCTTTGATAGTTTGAATTGTTTCTTCTTCAGTTACGCTATAGGCTAAAAAATTATTTTTTAATCTCTTGATTTCATCAGGGGATAACTGAAATTTTTTTTCCGTTTTTAAATTATTCATTAGTTCTAACACACGAGTAGAATTTTGATCACAAATATCAAAAAGAATTCTTTCGAAATTACTTGCAACCTGTATATCCATACTCGGAGAAATAGAGGGGCTAACCAATGTAGGTTCGTACAATCCAACATTTAAACATTTTTCTAATAAATTATTATGATTAGTTGCTATAATTAATTTTTCAATCGGAAGACCCATTTGCTTTGCTACATACCCTGCGTATATGTCTCCGAAATTTCCGGTTGGAACAGCTATTATCATTTTTTTTGATGGCTGAGGTTGTTTAAAATAAATAAAAAAATAATAAACTATCTGAGCAACAATTCTTGCCCAATTGATAGAATTAACTCCTGACATTTGAATATCCTCTCTAAATTTTTGATCATTGAACATTTCTTTAACTAGGTGTTGGCAATCATCAAAAGTTCCTTTGATAGCTATATTGAATACATTAGGCTCTAATATTGAAGTCATGAGCTTTCTTTGAATTTCGGAGACTTTATTCTCTGGATGCAAGACAAAAATATTTACATATTGTTTTTTTTTTAACGCATCAATGGCTGCTGCTCCGGTATCACCAGAAGTAGCAGTGACTAGATTCATTTTATTTTTACTTTTATCTAGCAGATAATCATACATATTCCCCAAAACTTGCATTGCTATATCTTTAAAAGCTAATGTAGGACCGTGAAAAAGCTCAACGCAATTTATATTGTCTAAACGTTTCAAATTAATAATATTTGGATTGTGAAAAACAGAATATGACTTGTTAATTATTTGATCTAGATCTTCTAAAGGAAACGTATCTCCAGTAAACTTTTTGAAAATTTGAAATGAGAGCTCTGAAAAAGTTAGCTCTCTCATTGAACTTATTTCTTCTATATTAAACTGAGGAATGCTAGTAGGAATATACAGACCTCCATCAGATGCAAGTGCGTTTAAAAATATTTGCTCAAAATTATAAGTTTTGCTTTTATCTCTTGTACTAAAATACTGCATATTTATTTATATCTTTTTTTTAAAATCCAAAAAGCAATTAATATACAAATAGCAAGTACATACCAAGTTAAAGCATATTGAAGATGATTATTAGGTATCTTGATATTATTAATATTTTTTAAGTTAGGAAAATATTCGTCAGGAACTGACTGTAGGATCAAATAGGGGTGAATCTTAATATTTAAAGTATTAGATAATTTTTTAATGTCTAGATAATAAAAAAACCTCTCATTATTATCGTTATCTGGAACAAAAGCTCCCTTGGTTTTAATCAAATTTATAAAGCCCTCAATCTCAATAGGTTGGTTTCCTATAATATTTTTTTCATATTTTTTTTCTATAGAGGGTAACCATCCTCTTTTAATTAAAAAAAAATCTGATGATTCTGTTTTCAATATTGAAATGAGATTAAAACCATACTTTCCCTTATCATTTAATTGGTAAAGAAAATAATTTTGTTCCAGCAACTGGCCTTTCGTTTTGATTTTTTTAAATTCTTGAATATTGTTTATTGTTAAAAGAGCTGGTTCTAATTTTGATGATTCTGAAATATTTTTAATAATATTTTCTTTCCACTGAAGACGATATAATTGCCATGTCCCTAGGGAAAAAAGAATAAGAATAACTATTAAAGAAAATAAGTTAAAGATAGTTTTTTTCAAAAAAAATTAACTACCCCAAATGTAAATTGCTGCAAATAAAAATAACCATACAACATCAACAAAATGCCAATACCAAGCAGCTGCTTCAAATCCAAAATGGTGTTCTGGGGTGTAATGTCCCTTTTTAGCCCTGAATAAACATACCGCTAAAAATATAGTTCCTACTAACACATGAAATCCATGGAAGCCTGTTGCCATATAAAAAGTAGATCCATATATTCCTGTGCTTAATTTAAATGTTGCATGAACATACTCGTAAGCTTGAAACATGGTAAAAATTGCACCTAAGATTACTGTCAAAATCAATCCTTGAATTAAACTTTTTCTATCATTTTCTAACAATGCATGATGAGCCCAGGTAACTGTTGTTCCAGATAATAATAATATTAAAGTATTTATCAAAGGTATGTGCCAAGGATCTAGTGTTTGTATTCCTTTTGGTGGCCAGATTCCTCCGATGATTTGATCTGGGAATAAACTAGAATCAAAATATGCCCAAAACCAAGCAACAAAAAACATTACCTCAGAAGCAATAAACAATGTCATTCCATATCGATGGCTCAATTGTACAACCGGAGTATGATCGCCTTTGTGTTGAGCTTCAATTACAACATCCCTAAACCACATAAACATTCCGTATAAAAGAACTGCCATTGATGCAATTAACAACCACAAAGCCTTTGTTCTAAAATAATAAACAGCTCCAATTGCTACCAACAAGGATGCTAAA
>Ga0181607_10000623_pt1 | contig 30777 bp, 24 predicted proteins | sample 041ome_9_FD_132420 | JGI IMG/M metagenome (GOLD analysis project Ga0181607, IMG submission 132420) | Coastal salt marsh microbial communities from the Groves Creek Marsh, Skidaway Island, Georgia - 041413US metaG (megahit assembly) | ecosystem: Environmental > Aquatic > Marine > Intertidal zone...
ACAAAACACACAGCGCGGCACATAGCAGATTAAAACACACACACACACACACAAACACACGCACGAGAGAGAGAGAGAGAGAGAGAGAGAGAAAGGGTATGATCGCAGACGCGTTCTTCTCGTTTCTCAACTGGCTGCGGTTGCTTTTTTTCAACCGGGAGATGGAGTTGGCTTTGATAGGTGCGAATTGTGTTGGATTTTTACGGGGAAAAGTGTTTGTTTTATATTCCCTTTCTCTTCTTCTTCTTCTTTGTCTTCTTCTTCTTCTTCTTCTTCAAAAACCCAAAACGCGCGCGGTCGGGGGGCTCTCGCGGGGAGGAGCGCGCTTCTGAGATCGCGTCTGAACGAACGCGCGCGCGAGAGGGGAGAGATCTGTTCTCGTAACACGTGCTTTCTCGTTTGGTTTCCAAATAAATTTTCGGATCGATTTTTGTTTCTTTCTTTTGTGTGAGTTCTTAAAAATTTGTACTCAAAACTGACCCGCGCGTCGTCGCGCGTTCTTTTCTCTCTTTGTTTCTTCTCTTCTCACCCGTGCGATTGCACTCACGCAGGATTACAAAACGCGGGGAAAACGTCGTTCGTGAACGTGGTTTCTGGCGGGGAATTCGTGGAGGACATGATCCCGACGGTTGGTTTTAACATGCGCAAAGTGACCAAGAACAAAGTTTCGATAAAGATGTGGGACATGGGAGGACAAGAGCGGTTTCGGAACATGTGGGAGAGATATTGCCGAGGGGTGACGGCGGTAGTGTACGTGTTGGATGCGGCGGATAAGGAGAATTTTCAGTTGGCAAAGACGGAGTTGCACTCGTTGATGCAGAAACCAGCCGTGGCCGGGGTGCCGTTGTTGGTGTTGGGGAACAAATCGGATTTGGAGGACGCGGCGGATGCGAGAACTGTGATCGATGCGATGGAGTTGAGACGGTTGAGTGGTAGGGAAGTGTGCTGCTACTGCATTTCGTGCAAAAGTCAGCACAACGTCGACGTGTGTTTAGAGTGGTTGTCGAAGCACGCAAAGTAACAATTCTTGGAGAAAGAAACGAGGATGCGATGCATGTTAAATGATTTCTTTTTATTTAAAAACGCGAAACCGCTGTACGCTGTATATAAACAGCTTTTGTATAAACACTTTGCTTTCAAAACGTATTTAATTCCTCTTTTAGAATGAGGTCTACGTCTGCAACTTTATCTTCTCGTTTGCTCTTCCTCGCGCTGTACGTGTGTGCTCTCTTTTTTTTTTGAAGTCGTTTGTTTAAATGAAAATTAAATGAAGCTATTTTCTCGGCTATTCGTCGCGGCTCGCTTGGCTTTCAAATACGCTTTCTCGATGCGAAAGACGGACCACTGGAACCGTCGGACGATTTCTAACGCGGATACAAAGAATACAGTTCTCGAATTCTTCCGCAAGTGCGCGGCGAGCTTGTACGTCCACGAGACGCGAAGCATGAGGTTGGTCGCGCACGCGAAATAGTACACCGCGGGCGCCTTGTATAATCTGTTGTTTCGCAAACCGTACGGGGCGAACGTTCGTTCGTTCTCGGCGTTGTTTTCTATTTCTGCAATGATGTTGCTCTCGTTACTATGTGTGTTACCATCACCACCACTACCACCACCGATGGATGAAGAAGAAGAGGAAGGAAACACGAGCTTTTTCACCATCGGCAAATCCCAATCGTGGGTCAAATCCCAATAATAGCTAAAACTACTGTTCACGACAGCAAACGTGAACCACATAGGTCGATATAACCGTTCCCAATCGTCCTCGTCTACGTGATATTTCAATGCCGAGCACCAAATGACTGGAAACGCGGAAAAATACTTCACGGCGTTCCAGAAACACAACTCGTCGCCGGTATCTCTTCGCTGGCGAATGCACTGAAACAATCGAATGGCGCTTGGAATACACAAAACAAACGGAATGCGCCAACTTTGATCACCACACGCGCCTTCGGCCGCGTGAGATAAAATATGTCCTTGGAAAGCGCTACAAAACACCCTCTCCACGTCCGATAACGACTTTGCGAACGAACACAACACATCGGCCGCGAAGAAATCGGCGAAGGAAATAGCGTGTGCCGTTGGCGCGGCGATTCGAGATATGGTGACTCGCAAACCTTTCCTCGCTGTCCCGAACAGAAAGCCATTCTCTGTAGGCGCAAAAATAATCACCAAAGGTGCCAACACGTAGAAGAAAAAGATGTAAAACGACGCCGCCATTTCGTTTTCGTCCTTTAGCGCTTTACTAAAACACGCCGCGCCAGTCGCCGTAGCCACTGACATCACCCCTGCGATGCCGAATATCGCGGACGCATCCAAAGCGTGTGGAATCGCGTCTTCGTTAGCGAACGATTTCGTGTGCCTTTCGCTAAAAACAACCAACGGCGATGGCACCAACTTCATCTTTTCGTGCCACAAATACACATTCAACCCCCACAACCACAGCGCCAACGTCATTAAACTCGGCGCGCTGAAATACACCGACACCAATCTCGATTGATCCATCTCCAACTCGTCCAAGTTCACCATAAGCACACCGAGACTAAATACGAACCAGGTGGTAAACAACACCTTGAAAACTTTCGGCACTTTCAATTGAAGGCCTTTCTCTAACTTGAAATCACCAAACTCCACTCCCGAGTTGATGTGCGGAATCGACGGGTACGACGTCGAAGGATTAAACCCCGTCATATTCTCCCCTCCTTCTCCTCCGAGCGCGTGTTGCAGCAACTGTTGCGCACCTCTTCGCATATATATATATATCTATAAAATTTCTTTCTCTCTCTCTCGAAGCTTTTCGAGCAGCGCGTGTTCGCCTTCGGGTTGGGTTTGACACACACTCACACACTCACACTCTTCCCCTAAGTTACGAGTGTGTGCGCGCTTTGGCAAAGTCTATCGTCTTCTCTCTCGTTCCAATTTTCTCTCCAGAAAACAACCGTTTCGACTTTTACTTCTTCAACTTCTTCGCGATTTCCTCCTCGCCTTTCTTCACCACCTCGCTCACGCTTTCTCCGTTCGACACGTCCTCCATCATCTTTCGAATCGTTTTCACGTTCCTTCGCAACATCGACGTGCTCGTGCGAATATCCGTGCGCATTAAACTCGCGACGGCAACGATGGCGGCGCCGGTGATCACGAAGTTTGTCCACGCCATTATTAATTCACGAGGGTGGTAGGCGCGAGTGTATTATGATTCTCTCCTACTCTCTCTCTCTCTCTCTCTCTCTCTTTGTGCTTGTTTCAATCGCGCGCGCGAGCTTCTCTTTTTGTCGTTTTGTTTCGTTTTTCTCCCCAGTTGGGAAACTGTTTAGGGTTTTGTGTCGAACATAAACCCTAAATGATAAAAGTTGGTGTTTTTAGAGAGAGACGAAGGCACGCACTCGAGAGAGAAAGTGTACGCGCTCGCTCGCGCTTTATTATATAAATCGAAAGAGAGAAACGCGGTAAACGAAAATGTCGTCGCTCGGTGTTTTCACTTCTGCGTCCCCGTTCTCTGCTTTATCTTTCCGCGCGGCGGCGGCATCATCGCTTTGCGAGGAGAGTGTGGTGGTGACATCGTCGTCATCATCGAGAGGAAACGACGCGAAACGTCATCGACGACGACGGCAGAAACATCATCGCGCCGGTGTTGCGCGAGCGGAGCGCAACAACGCGTTGCCATCTTCAGATCAGCGACGTGAAAATTCGTCCTCTTTCACGTCTTCTTCTTCGTCTTCTTCTGCGAGCGGAAGAAGAAGATCTCGACGAAGCGCGGATACGAATTCACCGGAGGAAGTCTTGAGACGCGCGGAGGAGCTCGGCGCTTTGGTCCAAGATATCGCCCAGGTGGCGGCTTCGAGCGGGCCGGCGGGCGTGTCTAGGACGGCACAAGCGATGCGAGCGATATTCGAGTTAGGGGTGAAAACGTTGCAAAGTGGTAATTTAGAGCGACTGACGGCGCCGTCGGCGCTGAGGCAGCTGTTTGAGGCGTTGGGGGCGACGTATATTAAGTTTGGGCAGTTCATCGCGTCGACGCCGAGCGCGTTTCCGAAAGAATTCGTCGACGAGTTTCAGAAGTGCTTGGACGATACGCCGCCGGTTTCGTTCCAAGAAATCAAGAAAATCTTAGAAGAGGAAGGATTAGACATCGACAGAGAGTTTTATTCGATCGATCCGAAACCGTTAGCGACGGCGAGCGTGGCCCAAGTTCACGCGGCGGTGTTGAAAGGATCGAATAAAGAGGTGGTTGTTAAAGTTTTGAAACCCGGAGTGGAGGACGTGTTGAAAGCAGACTTGAGCTTCGCGCTAGTCGCGTCGAAGGTTTTTACATTTTTGAACCCGGGGTTGAACCGAGCGAGCCTAGTGGACATCGTGAGCGATTTGAGATCGAGCATGATGGAAGAGACGGATTTTAGGAAGGAGGCGAAAAACGTGAGAGATTTTACTCGGTTTATTGAATCGTCAAAGTTGGAATCGTTAGCGACGGCGCCGTTTGTGTACGAAAAGTTGAGCTCGAAAAGAGTCTTAGTCATGGAACGTTTATACGGGTCGCCGCTGACGAACTTAGAGGACGTGGAGAACGAGTTGAAGAAAAACGGCAGAGTGGCTATGAACCCGCTGAATCCGAGCGTAAAGTTAACCGCCGAGGACGTGTTGGTGAACGCGCTGAACGTTTGGTTTTCTTCCGTTCTTGCGTGCGAAACGTTTCACGCGGATGTCCACGCGGGTAATCTCTTAGCATTGAGCGACGGTCGGGTTGGTTTTATAGATTTCGGCATCGTCGGGAGTCTCTCCGTGGAAACCTACGAATCCGTTCGCGCCTTCTTTGCCGCCACCGCCACTCGTGATTACGACAAAATGGCGTTGTCTTTGATCACCATGGGCGCGGCTGAGAAAGATGTCGACGCATCTAAATTCGCCAACGACCTCCGCGAAGTCTACAAAGCGTTGGATGAAATCGAACCCACCGTCGTCGTCGACGAACGCTCGCAGACCGCGGCGGTCTCCGTCGACCAACTCGAAGCCCAAAACGTCGCTTTAAAAATAATCCAAGCCGGTGAAGAGAACGGCGTGAAGTTCCCTCGAGCGTTCGGGGCGCTTTTAAAACAGATTTTATACTTTGACAGATACATCACGGCGTTAGCGCCCGACGTCTCTGCCATCGACGACGAGAGATTGGACTTTGTCGACGCCGTCGTCGTCGATGTCAAAGACGGGAGACAGATACCGTGAAAAGAAGAAGAAGAATGTAAAGAAATAGATTCTTGCGCGCGTGTATATATAGAAAGAGTACAACTTTGAGCTGTTTGCACATATTTTAAAAGAGAATATCGCTTCGAGATACCTTTTTTCGCCTTAGTATCCTTTCCTCCTTTTCCGAGTAACTCCTAATCCCCTAGATAGCCAAACCTCACACTTGCACCCCCCCGAGGACGACGCGATATAAATGCCAGACGCCATCCACGGCACCCTCTTAACCTGCGATAACCCACCCATCAAAACTTTCATAGAAGCTTTAAACGAATCGTTACCTCAAGAGAGTCGATTCATAATCTCTAAATCGTTGGACGAAACGCACCTGTTGATTCGCGCGGAACGCGTCGCATTCGTGCAGTCAAAAGTGAAAGAGTTTACGGATAAAAATCAATACACGGCGCCGAGAGATAACGTGCAGAGTTGACCAAATATGACGAGTTGTTTTTTACCTGCTCGCGCGCATTCTTTTACTCTCAGAATGCGTTCGAAACCGCCGAGCGTAGGGAGCAGAAGAGGGAGGACGATTTCGCGAGCGCTGCCTCCAACTGTTGTTGCCGATGCTATCGTGCCAAGTGGTAGTGTTATCAGTCACGCGGCGGTAGTGTCCGATTTAGCATACATAGAGAACGACGCGTGGTGGGGATGGGCGTTTGCGCCGGGTGGATTCGTGTTAGGACCGTCAATATTGTTCGCGTTGTATATTCTCGGAACGCTCGTGTTTGACTTGGTGAAGAAGCAAACGAAGACGAAGGAGGAAGAAGAGTAGCGTTGTATCATCATAAATAAATAAGTATACATGTATTTACGCAATCTAATACATATTGCTGTGCTGCTTATTCTATAATGCGCTAATTATACAATTTTCTTGGGCAGTAAGAACGCGTCGAACGAGTACACTCCCGCACCGAACATTTGCAATAGGAGCATACCTCCCGCGCAGGAGAGGTTGACGACAAAGTGCGTTCGCGCGTGTTCGGGCATGAGCGTACGCGCGTTCCAAAAATCCCAGCTTAAGAACGCTTCGAGGAAGAGACTCAAAGCCATGAGTCGACAGACAAACTTGGTGCGAAGTCCGAGGAACAACGGAAATGCCAGGATGAATTGGACCAAGAGCCAATAGCTGTCGTGTCCATCTTTTTGTTGCGGCTCGTTTTCCGAACCGCCACTACCTCCAGTTGCTTCGTTTTCCTTCATTTTACTGTACGCATCCATATCGTTCTTGGCGATTCGAGTGACTTGTTCCCATCCGACGTATATAAATGCAGACGCTAACGCCAATCTCGCCAATGCCAACGCGATTGATTTCAATTTGCTCGGCTTCGCTTCTCGGTTCGTTCTCGGGTTACCAAATTTACTGAAAAGCAAGCCATCGCGACCGTCGGTACTTTGAACCGCTAGACTTCGTCGGGAGTGAATGGTGTTGACTAGTAGTAACGTCGTCGATCCCAACACGCTCAGCTTTTTCATCGCGAGTTCGTTGAATACGATTCCGTTTGGGCCGAAGAACACCTCTTTGGTCAACCCGATCGATTCTCGCATGTCCCAAAAGAGTAAGTAGACGCAACACATAGACGGTTTGATGTCATGCACCATCAACGTGGTGATAACGACGACTAATAACGCACCGTATGGAACACCAATCGGCAAATCCACCTGTCCTCGGGGGAACCCATGCTCCTTGTTGAACTCGTAATATTTAAATCTCCACACGTAATACGCGTACTTTTCAGCCGCCGCGTTGAAGTAATAAAACGAAATGAACAATCTGGCGAGAAAGAATATCTCGCTCGATTTCATCAATCGCTGGAAGTACATGCCTAAAATTTTCCATTTTCGCATGATACCTTGCGCGTTATTCACGTCGATTAACATGATTCGCAATTGCGAGGCTCGTCGCGATAAGTATTGACGCTTCTTCATACCGCCAGTGGTGTACTTGACCCTTTGGTCTTCTAAATCGTGATTCGCAGATGGGTTCGACGAGACTGGCGAATTGAATACCGAACTACTTCGGCTGCTATCGTTCGATGATCCATTCATCATCATCCCGTTGCTACTTCTATTCCGAGAGGGACTGCCGAAAATTTGAGAACCTCCGCTGCCGCCACCACCCCCTAAGATTTCATTCTCCTTTTCATTCTCCTCTCTTTCTTGCTGTTTAGCTAATCGATACTCGTGAATCTTCCTAAACAGAGTTTTGAACCAAATGGATAAAGTAGTCACCACAAAGATGAAAAATTGAGCAACGACACCGTCGACGAACGGCGCGTGACGTTTCGGTGCGTCAACGTGGTCATCGAGATTCAACGCGTGGTCTGGATTCACGTCGTCGTGGTGTTCTGGTTCTGGCAACGGGTTCGGCGCCGCGTGTTGTTGTTGTTGTTGCTGCTGCTTTTGTGTGCTATCGTTTCCCTTCTTCGTGCTCTCCGTCGGAGTTTTTGGCGTCGTGTAAGAAAACGGATTGGGTTTGTTTTCTTGTTGTTGTTGCTGTCCCACCGCGCCCGTCTTTCCCTCCGTCTCTCTCCTCCTCTTCTCTTCCTCTCTTTCCTTCTCCTCCTCGACTAATTTCGCCGCTCTCAACAATCTCTCTCTCTCCTCTTTACGCTTCTCCATCTCCCTCTTTTGCATTTCAATTCTCTCCTTCTCTTTCCTTTCCGTATCTCTTCTCAGTTGTTCTTTCCTTTCCTTCTCTTTCTTCATGTACTCCATCCTCTCCAGCCTCTCTCGTTCGATCCGTTCCGCGCGTTCTTTCGCCTCCATTTTCTCTCTCCGCATTTTCTCCAGGTCCACGCTTTCCTCTTGCTTCCTCCTCTCTTCTTCTCTCTTCCTCTCCTCCGCCTCTCGCATAATCCTCTCCGCTCCGGCGTTCGTCTCCAACTCCTTTCGCACTTGCTCTCTTTCCAACTTTCTCTGTTGCTCTTCTTCGTACGCGATGCGAGTCTGTCTTCTTCTCTCTTCGTCTTCTTGGTATTTCTTTCTCGCTCGTTCTAAACGTTCCTGTTGATTCGTGTTATTGCTATCGTCGTTATCAGAAAAATGACTGTTCCCGGTCGTCGTCGTCGTCGTCGTCGTTGCTCCGCTTCTTCTCAACTTCTCCTCTTCTTCGTGCGCTCTCGCATTCTCCCTCGGATCTTCCCACTGGCTCTTCTTATTCGTTTCCGACCAAAAATACACCTTCCCTTCTTCGCTCTGGTACTTTTCCCACCGTTCGTTCAATTGCGGGTAGTTCACCGTGAATTTTTCCAGCAAAATCGCGTTCACGACGACACACGTGAACGAAGATTGGACGACGATGGCGACGATGAGCGCGAAAAGCGACATCGAACGAGATATTGTCCAATGCAACATTTTCGACTTCTTCATCTTCGGCTGAGAGCGCACGGACAAATCGCAAAAGATCTCTCGCGCGAAAAAAGTGTCAATAATCGCGAAGAATATCCTGCTCTCTCTCTCTGTGTGTCTTTTGTGATTCGATTCTCTGCTTTTGTCTCTCTCTCTCTCTCTTTCTCTCTCTCTCTGTGTGAAGCGCCGGCCTTTCTGAACACCAAAAGGTAATAAAAAAAATCTGACTGCCCAACCCTAAACCCTAAACTCATATTACACCCTAAACTATCCTTTGGATGATGTCACCCACAAAAGCGCGCTCTTGTTACCGCAGAAGTCAGTAACGAGAAGTAACGCACACACTCAACAGCTCATCAGAGAGAGAGAAATAATGTCTTCATCAACAACGATCGGACAAGAAATCACCTGCAAAGCGGCGATCGCCACCGCACCAAACCAGCCTCTCGAAATCGCCGATGTCGTCGTTTCCCCGCCTCAAAAAGGCGAAGTGCGCATAAAAATCACCCACACGGCGTTGTGTCACACGGACGCGTACACGCTCTCCGGGCAAGACCCGGAGGGTTTGTTTCCGGCGATTTTAGGGCACGAGGCGGCTGGAATCGTCGAGTCCGTCGGCGAAGGCGTCACGAGCTGTAAAGTTGGGGATTCGGTGATTCCGTGCTACCAGGCGTGCTGTTTGAACATCGAAGGCGTGGAGGCGTGCAAGTTTTGTTTACATCCGAAGACGAACTTGTGCCAGGCGGTGAGACAGTGGACCGGGAACGGCATCATGAAAGCGGACGAGAAGACGAGATTTCGTCGCGCGAGCGATGGGACGCCTATTTATCACTTCATGGGGACGAGCACGTTCTCGGAGTACACGGTGGTGCACGAAGTGGCGGTCGCGGTGGTGAATCCGAAAGCGCCGAGAGAAAAGACGTGCTTGTTAGGATGTGGCGTTTCCACCGGCTGGGGCGCGGTGTATAACACCGCGAAAGTTGAAAAAGGGAACACGGTCGCCGTGTTTGGCTTAGGGGCGGTTGGGTTGGCCGTCATCGAAGCTGCCAGAGAGGTTGGCGCCAGTCGGATTTTAGCCATCGATACGAACCCGGAGAAGTTCGAGGTTGCGAAGAAGTTTGGCGCGACGGAGTGCGTGAATCCGAAAGATTTCGCAGACGAGAAGATTCAAGACGTGATTGTGCGCATGACTGATGGAGGTGTTGATTTCTCGTTCGAGTGTATTGGCAATGTAGATGTGATGCGAGCGGCTTTGGAATGCGCTCATAAAGGATGGGGCGAATCTGTCATCATCGGCGTCGCCGCAGGAGGAAAGGAAATCGCGACGAGACCGTTTCAGTTGGTCACCGGTAGAGTGTGGCGAGGCACTGCGTTCGGTGGATACAAGTCCCGCGTAGAGGTGCCGAAGTTGGTGGAGAAATACTTAGAAGGGAAGACGATGTTGGATGAGTACGTGACTCACGAGATGAAGTTTGAGCAAATCAACGACGCGTTTGATCTATTACATGCCGGGAAGTGCTTGAGAGTAGTCTTGTCGTTGAATTGATGAAGAAATAAATATATTATACAATTACACACGCACACACACAGTCTAAATTATTTTCACCTACAACGCCTCCGCGTGGAAACCAATGTGATCTCGCATAAACGTCGATATGAACCAGTAACTGTGGTCGTACCCATCTCTGATGTTGTACCGTATGAAATTAGGCGTGTTCGCTTCCACCGCGTCGAAGAATCGCTCCGGATGTAACTGCGTCTTGTAAAAAGTATCGTAATCTCCTTGGTCGATCAAAATCCCCTTCGTCGCGTCCTTTAACGCCCCAGGCTCCATTTTCTTCACCAACTCCGTCGCGTCGTGCTCCTTCCAATCTTTCTCATCCTTCAAATACCCTTTAAACGCCTTTTGTCCCCACGGACAATCCTCCGCGGACGGGTTAGCAATCGGCGCAAACGCCGACACCGACTTGTATCGCCCCGGGTTCCTCAGCGCGATCGTCAACGCCCCGTGTCCACCCATAGAGTGACCCATGATGCTCTCTCTCGTAAAATCAACTCGTTCGATAATTTCTGGAATGCTTTCGCACACTCGTTTCAATTCTTCCGTCACGTACGTGTACATGTTGTAATGCTTCGCGTAGCCTTCAGTCGTGGCGTTCACGTAGAAACCAGCGCCTAATCCGAAATCCCACGACGCGTCTTCGTCCTCCGCAACCTTCGCGTGTCCTCTCGGTGACGTGTCCGGCATTAAAAAACACACTCCGCGTTCTTTGCACGCTTCGAACGCGTTTCCTTTTTGGGACACGTTCGTGTCGTCGCACGTCAAGCCGCTCAAGTAGGTAAGCAGTGGCATCTTCTTCTTTTCCCCGCCAGAGTGGGGGATGAAAATCGCAAACGTCATGTGGCAGTCGTTGCACGGCGAGTAGTGCTTGATCCTGTGGAGGTGACCACCGTGAACTTTAACCGAGGAGAGGAATTCGTGCTCGAACGGAGAGGACATTTTTTAAACGTATCGTGAATACCAAAAGTAGTGCGTGTATACCAAAAGTAGTGCGTGTGCTCGTGTGTTTTATGTCGACATTTGCTAACTACAAAAACTAAAATACAAGGCAACGAGGGTATTAATCTCTTCTTCCGGTGGAATTGCGACTGCTACTTCGCGAGTGCGGCGATAATAAGCCTCTGTTTTCTTCCTCGTCCGTTGTTAAAGATCTTCTGTTGGCTTCGGCGTTGGCGCCGCGCGCGTGAGGATGCCCCTTGGCGGCGCCGTTGCGAGAGTGCAACACCGCTCCCGTGCGCACGTCTTCGGCGTCCTTACCTAAAGTCGATCCGGTGAAATATAAGAGGACGGCGCAAAGACCCCAACTGCTGAAACTCAAGATGAATGCTTTCTCGCGACCGAATAAGCCGACGAGTTGCGCGACGATGGCGGGGCCGAGGCCTCGACCGAGGTCGTCGGTTAAGTTGAAGAGGGAAAACGCCGCGCCGCGTTGGTCCGGCGGGTTGACGTGGATCACCATCGCGCGGACGTTAACACCGGTATACGTGCACAGGATACCAGCAATTACGGCGACGGTAATGTGTGTGGCCATGTTTAAGAAGGAATCGCCGTAGTCGTCGGTACCTACGAGGTATAACCACGGTAGGCCGCCGAGGATGACCATAATCGCCATCGAGTTGCAAAACAATCGAGGGGATTCGTTGTACGCTTTTTGACCCAAGACTCCACCAAAAACCATGCCTATAAAACCACCCAAAGAGAATCCGAGCATGATTGACGTCGCGTGTGGCACTCCTAAACCTTTATTCGTGGCTAAATAATCGTTCATGAAGGCATTGATGACTGACCACGGGACACATCCGGGGATACCTTGCAATAACGCAAACTTGTTCGTCGGCACCGCGAGAACCCACTTTATGGAAACCCACGAAGATTTCGCGCCGGTTTTGAATTGTTCCCACACGGTCTCTTTGTTGTTATTCTGACCACCACTATCGCTAATCATGCTATTACTACTAACGCTCGCACCGGCGGCGCTTCCCGCCCCGACGCCGACCAAATCATCGTTCGAGTAGCTATTCCCATCCATAATCCCTCTCTTCGGCTCTTTCACCGTCGCTAAAAACAAAAAACCGACGATGACCCCTGGCAAAGCCACGACGACGAACGGCGTCCTCCACCCGTACTTGCTCCCGACGTATCCGGCGATTCCTTGCCCCACCCCTACGCCAAAGGACATGCACACCCCGACCAGCGCTGACGCGTGCGATCGTCGATGCGCGGGAAACAAATCCCCAGTCAACGAAAAAACTAAAGGCAACGCCCCACCTACCGCTATTCCGGTCAACGCGCGTATCGCCAACAACTGCTCGTACGTCTTCACGACCGATATGAACAAATTCGGTCCTTGCCCGAGAAATATCGCGAAAGCGAACAGCTTCACGCGCGAATAATTATCTGCTAAAATCCCAATCAAAACGCACGCGGGAACGCCCAGCAAGAAGAACGCGAACGCAATCTCGCCGCCTAGCTTTTCATCTCTCGTTTGATTGTCGAAATGAAACTCGCGCGCCATTTGCGTCAAGTTTGGCGCTATCAAGTTTGAATCCGCGTATATGAACGTCATGCCGAGCATGAGTAAAACGAACGTTCGTTTGGACTCTTTGTTGAGCTCCGGGAAGACGTCGTAGTCGGAGAATAAAGATTGGAGCCACGACGTCGTCATCGCGCGAGTGAGTATCGATGCTTCTCGAGCGAGAGACTCGCCGTTTCGTCTTCCCCGTAAAGGAAAGAAAGGGAGAGAGCTTTTTGCGCGTCCCTTCGAGTTTCAATTCGAATTCTCTTTTCCCCGCGGAACAGATGAACGAGAGAAGACAGAGCGCGCGCGCGTCCTCGCTGGTGACGCAAAGAAACTGTCCTTCCCGAATGGATCGCGACGCGCACACTCAGAGAGAGAGTGAGTTGCTCGCGCGAAAGAGAGAATGAAAAATGAGCGATACTTTTTTGTATTCGCGCGCGTGAGGGTGAAATTTGTAAAGATTTGAGATCTCGTACTCTGACCTTTTCCGTCGTTTCGTGAAATCTTGTAGCGCTTAACTATTCTCGACATCCGTCCGCGTCGCAAACGGTAGACGCCTAGTATTTTATGTGCGTGTACATTTTCAAATTAAATGTCTCGCGCGTTTTGCTCTAAACTATATGTTTCGTTAAACCTTGACGACGCTGGCAATCTTCGTGAACCGTTTCATTTGCTCGCGCAGCCGTTCGTACAACGCGTCGTTTTCTTCGTCTTTGTTTTTGACCGCCAGTAAGGCGCGTTCGGCGATGGCTTCGGCTAAACTGGAGTGTTCGTAACCGCTGTCGCAAAACGCGCGTAAAGCTCGCCACATTTCGCAGCCGGATTGGGCGAGGGATTGCGCGTTTTCTCGCTCGAGTTTGCTGGATTCGGAGAGGAGTTTCGCACCGAGACCGGTGGATGTTTTCCTCTTCGGCTTGAGAGTTTCCGAGAAGGCGTCGCGGAGTTTCGCGGCGAGTTTGACCGATCGAGCGGCTGTGTCTCTGGCGACGAGGAAGGTATCTTCGACGAGGTCGTCGAGGTAGGCTTTCTTGTTCGCGTCTTTGTTCGGCGTTGATTTCTTCTCTTCTTTCTTTGAGCCTTGTTGTTGGAAGCCAGTTTTAATGTTGATGGGCGCGTCGCCGATCAAATCGCCCTCGTAGACGCCTCGTTCGTAGCCAAACTCGTCACGGAATTTACGCAAAGCCGTTCGCAGCGCGACTGCATCCTTCTTTTTATGCGACGTGCGGATTTTCTCTACCAAATCGCGGAATTTCTTGTCCTCAGCGCGGCGTCTGGTCTCGTCGTACGCGTACGCGGATCCACCCGGTTGACTCAACTCCTGCGAGGCGGCGATATTCGCAAAGCCGTTGTTGTTTTCGATTTGATCGTCCAAACGTCCTCGGCGTGGACGCGTCGGTGTCGTTTGTATCGCGTTATCTCCAAGATTTCCTCGCGCGGAGCTTCTCGTAGGCGTTCTTTGCTCGGCGGGTGGTATTGGTACTTGCTCCACCGTCGCTTGAGATAACGGTTCTTCCTTCTTCACTACGGGAAGAACGATTGGTCCGTAATTTTCCCTCGAGAGTACGCCGTCTTCTAAACTAAACTGTTTCCCCATAAACGCCAATTCTGCACCTTTCTCCTCACCAGTCGCTCTTCTTTTGGCTTTCGAAAATATCAAGCCCATTTTACGATCTTCGTCTCTCTCCAACGCGTCGCCGACCGCGGCGTGCTCGCTCATCACTCTCATCGCCGCGTCGTACTCTGGGCCTAAACGCATGACGTCGATGTCTTTGATTTGCTCGGAGCCTAACTGAGGGTCGTCAAACTGGACGCGCACGTTCAGTTTAGAAACAGTTAAAACTGAACCAACGTATGCGCGTCTAGATGACGGGTGCTTCGCCAACACTCTTTGACCAACGATGAGCGGTTCTGGAATCGGAATCAACTCCGCGTTGTCGTTTGGAGCCGCGAGCTTATCAATCTCCTCTTTGCTGAGCTTTTTCCCATTCAAGTTCGCCTCGACTTTCGCTCTGACCGCGTTTCGGTGGTATTCTAATCTAATTCTTTCGTCTCTTAAGAACGGTATGGACAATCGACGGACTTTTCCCAGAGCTTTGCGCGTTTCTTCCCATTTCTTTCTCGACTGTTTCGACCACGAATTTTCGTCAATCTCGCAGTGCTTCGCGAACCTTTTAAAGTCGTTCCTGGCGAACCAATCTTCGTCCGTGCATGGCATAAACCATTCAGCTAAAGCCCACTTTCGCGTGCGTTCGTTTCCAACTCTCGCGGCCATTTCCGCCAACGGGTGGTCGCGAGGGATTCCAGGCGGCGGTAACGGCTGCGGCGGCGGTGCCATCAACGCGTAGCCGGGTTGTTTGGACATTTTCGCGCGACGATCGTGAAGGAATAAACTTCCTTTCAACAACCTGGAGCGTCTGGTTTTGTACTTCGCCGCCAGGGCTTGCTCGAGCTTTTGTTTTCCAAACGCAATCATCGCTTTTTGCTGCTCTGCGCGTATATCTTCCTCGGATTTTTGACCTTCGAGTTTCATTTTCTTTCGCGCCGGAGAGACGATGTTTTTCCCCGCTTGCTGAGAACCACCGTTACTGTTCGCTTTCTTCGGTCGGTCGCCGTTGCTACTCGCCTTCCTCGGCGGCTTCGCGTTGAACTTTTTCAAAGGCGTCGCCGCGTCGGCGAGAGTCATCAAACCGTCCAAAGCGCCGCCGACATCCGCGAACGGATCGTCTTCCTGATGACGATTCATCTCCTGTTCGTAGCTATTGTTCCCCGTAGTCGCTCGACCGTCCACATTTTCTTCATAGCCGTTATATTTTTGCGACTCTTGCGTTTGCTTTACCGCTGGCGACGTGTCTTGATACTCCTCGTCGCTCTCGAATCCTCCGTTATCGATCAACTTTCGTTTGTTCTCTCCTCCAAACTGCAACGGTAGGGGCATCCCGTTCCCGGCGCTCATGGACGGACTCGCTCTTTTCCCGCTCGGTTTTGGCGATAAAGATACTAAATTCCTCGCCGCCAATTGCGCGTCTTTCTTCTCTTTCCCGGTCAACTTATGCGCGTCCAAAGGAGACGACGGCATTCTGTTTTCCCTCGGCGTCCTTTTCCCTTTTTTTGGCGGTCGTTTCGGCGACGGTTTCGTGCTGTTCCCGCTCGTCGCTCCGGCTATAAACGCCGCCATGTTTCGTTCTTTTTGACTGCCCTTCCCGCCGCCGTTCCCGTCCGAGGTGTCATCCCTCGACGTGCTCCATTCTCTAGCACTTTTATTCCTCGCCGCTTTCTCCTTTGCCGCCTTCTCCAAGTTATCGAAATAATCTCTCGTCAACGCGTGCAACGCCGCCGCCGAAGCGACCCCGTCCGGCAACGACAAAAACGCCTGATTTTTATCGTACATATTCACGCACTCCTTGACCGAACGTCCCGTCTTTGCCGCTATAGAATCAAAATTCGGTATGTGCTCGCTGTACTTGTTTTCAAACCCCTCTCTTTCTTCTTTCAAACCGTTAAAAAACGCCGCGCACTCCTCCTCGGTCCATCGAGGCCCGAGCGGCGACTGCGAGACGATGCCTAATATCGTCGTCTGTTCGTCGTCTAATTCCGCGTACGAATAGTGATTCGTTCCTGCTCCTGCTGCGTTTTTGATGGTAGTTTTCTTTCTCTTACTCGGAGGTAACGGTGGTTTCCCTCCTCTTTTCGCGCCGCCGCCGCCGCCGCGCGTCGACTTTTGCCCTCTCGCGCTCGTCGTCGTCAAGGTTGTCCCAGTCGTCGTGTTGCTGGTGGTTGATTTCTGTTTCTGTGTTTAATATAACAACACATGGCGGAGAGAAGATTGATGAAAGCTTTCGAGTCAGCGGCGTGGTTTTCTAAAACAAAATAATTCGAAGAAGAAGAAGAAGAAGGAAGAGCGCGCGCGTTCCTCTCTCTCGTCGACAAAACCAAGCGCCAAAGCGCGCGCAGCAGAGAAGAACACGAGGAGAGAACGGAGAGGGAAAATGTACGAAAACTCCTTCCCCCATTTTTTCGAAATTTCCCTTTTCCCCTCTCACTCTAAAAAAGTTTACGAAAAGCGACGCAAACGCCGACGACGCGAAATTTAACGCACCCTTCCACCGGCAGATTTTCGCGCGACTTTTTCCGTCGCCTCCGGTTCCTCGACGAACCGTTTCGGCGTGAGTCTCTCGCGAGCGCTTTTACGCTCGCTCATTTTCTTTTTTTCTCTCTCGTTTTTCTTTCTAACGACTTCTCGCTGCCGGCGACTTCCCTCTCTTTTGGTGCAAAAACCCTAAACTTTCTTTTTTCTCCTCGAAAGGTCTCTTCTCCATTTTTTGCTCGCGAATCCTACACACAAATCACATCGTCGACACGAAAGAGAAGCGAGCTAAGAGAGAGAGAGAGAGAGAAAACGAGCAGCCGCGTTTGGTATCGTTTATGTGTGCCAAAGAAGTTTGCGTCGTGTTTTGAAAGAAGAAGAAGAAAAAGAAGACAGAGAAGAAAAAGACAATTGAGAGAAAAAAAAGCGCGGGGAAACTACAAGAAAAAAATCTCATCACGATTCCGACTCTGTACAAGTCCACCGAGGAGAGCAGCTCGGAACACCTGAGCGCGATGGTGGAGGGAGGAGGAGAAAACAACAACGACGACGACGAAACGGCGACGTTCGTTCCGATCGGGTCGAGGAGCAGGGTAGTGGCTGGTTCTTTCGCTTCTTCTTCTTCTCCGAAACGCGCGGCGGGGGGGTCACCGAGATTCGTGCAAACGAGTTCGGGCGGGTACCAGATGTACGACGCGTCCGCGAACAACGCGGCGGCGAACGATGGCGACATCGGAGCGAACGTCTACGAGCAAGATTACAGCGACGATGAAGACGTGGATAAGTTGAACGCGAACGCAGACGTGCAAGTAGATTTAGGCGATGTGAACGACGACTCGTTCGATTGGAAGACGTTTTGGAAGTTTGTCGGTCCGGGATTTTTGATGTGCATCGGATACGTGGATCCTGGGAATTTTGAGAGCGATTTACAGGCGGGGTTGCAGTTTAATTACAAGCTGTTGTGGGTTTTAGTGTGGGCGACGATCGCTGGGTTGCACATACAGTCCTTGTGCGTGAGATTAGCGCTGGCGACGGGTTGGCATTTAGCGAGGTGTTATCGCGAAGAGTACGATAAACACGCAGTCAGAGCTTTGTGGGTGGTGTCCGAGTTAGGGATCATCGCGTCGGACGTTCCAGAAGTGATTGGAACCGCGTTGGCGTTGAAATTGATTTTTGGTTTCCCTACGGTTGTAGGCGTGTTCCTGACATCGCTGTCGACGTTTGTGTTTTTAGGTTTGCAACACTTTGGCGTGAGAAAGTTGGAAGCGTTCATGGCGTCTTTGGTAGCGATCATGTCCTTATGTTATTTGGGCGAGTTGTTTTATTGCGACGACATGCACATCGGCCAGATCATGGCGGGCGCAGCTATTCCGAGAATTCCGAGCACGACGGCGATGTTTATCGCGGTTTCTTTGTTAGGCGCGGTGGTTATGCCGCACAACTTGTTCTTACACTCGGCGTTGGTGTTAACTCGAGGGTACCAATTAGGTGAGAAAAGTTTGAAAAAAGCGTTCAAATACAACGTCGCAGAATCTGGAATGGCGTTGACGGTGACTTTATTCATTAACTTTGCGGTCGTTATCGTCGCCGCGACGGAGATGCAAAAAATTACCGATCCGGTGGAACGCGCGGAGATGATCGACAAACCGCTACAAAACGCGCCAAAGATGCTGAACAAACTCTTGGGCTCCGCGGCAAAAGGTTTATTTGCCGCCGCGTTATTAGCTTCCGGTCAGTCGAGCACAATCACGGGAACCTACGCCGGCCAATACGTCATGGATGGTTTCCTCAAGTTGAGAGTCCACCCGGGTTTGCGAGCGTTTCTCACGCGCGCGTGCGCCATCGTGCCGTCCTTAACCGTAGTCCTCATCGCCGGCGATGAAGACGCGGAAACCTTGATCGTCGTCTCCTCGGCGATTTTGAGCATCCAACTCCCGTTCGCGTTGATTCCACTGGTAAAATTCTGTTCTAGCACTCGCATCGTCGGCGAAGCCTTCGTCCTCGAAGGCCGGTCGCTGAAAGCGACCAACGTTCTCTCCGGCGTCATCGTCTGCGCCAACGTCATCTTACTTGTCCAAACGTTGTTCACGTCGAGATACGTCAACGCCTCCTTCGGTGGCATCGTTCTCGGTATGTTTGCCTTTCTTTTCATCTTCGGATACTGCTACTGCATCTACTGGTTGGTCAAACAACCGATAAGGCAAAACTTGAAATCGAGAACCGATCGACGATTAGGACTGAATCCGTACTCGGATAGCGAAATCGCAGTCGCCCCGCGCCGCACGAGCGAGGAAGAAGATAAAGATGAAGACGAAGGCGAACAGGTGGCCATGCTGAGAGCACAACCATCCTCGTGATACAACCGTAAGAGAGAGAGAGAGAGAGAGAGAGAGAGAGAGATGAGCGCTATTTATGTAGAAGAGAGAGAGAGAGAGCACGGCAGCAGCGCGTTGTATTTGTATATTTATCAATGATTTTTGTGCGTTTGATCCTTTGATTTGTTAACGAAAAAATCTCCACATCACCTTTTGGGAAAAAAAAAGATAGACCTCCTTCTCTTCCAACTTTCTTCACAACTCTCGTTCCGCGCGCAAAGTCGAGACACACGAACCAAAAACACAAACACGCAGAGACGTTCTATTCTTGGCGACGATATGAGTGCATTTACATCCACGAGCGCGTTCTCTTCTCGCCTTTCGTCGTCGTCTTCTCGACCAAGCGAGAGAAGAAGATTACAAAATCCGCGATCGAACGCGACGACGTCGTCGTCAGCGACGGTTTGTTCTTCCGCGACGAGAGAGAACGAGGACGAGGACGAGCGACCGAGCACGAGCGCGTCGTCATCGCCATTTTTCGCTTCGCGGAGAGTGGTTTTTGGCGCGGGTTCCGTGGCGGCGTTGGCGATGATGTTGGGGTGCGGTGATGGTGAAGGTGCCGCTTTCGCCGCCGAGGAGGCTGGAGGCGAAGCGGAGGTCAAAATGGAAGAAGTAGCGACGACAACGACGAAGAAGAAGCGAGACATACCGCTCACGAAAGTCACCCGCGAATCCTTAGCGTTTACGTTTGCTTACCCGACGGAGACTTTGTCCGGGAAACCAATCCCGTGGTCGGAGTCTCGCGTTCGCGATACGTATTCGAGTTCCGAGCCGATGTCGCCGGACGCGAGGCAGAGAATTGTGCACGAGTTAATTTCGTTCAAAGGACCGTTGACGGCGGTAGTGACGGTTGGGGAGTTACCTCCGAGGTTGTTGAACAAGCCGGAAAAGGAATGGACGGCGAAGAACGTGGCGAATGCGATTTTGGCGGATAAAGCAACCGGGCGCGTGGCGAGCGGGCAAAAGATTTCGTTAGCGGAGGTGGATAACGCGGTAAAGGAAGAAAAGGAAGATGGAACGACGTATTATTACTACGAATACATTTCGCAAGGATCGCCAAACTCGAAGGAAGGCGAAGCGACGACGTATCGTCACGCGAGAGGCGTGACTGCGGTGAGAGACGGGTTCGCGTATTCGATGAGCGTGAGCACGCCGGAGCGATTTTGGGACGAAATGGACGAAGGATTTAACCAATCTATTCGCGCGTTCTCGTTGGACGCGCCGACAAAGAAATACAGAAAACCCGGGGACGAAGGATTGGACATTCTCCACGTGTTTGATTAGAGCGAGCAGCGAAGAAATGAAAAAAAAAGAAAAGAGAGAGAGAGAGAGAGAGAGTGAGAGTCTGTGAACTTTTTTGTAACTACGATGACACCTCTTCGAGGAAACAACACCATAACGTATTGCTACTCTTTTTTTCCCTATATTAGATATATATACGTGCACGAGTTTATTATTTGGTACCTTCGATCGCTCGCTTACCCCCGTCCAAGCAGTTCTGCAACAACATGGCGATGGTCATCGGACCGACGCCTCCCGGAACGGGCGTTATGAAACTCGCTCTCTTCTTCGCCTCGGCGAAATCGACGTCACCAACCAACGCGTACCCGCTCTTCTTCGACTTATCTTCCACAGAGTTCGTTCCAACATCAATGACTGCCGCGCCTTTCTTGATCCAATCCCCTTTGATCATCTTCGCGCTTCCCGCAGCCGCGATTAAAATATCCGCCTGCCTACAAATTTCTTTCGGATTTTTCGTTCTCGAGTGCACCACCGTGACCGTGCAATCCTTCTTGTTCAACATCATGCTCGCCGGCATTCCGACGATGTTACTTCTCCCAACGACGACCGCATTCTTTCCTTTCAATTCCACTCCGCTTCTCTCTAACAACACGATCGAACCTTTCGGCGTGCACGGCATAAACAACGGCTCGTGACCTTTCATCGCCAACATCCCGATGTTCAGCGGATGAAACCCGTCCACGTCCTTCTCCAACGAAATTTCCCCTAAAACTTTCTCCTCGTCGATGTGTTTCGGCAACGGCAATTGCACTAAAATCCCGTGACAGTCTGGGTTCTCGTTGTACCCTTTCACGATATCGATCAACTCCTTCTCGCTAATCGTCTCCGGTAACTCCGAGTGAAACGAGTGAATGCCAACCTCATCGCACGCTTTACGTTTCATTCTCACGTACGTCTGCGAGTCCTTTCTCTCGCCGACAATCACCACCGCCAGCCCGGGAACTTTCCCAGTTTTCGCTTTCAATCGCTCGACTTCGGCTTTAATCTCCGCGCGGATGTCCGCCGCGATTTTTTTGCCGTCGATAATCTGCGCCTCATCCTTCGAGTTGTTTCCGATGGATTTCAAAATTGGAATCGCGTTTTTAATCCCGCCGAGAACGGCCAAGACTTTCGCGATCGGTTCCGGCGCGCCGCCCATCGCGCGCGGTGTTTCTGTTCTTCTTTTCGTTCTGGATTGCGCGCGTGCGTATGTCCGACTGTTTATGATGCGTCGTAAAAATGAAAGCGCAAACAGATAACACGTGTGCCAGTTGATTACACCGTGACGTTTTTCCCTAAACCCTAAACCCTAAAAAACGTGCACAAAATCAAAAGTTTTTTTTCCCGTTTTATCCACACACACGCAAGAGAGAGAGAGAGAAGAGAAGAGAAGAGAGGCACGAGTCAAACAGAGACAACGCGCGGAGAGATACACAAAATGAATCACGGATCGTCTCTGAGCGGCGGCGCATCTTTGTCGTCTTTGTCTTTGTCGTCGTCGTCCGCGCGGACGACGCCTTTTTTAAAACGTAAAAATGAGAAAAGAGCGACGACGACGATGAAAAAAAATCAATTCGTCGCCGCTTCGTCGTCGTCGAACGAGCGACGATCGCGCAGCGGCGGCGCCTCGTGCTCGGTTTCTTCGTCTTTGTCGTCGTCGTCCGCGACGGGACGGAATCGAAGGATCGTCGCTGCGCGTGGGTTTTTAAGCGACTGGCTCTCCAAAAACACCGACAACGAAGGGAAGAAGAAGACGACGTCACCGCGAGGAGGAGAGAAGAAGAGAGGAGGCGAGAAAGCGTCGTCGTCCTCTTCTTCTTCTTCGAAGCAGCAGCAGCAACAGCAAAAGAAAAAACGCGGCGCTTCTTCTTCTGGCGGGAACAACAACAACAAGAAAGGCAAAGCACCGACGAAAGAGCGGTCGTTACGAACGCACGTGCAAAGAGCGATGGAGAAAGCCTCGAAGGCGGATTATCCGGCGTACGGGACAAACTCGGATAAGTCGATCACCAAGGCGCAGATGAAACCGGATTTTGGGTTGAGGAGAGATTTGCACGAGCTGTATTCGGTGAAGGATTTGGACGACGAGGATCCTATCGGAGCGGGGAGCTACGGGATCGTGAGGAAAGTGATCAAGAGGAACACGGGTGAAGCGTTCGCGTTGAAGACGCTGAGGAAAGCGCCGTGGGCGCAAGTTCCGAGCAGCTTGACCGCGGTGGAATATTATCACTCCAAGTTGAGGAACGAGTTAGAGTGCATGAGACAGTTAGGCGCGAGTTTGAACGTGGTGTACTTATACGACGCGTTCGAAGACGACGACGCGGTACACTTGTTGATGGATTTGTGTGAAGGCGGGGAGTTGTTGGAGAGGATTTCAAACGACGAGTACAGAGAGGCGGACGCGGCGCGCTTGATTCGCGCGGTGTTGAGAACCGCGGCGCAATGTCACTCGAGAGGAATTGTCTTTCGCGATATTAAACCGGATAACTTTTTGTTTCAAAATAACGACGAGAACGCGCCGTTGAAAGCGACCGATTTTGGTTTAGCTGGAAAGCTACCGAAGAATCGAGACGAGCCTTTAGCGAGAAGATGCGGGACGCCTTCGTACATGGCCCCCGAGGTGATCAACCGAAAATACGGCGCCGAGGCAGACGTGTGGAGTTGCGGCGTGGTGGCGTATCAGCTGCTGACCGGACGATTGCCGTTTCGAGACGTGGTTAATCAACGACCAAACGCGAAGGAGGTTTTCCGAGCCATCTTGGAAGATCCGTTGGATCTCGCGGATCCGCCCTGGGACGTCATCTCCGAAGAGGCGAAAGATTTCGTCGAGCACTTGTTGGAACGCGATCCAAAGAAACGACCAACCGCGCGAGCGGCGTTGTTGCACCCGTGGTTACAAACCAACGAGGCGCAGTGGAAGAGCAAACAGAGACGACAAGTATCTGGTGGCGTCGCGTTAGGCGGTCAAGTCGTGGCGAGATTGCAACGCTTCGCTACGCAAGGTTTGTTAAAAAGATCAGTCTTGCGTCTCTTGGCGGGCGAAATCGGTAAAGACTTGAGCGAGGTGGAGAAAGATAGAAGAGAAAACAGCGCGATCGCGAGCGATATCGCGACGAAAAAGAAGATCATAGTCGTCAACGGACCTATTAAACAATCGAAACTGACTGGAATTGACGAAAAGGAGTTTTTAGAGCTGAAACAACTCTTCGATCGATTAGACACGAGCGGCGATAACTTGGTCGAGTTGAGCGAACTCGAAGTCGGTTTGAACGAAATCGGCTACGACGTCACCGGAAACGAGAGCGAACAACTTTTGGCGAAGTTAGACACCTCTGGCGACGGTGTCGTCGAGCTGAACGAATTTCTCGCCGCATTGGTCGATTGGGAATCCGTCGAAAAATCGGAATCCTATCCTTCCTGGGTCAAACGCGCGTTCGACTTGCTCGACGAAGACGATTCCGGTCTCTTGGACGCCAACGAAGTCGCCAACTTTGTCGTCGGCGACGCCGACGACATCGACCTTTCCGACGAAAATAACGAAGCCGTTCGAAGAAACGCGCTCATCCGAGCGTGCATCGCGGAAGCCGACGGCGATGGCGACGGTCAAATCGACGTCGAAGAGTTTGCGAGTCTGTTACAGATGGACCCGAGCGACGGTTTAGACCAGTACGACTGGAGATTTTCCCAAGGCGGAAGTTACGACGATTCTTTCGACGATAGCGTGGACGAAAACACGAAAATAGCAGAGAACAACACCATCGTAGAAGTTTAATGATCATCACTCGCATTAAAAGGAATGAAATATGTTGTTCGTAATAACGCGCGTGTGTGTGTAGTAGATGATAGTACACGTCTCGATTAAAATAGAAACGCGTCTCTCTCTCTCTCTCTCTCTCTCTCTCTCTCTCTCTCTCTCTCTCTCTCTCTCTTCAAAGTCTAAAAAGGCAACCTTTTCTCAAAGGCACACACCCATCACCGACTCGAAAAATGTTAGTTTTATTATTATCTGTTGATAACTTTCTGCGATCCCGACTCCTTCCGACCCGCGCGCTTGGCGTCGTTTTTGGCTTTCTTCTCCTCCGCTTTGCCCGGATTCGCTTTCGCCTGCCGTTTAGTGTCGAGAAAAGAACGAACGACACACATCGAACGCGCGAGGAGGAGGAGGAGATGTCAGCGAGAGAGATCGATTAAGAAAAAAGATACGCATAACATGCGAAACCAAAAAAAGACGCGTGTTCCCCCCCGAAAAAGTATGCGAAAGTATACCTTGTTCTCTTGCTTGAGCTTTTTCTTCTCCGCGTCGGTGAGCTTATCTTTCTTTTGCGGTTGTTTGTCGACGGGCATTTTTACTGTTATCGCGTGTGTGTGCGTGTGTGCGTGCGCGTGAAAAGTGAAGCTTTTGTGAAAATGAAAATACACGAAAACGTCTTTTTTTTTTTCGTTTAAGCGAGAAAAGAAGAAATATATTTCACATCTCTCTTCTCTCTTCTCTCTCTCTCTCTTCACCGTCTCTTCTTGCTCCCTCCGACCATCTTCACCTTATTCTTCTTCTCCTTCTTCTCCGCGTTACCACCACCGCTCTTAGAGTCTCTCTCGAACATGTTCACGATCGCCTCGGTCCTTTGTTGACTCTTTTCCCAAGCCTCTCGCGCGACGCTTCTCGGCGGCGAAACTTCGAAGAACTTTTGAACGACGGCGCGAGCGATCATCGCGCTCAACGAGTAGAATCCCGTGCATCCCATCTGCGTGAAATCCTCCCCGTCCAAGCCTCGGTGGGTTAAGTTTTTCAACATCCCGGGCGGCGTGAACGGCAGCGTCGCCAAGACGACGCCGCGGAACTTTGCGCTCAGCGTTCTCAAAAACAAAATGTTCGCCATCGCCGTCATCGGTCCCAGTTTCATCTTCATCGCGTTCACCCGTCTCGTGTGCGTCGCCAAATCAATCTCCAACCCTCTCTTCTTCTTCTCGAGCTTTTTCTTCGCGTTTGTATCCGACTTGACGTCTTCTTTTTGCAGTTCCTCGCGGACTTTATCGAGCTCGAGCAACGTCGCCTCCAGTTTCGCTTGATTTATTTTATACGACGCTTTCCGTCGAAAGGCGAGGTAATTGACGGTTTCGAGGAGGAGTTGGAGGAAAAATGCGGCGCAGAATACCGTCAGAGGTGGTTGGAGAGAATACGGAGAGTTCGGCTGTGCTTCGCTCATATTCTTTTACCGTTTCAAAAGATGGTCTTCTTTGATCGAGAGAGAGAGAGTGGCGACTTCTCGTATAACGACTCTCTCTCTCTTCTTTTCAAAACTTTTCAAATTTCCAATTCGTCAGAGAGTGAGTGTTTGAGTGTTTTGATGTTGTTGTTGCACAGAAGATGACGATAACGAACATCAAACCACCGGCGAATACCGTCACCAGCGACAACTTCGTCGCCATCGTCGGGTTCGGGAGCCTTTTGAGCGAAACGTCGGCTTTATTTACCGCGCCAAACTTGAGAGATTTTCGAGTGGTTCGCGTGCGAAACTACAAGCGCGTTTTCGCGCACACTTCGCCGATATTCTTTTCCCGGGACATCGCTCGGCAAAAGACGAGGGAGATCGCGTCTCTGAGCGTGGAAGAGTGCGACGGGTGTTCGTTTATCGGGTGTCGATTTGAAATTCCGTTGGAGGAGTATCCGGCGCTCGCGATGCGAGAGGCAGAGTTTAACTTTACCGCGGTTGAAACGAGAGACGTGCACACGGACGAGCTCGTTGGCGAAACGAGGAGCGTGTGCTGCGTGCGAGGGAGCGACGAACTGTACGCGAGCCAATATTGTAAACGAGTGATAGAAGAAAATGGAAGGGAAGAGGACGAAAAGAGGTGCGAGTGCGTGAAGTGCGCGCTGAAGGCGTTTGGCGAACCGATGATTTGGACGGACGAGCTCATATATCCGACGCGGACGTACTGTCGCCACTGCGTGTTGGCGGCGAGGAAGCTCGGGCGAGCCGTCGAGGATGATTTTTTAGACAACACGTTCTTAGCCGATAGAAAAACGCGATTACGAGAACACTTGGAGAGAGATCCGAGCATTTTAGAGGAACTTCCGCCGGAATCGTTGGCGGTGAGATACGGAGGGTGATGATTTTGATTTCGTTGTATTTTTAGTAAAATGTTTGCCGCTGCTGCCGCGAGTAGTACTGGCGGCGCGTAGAGAAAAGGCGCGGTAAAACGTTCGTTCTGTACTTTTGGACTAATTTCGTTTAATATAATTATACTTTCAACGCTAGGAGATATATGTTATTAATACTTTTAAACGCGCGGTTCGTTTACGCAACCAACTGCACGGCACCACCAACCGCCTTGATCTTAGTCTCCGCTAATTTCGAGACGTATCTGCACTTAATCACAATCGGCTGGTTCGGCAACTGCCCTTTCCCTAAAAGCTTAAAGATTCCAAAGTCCGTCAAATCGATGCACGGCGCCTTGCTCGTATCCTTCGCGCACTCCTCTCTCTTCTCCTCTCCAATCAACGACCACACCTTATCCAAGTTAATCACCGGTCGAACGTAGTGGTTCTTGAGTTTGTGGAAGTGGCGCATACCAACTTTACCAAAATAACCCGGGTGATATTTATCCATGAGGATTCTGTGGTGGTGCTGACCACCCGCCATACCGCGACCGGACGGGTGCTTGCGGTGTTTACCAATTCTACCGTGACCGGCGGAGACGTGTCCGCGCTTCTTGCGGTTTTTGTGTCTGTTTTTGATCAAAGAAAAGAAGGAGAGAAAGTAAAATTTGTCAGCGCCTCTCTCATCGTCGGGCTTTTTGGGTCTAAAAAAAGAGGAAGCCCCGCTTTGACTCGAGGAAGAAAATCTTCGAAATGGACGCGCAAAGACGACCCATCGGCGCATCTCCTCGCGAACTCCCACGCTCACTACTCGCGACGAAACCATTTCCACGCGAGGAACGCACCAAACCTCCACCGCTAACCTCGCGAGCTCGTCAACAAACAAAAAAAAAAGCCCCGCGCGATTCGGACCATTTCTCTCTCCCCATCACTCCCTCTCTCTCTCCCTATAGAAAGAGCGAGAGAGAAAAAAAAATCCTAACCGGGAGAGATGGGGCTTTCGCGCGCGACGACGACGCGAACGACGCGCGAACCATCAAACCGCGCGTTCGAACGGAACAAAATGCACTCCGTGCGAATATAATACAAAAGAAAACAAAACGAAGAAGACGTACAAGTGAGTCGGCATCTCTTTTTATGTTTGTGCGCGAAAGGATTTTGTGGCGATTTGTGTGTGTTTTTTCTCTCTAGCCCTTTTTTCGCTTTTTTCGCTTTTCAATTTTCAATTTTTTTTTCTTCGGAACGAACGAAACGAACGAACGAACGCTTCACATTCTCCACAAAAAAAGAAGAGAATCTTATTTAACACACGCACAGGCTAAGTCCAAGCTATACCTCTAGTTTGAACCGTTCAACTGTGCGTGAACTTTCTCTCAACTCCAACCACACTTGGAACCATCTTAACATCGACGGTTAACTTTAACTATCGATTTAAAAAAAAAATGTCCAACAAGATTGGAAGAAGCACTTTGGCGTCGCGATTGATGCTCGGACGAATCCTGTCCTCTTTTACGGCGGAAACGACGGTTACGACGACGAGAGCGGCTTCTTCTTCTTCTTCTTCTTCTTCTTCGCGAAGGACGTTTTGTTCGTTTTCGAGGAGAGAGATGGGAGGAAGCGAGCTTTTGTCTTCTTCTTCTTCTTATTCGTCGTCGTCGTCGTGGAGGTTTTGGAAAGGAATCGAATCAGCGCCGATTTCCTCCTCCTCGCGAAGCAAAGTTTTCGTTCGCGGGTACAAGCGCGCGAATAGGAAAGTTTCCGTGGTTTTGCGAGAACAGACGAAACATTTAGGAAAGAAGAGCGAGGTCGTTTCGGTGAAACCCGGGAGAGCGAGGAATCATTTGATACCGCTGAAGCTGGCGAAGTACGCGACGGAGGAGAACGTGGCCGAGGCGATGCGGGAAAAAGAGGAGAGGGACGGTTCGGAGGAGGAAGAGGAGGAAGTGTTGGACGAAGACGAGGAGAAGAAGGTACGATTGCACGTTGTTATTATTATTCGCGTTATCACGCATCGTTTTTTGTTTCGGACCCGCGATGATCGAGAAAAGTAGCGCGCAAATGTATATAGGCCGTGATGACTCTGAACCTGTTCGGACTAGAGTATCCGAGTTCGCAAACGTGCGCGTTTACAGTAACGCTGAAGACAAAACAGCGTTCCCTTGGCTGTCTGAGCTTAATACACGCGCGGCGAGTCGTCTTAACTATTTAGGAGAGAGAGAGAAAGCGCGATGACGAAGACACCCGATTCGCTAAAAATGTTGACGTAGTCTTTATAACAGACGCTGTCGAACCGGCTGTGGAACTGAGCGCTCTTCGCGTCGATTTTTTGTTGGTCGAATATAACTTACTCACGTCGTCGTTTCACTTTCCCTCGATACAATTCAAACAAACAGAAATTAAAATTAGCCATCAAAATGCTCACGAAAGGGAACCCGGTGACGATTAAACGCGCGACGAAGCGGAAAACGGCAGAGTTTAACATCCCAATCACGAAAGACGACGTCGCCAAAGAGGTGAGTGAGATTTTTCTTTTTTTCTTCCTTCCCGAAACTGCTCTCGCGCGAAGATGCGAGACGATGAAACAAAACACGAGATAGAAAGCGAGTGATGAACGATTGTCACCTGAGCATAAGCGCCTCCGGATGAATGTCCGGACTATGCCATTAACTTGAGGAAGATTAAAATTCTGACGCTTCTATTTTGTTACGTTTTAAATCATTTTTTTTTTGTCGAAGCTATTCTCTCCCTTCTTCGCTCGGTTGAGAGGACAAATATTTAACTCTCTCTCTCTCTCTTTCAAAAATACAGGTTGCCAAACAAAAAAGCGTAGATCTGGACACCAAATCCATCATGTTAGATAAACCCATAGATTCTTTAGGCGAATTCGACGTTCCGTTATGGATCGACGGTCGCGAGCTCGAGGAGAAGCTCAAAGTCGTCGTCAAGAAGAAAGCGTACAAGTGAGACCGACGACGACGACGACGACGGCGGCGCATAAATATAGTATAGTACACGCGTTTTACATACGTTAAAACAGAAAGCTACAGCTAAAAAAACAAATTTGATTCGTTTCGATCACTTCAATCGCTGAACGATCACTGCGATGTTCGAGTGGTGCAACACGTAATTCGCCACCGAGCCGAGGAAGAACTCCCTGATCGCGCCTCGCTTGTGGCTGGCGAGGACAATCGCTTCGTAGTAACGAGAATTACCATCGCTCGCGTTTACTTTCTTACTCTCCTCGATGATAGCCTCGGCCACGTGGTGCTTATCCGTTTCCAACAGCTTCACGACAACCTCCATCTCGCACCCGCATTTCACCAGGTGCGGTTTCACGCGCGCTTCGATCCACTCGTGCGCGTGTTTCACCGCTTCGCCTTCCGAGTGGTCGTGACTCAATCCAAAATACGACGCGCCGTGGGATTGTGTTTCTTTCTTCGCCACGGTGAGAACGGTGACGACGTCCGTTTCTCGGAAAAAGTTGTCGCACGCCCACGCGCACATCTCCTCCGAGGCGTTCGTGATGTCCACCGGGAGCAGCAAGTGTCTTCTGTGTTTTTGTGGTTGTTTCGACGACATGGTGTGTGCGTTAATGCTGACTGTGACTGTTGTTGTTGGTTTGCCTTTGTCAACTTTTTATTTTAGGGTTTCAATCGCCTGCCGAAAAGAAAGCCCCCCTGTGGAAAAAAATCACTCGCGCACGAAGAAAACGCCACTAACTTAGTCGGTGTAGCCACCACGCACACGTAAACGCGACCATCTATTCACCATGGGTAAAAGAAAAGCGAAAAAGAAATCCAACTCCGTGAACAAAACGAACTCGTACTTGAGCCGTTATCAAGTGAAGTTTGCGCGCAGACGTGCCGGTGCGTTGATTTTTTTGATGTGTTTTTTTACGCCTAAAAGAGAGAGAGAGAGGGCTTGGGGCGAAGAAAAAATGCGGACGCTCTCTGACGCGAGGAATGGTTCGAGAGCGTCGCGAGTCTCCTGGAAACGAGCTGGATGGGTTCTTGGATGTTTTTTTTGCGGGATTCGGTCGTTTTATCGCGAAGTGCGCGTTCGCTTCTGCATTTGCGGGAGGTTTTTTCGAGCGCGCGCGCGCATTTTTTTTTCTCCTCTCTCGTTTGGGTCCCACGCACCCATCTTTCTTTCGCGCGTACGTGACTTGTCCTGACCATTTCTATTTCTATTCTTTTTCATCGTAACCATCAACAGGTAAAACCGATTACCAAGCTCGCCGCGCGCTCATCACCCAGGACAAGAACAAGTACAACACCCCGAAGT
>Ga0181607_10000629_pt1 | contig 30569 bp, 28 predicted proteins | sample 041ome_9_FD_132420 | JGI IMG/M metagenome (GOLD analysis project Ga0181607, IMG submission 132420) | Coastal salt marsh microbial communities from the Groves Creek Marsh, Skidaway Island, Georgia - 041413US metaG (megahit assembly) | ecosystem: Environmental > Aquatic > Marine > Intertidal zone...
AATAGGTTGGCGGTAACGCGGGTCGGGCTTGGCTTGCGGTGAAGAGACTTTATCCGGTCACTCCTTTTGCCATGTCCCCCGACGGACACGTACTGCCAGATCATCTGCTCGAATTTGAGATCCTGCCCCAGCCTGACGACACCACCTGCGGTCCGACCTGTCTGCATGGCATTTACCGCTACTTCGGCCACGAGGTGCCACTGGATCGGCTGATCCGCGAGGTGCCGCGGCTGGAGACAGGCGGCACCCTGGGCGTGTTGCTCGGCACCGATGCGCTGCGCCGCGGCTACCGGGTGACGATCTACAGCTACAACCTGCAGATCTTCGACCCGACCTGGTTCGAACTGAAGCCGACCGCCATCGCCGCCAAGCTCCAGCAGCAGGCCAAGGTGCGCCGTTCCGAAAAGTTGCGGCTCGCCAGCCAGGCCTACCTCGAATTCCTCGAAGCGGGTGGCATGGTGCGCTTCGAACCGCTCAGCGGCGCGCTCATTCGCCGCACCCTGACCCGCGACCTGCCGATCCTGACCGGCCTCAGCTCTACTTACCTGTATCAGGCGATGCGCGAGTTCGGGCCGGACGACGAGGACGATGACATCCGGGGCTCGCCCAGCGGGCATTTCGTGGTGATGTGCGGCTACGACCGCCGCGCCCGCACGGTGTCGATCGCCGATCCGCTGCAATCCAACCCGCACTCGGCCACCCGGCGCTATGACATCGACATCAACCGGGTGCTTTCCTCCATCATGCTTGGCGTCCTCACCTACGACGCCAACCTGCTGATCATTGAACCCGCCCGGTGAACCCCGCCCATGCGTAACCTCATTGTGGTCAACCAACCCGACCGCTGGCCGTTCGACATTCCCGGCGTCGAAGTCGTGGCCGCGCGGTCCTACCTGACCGATCCCAGCTACACCGCCCAGCGCGGCGTGCGGGTCTACAACCTGTGCCGCTCGTATCGGTATCAGTCGGTGGGATACTACGTGTCGCTGCTGGCCGAGGCCCGCGGGCACCGGCCGCTGCCCGGCACCTCGACCATCCAGGATATGAAATCTCCGGTGGTGGCCCGCATTCTGTCGGAGGAGGTCGACGAGCTCATCCAGAAGGCGCTTGCGCCGCTCAAGACCGACCGGTTCGTGCTCAGCATCTACTTCGCGCGCAACACCGCCAAGGCTTACGACCGTCTGTGTCAGTCGTTGTACAACCAGTTTCAGGCGCCGCTCATGCGGGCGACCTTCGTGCGCCGCGACGACGTGTGGGAGATGCAGGACATCAGCTCGATTTCGGCCGCCGAGGTGCCGGAGTCGCACCGGCCCTTCGTGGCCGAGGTCGCGCGCACCTTCTTTGAGGGCCGCCGCCCCGCGCATCGCCCCAAAACGCCGCCGCGCTACTACCTCGGCATTCTCTACGATGAGGCGGAGACGCACTCGCCCTCGAATCCCAAGGCCATCGCCAAGTTCATCCGGGCCGCCGAGAAGTTCCACATCGAGGCCGAGGTGCTGTCCCGCGACGACTATTCGCGGCTGGCCGAGTTCGACGCGCTGTTCATCCGCCAGACGACCGCCGTCAACCACTTCACCTTCCGTTTCGCCAGCCGCGCCCAGGCCGAGGGGCTCGTGGTGATCGACGACCCGCAGTCGATCCTGCGCTGCACCAACAAGGTCTACCTCGCCGAGCTGCTCGACCGGCACGACATCCTCGGACCCAAGACCGTGATCGTGCACCGCGACAACCTCGACGAAGTCTGCAGTCAGCTCGGTTTCCCGATCATCCTGAAGCAGCCCGACAGCGCCTTTTCGCAGGGGGTGAAGAAGGTGAAGGACCGGGAGGAGTTCGACACGCTCGTCGCCCAGCTCTTCGAGGACACCGAGCTGCTCGTCGCACAGGAATTCGTGCAGACCGATTTCGACTGGCGCATTGGGGTGCTGGACCGCAAGGCGATCTACGCCGCGAAGTATTTCATGGCGCGCAAGCACTGGCAGATCATCGCCAACGCCGCCGAGGGCGAGGCCGACTACGGCAAGGTGGAGGCGGTCCCGGTCGAGCTCGTGCCCCAGCAGGTTGTGCGCAGCGCGGTCAAGGCGGCGTCGCTCATCGGCGACGGCCTCTACGGCGTCGACCTCAAGCAGGTGGGCCGGCTCGCCTACGTGATCGAGGTGAATGACAATCCCTCGATCGACGCGGGCTACGAGGACAGCCTGCTGAAGGACGCGCTCTACGAACGCATCATGGAGCACTTCGCCCTGCGACTCGAGCGCCAGAAGGAGCGCCGCACCGAGGAATGAGCGCGCCGCATCTGTTCGCCTGCTACGGCGTCGAACTCGAATACATGATCGTCCGGACGGGCGACCTGGCGGTGGTGCCGTGGGCCGACCGGGTGCTGGTCGACGCCGCCGGCAAGATCGTGTCGGACATTGAGCGCGGCCGGCTGACCTGGTCCAACGAACTCACCGCCCACGTCATCGAGCTCAAGACCACCGCGCCGGACCCGTCGCTCGATGGCCTGGCGGAGGTCTTCGCGGCGGATGTGGCCGAGATCAACCGCCGGCTCGCTCCCCTCGGCGCCCGGCTGCTGCCGACCGCCATGCATCCCACCATGACGCCGGACCAGGCGGTGCTCTGGGCGCACGACTACAACGACGTTTATGCGGCCTTTGACCGCATCTTCGACTGTCGCGGCCACGGTTGGTCGAACCTGCAGAGCGTGCACCTGAACCTGCCGTTTGCCGACGACGCCGAGTTTGCCGGGCTACATGCCGCCATCCGGCTGGTGCTGCCGCTGTTGCCCGCGCTGGCGGCTTCCTCCCCGGTGGTGGAGGGGCGGGTCACGGGCTGGCCCGACAACCGGCTGGCCTACTATCGCGCCAATTCGGTCAAGCTGCCCGCGCTGTGCGGTCGGGTGATTCCCGAGCGTGTGTATTCGCAAGCCGATTACGAGCGGGAGATTTTCGATCCCATCGCCGCGCAGCTCGCGCCGCACGATCCCGAGGGGGTGCTGGAGGCGCGCTTTTCCAATTCGCGCGGGGCGATCGCGCGGTTCGACCGCAATTCGATCGAGATCCGCGTGCTCGACATCCAGGAATGTCCGGCGGCCGACCTCGTGGTGCTGCGTGCGGTGGTGGCGTTGTTGCAGGAACTGGTGACCGGAACCACCGTGCCGCGAGCGGACCAACAGGCAGTGGCGGTGGAACCCCTGCGCGCGATCTTTGACGCGACCGTGGAGCAGGGTGGAGCGGCGTTGGTTGCTGAACCGACGGTCTTACGGGCGTTCGGCATCCTGGCCGGCGAACCTGCGACCGCGGCCGAACTGTGGACGGTCGCCTTGCGGCGACTCGATCCGGCGGCCGCGGCTTCGCCCGCCGAGCAGGCCGCGCTCGCGGTCCTGCTGGAACACGGCAATCTGGCGAGCCGGATCACTCGGGCGTTGGAGGGAGGCGAGACCCTGCCTGAAGTTTACGGCCGGTTGGCCGACGGGGTGGAGCGCAACGCGATGTTTTTGCCCTGACCGGCGCTACCTGTTCACGGGCCGGTGGCGCCCGGCCACGGGTCGGTGCGGAAGGGGACCATGGGCAGACCGGCGCCGTTGTAGAGGTTGGCCAACGGGTTGGCCTGCCAGGCGTAGCGCACGGCGACGGGGTTCGGCACGGCGGGGGACGACACGGTGAGGGTGTCGCCGTCGATCGTGGCGGTGGCCCAGTGGAAGACCCGGTCCTCGCCCGCGACGGCGAACTCGCCGGCGGGTTGGTCGCCTTTGACCACAATGCCGCCGTCGGTGTGGGTGAAGGTGACCTTGATCGCGCCCGGCACGGTTTCGTGGGCGGCATAGGTCGGTCCGTGCCAAATCACATCCTGGCCGTAGGTCTCGCCCAGGGCGACGAGCGCGATGCGTTCACCGAGGGGTTGCTTGTCGGTGGGGTGGATGTTGCTGGCGTCCCCCGTGTCGACTGCGACCGCCAGGCCGGTGTGCGGCACCGCCTGCGTGGCCATGGTCATGATCTGGGCTTCGCGCACCTCCGTCCAACCGTCGGGCGCGGGCTGGTCCTTGCGTCCCATGAAGGCCGGCAGTCCCACGGCGTAGATCGGCAGGTCGGGCTGCTGAAAGGAGTGGCGCCAGTCGGCCACCAGGCCGGGGAGCAGTTGCCGGTATTGGTAGCCGCGGCCCTGGTTCTCCTCGCCCTGATACCAGAGGGCGCCGCGGATCGCCATCGGCACAAGCGGGGCGATCATGCCTTGGTACATGACCGTGGGCATGGTGGGATAATTCTCATAGCCCAGCGGCAGCGGGTGCGGGGGGCTGGCGTCGACGCTGACCTTTCCCTTCCACGCGCCGCGCAGGGAAATCTCGGTGCCGTCGCCCAGGTGGAGGGCGGGCGTGCCCTCGTCGGCCGGGATGCCGGCGGCGGGACCCGGGCGCTTGAAGACGCGCACGGCGATCACGTTGCGACCCGGCTTGAGGGTGTCACGGGTGAAGTAGCGGCGTGGGTTGCCGACCCAGGAACTGCCCCCGACCTGTTCGCCGTTGATGTAGGTGGTGTCCATCTTGTCGACCCGGCCGAGAAAGAGGCGCGCCCGTCCTGCCGGCAGGGGGTCGGGCAGCATGACCTCCTTGCGGAACCAGGCGATGCCGGCCTGTTCGATCAGGCCGAGGTCGTCAAAGCCGTTGGGGACCTGAACCGTGGCCCAGTCACGGTCGTCCAACTCGGGCGCCGACCACGCCGGATCGGCCGCCTGCCCGACATCGTAATCGTCGAGCCAGTGCATGAGGAAACTGCCGTATTCGCGCGGAATTTCGCGGGTACGCAGCTCGGCCAGCTTGGCCACGTGGGGCTTGAAGTCCTCGATGGTGGCGAGGGCCTCGGGGCTCATCCAGCATTCGATCCCGCTGCCGCCGACGGCGGCGCGGATAATGCCGATCGGAACCCCCATGTCCTGGTTGATGCGGCGGGCGAAGAGATAACCGATGGCGGTGAAGCGGCCCGCGGTTTCCGGCGAACAGACCGTCCAGTCGGCCCCGCTGACGACCGCCTGGGGCGAGTAGGCCGAACGGGTTGGAATGTTCAGCTGCCGGATCTGCGGAAAGCGCGCGGTGGCGATCTCCTGCTCGGCGTTGTCCACCCCGTTGAGACCGAACGCCATGTTGGACTGACCGGAGCAGAGCCAGACATCGCCCACCAGCACGTCGGTGAGCACCACGGTTTTGGCACCTCGGAGCGTGACGCGGTAGGGGCCTCCGGTCGCGGGTGGGTCGAACTCGACCTCCCAGCGACCGTCCGCGCCTGCGGTGCCGCGGGCGGTGACCTGCGCGATGGTGAGGGTGACTTCATCGCCGGGCGTGCTCCAGCCCCACAGACGGTTGGGCTGGTTGCGCTGCAGCACCATGTGGTCACCGAAGACCGGACTGAGGAACGGCAGGTCCTGCGCGGCGGCAAACGCCCCCAGGAACAGACTCAGGGCCAAGGCGAACGACAGCCGTCGCCGGATAGGGGCAGGGGTGGGGAGCATGGTGCCCGAAACAATCAACTCGCATCCCCCGGTGCAACGCTGCTCAGGGCGACGCGAGAGCGATCACGTTCGTCGTTCAACATCCGACCCTACAGCCGCACCCGGCGCAGCCGCAGGGCGTTGGCCACCACGCTGATCGAGCTGAGGCTCATGGCGACGCCGGCGAACATCGGGTGCAGCTGCCAACCGAGAATCGGATAGAGGCCCCCCGCGGCCAGCGGGATGCCGATGCTGTTGTAGAAGAAAGCGAAGAACAGGTTCTGCTTGATGTTGCGGAGGGTGGCGCGGGCGAGCGTGACGGCGCGGGCGAGGGCGGCGAGGTCACCCTGCATCAACACGATGCCGGCGCTGTTCATGGCGACGTCGGTGCCGGTGCCCATGGCCACGCCGACATCGGCGGCGGCGAGCGCGGGAGCGTCGTTGATCCCGTCGCCGGCGAAGATGACGGCGTCCGCCTCGCTCTGGCTCTGGCGGGCTTCGCGCACGAGCTCCTGCTTGCGATCCGGGGTGACCTCGGCGTGCACCTCATCTAGTCCGAGGTCGGCGGCGATGCGTTCGGCGGCGGCGCGACGGTCGCCGGATACCATCACCACGCGCAGGCCCTGGGCCTGCAGGGTACGCAGCGCGGCCGGCGTGCTCGCCTTCACGCGATCCTCCAGGGCGATCAGGCCGAGCAAAGTGCCGTCCCGCCGCACGGCGACGAGCGAGGCGTGGGGGTGGGACTCGAGCTTGGCGTCCGCGTCGGCCCGCCCGACCTCCATGGTGGTGCCTTGGACCGTGGCGCGAGCCCCCTGGCCCGGTTCACTGGTGAAATCCTGGGAGTCCGGAATCGTGAGGTCCCGCTCCTGCGCGGCGGCGACGATGGCGCGGGCGAGCGGGTGCTCGCTGTGCGATTCCACGGCGGCGGCGAGGGCCAGGAGACGGTTTTCATCGGTTTCATCGTTAGCCAGATGCACGGCCACAACCTGCGGCTTTCCTTCAGTTAGCGTGCCGGTCTTGTCGATCAGCAGCACGGTGGCATGAGCGAGACGTTCAAGGGCGGTGGCATCCTTGACCAGAATGCCTGCCTGGGCACCTCGGCCGATGCTGGTGACCAGCGAGACCGGGGTGGCGAGCCCGAGGGCGCACGGGCAGGCGATCACGAGCACCGCGACGGCATTGAGCAGGCCTGACAGCCAGCCCTGATCGCCACCCCAGATGACCCAACCGGCGAATGACATCAACGCGATGACCAGCACGATGGGAATGAACCAGGCCGACACCCGGTCCACGACGCGGGCGGTGGGCGGTTCGCTGTCCTGGGCGGTTTCGACCAGCTTGATGATCTTGGCCAGCAGGGTGTCGGTGCCGACCTGGGTGGCCTTTATCACAATGCTGCCGGAGGTGTTGACCGTGCCCGCTGACACGCCGTCACCCGCAGACTTGGCCACCGGATCGGGTTCGCCGGTCAGCATGGATTCGTCGAGGTCGCTGGCGCCGGACTCGACCCGGCCGTCCACCGGCACGCTCTCCCCCGGGCGGACGCGCAGCAGGTCGCCGGCCTGGACGTCAGCAACCGCTATGTCGGCTTCATTGCCGTCAGCGTCCAGTTTGTGCGCGGTCGGCGGGGTCAGGTCCATGAGTGCGCGGATCGCGGCGTCGGTGCGGGCATGGGCGCGTTGCTCAATGATCTGCCCGAGCAGCACGACGGTCGTGATGAAGGCCGCTGCCTCGAAGTAGAGCGGGGCGCCGTGGGCGGTCTGCTGCGCGGCGGGAAAATGATGTCCCCACAGCAACGCCGCCAGGCTGTAGCCGAAGGCGGCGCCGGTGCCGGTGACCGTGAGCGTGAACATGTTGGGATCGCGCTCGACGATCGACTTCCACCAGCGGCGGATGAAGAACCAGCCGCTCCAGCAGAACACCGGCGTGGTCAGGGCGGCCTGCAGCCAGCCGCTGACCTGCAGCGGGAGGCCGGGAAGGCCGTGCTGCCAGGCCGGCACGAGCATGGGCCCCATGGCGATAAACAGGATCGGCGCGGTCAGCGTCGCCGCCACATAGAACCGCGGCCGCAGCACCCGCTCGTGCGGCATGCCCATGTAGACCGGCTCGTTGTCAGTGGAATCAGGATGGTTCACGGCGCAGGCTGCGCTCCCGCAGCCAGAGGAAGATGACCGGGGTGACGATCAGGATGTGGAGCAGGCTCGACAGCATGCCACCGACCACCGGGGCCGCGATGGGTCGCATGACCTCCACTCCGGAACGGTCGAGCCAGAACAGCGGCGTTAGGGAGGCGATGGTGGTTGCGACGGTCATCACCTTGGGCCGGAGGCGCAGTTTCGCCCCCCCGATCACCGCCTCGGTCAGGGCCATCCGGGTGAGAGGGCCGCCTTGCTCAGCCTGGGCCTTGGCCACCGCCTCTTCGAGATAGGTGACCATCACGACCCCGGTCTGGATGGCGGTGCCGAAGAGCGCGATGTAGCCCACCCACACCGCCACGCTGAAATGGTAGCCCAGCCACCACTGCAGGATCACGCCGCCGGTAAGCGCGAACGGGACGGCGAGGATCACATGCGCGGCCTCGGCGGCGCTGCGGAAGGTCAGGGTGAGCAGCACGAAGATGATCGCGATCACCAGCGGCACCACGACGCGCAGGGTGTCACGGGCGCGCAGCTGGTTCTCGTACTGGCCGGCATATTCGATCGTCATGCCGGGCCCGAGGCTGACCTCCGCGTCGATGCGTCGTTTCACCTCCTCGACAAAGCCCCCCAGATCGCGTTCGCGAACGTTGGCCTGCACGAAGACGCGCAACCGGCCGTTCTCCGACGCGATCTCACTGGGGCCGAGCGTGCGCACGACCTCGGCCACCTGCGACAGGCGGATGATGGCTCCGCTCGGCGTGGGCACGGCGAGGTCGCCGAGGCGCTCGATGTCGAGCCGGTCGGCCGCGTCGAGCCGCACCTGGATCGGCCAGCGTTCGCGGCCCTTGATCGACGTGGAAACGTTGGTGCCGCCGATGCCGGTCTCGGCGATCGTGAGCACGTCGCGAACACTGAGCCCGTAGCGGGCCATGAGGTCGCGTTTCAGACGGAACTCCAGGTAGGGCTTGCCCTGCACGCGCGACGGGGCGACGCCGGCCGCGCCCCGGACGGAGGCCACCACCCGCTCAACCTCAAAGGCCTTGCGCTGCAGTGCGTCGAGGTCGTCGCCGAAGATCTTGATGCCGACCTGGGCGCGAATGCCGGTGCTCGTCATCAGGATCCGGTTCTCGATCGGCATCAGGAAACCGGGCACGTAACCGGGCACCTGGGTGAGCAGGTCGGACAATTCGTGCACGATCTGGTCCTTGGTCACGCCGGGGCGCCACTGATCCTGCGGTTTCAGCGTGATGGTGGTCTCGATCATCTCGACCGGCGCCGGATCAGTGGCGGTGTCGGCCCGGCCCAGTTTGCCGCCGACGCGCACGACTTCGGGGTGACGGCTCATGACCTCGTCCTGCCAGGCCATGATGCGTTTGATCTCGGTGAGCGACGTGGCGGGCAGCATCACCGGCATGAACAGAAGGTCGCCTTCCTCGAGCGGCGGCATGAACTCGCGGCCCATGCCGCCGAGCTGACGGGCCAGGCCGGGTCCGAAAGCGTCGCGGATCGCCCGGGGCAACCCAAAGGCGAGCCCGAGCGAGACCAGCAGCAGGACCGCCGCCGACCCCAGCACCATCACCCGGTGCGCCAGCGCCCAGCGCAGGACCGGTTCGTACCCGCGCAGCAGGACGCGCATGACGAGGTTGCGGTCCTCCGAGTGAAAAGGCCCGCGCACCCATAGCGTGCAAAAGACCGGCACGGCGGTGACTGCGAGCACGGTCGCGCCGATCAGGGCAAAGGTCTTGGTGAAGGCGAGCGGGTGGAACAGCTTGCCCTCCTGTCCGGTGAGCAGGAACACCGGCACGAAGGCGAGAATGATGATGCCCATCGAGAAAACGATCGGCCGCGCCACCTGGCGGGCGGCGGTGGTCGTGATGGCGAAGATCTCGGCGGCCGTGAGTTCGCGGCCTCGCTCCGCCGTCGCGCGTTCGCAGTGCCGGATGACATTTTCGGTCATCACGATGCCGGCGTCGACCAGCACCCCGATTGAGATGGCGATGCCGGTGAGCGACATGATGTGCGACGGGATTCCGAAGCGGTCCATCAGCACGAACGAGATCAGGATCGAGGCCGGCAGCGGCAGCGTGACGATCAGGATGCTGCGGAAGTGGAACAGGAAGATGACGTGGGCGAGCGTCACGAGAATGATCTCCTCGGTCAGTGCTCCCTTGAGGGTGTCGATGGCGCGGTCGATCAGGCCGCTGCGGTCGTAGAAGGGCACCACGGTCACGCCCGCGGGGAGGCCGGGAGTGAGCGCGGCGATCCTGGCCTTCACGTCCTTGATGACCTGATACGCGTTGGCCCCGTAGCGCATGACCACGATGCCGCCGACGACCTCCCGGCCGTTCACATCGAGGGCCCCGCGGCGGAAGTCGCCCCCGATCTGGATGTGGGCGACGTCGCGCAGCAGCAGCGGGGTGCCGTCGCGCGGCTGGATGACGAGGGTTTCGAGGTCGGCGACGGACTCGATCAGACCCACGCCGCGTACGACGAACTCGGTGCCGTTCTCCTCCAGGGTCTTGCCCCCGACATTGAGGTTGCCGACGGCGACCGCGTCCATCACCTCCACGAGCGTAGCGTTGTACTGGCGCAGCTTGAGCGAGGAGACCTCGACTTGGAACTGCTGCACGTAGCCGCCGATTGAAGCGACTTCCGCGACGCCGGGCACGGCGGCCAGCTGATAGCGGATGAAGTTGTCCTGCAGCGTGCGCAGCGACCCGAGGTCATGGGTGCCGGACGTGTCGTCGAGATAGTACTGGTAGATCCAGCCCAGGCCGGTGGCATCCGGTCCGAGCCGGGCGGTCACCCCGGCGGGCAACAGATCGCCGAGCGAGTTGAGCCGTTCGAGCACGCGGGTGCGGGCGAAGTAGTTCTCCGTCTGTTCGTCAAAAATGACGGTGAGGAAGGAAAACCCGAACATGGACGACGCGCGCACCGTACGCACCCCGGCCAGGCCCTGCAGGTTGACCGACAGCGGATAGGTGATCTGGTCCTCCACCTCCTGCGGCGAGCGGCCCGGCCAGTCGGCGTAGACAATGACCTGATTTTCCGAGAGGTCGGGGATGGCGTCGATGGGCACCCGGCGCATCGCCACCACGCCCCACGCGCACATGGCCACGAACGCCGTGACGACGAGAAAGCGGTTGTGTAGCGACCAAGTGATGAGCCGATCAATCATGGCGGGGCCGGCAGTGCAGGTGGGCGCGAGTTCAATCGAGCCGCTCGCCACACGTCAGCATGGCGGCGCCGAAAAAGGGATTGCGCAGATCGTCGTCGCGCTGGACCCAGCGGCCGGTGCCGAGCACGGGGCTCATGGGACATTGGAACACGACGACTTTGCCCTGATGGTGCAGGCCCGCGGCGCGGGCGAGATCGGCGACGGTGGTGCTGAAGATCTCAAACGGCTCCCGGGCCTCGTCGAGGGTGGGGCCGTCGGAAAGTGCGTTGACCCGTTCGGCCAGCGGGCCCCCGGCGGCGTCCGGCGTGGCCGCGACATAGAGGTCCCAGGCCGCGTGCACGGCGGGCAGGTTGGCGGCGTAGGCGGTCAGGTCGTCATGGCCGAGCGCCGCCGCAGCATCGGCGGCGGCCAGCACCAGCGGTTCCAACGCGGCGATATCAGTGTGTGCATCGACGACGGCATGACCGGTCATGGTATCCATGGGGTGCGCGGCCATGGGGACCAAGGCGAGCTGGGCCTGACTTTCGAGGAGCAAGGCGGCGCGGGTGACGACGGCCTCACCCGCAGCGAGCCCCTCGCGAATCTCGTAGGCCTCGGCATTGGCGCGGCCCAGCCTGACCGGGCGGGCGGCGTAGGCCTGATCAGGCAAGGCGACGAAGACGACGGGTTGTTCGCGGGTGAAGAGCACGGCGCTGCGCGGTACGGTGAGCGCGCGACCCAGGTCGATGGCAACTTCTCCGGTGGCGGTCTGCCGATGCCGAAACGTGCGACTGCGGTTATTGACCACAACCCGCACGCGGGCGGTGCGGGTCATGGCATCGATATTGGGGTCGATGAACGAGATGTGGGCGAAATGAGGCTCGGCCCCGGGATTGGCGGTGGTGAGCGTGACCGGCTGACCCACCCGCAGCAGGTCGAGGTCGCTTTCATAGGCGTCGAACACGAACCACAGCGTGTCGAGATCACCCAGCTGGAAGAGGGTGTCACCCTCCGCCACGTAAGCCCCGGGATAGGCCTTTTCACCGCGGACGGTCACGGTGCCCGAGAACGGGGCCCGCACAGTGACGATCGGGTTCGTCTCACGGGTCTCGCTCAGCTGGGCGATATCCTCCTCGGTGGCGCCCAGATCGAGCAACCGCTCCCGCGCCTCGGCCAATTGGGAGGCGGAGAAGGCCCCCGGTCCGGCGATGAGGCGCTCGAGATAGACCCGCTGGGCGGTGAGCATGGCGGGGCTGTAGAGCACCGCGAGAGGAGCGTCCGCCGCGACGGTCTGGCCGACCTGGTCGACCGCCAGTGACTCGATGCGGCCGGGCACCCGGGCGCTGAGCACGCGGTGGCGGGTGTGGTCGATTTCGAAGATTCCGTTGACGCGCAGCCGGCGGGTCAGGTCGGTTTCATGGGCGGTGGTGGTGGCGACGCCGATGACGGCGGCGGTTGCGTCGGAGAGCTTGACCACTTCGCCGGAGCCGAAGCCCGCGTCGCCTTCGTAGACCGGCGCGAGATTCATGCCGCAGATCGTGCACTGGCCCGGTTCCGGGGAGGTGATCCATGGATGCATGGGGCTCTGGTAATACAGAATCCGGCGTTCGGTCGGAGCGCCTACGGTGGCCGCCATCGCGGTGGCCGGTCGACCGACGAAATAACCGGCGGTCGCGGCGACGGCGGCCACGACTGCCAGCAGAACAAGGGTCGGTCCTGGGCGCATGACTGCGATCAGGGATGGTGGGCGCCGTGCCCGGCTTGCTCGTCGTGAGCCGAGGACTCGGGCTCGGCCGGCTTGGTTTCGGGTTCGCCCGATGCCATGGCGTCGAGCTTGGCGAGGTAGTGGTCGGCGTTGTTCTTGAAGCGGTCGTAGCACATCTCGCAGCAGAGCGTGACCACCCGATCCGGCTGACCCTCCTGATGATAGGTGAAGGTGTAGGGCTCACCCATGAATCCGAGCTCCTCGCCGCACACCACACAGTGAGTGACTTCGGTGGACCCCTTGGCATCGGATTTGTCGCCCTCGTGGTGGGCGGCGAAGACAGGGATAAGCCCCAGGAGGGAGGCGGGGATGAACAGACGGAGGAGGGTTTTCATGAGCTTACGGGTGGGTTGCTGGTCTGTTTTACGCTGGCGAACCGGCTGATCCCTCATTCTTTTTTAAAAAATCCAAGGGGGCGAGCCGCCGTGAGGAGTATGGAGGCCAGATGCCATGTCACGAAACGAAGAAATGAATAACCGTTCGCTGCCCGAAACCCTGGCCGTCTGGGAGGTGACACCGACGTGCAATCCGCAATTTCGGGCGGAGGTGTGGTCCCGGATTGAGCAGGCCCGCAACGCGGAACGCCTGTCGTTCGGCCGCTGGTTGCTCGGCCAGGGGCGCAGCCTGCTGACGGCGGGCGTGGCGTGTGTGGCGCTGGCGGTGGGCACTGCGGCGCTGGTCGCGCACGTGCGCAACACCCGGGTGCGCGAGGCGGGCGTGGCGGCCTATCTGCAGACCATCGATCCTCACCTGCGGGTACAGCCTGAGCCAACCTCATGAATCACGCGCGCACGGCCAGGGGACTGATTGCCCTGTTTGCGGTGACGGCCGCCGTGGTGACGTTCGGGCTCATGCGCAAGCCGGCCCTGGCCGGCGGCGAGGATGCCAGTGTGGTGTGGTTGCAGCAGGAATTTGATTTGAATGACGCCGAGACCGCGGCGGTGGCCGCGCTGCATGCCTCCTACCGGGTTCTGTGCGACGAGCATTGCCAACGCATCATCGCCCGCCGCCGCGAGGTGGTGGCGTTGACGGCGGACCAGGCGGATCCAGCGGAGATCGCGGCGGCAACGGAACGGTTGCGGCAGCTCGACCGGCAGTGTCGGGAGGATTTGCAAGCACACGTGGAGGCCGTGGCGGCGGCGATGGGTGGGAGCAAGGGGGAGCGCTACCGCACGCTCATCTGGCCCAAGGTGGTGGCCTTCGACCACAGTGCGCCCCCGGACCTTCGGCTGGAGCCGCAGCACCTGCACGATGCCGGCGAACCCCATCACTGAGCCGACCTCGACGGCGCCGAGTGACGAGGCGCTGATGGACCGGCTGCAGGCTGGCGAGGAGGCGGCGCTGGCGACGTTGATGGAGCGGTGGGAACTGCCGGTGAAAGGCTTCCTGCTGCGGCTGGGGGTGGTGGGAGCCGATGTGGAGGACGTGGCGCAGGAGACATTTGTGCGACTGTACCAGCAGCGGGCGCGCTTTGCCGCCGGTTCCAGATTGAAACCCTGGCTGCTGACCCTCGCGGCCAACCTGGGCCGCAGCCGGCTACGTTGGCGTTGGCGGCGACGGGAAGACAGCATGGAGGCGGTGACCGAGACTAAGGGTCCGGCAGGTGAAGCCGTTGACGACATGTTGCCCAACGCCGCCGAGCAGGCGGAACGCCGGGAGCGCGCGATCGCTGTCCGGCAGGCGGTCAAGAGTCTCCCGGACAAATTGCGCGGCGTGGTGGTCTGCGTGGAGTTCGAAGGGCTGACCCAGGTCGAAGCCGCGCGGGTGCTCGGCTGCACGGCCAAGGCGGTCGAGACTCGTCTCCACCGCGCCCGGCACCAGCTGCGCACGCTGCTCAACTTGTAACCTATTAGGTTACAAGTTGCCGCGGGTGGCGCGGACGAAGGCGGCGACGAGCGGATGCGGCGGGCCGTGGAGAAGACTTACTTTGACTACCAGGCGAACGGCCGGCCGTTTGACGCGCTGCTGGTCGACCTGACCGTGCCGGGGGGCATGGGCGGCCGCGAAGTGGTGAAGCAGATCCGCGAGCGGGATGCCTCGGTGCGGGCCATCGTCTCGAGCGGTTACTCCACCGACGAGATCATGGCCAACTACGAGGAGCATGGCTTCTGCGCCCGGGTGTCCAAACCCTACCGGGCGGCCGACCTCACCAAGGTGCTGCGCGACGTGCTCGAGAGCCGGGCCGCGAGCTAGGCTCAGCGGATGCGCACCTCGCGGCCGGTGGCGGCGGAGGTGTAGATTGCATCAAGGATCTTCTGCACGGCGAGCGACTCGGCGGGTTTCACGTACGGTTCGGCCTTGCCGAGCAGCACGTCGATGAAATGTACCATGCGGTTCTCATGCGCCAACGGGGTGCCGGCCGCGATTTCCTCGGTGATGTAACCGCTCCTGCCGGGTCGGATCAGGCGCAACGGGTTGAGCATGAGGCCGGCATCGGTGCCGAAAACCTGGGAGGTGAAGAAGTCGTGCTGCGGCAGATGGGCGGCCCAGGACGCCTCCAGGAGGACGGTGCGGCCGCTCTTCAGCTTGATCAGCGCGACGGCGAGGTCGTCGACGTCGAAGGTCGCGTTCCGGTCGATCTCACTTTTCCCCCACTTGCCTTCGCCGCGGCCGAGCGGGCCGAGTTTGGCATACGTCTGGCCGCTGACCGCGACGGCATCGAACTCGCCCATGAGGAACAAGGCGCGGTCGAGGGCATGCACGCCGATGTCGTAGGTGCAGCCGCCGCCGGCGAACTGCTTCTGGGTGAACCACGAACCGATGCGCGGGATGCCGCTGCGGCGCGTCCAGGCGGTCTTGGCATGGTAGACTTCGCCGAGTTTGCCGTCGGTGATGAGCTTTTTGGCCGTCTGCACCTCGGGGCTGAAGCGCATGTTCTGTCCCACCATCAGCTTCACCCGGCGCTTCCTTGCCTCGGTGATGAGCTGGGCCGCCTCGCGCTGGTTGGTGGCCATGGGCTTGTCGACCATGAGGTGTTTGCCAGCCTTGAGGGCGGCAAGCCCGACCGAGGCGTGCAGGTAGTTGGGCAGGGCGACCGAGATGATGTCGATATCGGCCCGTCTGAGCAGGTCCCGGTAGTCGGTGACGAGCTCGGGAATGTGGTAGGTCGCCACCGCCTCGGGCCCGCGTACGGGTGAGGTTTCAGCGAGCGCGACGACCTTGGCGGCCGGGTGTTGCTGAAAACTGCGGATGTGATCGAGGCCGATGGCGCCGGCACCGATGACGGCGACGTTGAAGGAGGATTTCTTCTTGGGCATGGGGGCGAAGGGAAAAGGTTAGGCCTTGCCCCAGCGGCGGAGTTGTTCGAGCGACTGGCGCACGGACTCAAGCGGGGCGTGGTTGTATTGCTCGACCTCGATCACATACCACTCCACGGCGCCGATGGATTCGGCGGCGGCAAAGACGGGGGCGAAGTCGACCGGGCCGGTACCGATCTCCTTCTCATCCTTGATGTGGAGCAGGGTGATGCGCCGGCCCTGTTCGCGGATGAATGCCGCCGGGTCCTTGCCCCCGACGTGCACCCAGTAGACGTCGGCCTGGCAGCCGAGATTGCGGGGCTCGGCCGCATCGAGCATCCAGTCGAAGACGCGACGGCCGTCGACGACGGCCAGTTCGGGGGCGTGGTTGTGAAAATGGAAACGGAAACCCAGGCCGCGCAGGCGCGCGCCCAGCTCGTTGAGCTCGCTGCCGATCTGGGTGCAGGCCGCACCGGAGCGATAGTGCTCCTTGGGCCAGGACGGGCAGATGATGTCGCGCGCACCGCACAACACGGCCTCGTCGACGACCTGGTTGAACTCCGCGCGCAAGCGGCGGATGTTGACATGCATGCCCGAGACCTCGAGCCCGGCGTCGCGGATCGCGGCAGAGGCTGCGGCCGCTTCGAGATTGCCCCAGCCGGCGGTCTCAACGCCGGCATAGCCCATGGCGGCGACGGCTTGTACGGTGGCGGCGAAATCGTCCTTGGTCTGGTCGCGCAGCGACCAGAGTTGGAGGGAGGTCTTGGGGTTGGGCATAAGCGGCAGTGGTAGCGTGCGGGGGGGCGCGCGGGTCAATGACGGCGTCGGTGCCGTCGGGATTGGCTCAAAACTCGATTTCGGACTGTTCGGCCGGGGGCGCGATATGGGCCTGGTGGCTGAAGAAGTGATCGCTGAGCAACGGATGCAGATCGAGCAGCCGTTGGAAGAGGGTTTGCAGCACCTCGCCGAGATCGGGCGCATCGGGCGTCAGCGCCAGCGGGGTCTCGAAGTGGTGCGTGATGTTGAGCTTGGCGAGGTAGTCACGCAGCGCAGTCAGACAGTCACCCACCGGGTCGCCGTCAAACGGCGGGTTGGCCTCATGGATGGCCGCCAGGCTCTCGGCGAACTGGTGCAGGTTGTGGGCGATGCTGCGCGGGGCATCCGGTTGCTGCAGGAAGAGGTCGGCGACGAAGGCGGGCAGGCTGCGCGTGCGGTAGAGCCGGCGATAGGCGTCCTGCGAGCCGAGCATGCGCAGGAGGGCCGAGAGCTCGGGATTGTCCCGGTAGTGCTGGGCGGCGTGGGCCGGATCGGCGGCGAGGAACTTGGCCGTGACCGGCAGCACGTGGCGGAGCGCGGTGGCGGTGATGATGGCGCGTTCGAGCTGGACGCCGAGGAGGATGAAGTGCCAGGCGGAGTCCTGCAGCATGGTGCGGTTGAGCGCGCCAAAGCAGGCGTTGCTTTCCGTGAGCACGGCTTGGATGGACGCGTCGACGGCGCGGTTGCGGGCGGCGCGGGCGGACTTGCTGCGGCCGGTCGGGGACTCGCGGGCGGCGTTCCACAACTGACGTTCGAGGCGGGACAAGATGGTGCCGGCCTCGGGGCTGAGCTCCTGGCGCAATTCACGGGCGTTGCTGGCGGCGGCGCGGACGGAGGCGAGCAGGGCGCCCGGGTTGTCGGGACCGAGGGCCAGGTGCCATTTCAGGTCTCGGTCGATGCGGTGCCCGCCGCCGGGACTCAGATCAATGCGTCGATCGGTCTGGCCGGTGGCTTCGAGGAGGCCGCGCCACAGCGGCAGCCAGCGGCGGCGTTCGCGGGAGGGGATTTCCTCCAGCGCGACGTCGTCGAGGATGTGCAGCATGCGCGCGGTCGATTCGGAGCGCTCCAGATAGCGGCCCAGCCAGAAGAGACTTTCGGCGGTGCGGGAACCGGGCACGGTCGCGATAGCGCCATCGACGAACGCCGTTTCAAAGTCGGCCAGACTCCCCGCGGTGTCGGCCTCACCGGCGAGGACGATGACATCCGCACACACCCCGACCCGCTCCTGCGGGGGCTCGTCCTTGCCCAGATTGATGATGCCGCCCGGCAGCACAGACACGGTCGTGCCCTGGGTGAGGGCGTAGGCGGAAAGGCGGAAAGGCATCCGTTTGCGAGCGCCGGGGTTGAGCGGGACGGATTTGAGGTGGGGCTGACCGACGAAAGCGCCGGGGTTCTCGCGCACCACCCGCGGCAAGGTGGTGCCGCTCCATTTCGGGGGCGTTTGGGGCGACGATTGCTGGCGGGTCAGGTGAATCGGCAGCAGGGAGAGATCGTTGCCGAGTTCGAGAATGCGATCCAGGTGGTCGTTATCGCTGCACAGGTAGGTTGGGATGGAAGGCAGCACGAGTCGCTCGCCGAAATAGTAGCGGGCGAGGCCGGGCAGGTAGGCGTGGAGCGCGCGGTTCTCGGCGACACCGGCGCCGATCGCGTTGGCCACGGCCACGTTGCCGGCGCGGATGCACTGCATCAGACCCGGGATGCCGGCGGTCTCGAAGTCGGTGGAGAACACCACCGGATCGATGTGCGCGTCGTTGACGCGACGGTAGATGACGTCGACCCGTTCGAGCCCGCCCACGGTCTTGAAGTAGACCTTGTTGTCCAGCACCAGCAGGTCGTCGCCCTGGGCGAGCCGCAGACCCATCTTGCGGGCGAGGAAGGAGTGTTCCGAGAAGAACGGATAGCGCGGGCCGGTGGTGAGGAAGACCACGGTGGGGCGGCGGCGATGGGGTGGCGCGAGCGAACGCAGCGTGTCGACCAGCTCGAGCGGATAGTTGATCACCGATTCGTAGTCGGGCAGCTCACGGTAGAAGTCGCCCGCCTCCTGGGTCAGGAAGCGACGGTTCTGCACCACGTAGCTGATCCCCACCGGCGCATTGGTGTAGGTGTCGCCGAACACCCAGCCCTCGGCCGTCTTGATCAGGTCAAAACGCACGAGGGTGGCCGGATCGAGGCGGTCCGGCGTGAGTCCCAGACAGGGGCGCCGGAAGTAGGGGTCGTTCAGCACGAACTCCGGCGGCACGATGCCGTCGGCCACGGCCTCCTGTCGGTCATAGATGTCGTGGAGGAAGCAGTTGACCAGGCGTGCGCGCTGGCGGATGGCGTTTTCGAGGAGCTGCCATTCCTCGGGCGGGAGGATGAGCGGGGTGGGTTCGAGCTCCCAGAACGGATCGTCATGTGCCTCGGGCGAAGGTGCCGAGTCGGTCAGCCCGGCGTCGCGGATGGAGAGCCGCAACCGGTTCCGCAGCGGGCGGAGTTGCGCAGGATGGAGCGTGGGATACGTCGACGGGCGAGGCGGCACAGGGAGCGGAAGCGGGCAAACCAAAGCGGGCGGAGGGAGCGGAGCAAGCGCGAGGTTGCGTGTCGCGGTCGCCCGGCGCAGTCTGAGCGCATGAAATATCGCCTTCGGGAACTGAAAACCTGCTTCGTCCTGGCGACCGGTCTCGGGCTGGTCGGACTGCAGAGCGGCTGCTTGATCGTGGCTGCCGGCGCCGTCGGGGCCGGGGCGGTGGCCTACGTGAAGGGAGAGCTCGAATCAAACCTCGACGCCGGCCTGAGCGAGGTGATGACCGCGGCTAACGGCGCGGTGGCCGAACTCGGATTGATCACGATCAACTCCAACCAGGACCGGCTGGTCGGACGGATCACGGCCCGTACCGCTGACGACCGGCGGGTGGAAATCCGCTGCGACGGCGTGGCGAGTGACTATACCAAGGTGCGGATTCGGGTCGGCGTGCTGGGGGATGAACCGCTCTCCATTCGCGTTTTGGACGCTATCAAGGCCCGCCTCTGACCGGCGGCCGCGCCATCTCCGGGGTTGCCTTAACCGGCGTTTCCCGAAACGACTGAGGGTTTCACGCATGTTTAAGAAGCTTTTTCAGGTGCTGCAGCGGAAACCCGCGGCGCCGCCCCAGGCTCCGGCTCCGAAAGCCCGCGAGGCCGCCCAATCCGATTCTCCCTCCCGTTCCCGCCGTCGTCGCCGTTCCGGTTCCCCGGGATCCCCGGACAAGTCGACCGAAGGTCAGGCGCCCGTCGAGTCCCGCGGCGATGCCAAGCCCCGTGATTCGCGCGAATCCCGTCCGTCCCGGGGCGGCCGTTCCGGCCAGCGGGGCCGCGGTGATGACCGCAAGGGTGGACGTGGCGATGACCGCAAGGGCGGACGTGGCCGGGAGCGCACGCGCGAGAAGCGCGACGATTTCGAGCACCCGCGCACCGAGTCGATCAAGCCGGTCACGCCGATCGACATTCCGCCGCAGGACACAGTCTTTGCCCAACTTGGCCTGAACGACGCGCTCGCCTATGCGGTCGCGGAAAAGGGCTACGAGAATCCGACTCCGATCCAGGCCCAGGCGATTCCGCAGGTGCTGGCCGGCCGCGATGTGATCGGCTCGGCCCAGACGGGGACGGGCAAGACGGCCGCGTTTGCCTTGCCGATCCTGCAACGGCTCGGCGCGCATGGCAAAATGCGCTGCCTGGTGCTTGAACCCACGCGCGAGCTGGCGCTGCAGGTGGAGGAGGCATTCCAGATGTATTCAAAATACACCGACCTGACGACGACGATCGTCTATGGCGGGGTTGGTTACGGCAAACAGCGCGAGGACCTGCGACGCGGGGTGGATATCTGTGCCGCCACTCCCGGTCGCCTGCTGGACTTGTTGGAGGACGGTTCGACCCATCTCAACGACATCGAGATCCTGGTGCTCGACGAGGTCGACCGCATGCTCGACATGGGCTTCCTGCCCGACGTGAAGCGCATCGTACAGAAGTGCCGCAGCAGCCGGCAGACTCTATTCTTCACCGCCACGCTGCCGCCCGAAATCGCCTCGCTGGCGGACTGGGCGCTGACCGACCCGGTGGAGGTGAAGATCGGTGCCCGGCGCTCCCCGGCCGAGACCGTGTCGCACGCGTTTTATCCGGTCGTGGCCTCGCAGAAGTTTGACCTGCTGATCGAGCTGCTCGTGCGCACCGAATTCAAGAGTGTGATCGTGTTCACCCGCACGCGGATGGGGGCCGATCGCATTGCGCGGCGGCTGGAGAAGGAGAACCACACCGTGGGCGTGCTACACTCCGACCGCAGTCAGCGCGAGCGCGTGGAGGCGCTGCAGGGGTTCAAGTCGGGCAAGTTCGAGGTATTGGTTGCGACTGACATCGCCGCCCGCGGCCTCGACATCGCCGGGGTGTCCCACGTGATCAACTACGACGTGCCGGAGAACGCGGAGGACTACGTGCACCGCATCGGTCGGACCGGTCGGGCCCAGGCCAGCGGCGACGCCTTCACTTTGGTGACCGAGGACGATGTGCGCAACGCGCGCTCGATCGAGCGGTTCATCGGCTCGTCGGTCGAGCGTAAGCGCATCGACGGCTTCAACTACATCTACTCGGCGCTGTTTGACGAAAACGTCCAGGCGGCGGCGGAAGGGGTGCGGCCCAAGAGCCGGTTGATGCGCGGCATGCGGCGCTGAGGCGGATCGGATCCGGCGCATGCAGATCAATTTTCCCGCACGGGAGTTCGAAGGCTACATCTTCGACCTCGACGGCACGCTGATCCATTCGATGCCGGTGCACTACGTCGCGTGGGACGCGGCCATGCGCGAGGCCGGCATGCCCGGGACGCTCAGCGAGGATCTGTTTTATGGTCTGGGCGGAGTCCCGACAGTCGGGGTCGCGGCCCGGATGGGCGAACACTACGGCATCCAGCTTGATCCGGTGGCGGTCTCGCAGCGCAAGGAAGTGCTGTATCTGGAGCGGCTCGCGGAGGTTGAGTTGATCGAGCCGGTGGTGGCCTTTGCCCGGAGAGTCGCCGAGACCCATCCGGTGTCGATTGCGACCGGGGGCACGCCCGATGTGGCGCTGCCGTCCCTGCAACGCGTGGGGTTGGCCGACTTGTTTCAGATCGTGGTGACGCCCCATGACGTGGAGCCGGGGCGGGGCAAGCCGGCGCCGGACATATTCCTAGAAGCGGCGCGCCGGATGGGCGTGCGGCCGGCGGCCTGTGTGGTATTCGAAGACGCCGAGCCGGGGATGGTTGGCGCCCGGGCGGCGGGCATGGCGGTGGTGGAAGTACCCAGCCGTCCGCGGCGTTGAGCGCCGGTCAGTCGGTTGCCGAGTCGAAGCGGCGCAGGTGGAGCGGGTCACCCACGTGGAGACCGGCGGTGCCGGCCGCGTCGGCAAAATTGCGTGAGAGCCAGAATGCGCCGTCGGCGTTGGGAAACACCACCCACTGGCCGCGTTCGACGCTGTCGAAATCGGAGCCGTAGCGCACCCGGTAGCGTTGTTCGCCGACGCTCAGTTGACACCAGGCCCCGGGGGCGAGGCCCATGCGTTGGAAGTCGGCGATCTGGGCATCGATCCAGACATTGCCGTAGATGGCGGACACCTCGATCACGTGGGCGGTGAACCCGCGGTCGTCGGCGTCGAACGCCACGGCGGACGGACACGGTGCGGGCGTTTGGGTGGCGTCGAAGTAGGCATCGCCGGCCGCATGAGCCGGGAGTGAAGCCGCTCCCTGGCTGAGCCAGCGGTTGAGTGCACGGACGGCGACCAGGCGCTCGGCCTGGTTCACATTCACATGGCCATCGCGATCGACGCGAAAGAGGGCGGGGGGCGTGACGGTGGTGTCGGTCTTGGCGAGGGTGGCGGCCTGCTCGACGTAGGCGCGAGGGCCAGAAAATTCGCTGCGGTTGGTCAGGAAGAGAAGGGGCAAGCGCGGACGGATGACGACGCCGGCGACGCCATTGGTCTCACGGATGTCGAGCGCGGCCCCGATGGCGATGGCGCCACTGTAGCGGGCATCGCCGCTTTCGGCGATCAAGGTAACGATGGTGCCCCCCATGGATTCGCCCTCGAGAAGCACGCGCTGGGGTTCACCGTAGGTCGAGGCGATATGGTCGCGCAGGTTGTGGAGATCGGTGATGCCATCAGCGAGGAGAATGCCGTTGCGGCGGTAGCTGGTCTTGGCGATCATCCAGCCCTCGTCGAGGAGGGTGGCGTAGGCGGCGTGGTCGGGGAACAGGTCGGCCACGAGGGGCGCGGTTTCCGGCCGAAAGCCATGGGCGATAATCAGCAGACCGCGATTCCAGGTCGTGTCGGGGCGGGCCAGGGTGAAGTGGGCGCCGTCGAGCGTGCCTTTGACCAATTCGGCGCCGGCGAGCGCGGGGACGAACCCAAGGGCAATCGATCCGATGATCAGTATTAAGACGCGGCGCATGCGGGATCGTTTATTGGCTTTTGCGGTGATGTCGAATGCTGTTGGCTGCCCGGCCATGAAGCTGACTGAGCTCGCCAATCCTGCAGTGCTGACGCAACCGGTCTACGAACCCGGCAAGCCGATCGAATATGTCGCGCGCGAGCTGGGGCTCGATCCGGCGAGCATCATCAAACTGGCGTCCAACGAGAACCCTTTGGGGGCGTCCCCGGCGGCGCGGGCGGCGGCCCAGCGGGCCTTGGCAGAGGTGGCGCTATATCCAGATGGGGGCGGCGTCAGGCTGCGTAATCGCCTAGCCCGCCGGCACGGGCTGTCCGCCGACCAGATCGTGATCGGCAACGGCTCGAACGAATTGATCGAATTGCTGGGGCATGTCTTTCTGCGTCCAGGTGACGAGGTGGTGATGGGAACGCCTGCCTTCATCGTCTACAAACTGGTCACGCTGCTGTTCGGGGCGAAACCGGTCGAGGTGCCGTTGGTCGAGCATACCCATGATTTGGCGGCGATGGCGGCGGCAGTGACGCCGCGGACAAAGCTCGTGTTTCTGCCCTGTCCCAACAACCCCACCGGCACGATCAACGCGGCGGAGGCCATCAAGGCGTTTGTCGCAGGGCTGCCGGATCACGTGGTGATGGTGCTCGACGAGGCTTACGCGGAGTATTTGGCGGATCCGGTGGATCTGCGGGAGATGATCGCGGACGGCCGGCCGGTCGTGTGCCTGCGCACGTTCTCGAAAATTTTCGGCCTGGCGGGTTTGAGGATCGGTTATGGGTACACGACGCCGGAAATGGCGGCCTTGCTCCAGCGGGTGCGGCAGCCCTTCAACGTCAATGCGATCGCCCAGGCCGCGGCGCTCGCGGCGCTGGATGACGATGCGTGGGTTGAGCAGTGCCGGGCGGCGAACAACGCGGGACTGACTCAGCTTGCGGATGGGCTCGGAGCACTGGGACTGGAGTGGGTGCCGAGCCAGGCCAATTTCCTCCTGGTGCGAGTTGGGGATGGGGCGGGGGTCTTTGCGCGGTTGCAGCAGAACGGGGTCATCGTCCGACCGCTAGGAGGCTACGGGCTGCCCGAGTGGGTACGGATCACGGTGGGCAGCGCGGCGCAGAATGAGCGAGTGCTGGCGGAACTGGAGCGTACAACGGAACGTTGAGCCTGTTGAGTGGGTTGGCCGGCGCGATTTTAGAGCTGTGCCGTGTCGGCAACCTGGGGTTGTCCCTGCATAACGGCGGTCAATCGGTCCAGCACGGCATCCCTACGCGTCTCCTGCCCAGAACTTAGCCCCGGCTGGCGGCCCGCCTGAGCCGATCGTTGATCGCCAATCCCAGGCCGGTGTCACATGGCGCCATTTCGACATGAATGCGTGTCCAGGTGCCGTCATCCAAGGCGTGGAGCCGCGCGAACAGGTTCCGCGCGGCGTGCTCCAATGCACCCTGTTCCGTTAGATAAAACTGATTCGGGGAGCCCTTGCCTTCGGCTTCACCACGACGTTGGAAGTATAGCGCCGCGTCAGTGGGAGGTATTTCTGCCGGAATCGTTTCGTGCAGCTCGATCGCGGTTCGGGGGCTGTAGTGTTTGGTCAGCATGCCGGGCGCAACGGCAGCCACATCCTTTTCTTGTGGTGGTGGCGTCGTGGTTCGCAGGGGCGCATGCCCGAGGCACTTGGCGATATTTTCCAGCGTAATGGCGCCCGCCCGGAGCAGAGAAATGCGCTCAGGAGTGCGCGCATCAAGAATCGTTGATTCCAGTCCCCGTTCACAATCGCCGCCTTCGAGAATGTATGGAATCCGTCCCCCCAACCCCTTTTTAACATGCTCGCTGGTGGTCGGACTGATGTAGCCGAAAGGGTTGGCACTTGGCGCGGCCAGCGGCGCGTTGAGCGTCTTGAGCAAGGCACGAAAGACCGGGTGGGCCGGCATGCGAATGGCCACACTGGGCAGATCGGCGGTAGCCATGTCCGGTACCAATTCCGTTTTGGGCAGCACCAGGGTGAGCGGCCCCGGCCAGAAACGTTTTGCCAGCCTTTGGGCGGTATCATTCCAGACGGCCAGGGTCCGAGCCTGGGCCATGGAATGCACATGCACGATCAATGGATCCGTCCGGGGCCGGCCCTTGGCGGCAAAGACCTGCTCGCAGGCCGCCGCATCCGTAGCGAGGCAGGCCAATCCATACACGGTTTCAGAGGGGACTGCCACCAGCTGACCCCGTCGCAAGGCGTGGGCCAACGTCGCCAGATTACGAGGGGTGTTGCGCAGAACCCGGGTATGCATCGTGGCTGAACAAAAAAGCCGGAGCGTTTTGCTCCGGCTGGTGAATCGAGGGGTGCCTGACCGCTTACTGCGCCAGCAGGAGATTGCGGGCGCGCTTGATGGTCTTGGTGACGCGGCGCTGATGCTTGGCGGAAAGGCGGGTGTATTTACGCGGCAGAATCTTGCCGGTATCGGTGGTGTAATTGTTCAGCGCCTGCGGCGTGGTGAACGGAATTTCACCAGGATTGAGGCTGCGCTGGGTTTCTTCAGTGGTGCTCATGACGGAAAAAGACGGTGACTGGATGAAAGATCGGCGGGGTCTGTCAACAGGGTAATTTGGCTGCCGGCCGTGCACCTTAGCGGCCATCTCCCCGTTGGAGGAGCTGCTTGCTACCCATTGAGATACCTTCCTACCATCTCGCTTAGGGTCCCTGTAGTTCAATGGATAGAACCGCGGTTTCCTAAACCGTTAATCTGGGTTCGATTCCCAGCGGGGGCACCAGTGGGCGGGGTTCAAGTGAGCCTGTGCCAAGGCTTCGGAATACGAACCCGTCTGGCGGCCGGCACCGGATGGCGAAACTTCATCCGGTTTCGGGCGTCAGAGAAGATACATCACCTTGCCCTGGGTCTCGTAATTCACTCAGTTGTTTTTTCGCCATGATTTCCGCCATGCCCCCCCATCGCCTGACTGCTCACCCCACAGCCGCCGACTCACGCCGCCGTGGATTCACGATGTTGGAGATCATGGTGGTGCTGGCTATCCTGGGCCTCTTGGTCGGTGTGCTCGCGGTTAATGTGACCCGCAACCTCGAGAGCGGCGCGGAGGACACCGCGCGGATCTTCGTCAACGCGACCCTGAAGGCTCCCTTGACGGCGTACCGCATCGACATGGGGGACTATCCCAGCACGTCCGAGGGGCTGGCGGCCTTGATCAATCCGCCCGCCGGTAAGACCGGCCGCTGGCGTGGACCCTATTTGGAATCATCGCAACTGCCGGTCGATCCCTGGCAGGAAACCTACATCTACCGTTATCCGGGTACGCACAACCCCAGTTCCTACGACCTCTTTTCCAAGGGGAGGGACAAGGCTGCCGATTCCGAGGACGATATCGGCAACTGGCAGTAACGCGTGTCCGCCGACCACCGTCCCGCCATGCGCATTACCCGGCGCCGAGGGAGGGTTCATGATTCCCGGTCGCCCGACTTGAGTCGGCGCGGATTTACCATGCTGGAAATCATGGTGGTGGTCGGGCTGTTGGGTTTGCTGGCCGGCGTGCTGGCGGTGGGGGCATCCCGGGCCTTGATCGATCGTCCGGCTTCGCCGGAGCAGGCGTTCTGGGCCGCGGTGGGGCGAGCGCGCGAGTTCGCCCTGCAGCACGCCTTGGATGTCCGGCTGAGCTACGACCATGAAACCCGCTCGTTCCGGGCTTTGACCGATTTGGGCTCCACCGTGGTCGCGCTTCCACGCGATCTCGACATGGATATCCAGTTCCTCGGCCGGCGTGCCGGTGACCGCACGATCCTGATCGGCGGCACCCTCGTCGAGGCATCCGAGCTGCCGTTTGTGACGTTCTACTCCGATGGCACGTGCACCCCGTTCCGGGCTCAACTCACCGTGGCGGGCACCCCTTCGGTGGTGGAAGTCGATCCCTGGACCTGTGCACCGGCCTTGGTGCCAACCGGAGGGCGACCATGAACGGGCCGACCAAGGGCTTTACGCTGATCGAGGTGTTGGTCGCCCTGGCGATCTTTGCCGGCGCGGCCCTGGTGCTGGGGGCCACCTACGTCAATATTCTGAACGGCTACGCCTTCGCCACCCGGGCGACCTTGGTGGATGAGGAGGTGCGGTTCGCGCGGGACCAGCTTTATCGCGAGACCGATCCGGATGAGGTGGAGCAGGGGAGCGAGTATCAAACCACGGACGGCAGGTTCGTACGCTGGCGGGCCGAGATCGAGCCCACGACCGTGGCCGATTTGTTCGAGGTGGTCTTCATCTGTGAAATCGAGGGTGGGGCCGGGGAACCGGATCGTACCGTCGAGGAGTCCTTCCGACTGCTGCGGCCGACGTGGTCGGAAGACGTGGAACGGGACCGGTTGCGCGCCGAGGCCCGTGATCGCATCACCGAATACCTGGAGCGTCGCCCATGAGCCGGCATCCCATGCTTCGTCGATCTCCTGTGGGCGGCTTCACCATGCTGGAGCTGATGATCGCCCTGGCGCTCGCGGCGGGTGTCCTGATTGGGCTCAATACCTTTGTCTTCTCCATGGCGGAGGTCTGGGGCCGCAATCGCGATTGGAGGCTCTTCGATCAACATGCCCGCGCCGTCACGCGCTATCTGGACCATGAGCTGCGCCGCGCCGCGCTGCCGCCGGCGGTAGCTAGTGATCAGCCTGCGCTGGCGGCCCGCGACGTGACGGTGGAGTTTGGCCGTAGCGCCGACCTCCTGGTTTTCGGGCTGCCGGATGGCAGCCGCCTGCTGGAGTGGCCGGAGCGGCCGCTGCCGGATGTGTGGTGCGCTCTCGAGGTCAAGCGGGACACGGGATTAGTGCTGTATTGGCAGTCCCCGCACGAGCGCGATTGGGAGGACGATCCTCCGCGCGAGGTGCTTTTGTCGCCCCTCGTGACCGAGCTGGCTTACGACTACTTTGATACCGACTTCGACCGTTGGGAAACGGAGACCCGCCTGCGCCAAAAACTCGACGGGGAACTGGAAACCCCCGGGCGTCTCCGCCTTACCTTCACCTATCGCGACCAGACCATCACCTCGCTGGTGCCCCTGCATGTGTTCGGGCGGGGACTGCCCAACTTCTGAAACCATGGCCGCGTCCCACTCCATCACTCATCCAGGCCGGCGGGGCTCCGTCCTGATCATCGTGCTGGTCACCCTGGTGTTTGCGGTGACGGCGATGACCCTGTTTCTGGAGCGCGCCAATTCCGACCTGCTGGTCGAGGTGCGCGAAGCCGATCGGCTTCGCCTGCGCCAGGAGGCCTACTCGGCGCTGGAAACCACCCTCGCGGTGCTGGTGGATTTTCGCGAAGTGTTGGGGGGCCTGCACAGCCCGGCCGAAGGCTGGGGCCAGCCGCTGGAATGGATCGGGTATGAGCCCGCTCCCGGCCACGAGGTCACGGTGGAGTTTGTGGACGAGAGCGGCCGGATGTCCCTGCCGCGGGCGGATTTTCGCACCCTCACGGACCTCTTCATGTCGTGGGGCATTGCCGACGACGAAGCTGAACGCCTCAGCGATGCCCTCATGGGGTGGATGCAGGAGGACTACGAGCCGTCGTCGTTCGATGCCCCGGACCATGACGACTACGAACTGACCCCGCTGCCGTTTCATGCGCCCAAGCGCCCGCTGCGCACGTGGTCGGAGCTGCGTTCCATCGACGTCGTACGGGAGGAGTTTTTCGATGAGGACGGCATCCCCAACGACCTCGGCCGCCGTTTTATGAGCGTGATGTCGTTGTTTGATTTCAGCGCCCCGAACCTCAACAGCGCGCCCGTCTCCGTGCTGCAGGCGATGGCTCGCTATGACGAGCAGCAGATCGCGCGGCTGGAAGGATTTCGTCGGGGCAACGGTGAGTTCGGCGCCAACGGCCCGGGCTACTTCACCAACGCCAACGAAGTGGCCAACGTCCTGGGAGAGCAGGCGGTAACGCCCGGTTTCGGGGCCAGCATCAGTGCGTTGCGCATTAATGTAACGGTGGTGCGCGGGCGCTCGTCATATGGATTGAGCGCCGTGGTGGCTCCGCCGGGTGGTGCCCGGGCCGTCATGGTGGATCCGCTGCCGCGCAAGGACACCGATGAGATGGATACCCCGGACAACGCCCCCGCCGATACGACACCTCCGGCCGCCGCCGACCCGGACGAGGAACCGCAGGACCTAGAGTATCCCTTTACACTGCTGGAAATACGCGAAATTGATTCCCTCAGCGCCGCGCTCGCGGCGGAAGCCACCAACGATTTTTGAACCCATGCCCGTCTCCTCCCCAGCCTTGCCCATGATGCGGGCGCGACCGCGCGAGATTGTGCTGTTGCCGGATGACCGGTTCTGGGTGCGGCGAATCGCCCTCGTGACCGAAACGGATGCCCCGCCGGTGCGCGAACAGGTGGAGCTGGCGTTGGAAACCAGCGCGCCCTTTCCACTCAACCAGCTCTACTACGGCTATTGGACCCGGCCAGGGACGAGTCATGCCCTGGTCTTCGCCGCCTACCGCAAGCGTTTCACCGACGAGGAGACCGAGGCTTGGCCGCTGGCGGAGTGCGTTGCGCCGGCGTTTGCCGCCTGGCTGGCGGCGGCGGAGCCTCCCCCTGGCACGACGCGCGTGCTTCACCAGGAGCTGGGGGTCACGGTGCTGCACTATGCCGAGCCCGACGGCATTCCCACCCTGGTGCGTTCCGTCGCGTGGGCGGAGGACGAAGAACCCGCCCGCCGATCCATTCTGCGTGACGAACTGATTCGCCGCTGTGGCGGATCGCTGACGGTGGAGGACATCGAGCCCATCGAGGTTGACCCCGGCAAACCAGGTGACGACACGCTGTCATTCAAATCCGGTGACCAAGTGGTCGAGCTGACGCTGCGACAATCCGAGTCACTCGACATCCGTGATACGCAGGAGATCGGCGCCCGCCGCCGCGGGCGGGTCTGGGATCGCTGGCTGTGGCGCAGCCTCGTGGCGGCCGGGGTGATCATCGGCCTGTCGGTGCTCTCCGAAGCCTTCCTCGGGGGAGCCGGCAGTTGGATGAACGCCCAGCAGCGCCGCATCGACACCCGCGCCCCGGTGGTGAACGAGATCATGATGGCCAACAACCTCGCGGCCCGGATCGAGGAGTTGCGCAACCAGCGGCTGCGGCCGTTTGAGATGATTCAAATCGCCGATGCGCCGCGGCCGGAATCGATCCTCTTCGAATCCACCCGCACCACCGGCCTCTACACGCTGGAAGTCCGGGCTCGCACCACGGCGCAGGGCGACATCGACACCTACCGCCGGCAGCTCGCGGCGACCAACGGGGTCGTTACGGTTGAGATCCCGCCGGAGGACCTGCGCTACGGCAACGGCCAGACGACGTTTCGCATGGTCGTGACATTCACCCCCGAGGTACTGGCGGCGGGAGGGGCGTCATGAAAGCGTGGTTTCTCGGCATTTCGCGTCGCGAAAAAGTGCTCGTGCTGGCCTTGGTACTCGGCGTGGCCGGAGTCTGGGGGACGAGTGTCAGCCAACGCCTGGGTAGTTTCGCTCTGACTTACCGCACCACCAAGGCCGATTTCGACGAGCAGCAGGCCTGGCTGGCGCGACAGGATCAGATCGAG
>Ga0181607_10000632_pt1 | contig 30428 bp, 20 predicted proteins | sample 041ome_9_FD_132420 | JGI IMG/M metagenome (GOLD analysis project Ga0181607, IMG submission 132420) | Coastal salt marsh microbial communities from the Groves Creek Marsh, Skidaway Island, Georgia - 041413US metaG (megahit assembly) | ecosystem: Environmental > Aquatic > Marine > Intertidal zone...
CGCCACATCCTTCGCCCCATGGCATTCCGCGTCACCCAACGCCTTACCCAACGCCTCCGACGTCTTCATCTCGTGAATCACACCCGCGAGCGTCGCCAGCGCCGCGCCCCGCGCTTTCGCTGCACCTTCACCGCTCGGCATGATGACGAGCTCATCCCACCCCGCGAGCCCAGACAACGACTCCAAGCGCGACGCGTCGCCCAGAATCCTCTTCACGTCCTCATACGCGTCATTTCCCATATTTTTCACGCCATTCGTCGCCATCGCGCGCGTCGCACGCGTCGTCCGTCGTCTCGGAGCGCGCACGGAACCACCCAACGCGAAGCACCGAAGCGTCGTCATATGACGCCGCGCGCGACGCCGTGGGGCGTCTCGGCGCCGCCGCGATGCGCGCCGCGGTGGTTGGACGCATCGCATGATGTGCGATGCGCGCGATGCGCGACGGTGCGCGCGCACGCGCGGCGGCGGCGCGCATCGTCGTCGTGCCGAGTCGCATCGTCGGGTCGTCGGGCGCATCGCTTCGGCGCGCGTGCCGACGACGAGGCGCGCGCGAAGGCGGATGCGGACGCGGACGCGGGCGAGCGAGATCCATGGGCGCGCGATGTCGGCCCTGGGTTGCTCCCGTCCGCCGTCGTCGCCAACGTTGGGGCGTTTTTGTTTGGGTACCACACGGCGGTGTGCAACGCGCCGCTCGCGGCGATGGCGCATGACTTGGGCTTTGCGAGCGATGATGGGTTGAAAGGTATCGTTGTGAGCGCGTTAGTCGTCGGTGGTGCCGTCGGTGGGCTCTCGGTGGGCGGGTTTAGCGATGGGTACGGGCGAAAGGCGGCGTTGATGGCGGCGAGCGCGCCGTTAGTGGCGGGGGCGTTGGCGAGCGCGTGGGCGCCGAACGCGTGGGCGATGATTGCTGGGCGGTTTATCACCGGCTTGGGCGTCGGTGCGTCGTCACAAATTGTACCGCTGTATTTGAGTGAAATTTCTCCGCCCGCGCTGCGTGGGACGCTGAATGGATTTCGGAGATTGGCGTACGTGTTTGGATGTTTGGCGGCGTTTTGTTTGGCGGCACCGCTCAAGGATGACGGCGGCGAAGGATGGTGGCGGCCGTTATTTAGCGATGCCGCGGTACCCGCCGCTGCGCTCGCGATTGGGGCGTATTTTATTGCGCAAGAATCTCCGGTGTGGTTATTGACGCAGGGTGAAGATTCGGCGAGGGAGTCGCGTCGGTCGCTCGCGGCGTTGCAAAACATTCGGGGACGCGCCGCGGTGGCGTGGCAGAACGGCGTCAAGACTGCGGCGGCGCGAGCGCGTCCCGATGAGGGCACTGACGAGATAAATGATGATAACAGTGACGCCATTGCGCAAAGCGCTGACGCAGCAGTTGCAAACGCCGACGCGAAAGGCAAGGAGAGCTTGTCTGGTTGGGCGCAACTGTTTTCCGAGGAGAAAAACCGTCTTCCACTGACGATTGGTCTCGGCTTGTGCTCGCTCGCCGCGTTCAGTGGATCAAACACGGTGATTTTTTACGCCAGCACGGTGTTCACGCAAGTTGGAATAGTCGATCCTAACATTCTCACGTGGGCTGTGGGCATTCCAAACGTCGCCGGCGGTTTCATCGCGTTGGCATTGAGCGACCGAATGGGTCGTCGACCGCTCTTACTCGCGTCGTTTGGCGGCATGGCCACGTGCTTAGGATTACTCGCCACGGCGGCGTACTTGACGCCGTCAACTGATCTTACGGGATTCTGCGCCGACCCCGCGCTCGGAAAGATTATCGACGTCGGATTATCTGACTCTTTTTCCTATTCGACGTCGGCGTCGGCGCGAATTTGCGCCGACTTGGGATCAGCCGCAATCGATTCCGGCCCTGATCAGCCCGAAGCCGCGGTCGCGCTCGTCACAATTCCCCTATATGTGTTGTTTTTCTCCTTGGGCGCGGGTCCAATTCCTTGGTTATTGTACAACGAAGTATTTCCCACGCGCATTCGAGCTCGGGCGGTGTCGATGTGCACGGCGTTAAACTACGCCGCAAACAGCGTCGTCGGCGCGACGTTCCTACCCATGGTTTCCGCCACGGGACTGTCGGGCTCATACGGCCTGTACGCAGTTCTCTGTGCGTGTGGGTACGTCTTCGTCGACCGTAACGTCCCCGAAACCAAAGGATACAAGCTCGAAGAAATTGAAGACATGTTGCTCGCAAAGCGACGCGGCTCGTCGTCTTAAAAACTGTACTTTTACCGTAGCATCGTAGTATTCATTATTGTCCGTATTGTTGTAATCATCTCAATCATCGTTAGTTATTACAATCGCACGCTTCGTGCGGTGAAGATGACGATTGGTTGTCATTGTAGTACACGTATTTCAGAGATTTGTTTTTCGCATTCGAGTCCCGCGGCGTCGTCGACGCTCGCGCGAGCGAACCCGCGACGGGTTCACTCGCGTCGCCCGCCCACCACCGCGTGAGACAATAAATCAGCCGTCGTGGAATTCAACACGTAGATTAAATTTTCCCCACCACCGCGTCACGTACACGTCTCTCAGCGCTCGTTGCAACACTCTCCGACGGCGCTCGACCGCTCGCGCTTTCGCGAGCGCTCGCGCGCTTTACCGCCCTCATCCTCCCACCGCCGGCGCGCTGTGATCTATCGTGCGCACGTTCGAGTACCCACGAACGCTCGCACTGCCTCCACCCCCCGCGTTCGCGCGCACGCGCCCCGGCGCCACCACCGTCGTCGTCGTCGTCGTCGTCCTCGCGCGGCTCGCGTACGCCTCGGCGTACCCGGGCTCGAGCATCGTCCTAAAAAACGCCACGACGACATCCACGCACGCCCAGAGCGTGCCAATCGGGGAAAACGGCGCGCGGGCGCGCACGGTGCCGCCGCTGACGTACGCCGACGACGCCGACATGCTCGCGCGTCGACGAATGCGACCGACACGATTGGTGGTGATGGTGCGTCTGTGGCGCGTTCGGACATTCGGCGTTGGTCCGTTTTGTAAATCTTGTGCGTATCACTCGAGGGCGTCGGCGGCGGCGTCGGCTCGCGCTGCGCCGCATACCGCGCGCGCGCGCGCGATGGCGACGTCCTCGGCGTGCGTGACGAAAGAATGCATATTCACCCTCGCCTTACACCCGAGCGCGCTCGTGGACCCGCTCGTGGGTGCGCGACGGGTGCTCGATGGGATGATGATGAAGCATTCGCCGGCGCTCGGCGGCGTGCTCATGGCGTACGAAGACGAGCGATTGTGCGGCGAGGATGGCGACGCGAGCGATGGGAGTGCGTCGAGTGAGTCGACGTCGATGCGTGATGACGTGGTGCGGGAGAGGTTTGGGGTGGTGTTGCATGCGTCGGGGTACGTGGACGTGGCGGTGCGGTGCGCGTGTCGGGTGTTTCACCCCGCGCGCGGAAGTCGGTTGGTTGGTGTGGTGAATAAATGCTCGCATGATTTCATCGGAGCGTTGGTGTTGGATGTGTTTAATGTGGCGATATCGCAGGAGAATATACGAGAGGAGTTGGTGAGTTGTCCTGAGGAAGGGAGCTGGAAGAGCGCGTGGGACGACGCGCACGCGTTGCGCGTCGGGTCGCACGTGGTGTTTACGGTGAAAGATATCACGGAGAGCGATGACGTGGTTTTATTAGTAGGTGCCATGGAAGAGGAAGGTACGGGTGAGCGCGAATACGTCGCGCGTTCGTCGAGTGGGATTACGTCGATTGAGAGGAAATTACTCAAGCGCTCCGAACCCAAGGCGAAAAAGGAAAAAAAGGAGAAAAAAGACAAGGCGGACAAGAAGAAGGAAAAAAAGGAGAAAAAAGAGAAGCGTTCGAAGCGCGACGGCGAGGACGATGGAGACAACGCAGTTGACGCCAAGCGTGCCAAGGTCAAGTGAAACTGGACCGCTCACCAGAGATAATAATCACACTAGCAGTAGCCACGTAGCTCGACGTCCGTCGCGTGTGAATACCAACCTTGAACGTCGCGAGCGTACGCTCCAAAGCCTCATAATTCGCCGCCTCGCACCTTCCGTCGTGGACGCGAACGAATACGCGCACACCATGGCATATCCTAAAAAGCTCTCCGCCTACATGGCGTACTCCACCGCGCATCGCGAGGACGCCAAAGCCGCGCTGATCGCCAGTGGGACCGAAAAGCCAACGATGGGGGACGTGGCCAAGCACATTAGCGCCAAGTGGAACGCATTGAGTGACGAAGAGAAAGCGGTGCGTGACGCGTGCGATGTCATTCTCGTCCGCCGCGTCGTCGCGCGTTCGAAATCGCGTGGGATTCCGCGCGAGGTGACGGAAAGGCTGCGTCAGGCGCAGCGACAGATGGCGCACACGTTTAAAAACCAAAACCACACGACTGACGTTGATTCTCTCACGCACGCGCAGGCTTTGAAAGCGCAAACAGAAAAGGATTACGAACAAGCGGTGGCGGAGGCCGTGGCGCGCGGGGAGGCACCGGAAGAGAAGGATGGTGGCGATGGCGCGGATAGGCCCGCGGATGGGAGCGAAACCGTCTTGCCGGTGGCGCGCGTGAAGCGCATTATTAAATTGGATAAAGATGTCAAACAAGCGAGCGCAGATGCGATTAAATGCATTACTAAGGCGTGCGAGTTATTTTTAGAAGGCTTAGCGGTTGGTTCTCATGTGGGCATGCGCGCTGCGAAGAGAAAAGGGGTACAGTATAAGGATTTAGAAACGTTTGTGTTGCGCCGCGGCAAGTATGAATTTCTGCACGACCACGTGTGGGCGATGCGGCCGAAAGATACGGATAAGGGTGGTGATGGCGACGATGACGACGATGACGATCAACCGAGTGCAAAGAAAGCCAAGCAAATCACCGACGCCAAGGGATCGCATAGATTGACGGAATTTTTCAAGCCCGCGTCGGCGGCGAGCCAACTCGGCGAGGTGATTCCTGAAACGCAAATCGCCACGCAAGAGGGTGAGGACGTTGAATAGAAAAGAATGCGAATGAATTACACGTACGGTAAAATAATGCGATCTTGTGTGAGTGTGTGTGTAAGCTCGACGTCTGTCTCTAAAAAGGTGTACATCGCAACGCAAAGAGCAAAAAAACTCTTCACTGCGAAAGACACGACGACTGCCCACCGCGGCGTATGTTTTTAAATGCGAAATCTAATTGATCGAAATCAAACTAAAGTGCACGCGCACTAGATGATGAAATCTCGTGCGCTTTGTACCGTTCTTTTGTACCGTCTGCCTTGCTCGCTTACGGAAGTTTGTCGTACACGCCATCCACGCGTCGCGCGCCGCTACTCCGCGCCACCCTGTGCCAATACTTGGCTTCATCTAAATCCTCATTACACCCATATCCTTCCGTAAGCATCTGCGACGCCAACGCCGCCGCAGCAACATCCCCATTCTTCGCCGCGCGTAATGTCTCAATATACCACCTCGACGTCGCATCCAACACGCACTCCTTCAACGGCCCGCGCGTCATCGGCTCCAACGTGTCCTCCACGACGTACGCCTTCATCTCGTGCGTCGCGTCATGATTCGCCATCGCCCCAGACTTCCCGCGCCCATCATCATCACTCGACGACGACTCACTCGACGACGACGAATGATGCGGACGCTTATGCTGTCGCCCGTGACACGCGTCGCATAAATCAAAATCCTCGCACCGCTCGCACACCCAACGTTTGCGCAAAATGGGTAAATCCCCGCACGCGTCGCACGAATACTGCAGCGATTTCTTCAGCACGCTCGGTTCGTACATGCTCCTACGCCGTCGTCGCGCCGTCGTCGTCGTCGCGCCGTCGTCGTCGTCGTCGTCGTCGTCGCGTACACCCACCCACCGCGCGCGCGCGCGTGTGTGGGTTATCCAGTCAACGTGGACTGGAATCTCGCGATCGATCGACCCACGCGGCGTCGCGCGCGATCGATCGCGCGCATCGATCGCACGACGCCGTCCATCGATCGCGCGATCGATCGCGCGACGACGCCGCGTGGGTCGGGGAATTTTCGGTCGGTCGGACAGCGCTGTGGTCGGTTGGACATACAAATAAAAACGCACGCGCGACGGTGAAAAAAAAAAACGCACGCGGTGCGTGTTACCGCACCGCGCGTTGTCGTCGTCGTCGTCGTCGTCGCGATGGTCCGTCGTGGCGCGCGGCGCGTGACGGCGGCGGTGGTGATGATCGTGGTGGTGGTGGTGGCGGTGACGCCGTCGGAGGCGACGACGTGCGCGTACGCGGCGCGAAGGGAGACGTGCGCGGCGCGGACGGGATTCGACGCCGCGAGCGCGAACGCGAGCGCGAGCGCGTGTGGTGGTGCGTTGAACGGTGCGGTGGTGTGTGAGACGCATGGGCATGGGATTGCGTTTGATGGGGCGTCGACGCGGCTCGCGGCGTCGGCGTCGGCGTCGGCGTGGGTGCGCGCGGTGCGCGAGAGCGAGGCGTTTACGATTGAAATAGCCGCGTCGCTGCGTTCGACGCCGAGCGGCGGCGCGGGTGCGAGTGGGCGACAGCCTCTAATCACGCTTTCCACTACAGATATTGCTAGTGAGGAGGAAAACGCGTGCTTGGAAGAGATTGGTGGGTACGACTTGGCCGTGTGGCTTCAGAACCGACGCGTGTTTGTGGAAATCAGAGAACCATGGCTGTACGACGGTTCGTTGTCGTGTTCATCTACGTCGGTGTTTGATTGGACTGGCGTGCAAACGCTTAACATTGGTGACATTCATCGCATCGCTGTCGTGTACGACGTGAATGGCATTCGCGTATGGGTAAACGACACGCTGTCGTTTCCTCCGCCGCTGCGGCTGGATTTCAAGCTCAGCCCGGGCGGCGCAGCGGCGTCCATGTGGGACGCGACGTCCTCGTCTCGGTTCGTGCTTGGCGCATATGGAGGAGCATACTTTCGAGGTACAATGTACGACGTGCGTCTGCGCGACCGCGCGCTGAATGCGAGTGAAATCGCAGAACTCGCCAACGCGCCGCTCGCCAACGCTTCACCGCATCCGACGTCACAAAACATCACGATGGCTGAAGACAGCATCGCCACGATTTCTCTGGATGCCGTGGACGCCGATGGAGACGACATCTTCTTCGATATCGTGCGATTACCGAATCGCGGCGCCCTGTTCGCGGACAGCGCGTGTGTTGAACCAATTACGGTTACGCCGCATCGATTACGCGCGCCAGAGGTGTGGTACGCGCCCGATCGCAACGAGTACTCGCCGCCTGACGTCGACTACGCGTCGTTCGAGTTCATCGCCACCGATGACGCTGACATGGTTAATATAAATGATCGAGCCCTAGTGCGCGTGCGCGTGACGAGTGTGAATGACGCACCGGAACCATCACAGGCGAGCGTCGATTCAATGGTTTCGATTCTAGGATACGCGCCGACGCGCGCGCGATTCGCCGCGCGAGACGTCGACCGGACGTGCCCGCCAGACTACCCTGACTGCGTGAGAGACTCGTTCACGTCAGTCGTCATCACTCGTGCGCCAGCGCTCGGGACGTTGTATGCATCGTGCGATGATGATGTCGCGCTGGATGGCGCCGCCGTCGCGCGCGACGGTTGGACGAGATCATCCGCGCCCGGAACGGATGATGACGGATTGTTATGCTTTACGTACGTGTACAGCGGCGATGCTGTCATGGGTGACACACGAGATGCCGTTGAATACGTCATCCACGACGCGCACGGAGCGACGAGCGCGACGCTGAAAATGGAATTTAGCATTCAATCGCCGTGCGTCGCGCTCAGCCGCGAGCACGTCGTCGATGAGGACGCCAAAGGTGACGTGACGTTCACCGCGGCGTGTGTCGATTCGACCGTTGCGAACGGCACAGTTGCGCATATATCGATGTTACCTAGATACGGCACGGTGTCGACGGAGATGATGGAATTACGCGAGTCATCGTGTTCGATTGAGCAACGCGCGTCGTGCGAGACGTGGGCGAATGCATACGGAGGAGGTCAATACGACGATGTTCGATGCGTGTGCGGCGCGATTGAATACTCGCCGGCGCGTGATTATTTCAACACTCCGAGTGTTGACGTATACGGGGCTACGATTGCATTTGATGACGCGTACGCACCGCCGTGGCCAGTCGGCTCGGCGGATGCGATGCGCGTGACGCTCGCGACGACGAATGGATGGCGGACAATTCCGTACGTGACATACGTTTGGGTGCGTGCGCGTGTAGACGCGCCGACAATTCGAATCGATCGTCATGGATTGCGTAATATTGAGCCAATCGTGCCTGACTCGACGTCATATGTGCTGTCAAATGCCATTGACATTGACGCGCATCCAGATTACGACGTCGACGCCATGGCGGTGACGGTGTGGAGCCCAAACGCGCGATTACTCGAATTGATCGCCACCGCAGATGTGCTCGAAAATGCCGGCGTTTCAAGCGGCGTCAGTACGTCGCATCTTCTTCCGGATGTCGATACTCGTCCCAACGCCGTACGCTTTATCGGCGCGGCGTCGGCGATTCGCCAGACACTGCGTTTCGGCGCCATCGCGTACGCGCCCTTCGACGCCACCGTGCCTGCCTTCTACGACGTCATCCACGTCCGCGTCGTCGTTGGCCTCCGTCCACTCACCACCCCACAGTGCGTATCACCATGGCAAACCCCACCGTGTCGTTTCACATCCATCATTGACGTCCCTCGGTGCGACGCCGTCGCCGTCGATGGCGCGACGTCGCCATGCGCCGTCGACACCGAATTCCTCCTCCCAATCGCCGATGCCCCAACATACATCGCTCAAGCCTCAGACCAAGACAACCCAAAAAATAGAACGCGCGCTGAACGCGCCGCCATCGTCTTCGCCATCGTCTTCGCCTTCGCCTTCGTCGCCACCGCGCTCGCGCTCAAGCTCCTCAAATGCCTGCGCGCGGGGCTCCTAGGAAGCTTTTAACCACACATATACAACACATATTTATACTATATACAAATTATTATAAATACTTATTATGAATATACCTATATATTATACACAGTACACGTTCATGCACTCATCCTCCGCGTGATAAAAGTATTTACCCCATGACTCACGTCATCAACTACGTGTACTGTGACACCACAAAAGCCATGTATGTATCATATATTATAGTCTCTGGTCATAATTGGTCATCCTGTCCCTCGGATTTGTTTGCCCTCGGAAATCGGAAAAGCGCGCCGGCGGCGGGCGGTGTCGAGACATTCCCGACCGCACTCGCGCGCGTGCACCCACGTGCGTCTCGAGACACCCCCCGAGCACGCTAATCACGCACCATGGTGAAGGTACGACACACGCGATATATCTCGCGGCGTTCTATCGCATCGGCGCGTCACGGATGACGTCGGAACGTCGCCGAGCACGGCGCGCGCGCGTCGGATTATTGCAGCGATCGATCGCGGGTGACTGACCTCTGATAATTGTGTTTTCTCGTCGCCGCGCGTAGTTTTCTATCGATGAGCTCCGTCGCCAGATGGACCACAACAAGAACATCCGTAACATGTCTGTTATCGCACACGTCGATCACGTACGTATTTTTGATCGCTTCGCGCGCGGTGTTTGGGAGGATTGATGCGGATCGCGCGGAACCCTATTGTGGGATTAGGTTGCGTTGGGCGGTGGAATATTGCGTCGGGCGCGCGCGCTGGATGGAGTGAGGGTGCGATCGGTGCGCGTATGGTGTGCGATAGACCTCGTGGGTGGGTTCCTCGCTCTCGAGCCGCGGGTTTGGCGATTGCCGCGATGTCGAGGGCGGCGTGGAGAGGTGAGCGAGACGTTTGCGACTGACGCCGATTGTTTGCCGTGTACAGGGTAAATCTACGTTGACGGATTCTCTCGTCGCTGCGGCGGGTATCATCGCGCAAGAAAATGCCGGTGATGCGCGTTTGACGGATACCCGTCAAGATGAGCAAGATCGTTGCATTACCATCAAGTCGACTGGTATTTCTCTTTTCTACCAAATGGCTGACGAAGACCTCGCGCGCTTGCCGAAGACCGTGCCGCGCGACGGTAACAACTACTTGATCAACTTGATTGATTCCCCGGGTCACGTTGATTTCTCTTCTGAAGTGACTGCGGCTTTGCGTATTACCGATGGTGCGCTCGTTGTTGTTGACTGCGTCGAAGGTGTGTGTGTGCAAACCGAAACCGTGCTTCGTCAAGCGCTCGGTGAACGCATCAAGCCCGTCATGACTGTCAACAAGCTCGATCGCTGCTTCCTCGAACTCATGCTCGATGGTGAAGAAGCTTACCAAAACTTCTGCCGTGTGATCGAAAACGCCAACGTTATCATGGCGACGTACACGGACAAGGCTCTTGGCGACGTGCAAGTTGCTCCGGAAAAGGGCACCGTGTGCTTCTCCGCCGGTCTCCACAACTGGGCCTTCACCTTGACTGTCTTCGCCAAGATGTATGCGTCCAAGTTCGGCATCGACCAAGATGCGATGATGGCCAAGCTTTGGGGCGATAACTTCTTCGACCCGAAGGAAAAGAAGTGGACGAAGAAGAACACTGGTTCCAAGACGTGCATGCGTGCCTTCGTTCAATTCTGCTACGAGCCGATCCGTCGTGTCATCGAAGCGGCGATGAACGATAACAAGGACAAGCTCTGGCCAATGCTTGAAAAGCTCCAAGTCAAGGACAAGTTGAAGCCTGCTGATTTGGACTTGCTCGGCAAGCCTTTGATGAAGCGCGTTATGCAAACTTGGTTGCCGGCGGACGTCGCCCTTCTTGAGATGATTATCTACCACTTGCCGTCCCCGGCGACTGCGCAAAAGTACCGTGTCGATACTCTCTACGAAGGTCCGCTTGATGACAAGTACGCCGAGGCCATCCGCAACTGTGATGCCTCTGGTCCGCTCATGTTGTATGTGTCCAAGATGATTCCGACCGCCGATAAGGGCCGTTTCTTGGCCTTTGGTCGTGTTTTCTCTGGTACCGTGCAAACTGGCCAAAAGGTGCGCATCATGGGCCCGAACTACGTTCCGGGCGACAAGAAGGATTTGTACGTCAAGTCCATCCAGCGTACTGTGTTGTGCATGGGCCGTCGCCAAGACTCCGTCGACAACGTGCCGTGTGGTAACACCGTCGCCATGGTTGGTCTCGACGCGTTCATTCAAAAGAACGCGACGATTACTGGTGAGAAGGAAGAAGAAGCGCACACGATCAAGGCGATGAAGTTCTCTGTCTCCCCTGTCGTGCGCGTCGCGGTTGAGTGCAAGAACTCCCAAGATCTCCCGAAGCTCGTCGAAGGTCTCAAGCGCCTCTCCAAGTCTGACCCGATGGTGCAATGTCAAATCGAAGAAACTGGTGAGCACATTGTTGCTGGTGCTGGTGAGCTCCACCTTGAAATTTGCTTGAAGGATCTTCAAGAAGATTTCATGGGTGGTGCTGAAATCCGCATCTCCGACCCGGTTGTGTCCTTCCGTGAAACCGTCCAAGGCACGTCTGACCACATTTGCATGTCCAAGTCGCCGAACAAGCACAACCGCTTGTACTTCCAAGCCGTCGCCATGGATGAAGGTCTCGCTGAAGCTATTGATAATGGTGAAGTCACCCCGCGTGATGACCCGAAGACTCGTGGCCGTTTCTTGGCTGACACGTACGGCTGGGACAAGGATCTCGGCGCGAAGAAGATTTGGTGCTTCGGTCCGGACACCACTGGCCCGAACCTTATCGTCGACATGTGTAAGGGTGTCCAGTACCTCAACGAAATCAAGGATTCGTGCGTTGCGGCGTTCCAATGGGCCACCAAGGAAGGTGTCCTCGCCGAAGAAAACATGCGTGGTATCAAGTTCGAAATCCACGATGTCGTTCTCCACACCGATGCCATTCACCGCGGTGGTGGCCAAATCATCCCGACTTGCCGTCGTGTCTTGTATGCCTCTGCGCTCTGCGCCGAACCGCGTCTCCTCGAACCGATCTACTTGGTCGAAATCCAAGCTCCGGAGCAAGCTCTCGGTGGTATTTACTCCACTGTCACGCAAAAGCGCGGTATGGTCATTGAAGAAACTCAGCGCCCGGGTACGCCGATTTACAACATCAAGGCGTACTTGCCGGTCATGGAGTCCTTCGGTTTCACGGGTACTCTCCGTGCGGCCACCTCTGGCCAAGCGTTCCCGCAATCTGTCTTCGATCACTGGGAGGTGCTTAACAGCGACCCGCTCAACCCGGATTCCCAGTCTGGTAAGATTGTGTTGGACATCAGAAAGCGCAAGGGTAGCAAGCCGAACGTGCCGCCGATCACGGAATACGAAGACAAGTTGTAATCGTTTTTTGCATAGAGGAACGCAGTTCTTTTCATAATACTTACATAATCACAAATGTGCTATTCCTTTCTCTCCACCTTTTGAGCGCCAGTCTCGCCTAGCGTTGACTTGCGTCGCCGCTCGCACGCGAGTTTGTAGCTGATTCGTTCTGCGACACGATCGGAATCTGATAGTTTTCGTTGTAACCGCTCAAGCTCATGTTCTAATTCTTCTAATTTATCTAATTGCGCCCGCGCCTGGCGCAGGCAAGCGATAGGCGTAGAATGCGCTCGCGCGTAGAGCGCCAGCGCCAGGAATAACGTGGCGAGGTTTCGTGAGACTTCGTACACCAAGGACGCGACGATTTGACGTGATGCAGACATATTGAGATGATAAATGAGGTCAAACACGTAAAAAATCAACTGTTATTAAGAATCCGACGAATCTTGTCGTTAACGTCTAGAGTTATTGTTTATTTTTGTAAATTTTGTGTACACTGATGCCGCGTGGTGCTTACGCGATGACGTCTGGATTTCGAAAATGATCAGCCATGTGGTACCAATCAAGCAAAAGCTGATGATCTGCTTCACACGTGTAGTGATCTCGCCACGTGAGATAAATCATTGTGGCCCTGTAGTGCGAATAGGCGGCGACGACGACGAGGAGGTGGAAAATGTTGTGGCTGCAGCCGATGATGTCAAAATCCCCGGGGCTCCATCTTTCAGGAATAGTGTACGCGTACAAATACGCCCCGAACAAGTAACAAAACGCCATGAATAGCTGATACAAAAACGCTTCTTCGACTGGCGTCGGAACGATGTGCCACACGAAGAAGACTTGTTGAAATATTGGGAATACGCCCATCAAACCGAGAGCAACAAACAGACCTGCGCGCAGTGGCGCGTAATTCTTGTCTTGAAATCGTCTCAAGAATGTTGGAATGACGGCTAAGCAACCCAGCGTCGTTATTCCACTGAGATACATTCTTCTCCATTTGGGAAGACAGTAAAACGAATAATATACTATAGGGTAGAAACTCGTGACGATGAGCGCGGCGATTCCAAAATAGTCCAATCGCCACATTTGTGCTCCTTCTTCGAATCCCACGCAACAGTACGTGTGGCAAATAGTGCTAAAGAGTAAACAAACCATCGCCCCAACTAAGAAAACATACACCGGCCAGCGCTTTGCCGGCTTTGCCGGCTCAGGATCGTCTGGTACGTTTTTTATATGCGCTCGTAACACATTGAGCTTCTCCTTGAGGAGTCCAGCATGAACGACAACCTTTCCATATTGTTCGTCGTGTTTGTGATCTTCAATAACACTGAGCACTTTCTGTGCGCCGTCAAGTGATCTCTTCAACACTTTCCGACGGTTTTCAACCTTGAATGCCTCTTCGCCGCTACGCAAGTGCTCTGCGAGCTCGTGCGTGACGTTGACCAACACATATCCGACGTCATTCATCAAGTTCCCCAGCGTACTCTCATCCAAATCCATTCGCATATTCTCATCAATACGACGGATATCAATACGGTCCTTCTCAATCGCCTGCCTCCAACGCGTGGCGTATTCAATACGTTCTACTCGAGCTACGTCCGCTCCTGTGACCCACCCCGCCGGAGGCGTCTCCAAACCAATCCCCGAATGCGCCGTAAAAAACGTCCGCACGAGCAACATCGCAAACAACACAAACCCAATAAGATGACTCCATATATTCACCGTCTCGTTGTGCACCATAAATATCGACCGCGTCGCGCCGAGCCAACGCGCGCCCACCCGGTAACCGCCGCGTACGTACGGATTAAAAACCATCCATTCTGGCGCGTCGTCGATGTCACACACCGCACAAAACCATGACGAGCACGACGCACTCGCGCCTTTTTCGCCATCCTTTGCGTTTGGTAGTGTGAACGGGCCTCGGCGCGCGGTGCGCGGTCGCGCGGGTTCGGCGCTCGAGGTGCCACTCGCGGCGCCGCGGCGGCGTGTCGTCGACATGCTGACGACGACGGTTTCGCGACGCGATGCAGACGAGTGTGACGCGTGTCGCGTGAGTTCCTCGCGCGCGGTCGCGGGTCGTGGTCGTCGCGACGACGAGTGACGCGCGCGAGAGATTTGCGGAGAGGTATATACCTCAAAGGTTTCTCATAGGCGGTGCGCGCAGTTGAGATGTTTATGATTTTAATACAACGATTGGGTGCCGCCACAGGGATGACTAGCCGATAAATTCGTAACACGTGAGACCGTCAACGTTACGGATGTCGGTGCGCGCGCCATGCTTGATGACAAAGTCGGCGATGACGTCGAATTTGAACAAGACGGCGAAGTGCAACGCGGTGTTGCCGCGTTTGTTTTGCATATTTGGATCAGCACCGCTTCGAACGAGGAGCTTGACGAGTCGGCCTTGACCATTTTGACACGCGATGATGAGGGCAGAGTTGCCGTTTTCGTCGCGGGCGTCGATGGGGACACCCTTGTTGAGCAAGTCTTTCATTTGGTTGTACCGCCCGTGACGAGCAAACGAAAACAAGTTGCGCATTTCAGTCATCTTGAATCTTTGCGGCTGAACCAGTGAGCGAGGAATTTTCGGCTTCAGCACCACGGGCTGTAAAGACTCGTCCTCGTTCGCGTCGCTATCAATAGCATCGCTGGCGTCGGCAGCCTCCTTGAATGCGCGAGCGTCAACGTCGCTCCGCGTTGAGGCGAGCTGATTTGATGTCTGCGGCGCGCGCGCTGGCAGCGCCACGCGCGCTGGCGGGCCAGTCGACCCAACAACCTCTATCATAGGACTACCTGTGTGTGTGCGCTGCGCTTGCACAGGCGTCGCATACGTTCCGTTTGGCTGCGGCACGTTTTCCTCAAAGCCGACGCGGCGACGTGTGTGCGCCTGCTTGACATCTTCTTGACTCATGACGTACGGATTGGGCTCCGAACGTATCGGCGCCGCAGGTAGCGGCACAAACTTGCGCCGAACGACAGGCTCGGGTGCGAACGCGGCGGCGTTTCCACCGTAGACCGCTTGCGGTGGGACTAGCGTGGCGTCGCGTGGCTTTGGTACTCCAAACGCATTCTCGATGGTGTCCCGACGTCTAGACGTAGACGTCGAGGGATTCTCAACAATATCCTTCACTGCCGCACCCAAACCTCGAGGGCGCGTGGAGTCTAATCTCTGCACCGTTTGCGCAACCGGTTGCGGTCTCGATGGCGCATCTATGTTCTTTCTAGGCGCATCAGCGCGGACTACTTGACGTCTCGCCGACAGTTCCTTTGGCTCGGCAGCAGGAGCGTCTTCGCGCGCCTTTGAAGATGATGAGTCTATTTTCGCCGACCGTAATCGCTGCACCAGCGCACCGTGAGGATCTTCACCTACCACTAGCATCGGCGCCGGCGCATCGGTCGCTACGGGCGTCGGCGCAAGGGCGCTAATTGACGCCCGCGACGCCATAGCCGGTTTCGGCGCGAGCGCCGCCATGTTCACTTTTTTTCTTCCATCATTACCCTTCTCGGCGGCAGCGTCTACAGTTAGCTCGGAAGCCGAACCTTTCTTTGTCTGCAATAAAGTGCGCACCGCATTCATTAATCCAAGACCGCTCGATTTCACTGCCGGCGCGTCCGCGGCTGCCTCTGTCGTCGTCGCGCGCGGACTCGTTCCTTCGGGCGACCTCGACCGATAATCATCCGCCTCATCGTACACCTCCGCCTCTTCCGCATTCACCTGCGCTCGTAATACCTCCGGCGCGGGCTTTGCGCTCGCCGCGAGCGCTCTCGCGCGTTCTTCTTCCACGTACCGCCGCGTCACCTCCGCCGCGTCTCTCTCCGTTCTCCTCGCGTTCTCTACCACTTCAATATCTTCCGCCTTATCCTTGGCCAACGTCACCAACGCCTCATCAAGAGAACGCTCAACCGCGACGATTTCTGCATCCGCCTTTGCGCGCCGCGCGCCGTCGGCGTCAGCTTTCCCGTCGCGCGCGAGCGCCTTGAGCGCCGCGCGCGCCATTTGCATCTTCGCGTCGTGCACCGCGCGTATCTTCGCCTCGAGCGCTCGATAGCGCGCTTCAATCGACGCCAACATATCGTCTTGCGCGGTTCCATCGCGTGCGCGCGACATTACACGCGTTCCGGCGCGTCGGTTCGCACGAAAGAGGCCGCGGCTTGAAAAAGCTTTACGCGCGCAATCCTCTACGCTGTGCGTCGTGCGCGCGTCTCACCTCGCGTCTGCGTACGCGAGTGCGTCTAAAATCACGTCTGCGAGCGTCTTCGCGCGTGCGTCACGCCGCCGTCGTAGTCTCGACGCGCCACGCGTGCGAAGAAGTGACGCATTTTAAGCCGTTTCAGTTCGCCGTGACGCCACTCTTCGGCGTAATACCGACGCGTCACCGCGAACGACGCACGGTGGACGTCAGACGTCTCCATGCACGCATCGTTCGCGCGCCGACAGTCGCGTTCGCGCGCGTCCGATGCCCCGAGCGCGCATTCTGTACGCGAGTTGAATCACCAGTTGGATAGAGATCCATCGCCCGCCGACGCGAAACCCGTCACCGTAGACCCGCGAGACGTGCTCGCGCACGCTGCGCGGTCGACGAGCGATAGCGATGCGTCAGCGAGCGATGCCGACGACGGGGCGACGTCAGATCCTATCGATTACGACGAACCTTTGCTCGCGCAGCTCGAGCGGCTCGGCGACGACTACGACGCGTGGGTCGCGAGAGCGCGCCTTGGCGCCACATCGACGCGATTATTTCGAAATCCAACGCTCGAGGCGTTGAGTAAGACGCATTGGAGCGTCGTTCCGGTATTTTGGGTGCCGGCGATTGCCTATGTGCTGTACTGCGGGTGCGTAAAGGTGATTGAGGATGGACGGAGCGCGGCTTTCGCGGCGGCGGTGTTCGTCGCGAGCGCGCGCGGGGCGTGGCCGACGTTCGAATACGTCATTCATCGTTTTGTATTTCACGCTAAACGCCGGCGTGAACGCCGGTGGGCGATTTGGAATCAGCTGCACTATTTATTTCATGGTTGTCATCATAAACATCCACAAGAGTTGTTGCGGCTGGTGTTTCCGTTGACGGTTTCGGTGCCCGTCGGATACGCGGCGGCTCGAGCGTGCGCGGCTGTGTTCGCGAGTGGCTATGCCGAATTCGCCGCGGCTGGATTTCAGTTTGGTTATCTTACGTACGACATGACGCATTACGCCGTGCACGGGAACTTGTTTGGGCTCGGAGACCACGCGTTGAAGCGTCGACGCGTGAAACATTTACGACACCATTACGACGACCACACCTCTGGATTTGGGGTGACATCGTCGGCGTTAGATGCCGTGTGTGGTACGCTCCCGCGCACACACTAAACGCTAGCCGTAGCGCGCGCGCGTACGCGTAGTAGCATTTCATTCATTCTTCATTCCTTCCTCCTCGTAGTTATACACGCACACATTCTATTCCCCAAGCGCCGCCTTGGCCTCCGCCGCCTTGACTTCCACCGCTCGCTTACTCTCCATCATCATCTCGCGCAAATCCTCCGTGTCAACCCCAGCGCAATCCCCGACGCCGATCGCCGCCTGTCGCGCGCAGTATTTGTTTTGAAGTTCAATCGCGCGCAGCTCCTTATTCGCCTCGGTGCGCCGCAGCATCTCCGCCACCATGGGCGAATCCCCCACGTCCGCGCGCGCCGACATTGTCGTCGCACACGCCAGCGCGCCCGCGACCGCCGCGCCCGCGGCGATACGCGCGCGAAGCCACGACGTTGACGCTGACGCTGACGTGGAAGTGGAGCAGTCGTCATCATTCGCACGCACCGCGCGCGCGTCGCGCGCACCGCCGCCGCGCGCCGTGCGACGCACCGCGCGCATACGTTCGTGATGCACCACGCGCACCGTCGGCGTCGCGCCCGGCGCGGTGCGATGCATGGCGCGCGCCTCGAAGGATGTCGTGGCGCACAATAACGCCGCGCCATTCGCCCGCGCGGCATCGTCACGACCGCGATGCCTCCCGAAACCGCCGATGAGCGCCGCGCGCGCTTGAAAGCCATGCGCGAGGACGCCGCGAACGCCGGTGGCGGTGGCGGCGACGGTGGCGGCGCCGCGCCGGTGATTGCGTTTAGGAATTACGTCCCAAAGGATGGGGCGCTGGTGCAGGACAAGGTGCGCACAGCCGCGGCGCGCCGTGCGATGTGGGTTGAACGCGCGCGCGAGTGCGCGCACGTGTGTGCATATCGTCGCGGTGTGCGATCGCGAGGACTGACGTCGAACGTACGCGCGCGTGCTCGTCATAGATTCCCGCGGCGTCGGCGCCGACGTTTGAGACTCCAAAGGTGGACACGGAGACGTTGTTAGCGCCGAATACCGGCGATGTCGAGGTAGGTACTGCGTTTGCGAACGTATCACGCGTGCGGCTTTTCGTGTTATGGTTTCTTCGGGTCGTTCGTCGTCACTCACCGCGCGTGTTTTCGGTTTTTTGTCTCGTAGCCGTCGTTGTTGAAGCCGAAAAAGGCAAATTGGGACTTGAAGCGCGACGTAGAGAAGAAGCTCGCCAAGCTCGAGAAGCGAACGCAACGCGCGATGGTGGACATTGCGCGCGAAGAAGAGGCGAAGCGTATGAATGCGGCGTGAGAATATTTGGTTTGGGTTGTTAGTTTTTAGCTTTTAATGACGACGCGCGCGACTGGCTGTTGACTTTATTTATTTTTGCGATGAGAGCTATTCATAGAGTACGACGCGCGAGAGTGCGCGACGCGTGCCAAAGACTGTGTGCATGACCGTGAGAGACGATGAGTTCGATGATGATGTCGCACGCGATGCGACGAGCGCGAACACGCGCGCGATGATTGTGCTCCCTACGTTTGCGAACGAGCGGCACCGAGCGCTGGCGGCGGAGATTGAGGTGCGACGGATGTTTGACTTGTGCTCGGTGAATGACTGACTGACTGTGATCCTTACTGTAGACGTACAGTGCGGCGATTGATGATGCGAAACGGAATGAACGAGAACACGTGAAGCGCATCGCGCTGATGCGAGAGCACGTCAAAGATGTGTCGCGGGACATCGTGGACGTACGCGACCGCTCGAGAGGCGCTCGAGAGGCGCTCGAGAGGGAAAAACATCTCGCAATGCTTGATGCGATGAATCGCGAGCGCGCGGCACAAGAGACGCGGGTATGTGAGAAAGAGACTGAGTTGCAAAATGAGCAATATCGAGAGTATTCGAGGCGAGCAGAGGCGTATGAGGCAGCCATGGGGCGGTTACGCGCTCGAGCGGAGAGCGCCGGCGTTGTTCGGGACATCGTGCGCGAGCGCGTGGACGATGACGAAAGAGATTTGGAGACTCTTAAGATGTACGAAATCGAAGACGAGCGATTGTTACAAACGCTCGAGTTTGAACTCGGGAAGGCTTCGAAAGACGCACATGAGAGTCAATCTGAGTTGGAGCATGCGATGTCGCTGCAAGCCGCGGTGCAATGTGAGCTGTTACGCGTCGGAAAGACACTCAAAGAGGCGCACGTGCGGCGAGCTGAATTTCAAGAAGAGTATACATCCGCGTGCACGACGCTGAGTGAACGTCAGGGGCTGATACAGAAGACTGCGTGTGCGCGAGACGAAATAGTTCGTGACCTTGAGGACAAGCGGGCCGCCGTGAGTGAATTAGTCGAGACAACTAAGCGCGCGGAGTTGGAGAATAAATCTTTGCGGTCCAAATCGACGGTTAAAGAACAGTTATCGAAACGCAAGACGGAGAAATGTCAAGCGCTCAAGGGTGATTTAACGACTGCAGCGCAAGCGCTAGAGACAGCTACGCACATGCGCGTTGCCGCGGCTCGGAGCGCAGAATGCGCACGCAATCGACGTTGCGAGGCTGAAGTTGCGCTAAAATCACATTTGCAAGCACGCGATGATAAATGCAGACAAGTTGAGCGAGCTAAACGTGCGCTGGAGGAGGCGAGATCGGCATTGATGACGTCCGAGCAAAGCTTGCAAGAATTACACAACGTACACGACGCTGAAGCTGCAAATTTAGCGCAAGCGCAAAAGACACTCGATGCAGAGAAAGAATTACTGTTTCAAACATCAAAGACATTACATGATCAGAAAGATGTCGAATGCCGTCTCGGGGTCGAGCTGCATGGAGTGATGATGCATAGTAAGAATTTACGCGAGACAGAATCAACGCTGCGCGCAAAAATTATCAAACAGCATGAACTCATGTACGCGACATCTCTGCAGTTTCAGCAGCTTGATCGTAAAACTGCACGACTAGAAGGTGTGCGCTCGAATGAAGAAAAAGAGGCGCTAGAAGCACGAATTGAATCTCTCCAGAAAGATCTTGCGGAGCGCAAATGTGAATTCGCTAGACTCGTCATCGAAGCCAAATCAAACGAACAAAAGCTTGAGCGCTCGCGCATTGAGATGGTGACGTGGTGCGACAAAGCCACGTACGCGACACAAACGCGCGATTTGATGGAGGTTGAAGCTGAAGGTAGCGAACGCCTCGAAAACAGTATGTTGAACGAGTATGAAATAGCGCAAGTCGAGCTTGATGAGCTTCGGCTTCAGCTTTGCCAACGCCGCCAAGTGCTGTATTTGTGCGATGGCCAGACGCAAGAGCTCGTCAAGCGTAAAAATAGTGTAATCGATGAGTTATCTCGGCAACGAGCGGATTTAAGAGAGCAAAACATTGCTGCTGTTGCGCAAGGCAACACACTTCAGCAAGAAGCGCACGCCGCAATTATGGACGCCAAGAGGTTAGAGCAGCGATTGGATCACCTTCGCAGTCGATACGCCGTCGTGCGAAAGAAATCTTTATATGGAGAGGACGTAAGCATTGACGAGCAAAATGATTATCTACAAATTATTTCTGACCAGCGAGAGCAGATAGATGTTGAAAGATTGAATCTACTCGAGTGCGTGCGCGCCGCCGAGGCGAGCGTGGACACCATGGAAAATGTTTTAGAAGATACAGAACGATCAAACGGCGAGCTTCGTTACCGACTTATACATCCAAATGAAAACAAAGAGCTTGCTCAGGATGAATGGACAAAGACAACAGAGATTTTGGAAAAGTTACAGATTGAAAATGACGCAGTCGCACGTTTACGCGAGCGAGAGTCTGAGCTCGCTCGAGCGTTGGAAAAGCTAAAATCTAGCCTGGCCGAAATCGTCGCTGAGCACAACGAAGTATCGATCGACGTCGACGATGCACAACGTAATCATGACGCCATGCATAGAAAGTACCGATCACAAAAGCACAAGCTGAAGCGCGCTAAATCATTATCATCGGCTGCCGTCGCAGCCTATCGTGCCGCCGCGGCCGTCGCACATACCGACGGACCGACATACGAAGAAAAGAAAACCCGCGCTCACTTACTCAACGAGTCCATACGTAAAGCATCCGAAATCATACGCGCCGTCGCGTCCAAGGAAGCGCTCAAAATCGACACCGCCTTCGACGGGGAATCAACGGCGCCTTCGCTCAGCCCGACGAGCTCGCTCGCTTCCTTCTTTACGTTTGCTTCGAGTACGACGCAGTCCGTGGCGTCGAGCATGTCTTCTCTCCTGTCAAACTAGATCTTTCAGAAATCACACGCACGCACATCATCATCATGCTTAGGCTGTCGATGCGCGTGAAACGCGCCGCGCATCTTCCGGGACCATATGGGGGTTACGAAAAAAAACGCATTTTCAGCCGTTTTTTCTATGCACCGCCTCACTCTGTCGCCGCTCGCGCGCGCGGCGGTTTGTGGCATATTTCGACTCGCTAGCAATCACACAAAATGGCGCAAATGGTACGTTTACACGCATTTGTTGTGCGCGTAATAGTTATCACGCCGCGATTGTTGTGTTGGACGCGACGCTCTCAAGGCGTCCGAACGCGAGCTCGAGCGTATACATTGCAAAGACTAAACCAAACGTTCGCGTGTGACGCAATGTCGTAGGAAGCAATCATGAAGAAGCGCCAAGAGGCCATATCGGCCGCTTACGAGGCGCAGTGGGACGGCGGTAAGGGTTCGCACCATCCAGACTATCGCCCGTACGCCGACGGCGACGGCGTCGTCAAGGCGTCCCGCGAGACGGAGGAACTCTTATTGGCCATCCACAAAAACGATGTCAAGTTGATTTACAACAAAATTGAAGAAGGCGCAGATGTAAATTTCGTGTTTGGTCCGGCATATGGATGCGACAACGGCTACACGCCGTTGATGAGTGCGGTGCATCGAGGTCGCGTGGAAGCCTCCAAGGCGCTCTTACGTTCTGGCGCCGACCCCAACTACATCAATTCCGCTGGCGACGCGACAATCTTCTGGGCCATCGATGGTGGTCCCGAATTAATTAAACTCTTATTCGACTACGGCGCGGATTTGAACGTTCGAACCGCGAAGGATTGGACACCACTTTCGTACGCGCGCGCGATGGGCAAGTACGGTCTCGTCGATGAAAAAGGCATCTACCCCGAAGACGTCTTAACGTACTACGGCGCCACAGAGTACGGTAGCGAGCCCATCGCGCACGGCGTGAGAAGCCCGCGGGAATCGTTCGATTTATCTTCAGCGGACTTTGCGCGCGATCGTGGGAGCTACCAAAGAGAGCCAGAGCATCCGTAAAACTACTCATCTCAGACGTTGTAAGCGGCGGAAACCATCAAAAACTGTCATTACTCATTCAAGCGCACCACCACCGACGCAGTATTCATCTCACGCAAGGTATCGCGCAGTTGTGCGGCAAGCGCCCAGTCTTCATCCAACACCGCGTTTTCCAATGCCATGATCGCAAACCCGCATTTTCGATCGCCCGAGTACACGCAATCGTCGATGCGACGCGCGACGGAGTGCGAATGGAAATTCCGCAATTCAATATCCTCCACCGACAACCCATGTTCGCGCTCGCGGCGCAGTGCAATCGCAAGAGTTAACCGCTGATGCAATACGTGGTCGTACGCGCGCGCACAGTCGATTGGGCGCGATGGATCGAGCGCGCGCGCCACGGCGCGTTGGGCGAGGACGTCTCGACGCATCGCCGCGCATCGAGCGATGTACCGTTCGTGCTTTAATCGCTCCATGTGCGTGCGTGTCTCGCGCCGCGCGGTATCCGGAGACGCAAGCACCTCGGGAACCATACCGTGATGTGCGCTCAGCGCGTGCGTGTCGATAACGTCGCGCTTGCAGTACAACGGAAAGCCCAAAGCGCACGCGATGGCGACGGCGTTCAATGTCGCAAAGACAAATCGACGACGTAGTTTTGTAAACTCAAACGTTCTTTTGCCCGCTGCGTCGTCGCGGCGCACGATTGCGAAAATCGCACACAACGCATCGTCATCATCATCATCGACGTCGTCATCGATGTCGTCTTCGATCGTCCGCCATTCAAAATCATCGTCGTCATCGTCTTCGACTTTGTCTTCGATTCGCGCGCGACGTCGCTCCCGCCCATCCACAATCACGCAACACATCGACTCAAACGTCACCATATTCAAAATCATCCAATGCGTATACTCAATATACCTTTTCACAACGCTCCAAGGCGTGTTTGCGAGTCGCGCGTGACGTCGTCCGCGCGTCCACGCGTCCACGTCTCGCGCGCGTTCAACCTCCTCCGACGTCGTCGCGCGCGCCACGACGACGCGATCGGACCCATCGAGCGCGCGCAGCACGACGCAATCACGACCGACGCGATCGATGCATACCCGCACGACGTCATCGAACGCGTTCGACGGCGTCGACGCCGCGCGAATCCCCAGCCGGCGTCGCGTCGTCCGAGACGCGCGCGCCATCGGCATCGCCATCGTCGCCCGCACCGACGTCGCACCCATGCCGATCGCGCGCGCACCGCGAATTGAATCCACGTAAATTCGCGCGATGATCCTCCACCGCGCTCGCGCGCCTGGCGCACCGCCGACCGCGACGTCGCGCGCGAACGGCGTGTCGATGATTGACGCGAACGAGGACGCGAACAGACGTTTGATGTGATGTTTTAATCCCACGCACATGTGCACCCAATACGTGTACTGAAGGTCCTGTACGTCCCGTCTACGATGTTTCATAATTATTCACGATCGTGCGATCACGAATATATAGATGTATGTGCAGTCGAATAGTGGAGGTGCCGCCGCACTCGGACATGCGGTGACCCAGGGGAACGCAACGACCGATCTCTGCGCGTGTCGCCCGCGCGGTCGCGAGACATCGCCGCGCGACCGTCGACGATGACGACGCACGCCTCGAAACGCCAAGCGCGTGGATCTGGGTCGATATCGGCCATGCTGTCGAGCGCGATCAGCGACGACAGCGGCGCGAGAGCGGCGGCGAATGAGAGCATGGAGGGGACGATCGATGACGGTGCGATCGCGGGCGTCGGGTCGCTGAATGCGCGCGATGGCGCGCGCGGGAGCGCGCGTGGGGCGGATGGGGGTGAGATTCCGAACGGGAGCCTCGCTATGGGGGTGCTCAGTGCGGATGATGGCGCGCGTGGGGCGAAACGTAGTCGGGAGGGGGCGATCGGTGGGCGATCGTCGGGCGCGGTCGCCGGGCGCGGAGGAAACAAAGCGCGCGGGGGCAAGGGGAACGCGTCGATGGAGGGCTTTCCCGGCACGGTTTTGCGCACTGATGACGTTGCGGGAAGGCCACACGGGGGTGAGATGTCAAATGTAGACTTTGATGTTCAGGGTTGGGATAAATTGTGCGAGAAGAGATTCGCCGACAAGAAAGCCGCGAGGTTTGCCGCGCTCGAGTGGTATTCAAAGTCCAGCACGTCGAGCGCGCGTTTAATCGTGGATAAGTGGCGCGAGAGTAAGGTTAGGTATGTGTTGCGTTGTCAAACAGCCATGCCTAAGCGGAGCGAGAAGAGCAACAAGGATGTGTGCCAATCAAAGGGATCAATGTGCCCGATGTGCGTGCACGTGAAATTCGACCGCGCGACTCGCTACTGGGCCATCTCTCGAGAAGATTCCGTACCCACGCACAGCGTAGGATCGTGTGCGGATAGCAGGCGACCGAATGCGACGTCTGTGCAATTCGCCGCGCACTTGAAGGGCCTAGAAAAGGTTTCTGTCGATCAAAGGCAAAGCTTCATCGCGCGTGCGCTTGATAAATCGGGGTACAAAATCACGAGCGGCACAAAGCAACGCGCCGTGGCGATGGCGCTCGGCAAGAAGTCTCGCCGCCCTGGTTCGTTAGGTCAATAATGCAAACCTGCGTATGCGCGCCTCTTGGTGCTGCGCCATCTGCGTCGCAACTCGACGACCAAAGTACTACGCGACGACGACGGCCGCGAGGTTTCAGTCGTACGCGTGTATATATTCGCGGGGAAAACGCCACCCCGCGGCGTCGAACGCGACCACATCAAGACACGATACGAAACCGTAAAAGCATACGGAATACACAACGCCGCGTGTAGAACATACATGTACGCGTTATTAGCCCATTCCCTCTCCGTCTATCTCTCGTGTTGTATATAAACACCGACTGCTGTCTGTCACCATTGCGCCACCAATGTAAACACAAACGGCCGTTGGCGTCGCCCGCACCGATTCTTCGCCACACGTTCGCGCGCGATGACGCCCGCGAGCGACGACGACGACGACGACGACGCACAATTTATTGAATTCGTGCGCGCGCACCGACGCTCCGGGTCGGCGGCGTCATTCGGCGCCGCGAGAGACGACGAAAGCGCGAAAGTTGACGACGAGAGCGACGAAGACGATGGACCGAGGACACCAGTTCGCGTGACGTCGCTGACGACGAAAGACGCGGATGCGATCGTGAAGAGCGCGCGCGAAAGCGCCAGAAAGGCGATGTTTGATGCGCGGGTGCGAAGCGCGATGAAGGTGGCACGGGAGACGCGGACGGTGGCGGCTGAGAGCGCGGAGGCGTTGCGCGCGTCGGGCGCGAAGACGTCGGCGTCGTCCGCCGTTCGAAGGGAGATTTCCGAGGACGATGCGCTCGGTGTGACGGATTTTCAAAGTGCTGGGCGTGCGTTGGATTTTTATGAGGGTGATGATGCGGCACAGGGCGGGCGTGGACGACGACGCGTGTCGTTGACGCCGCCACGGGCGTTGAGCATGACGACGTCACCCATCGCTGGACTGAGGGACCGCGGCATCGGCGCCGGCGATAATGGTGTTAATGGTGTTGAATTACGCACCGTTACCGAGACCGTGGTGCAGGCGCAGAACGGGACGGCGGTGAAAGAGGCGGCGGCGTACGCGATGGCAGTGGTTGAAATCGAGGTGCAGACGTTGCGGGCGAAAGTCGCAGCGTTGCAACGTGAATTAGAGACGTCATTGGAGGAACGCGATCGCATACTGAGCGAGCGGTTAGTGCTCGTATCTGCGGTGACGTCGGCGGAGCAAGAGCGCGAAACGGCAACGACAAAAATGGCACAGATGGAGATACGCGCGGCGACGTTGATGCGCGAACGGGACGATGTCGCCGCCGAATTGGCCAAGGCGCGCGCAGCTCGAGACGTCGACGAGGAGAGCTCAGATGAAGCAGCAAAAATGCATATTTCTAAGCTTGAATTCGCGTTGAGCGAAAAATCGATTGAAATTGCGCGCATGCAAACGATAATGGACGAGATGGGTGTGCAAGTGCGCGCGAGCTCGTCCACGGTTGAAAAGTTGGAAAGCCGGCTCGCTGCAGCGACGACGCAATTGGAATCCGCCCAAGCGCAGCTCGAGCAGTCAAAGACGACGAACGCAACAAATGACGCACAAACCAAAACTTTTAAGAGCGATATTGACCGTTTGACATCGACGCTGACGTCGACGAATGAAAAGCTCGCAAAGGTGACGTCTGAGCTGCACGACGCGCGCGCGCAAATCAAAGCTCGCTCGGATGATGTCGACGGCGTTAATGAAGAGAACGAACGCCTCAGGGCAGATATCGATAGACTTAATGGCATGGTGACTCTGACGAATAGTACGATGTCTCAGAAAGACGCGCTCGTGGATCAAATGCGTGAGGAGGTTGCCAAGGCGGTGGAGGAGAGAGACGAGGCACGCGACGCTCTCGCGGCGGCGCTCCACGAGGCGTCGACAAAAGACAGATTGCACGAAGTTGAAAGGCGAGCAAAAGAGCAAATTGAAGTCACACTTGAAGAAGTGCGCGCGGCGTTGCGAACGAAAACGGGCGAATGCGCAAGCGCTGAATCATCGTTGTCGACGCTGCGCGTTGAAATTGAGGAGTTGCGCACCAAACTTGAAAAGGAAAGTAGACGCGCAATGACGACTGAGGAAAAAGCTCTTTCTGCTAAAGAAGCGTTTGCTGCTCGTCTTTCTGCGGCGGCCGATAAGCAGCAATCGTTCCACGGTCGCATGCTTGAAATGAAGTCACAGATTGACGAAGAGAAGAAGCTCATCGAAGCAAAGGCTCGCGCTTCCGTGGATGAAATCAGCGAACAGCTCGCTACCGTCAAGCAGCAGCTCGTCGATAAAGAAAAGGCGTTTTTGGCAGCGTCTAAAAGAGCGACCAACCGAGAAGCGGAGCTTGAAAAGGTCTACGAAGACCTGAATAACGCAAAGAACGCATTGTTGGAGCTGAAGAGCAAGACTTCGGAGGATGCCATAGCGCGCCAGGAAATCACGAGTTTGCTGGAAGAGTTAGCCGATGCCAAGAATCAAGCGCAACGCTTAGAAGCGGCGCAAAGCATGTCGAGCGAAGAGACGAAAGCGGCGAAGAGACAAGTGGAAGCTTTAGAGGGAAAAATAGCTGGATTGGAAGCGGCCGCCGATTTAGCCGCCTCAGAATCAGAAGAGCTTCGCAAAAAGTTGGATATAGCTGATAAAGACGCTCAAGCAGTCGCAGAGGACAATGAGCTCGCGTCGTCTATGGCAGCGCAAGCATTGAACGCCGCACAAGCAAAGATCATAAAGCTTGACAAGCACATTGTTGGGCTCAATAGCGAAATTGCGGCGTTAAAGGAGAAAAATTCTTTGTCACGCGAGGCGGACCAAGACTCAATTAAGACGGATTTTGTAGAATTGCACAAAAAGTGCGAAGCGTCCGATCGACGCGTCCGAGAGCTTAGCGCGGAAATCAAAACTCTCGAAGCCGCGGTCGCGAAGGAGCGAAGAGCGGCGAGTGCGAGTGAAATGCGCGCCAACGCCGAGGCTGAGGCGCGAGCGGAGGTTGAGGCAGAACTTGAGGACATGCGCACGAAGGTAGCCACCGCAGAGTCGCGCGTTGGTGAAGTAAACGCCGAGCTCGTGCTGTTAGAAAAGCAACTTGAAAAGGAGAAGCGCAAACCTGACGCTAGGCGAAGTAGCGGGGCTGGTGATTTGAAGGCGATGACGGCGTCGCGAGACGCCGCCATACGCCGCGCGAAAGATTTGCAAGCCGATTTAGCAAAGGTGACGAACGAGCGTGAACTTCTTCAAGAAGCCATGGCGAACTTAGAAAAACGTCTCGAGTACGAACGGACTGAATTTGCCAAGCAACTCAGAGAGGCGGTCATGAGTGCAGTCAAAGCAAAAGATGAGGAGGTGGTTGAAATCCGCAAGCAGTTGAACGCCATGCGTGAAATGTCCATGGGTGGAGAAAGCGTCAGCGCGAATCTTAGTCGAGCGTATGAAGCGAAACAACAAGAGCTCGCATCAGCACAAAGTATTATTTCAGGGTTGAAGGGGGACATGACGAGCTTACAGCACCAGCTTGAACATGCAAATGCGACTGTCCTCGCTGAGCGGCGTCGATTGATGGCGAGTTCACAATCGGATAGTGAACTCGCGCAAATGCGCGACGAACGTGACGCGGCAAAGAAAACCTTGAGTGACACCGAACACGCGCTGTCTGAAGCACTTGCAGCGAAGTCCTGGTTGGAAGGCTCAATCGCTGCGACGGAGGAGGAACTCATCGCCGCGAAAAAGGCTGCTGCTGCGGCGACGGCGATGAGTGAACAGGCACGAGCTCAGATTACTGCGATTTCTCGTCAGCAAGGCTTGAGTCCGAAGTTGTTAACGTCGCCAACAAGACGAAGCACACGCCCATTCGGTTCGCCCATGTTGGACGCGCAACTCGCCTCTCCGTTGAAGTGGTTTTCTCGACGCGTGAAGACGCCGGAAATGGCTCGCACGCCTTCAAACAATTTATTCAACAAGTTCGCATCGACCACGATGCCAACACCAACTATGCCGATGCGGACTCCTGGTGGTTCATGGCGCGCGCCTTCGCGCCCAGAAACCGCTGCTGAAGCGGTTGCGGCATTAATACAGTTCCTCGTCATTGTGCTCGTGTGCATTGCATGCATGGTGTTCTTGGTCGCCGTATCGCCTGTTGACGTCGATTCTCCCCTGTACACCAATGATGCATCGACTATGCGCATGTACGTGCGTTCATTGAAGAAAACAATCACATTAGCAGTGCCCACAAGCGATGGCTCGAGCTGCGGCTCGATGAAACAGCGTTTTAAAGATGGCATTTTGGAAATCTCGCACGCGCTCATCGGCCGACACTACCGCTCGATGTGCGTACGTAACTTTCCAAGCTAGTAAACCTCTCGCTCGCGCGCATGTAACGATAAAAGCAAGCTACTAAATACTACTCTTGTCACGATTACATCCCCGTGCGCTACTAAAATAGGTTCAATCAATCAAGTACAAGTCGCGCTCAAGGCACATTCTATAGCACAACCAACATAAATATCGAAACGGCACCTCCGTCCCACCCTTCTTCATCACGTAACATTTCCGCGGTATGATCACCTGCACGTGCTCGGTATCCAAAATCTCTCGCACCATGGCCGAATGCAACACCCCGAGCGGAAGCAGTAAACAAAACGGCACCCCAGCGCCTTTGAGCGCCTTTAATATCCTCTCCTTCATGCCTTTCCCAGTATACGGCGGGTTGTCCACGACGCAAGCGCACGACTTGACAAAAACAGAATCTCGCACGCGCTCAAAAAAGTCCTGCTTCTTATGCACGACTTTCTTAAACCCGCTCTGTCTCAGACGCTTGCCCGCGTCACCGTCGTAATAAAACGGCATCCAAACTTTACCTTCGCGAAGTGACGCCGGGAGCGCCGCCGCGAGCGCGTCCCACGTGCGCTGCGCCGTCGCCCATTCATCATCCTCGATAGACATCGCACCAGACGTTGATCCATACGATCCGTACGCGCCCGTGCGCTCCACGCGTTCGATTTCACCGGCGCCGTCTGATGCACTGCCGCCATCATCCTCGTCATCACCTGTGTCGCTCCTCATCGTCGTCACCGTCGCCGTCGCCGTCGCCG
>Ga0181607_10000635_pt1 | contig 30387 bp, 24 predicted proteins | sample 041ome_9_FD_132420 | JGI IMG/M metagenome (GOLD analysis project Ga0181607, IMG submission 132420) | Coastal salt marsh microbial communities from the Groves Creek Marsh, Skidaway Island, Georgia - 041413US metaG (megahit assembly) | ecosystem: Environmental > Aquatic > Marine > Intertidal zone...
CGATTTTATACGCAGAAAGCACGGAATTGATGAAGTTGACTATCTGCATCCGAGTTTGAAAAAAGTGCTTGAGGGTACTTACGGTGTGATGCTTTATCAAGAGCAGGTCATGCAGATAGCGCAGATCTTGGCAGGCTATTCACTTGCCGATGCTGACCTGCTGCGTCGAGCCATGGGTAAGAAAAAGCCCGAAGAGATGGCAAAGCAACGAGAAATTTTTGTTGCCGGTGCGGGTCGAAATGGGGTCGAAGAAAGGCAAGCCGCGTATATTTTTGACATGATGGAAAAATTTGCCGGCTATGGTTTTAATAAACCGCACTCGGTGGCCTATGCCAAGATCGCGTACCAGACGGCCTGGCTGAAACACTACTATCCAGCAGACTTCATGGCGGCCGTGCTGTCTGCGGACATGCAGACCACAGACAAGGTAGTCATTAATATCGAAGAGTGTCGTGAAATGGGCATCGCCATGTCACCGCCCGACGTGAATCGAGGGGAGTTTCGTTTCGTTGCTGATGCACCCCTGTCAATCGTCTACGGGCTGGGGGCCATTAAAGGTTTGGGTGAAGGTCCGATTGAAGCACTGGTCGCTGCACGACGGGGTGGTCGTTTCACTGATGTGTATGATCTCTGTGAACGCGTGGATTCGCGCAAAATTAATAAGCGGGCGATTGAGGCGCTGATCGGCAGTGGCGCACTAGATCAGCTGGTCGATGATGACCTGGTGCCCAGCGATGCTGTCTCGCTTGACTTTAAACGCAGCCTCTTGTTTTTGAACAAAGATGATGCGGTGAAGCTCGCCGAACAAAAATCCAGGAATCAAGACAGCGGTTCAGCTGACCTGTTTGGTGATGAGATGTTGGTCGACAGTGAGGGCGGTAGTCGCTATCAAAATCTCAAACAACTGCGCTGCATGAACCTCAAGGAACGGTTAAACAGAGAACGTGACACTCTGGGTTTGTATCTAACCGGCCACCCCATTGATATGTATCGGGGAGAACTAAAGCATCTGGCAAAGACCAAAATCGTCGATCTGCGTCCCGGTAAAGAGGCTCAAACAGTCGCGGGTTTGATCGTTGGCATGCGTACGATGAAAAGTCGAAAAGGCGAGACGATTGCCTTTGTCACCCTAGACGACAGAACTGGACGGATTGAAGTATCGGTGTTTGCCGACCTCTATGATGCCAATCACGGGAAACTACAAAAAGATGCCGTGATCATCGTCAAGGGCGCCGCCATGGCAGACGAATTTACCGGTGGCATGCGCATGCGAGCAAGTGAAGTGCTCGATCTGGTGGATGCCAGAGAGCGCAGCATTAAGCGTCTGCGCTTGTGCCTGAGTGGGGGCGCATTGGAGGGTGACTTTACGACGCAACTGGCGAGTCTGCTGGCACCCTATCGAGGTAAGTCAGGTCAGGGTTGTCAGGTTGCGGTGGCGTATATTCGCCAGGATGCGCAGGCGGAGGTCATCCTCGGTGATGATTGGCGAGTCTTGCCGGCGGATGAGTTGATCCAAAACTTGCGAGATTGCTATGGCGCAGATCGAGTATCTCTGGATTACTGATGCTTGGCCGACCCAGGGCCGGCAAGTCTTATGAGCAGCAATGATAGACCGAAAACTGGCCTGCTTGACGCGAATGTGCGCGCACAATGCGCGGATCCTGAATATCAGCGATTGGTTGTCGGCTACAGCGGTGGGGTGGACTCCCACGTCTTGCTGGCGAGTTTGTGTGAGCTTGGCCTGCGTCATAAGTTGTTGGCTTTCCATGTCAACCACGGCCTGAGTCCGCAGGCGAGCGCTTGGCAAAATCACTGTCGACAGGTCTGTGATGATCTCGGAGTGGCTTTCGCCACAGTGACGCTGCATGTGCAGCGTGAAGGTAATTTGGAAGACAATGCCCGCCGTGCTCGATACGGCGCGTTTGCCCATCTGCTTGAGAAAGGTGACCTGTTGCTACTTGGTCAGCATCAAGACGACCAGGTTGAAACGGCTCTCTTTCAACTTTTTCGCGGTAGCGGCCGATTCGGTTTACAGGGAATGCCGTTAAAACGCCAAATTGGTCAGGCCAGTCTGCTACGCCCCTTGTTAACGGTCAGTCGAGCCCGCATCCTTGCATACGCTCAACAAAGCGGGTTGAGTTGGATCGAGGATGAGAGCAATTTGGATCAGGCAATGTCCCGCAATTATCTGCGGCATGCGCTGATCCCTCAACTGGAGCGTCGTTGGCCTTCACTCAAGTCGAGTTTGGTAACGAGTCTGCAGCGTGACGCCGAGGCGATTCTGTTGCTGGAAGATGTGGCGAGAACTGACCAGGAAAGGCTACGGAACGAATGGGGCGGTATCTGCCTGAATGGTTTTTCGAGGCTGTCGCCGGCTCGGCAGAAAAATCTTCTTATAGCCTGGTTGGCTCGTTATCAACTGCCTTACCCGTCGGCAGGTTTGCTCGAGGAAGGGTTACGACTATTTCTGGCGGCAAAATCAGATACTCTGCCGGAGATGCGATGGCAAGGCGGGCTGTTCAAACGTTTTCGCCAAGGGCTCTATTTGTTGCGCGGGTTGCCGGCGATTGATCAGGGACCTTTTTATGTGAGCGGTGGTGCGCCGGTCACTCTGCAGGGTGGTGCGCTTGTTTGTACTCGTCAGCAAGGCCGAGGTTTGCGAATCAGCGACCTTGACCGACTTGAGGTTCGTGGTCGGTGCGGCGGCGAATCCTTGCAGCTGGGACGAAACCGTTCACTCAAAAAGCTGCTGCAGGAACGCCATGTCCCGACCTGGTTGCGGGACAGGCTGCCGTTAATCTATCTTGAGGGCGAGTTGATAGCTATTGCGGGGCTGCCCGACTGGCATATTTCAAGCATGGTCAGCAGCCTGCATGAAGCCACGGGGGACCAGTGGGGCTGGGTGTTTGAGTTTGAGATTGAGGACCGATATCGTCTTTAAAACGCAGATTCGAGGCGAATTTTCGCCTTCCTCGCAATTTTCGCATTGAGCGAGAAGGTAGTCAGTGTTACCCTAGAATCCCATCTTGGTTGAGCCCTTTCAACCATCAAATTTCCGGATGGAAGGTAAATGTCTCGCTATATTTTCGTTACCGGTGGTGTCGTTTCCTCGTTGGGGAAGGGCATAGCCGCCGCCTCTCTTGGCGCGATTCTTGAAGCCCGCGGGCTGAAAATCACCATGCTCAAGCTCGACCCGTATATTAACGTCGATCCGGGTACCATGAGCCCGTTGCAGCACGGTGAGGTCTTTGTCACAGCCGATGGTACCGAGACAGACCTGGATTTGGGTCATTATGAGCGCTTCATTCGAACTACGATGGGGCGTAAAAACAATTTCACGACGGGTCAGGTCTATGCCGACGTCATCGCCAGAGAGCGAAGAGGCGACTATCTAGGCGCCACCATCCAGGTCATTCCGCACATTACCGACGAAATCAAGCGCAGGGTGATCGCTGGGGCCGAGGGTAGTGATGTTGCGATCGTTGAAATCGGTGGCACGGTCGGCGACATCGAATCCCAGCCGTTTCTGGAGGCTGCTCGGCAGTTGCGGTTTGAGGTAGGGTCAAATCAAGCCATGTTCATACATTTGACACTGGTTCCCTATATTGCCACCGCTGGTGAAACTAAAACCAAGCCAACTCAGCATTCGGTCAAGGAAATGCGCTCTATAGGTCTCCAGCCCGACGTTCTGATAGTTCGGTCTGATCATGAGATTGGTGAGTCGGCGCGAGAAAAAATCGCATTATTCACCAATGTCGAGACTCGCGCAGTCATTCCACTGATTGATTTGCCTTCTATTTATCAGATTCCTTCACTGCTCCACGCCCAGAAGCTTGACGAGATCGTAGTGCATAAGTTTCATTTGGAGTGCCCGCCTGCTGATTTGAGTGAGTGGGATCAGGTCGTCAAGGCTCAGAACAGCCCGCTGCATACCATCAACTTGTGTATGGTCGGTAAATATATGGATTTGCTTGATGCCTACAAATCTCTCAATGAGGCGGTGACGCATGCCGGCATTCACACCCAGACTCGAGTCAAGGTCTCATTTGTGGACTCGGAGGAAGTGACTCGCAAGGGCGTCGGCATTCTGGCTGGCGCTGATGCTATCCTGGTACCTGGCGGCTTTGGCTCTCGAGGTTTCGAGGGCAAGATAGCGGCGGCAAGGTATGCTCGAGAAGAAAAGATCCCGTACCTGGGTATCTGTTATGGCCTGCACGCAGCTGTTATTGATTTTGCTCGAAATGTCGTGGGCCTGGAAAATGCCAACACGACGGAAAATGACAGCGCCACGCCCTATCCCGTCATCGCCTTGATCACGGATTGGATTACCTCGGCCGGTGCAGTTGAGACCCGTACTGCACAATCTGATCTAGGGGGAACCATGCGGATGGGGGAGCAGGAGTGTGTCCTGACAGCTGACTCGCTGACCCATAGGATCTACGGTAAGAAGGTAATCAGCGAGCGCCATCGGCATCGATACGAGGTCAATGAAAATTACGTCAGTAAGTTAGAAGATGCCGGTTTACGGATTGCTGGGCGGTCTAAGAAGGACGATCTGGTAGAGGTCATCGAGGTGATCGATCACCCCTGGTTTGTCGCCTGCCAGTTTCATCCAGAATTTACCTCCACCCCTCGGGATGGCCACCCCTTGTTTATAGACTTCATCCGTGCCGGTTTGGCTCGACACAACCTGGCGGCTTAAAACCGCAGAGTGAGCTAGCCTGCTACAACAGGTTTAAATGACAGCGATTAACCGTTAACTAGGCAGGGCAACTATCAAGATGAACTTATGTGGCTATGAAATTGGAGAAACAACGCCGTTCTTTTTGATTGCGGGCACCTGCGTCATCGAGTCAGAGCAGATGGCAATGGATACTGCGGCACAACTCAAAGAGATCTGTGCCAACCTGGGCATTCATTTGATCTACAAGTCGTCCTTTGACAAGGCAAATCGCTCGTCGCACGCCAGCTATCGAGGCCCTGGCATTGCCGCCGGACTGAAGATTCTGCAAAAGGTCAAACAAGAGCTAGACATTCCGGTACTCACCGACGTCCATGATGGTACGCCACTGGATGAAGTCGCAGAGGTGGTATCGGTTCTACAGACTCCAGCCTTCCTGTGTCGGCAGACCGAATTTATTCAGCGGGTAGCTGCCACAGGCCTTCCGGTCAATATTAAAAAGGGCCAGTTCCTTGCACCTTGGGATATGAAGCATGTGGTGGAGAAGGCCAAGGCCACAGGGAATGAAAACATTATGGTCTGTGAGCGAGGGGTCAGCTTCGGCTATAACAACCTGGTGTCCGATATGCGTTCTTTGGCGGTCATGAAAGCCGAGACTGGCTGCCCGGTGGTGTTCGATGCAACCCATAGCGTACAGCTTCCCGGTGGTCAGGGTAGCTCTCCTGGTGGTCAACGGGAAATGGTACCAGTACTGGCCCGCGCTGCGACAGCGGTGGGCGTTCATGGCTTGTTCATGGAAACCCATCCTGACCCAGACAAGGCCTTGAGCGATGGCCCTAACTCCTGGCCCTTGGGGCAAATGCAGGCTTTGTTGACGCTATTGATGCGAGTTGACAAGGTTGTGAAATCAATCGATTGACTTGAGGTCGGCGCAATTTAGCGGCGAAGGCTGGAGTAGTCTGACAGTATAAGGAAACTCAAAAAAGTGACTGAGATAGTAGACATTCGCGCCAGAGAAATTCTGGACTCACGGGGTAACCCAACGGTAGAGGCTGAGGTTGAACTTGAAACCGGCGTCGTTGGCTCTGCTTGTGTGCCGTCCGGTGCCTCAACCGGCTCCAGAGAAGCCCTGGAGTTGCGTGACAAGGATCCGGCGCGCTATCTGGGCAAGGGCGTTTTGACTGCGGTCGCCAACGTGAATGCCGAAATTCGGCCCGCGCTGCTCGGCCTCGACGTTGAGAATCAACGAGAGCTGGATGAAAAAATGCTGGCCCTTGACGGCACGGAAAACAAGGCGAAGCTGGGTGCTAATGCCATATTGGCAGTGTCCTTGGCCATCGCCAACGCCGCAGCGCAGGCCAAAAAGATGGCTTTGTATGAATACCTGGCAGAGTTAGACGGCAGTCCAGGACGCTACAGCATGCCAGTACCAATGATGAATATTATTAACGGTGGTGAACACGCTGATAATAATGTTGATATTCAGGAGTTTATGATTCTGCCGGTAGGCGTTGCGAGCTTTTCGGAGGCTATTCGTTGTGGCGCAGAAATTTTCCATACCTTAAAGGCAATCCTCACAGCCCGCGGTCTCAGTACCGCTGTCGGTGATGAGGGTGGCTTTGCGCCGAACCTGCCCAGCAACGAGGCAGCTCTTGAAGTGATTATGGAGGCCATTCAAAAGGCCGGCTATGTGCCAGGCAAAGATGTCTATCTGGGTCTTGATTGTGCCGCGTCAGAGTTTTATTCGAACGGAAAATATCATCTCGCTGGTGAGGGGCGAGAGTTTGACGCTGATGGGTTCAGCGATTACCTGGTGGGTTTAGCCGATCGCTACCCCATCCTCTCTATTGAGGATGGCATGGACGAGAGCGACTGGGCGGGTTGGGCCCTGTTGACTCAGAAGCTCGGCAAGCGCCTGCAGTTGGTCGGCGACGACTTGTTCGTGACCAATTCGAAGATTTTGCGCCGTGGTATTGAACAGGGAATCGGTAATTCGATTTTGATCAAGTTGAATCAAATAGGCACGCTTACTGAAACCCTTGAGGCGATCCATATGGCGAAAGCTGCCGGCTATAGTGTCGTGATTTCCCATCGTTCTGGGGAAACTGAGGACACAACCATTGCTGATTTGGCCGTAGCGACGGCAGCTGGGCAGATAAAAACAGGATCCCTGTGTCGGTCTGACCGAGTCGCAAAATATAACCGGCTATTGCGAATCGAAGACCAGTCCCATGCGATGTTCAGGGGACTAGCGGAGTTTCAGCGATAATGAGGCGCCCTGGCCACTGGTTGATCGCTGGCCTGGCACTGGTAGTCGTAGCGCTGCAGATCCGGTTGTGGGTGGGCGAGGGGAGTTTGGCGCAAGTCAGTGCACTGAAGTCCCGGGTTACGCAGATGCGCGTCGAAAACGGCATTCGAGAACAGCGCAATAGCATTCTGCGCGCAGAGATCATTGAGCTTAAGAGTGGCCTCGAGTCCATCGAAGAAAAGACGCGCAGCGAGTTCGGTCTGATCAAGCAGGGCGAGACCTTCTTCCTGCTCGTAGACGAGAACAAAGCACAACGACCATGAATAGTTTTGCGCAGGTATCGGTCATAGTTCCGGCCGCCGGTAGAGGGCTGAGATTGGGCGCTGAGGTCAGTAAACAATATCTTCCCTTGGTGGGCAAACCCTTGTTGGCACACACGTTGGCGCGTCTGACAGCGCTGTGTCCTCGCCAGGTTGTTCTCGTAGTAGCGAAGGGAGACGAACGCTGGCGATCCGTAGAGGGTGTCGAGCAGTGTCTCGTCGTGCGTGGTGGTAGCACCCGTGCAGCCTCGGTTTTGAATGGTCTGGCGGCGTTGAACGTGGCGCAAGAAGACTGGGTCCTGGTCCACGATGCTGCCAGGCCCTGTGTGCTAGGGGCTGACATACAGAGACTCTATGAAACCGTTTCCGGCACAGCTGTCGGAGGCCTGTTGGGCATTCCGGTGACTGACACGGTTAAGGAAGTCGACCATGGCGTGGTTAATGCCAGTCTCGATCGCGGGCGCTTGTGGCTAGCTCAAACGCCCCAGATGTTTCGCTTTGGTCTTCTCCATAGCGCGTTGCAGCAGGCGCTGGAGCAGGAGTTGTTGATCACCGATGAGGCTTCGGCGATCGAAGCTTTGGGGCTTCAACCTGTCGTAGTAGAAGGGCGACGCGATAATATCAAAGTGACACATGCCGACGACATGTCCATGGCAGCATTTTTCCTGGGCCAACAGGCTGGGCTTGAGCGAGGTGTTTTATGAGAATTGGCACAGGGTTTGATGCCCATCGTTTCGGCGATCCAGAGTCTGGTCAGCAGATTATGCTCGGTGGCGTCGCGGTGCCGTGGCACCGAACAGTTATAGCCCACTCGGACGGTGACGTACTCCTGCACGCCTTGTGTGATGCCATCTTGGGGGCGATGGCGCTGGGCGATATTGGCCAACATTTTCCGGATACGGATCCTGGCTATTCCGGTGCAGATAGCCGCCAGTTACTTCGAGCCTGCGTGGCTAAGGTCGGTCAATTAGGCATGTCGGTGGTGAATGCTGATATGACTCTAATCGCAGAGCGACCCAAGGTTGCGGCCTATGTCAAAGAGATGGCGAAAACGATCGCATTGGACCTGGGTGTCGACGTTGACAGAGTCAGCGTCAAAGCGACGACAACGGAGAAAATGGGTTTCATCGGTCGCGAAGAGGGTCTCGCCGCGCAAGCAGTCGTGTTGCTTGACGCCCGCGCACCTGTTCAGGCTTTGGCGTGACTCAGGATGATGCTCTGAAGGTCGCCTTTGCTTATGGCCAACCGTCGGGACGGGCGCGGCTGAAGCAAGAGCCCGCTGATTTTCTGGTCAGTGAGCGCCTGGGTTATGAGCCCAGCGGTGCGGGAGAGCACTGCTTCGTGCACATTCGAAAGACGGGCGCCAACACCGCCTGGGTCGCAGAGAACCTGGCGCGCTATCTGAATATCAAGGTCTTTGATGTCAATTACGCGGGTCGAAAGGACCGGCACGCGGTCACGACTCAGTGGCTCAGCTGTCATTTGCCCGGCAAACAAATGCCGGATTTTTCGAGTTTGAACCTGTCGGGCGTCGAGATCCTGGAGGTTCGACGACATGCGCAGAAGCTTCGCCGCGGTTCACATGCCGGCAATGAGTTCGAGGTGCGTCTCCGTGATCTTCAAGGCAGCAGGGCAGATATCGAGCAGCGTCTGGCTCTCATCGCCGAGCAGGGGTTTCCGAATTATTTTGGCGAACAAAGATTTGGTCGAGGTGGCAGTAATCTGAGCATCGCCGATCGCCTGTTTAAAGGTGAAACTGTCAGGCATCAACAACGGGAACTGTGCTTGTCCGCTGTACGTAGTTATATGTTTAACGCCGATCTGTCGCGACGTATCAGCGCCGGTGACCTGTCGAATGTAAGCCTGCCAGAACCGAGTTGGATCTGCAGTGACACTGGCGTGCGAGGCGATCGCAGCAGAACACGAAGCACAGAGCAGTCTCAGTTGCGCGGCTGGCTCTATGGAGTTGCAAGACAAGCCACCCCAGAGCTGAAGAGTCTTGAAGCACGGTTTCCCGACTGGTGTGAAGGCTTGCGGCGGCTTGACCTGAAGGCGCAACAGCGCGATCTCTGGGTGCGCCCGGTGGCGTTTAACTGGCGCTTTGAAGGCTCAGATTTGTTATTGTCGTTTGGATTGCCTGTAGGCAGTTTTGCGACCAGTTTGATGAGAGAGATAGTGGTCTATGGAGAATAGCAATCTGCCCGACATGCGCGGAGTCGGGATGACGTCGCAACGGACACGGAGTCGTCTGGTCCAACGGCTGCGCGATCGTTCCATCACTAACGAGGAATTGCTGGATGTTGTCGCCTCGACTCCGCGCCATGTTTTTGTTGATGAGGCACTGGCTTCCAGGGCCTATGAGGACACGGCGCTGCCGATTGGTTTCAATCAGACCATCAGCCAGCCCTATATCGTTGCTCGCATGACACAAGCGCTACTCGCTGATGGCCCCTTGGAGCGAGTTCTCGAGATTGGCACAGGGTCTGGCTATCAGACTGCAATTCTCTCGCAGCTGGTCGCAAAAGTGTACACAGTAGAGCGTATTCAGATGCTCAGCGAACGAGCCCGCGAGACTCTGAAACAAATTGGTATTCGTAACGTTCAGTTCAAATATGATGATGGCAATATTGGCTGGGCTGACAGGGGCCCATTTGATGGCATCATTGTGACAGCCTCGCCGCGAGTGATACCGTCTGGTCTGGTCGCGCAGCTGGCGATGGGTGGTCGGTTGATTTTGCCGGTTGGTACCAGCGACTCCCAGCAATTGACGATTGTTCGTATGACAGAAGAGGGACCTCAGATTGAAAAGCTGGAGGAGGTAAAGTTTGTACCCTTATTAGGTGGAAAAGCCTGATGTATCTATCGCTGATCAAGTTGGGTGCACCCGTAGCGAGCGTCATTGAAGAATGAAAGATAACCTCAAAATTGCGCTGATTGGCCTGTTAATGGGTGCTGCGGAAGTTGTCCCGGGCGTATCTGGTGGTACTATCGCATTTATTACCGGTATCTATGAACGCCTGCTGGCTGCCCTCAAACAGTTTACTCCGAGTCTGTTGCGAGTGACTCTCGAGGCAGGTCCAGCGGCGGCCTGGCGCAGGATTGATGGGCAATTTCTGTTGCTGTTGTTTGCCGGTATGGGCGTCTCAATTATTATTTTTGCATCCGGCATCAGTTACCTTTTGCAACATCAGCCTATCGGGCTGTGGTCTTTTTTCTTCGGTCTAGTTCTTGCCTCAACCTGGGCAATAAGCCGTCAGATTGCGAGTTTCGGCGCGGGATTGCTGTTGTTGGCCGGCGCAGGCGCAGGCATCGGCATAGTGATCACCGGCATCGCCCCGATTGCTTTGCCGCCGACCCCCTTGTTTCTCTTTCTGGGGGGAGCGCTGGCGGTTTGTGCCTGGATTCTGCCGGGTATATCTGGCAGTTTTATCCTGCTGATCTTGGGTTTGTATGGCGTCGTGATTGAAGCAATAAAACAGTTGGATCTCCTAACTCTTGGGATTGTGGCTACAGGCTGTGCGCTGGGACTGGTCAGCTTTGCGCAGGTCCTGACCCGCTTGTTCAAGCATGCAAGAGATAAGACCCTGGCGATATTGACCGGTTTTATGTTGGGCTCCCTGGTCAAGCTTTGGCCTTGGAAAGAAACCCTGGCATACCAGCTGAGTGCTGATGGACGCCAGATACCGCTGGTGCAGGAGCCGGTGTTGCCAACAACCTATGTTTTCCTCACCGGTGCGGAACCTCAGATAGGGGTGGCGATCGCGGCGATGGTCGCAGGGCTCGTAGCGGTTGTCCTGCTAGATTGGATGTCAATAGCGAGGACGGGATGGGATGATCAACAGCGTCGCTGATGATCGATCCAGGCGAGTTCCGGTGGCAGCAAGGCATGCCCTGGTGCTGCTGCTATTGGTCGGCACGCTGGGGTGTTCTTTTTCAGGTGGCTATGTACCTGTTATCGGTGTCGGAGATGTGGCTGGCCGGCAGCCCAAGTTCCATGTCGTGAGAGCAGGTGAGACGCTGTATGCGATTGCCTTTCGCTATGGCATCGACTACCAAGGATTAGCCAAAGCGAACCAGATCGAGCCGCCCTATACAATTTACGTCAATCAAAGGATCCGGCTTGCCAGTGTCGTGAGTGGTATTCAGCCAGCGTCAGCTGCCGCTAAGACGCAAAGTATCCGCCCCTCAGCAGTAGCGAAACCCAAACCTGTTCTGGCCCAGCCGCAGACTGTTACGGTTAATTGGCGTTGGCCGCTCAAGGGCGAGGTCATTAATGGCTTCTCTCTTGATGGTCGTGTGAATAAAGGTATCGATATTCGTGGCAGATTAGGGGACAAGGTGCGTTCGGCAGCGGATGGTGTCGTCGTTTATGCTGGAGGAGGATTGCGCGGCTATGGCAAGTTGGTCATTGTCAAACATAACGATAAATTCCTGAGCGCATACGGTCACAATCGCGCGATACTGGTCAAGGAAGGAGAGCAGGTAAAAAGTGGTCAAGTGCTCGCTGAAATCGGTTCGAGCGACGGGTCGCAGGAGATGTTACATTTTGAAATCCGCAAAAACGGCAAACCTGAGAATCCGCTGTTGTATTTACCGCGCTAGCGCACTATTCGTGCTTCTCTGTTATTGGCCAACCTAGATGGCTGATAAAACTTAGGAGCGATAGATAGCCGCTCGTCCCTGATTCAGAAGGTATCGTCTGTTGAGCGTCTAATGCTGTGTGATCAAACAATCAGCATTGATGAGGGTCAAGCGCTCATCACGTTCAGCCGGTTAATGTGATGGGCCCTAAAGGATTAGGGTCAGAAGCAAAGCTGATAAACGTTCAAATCGTGAAGTCAGCCCTCGCTTCTGTTAGCGCAGCAAGGGCAAGGATTGCCCGTGGTAGCGGTACAGCAGGTGCGATCTGTGTATCGCACCTGCTTTATCATCTGGCTTTTCAGCTGATAGCACTCCATAGGTTTGCCCCCACGACCGCCTAATTCATGGTGTGGTGCATACTGATGTGCATACTGATGTGCATGCGGATGTCCATGCTGGGGTGCATGCTGGGGTGCATGCTGGGGTGCATAGTGAGATCAAGGTGTCGCTGCGCCAGCTTTATCAGGCAGCTTTATTAGACAGCCTTGCTAAATAGCCCTGCTAGACAGCTGAATAAACAGCTGTCTAGATCGGTAGCTAACTAGAAGCTAACAGAAGCTAACTAGAAGTAGTTAGCGCTCGAGATATTCGAGTTTACCCTTCACGTCAGCCCATTTCTCCGCGTCCGGAAGGGGATCTTTGCGCTCAGTGATGTTCGGCCAGGTCGCGGATAACTCAGCATTCAATGCCAGAAAGGCTTGCTCTTCAGCAGGCAATTCATCCTCAGAAAAAATAGCATCTACTGGACATTCTGGTTCGCAGAGGGCGCAGTCTATGCACTCATCGGGATTGATCACGAGAAAGTTTGGGCCTTCGTAGAAGCAGTCAACAGGACATACCTCCACACAGTCTGTATGTTTGCATTTGATGCAGGAGTCGCTCACCACAAATGTCATTGACTGGTTCCTTTGGTTAATTGAACAATAGTTAAGAAGAATCGGCAAAGCCGCATTCTACCAACTTTTAGCCCCTTAACAATAACAGCCGAGTGAAGAATGGCGAAGAAAGACAGGTTTCATTGCCAAAAGTTCGATTACTCTTTGCCTGCTTCCAGGTTGTCTTTCATCTCGAAGAGCAGGCTTAAAGCCTCGCGAGCGGTGAGTGCGTCGACGTCAGTTTCTCGCAAACGCACTTCAAGGGCGGAAGGTGGGCGGGGTGCAGGCGTGGCAAACAAGTCAGATTGAATGGGCTTGGCGCGAATCTCGCTGTCTTCCAATTGGCGCAGTTTTAACTGCGCATCCTTGATCACGGCTGTCGGCACGCCCGCAAGTTTTGCAACCTGTAACCCATAGCTCTGGCTCGCGGGTCCGTCATTGACTGCATACATGAAGATAATATCGTCGCCATATTCCTTTGCTGACAGATGCACGTTGGCTGTCGCCTCAAGCGTGTCAGCAAGACTGGTTAACTCGAAATAATGGGTGGCAAACAGCGTCAACGCCTTGGCCTGTCGAGCAATATAAGCGGCGCACGCCCAGGCCAAAGAGAGGCCGTCAAATGTCGAAGTACCCCTGCCGATTTCATCCAACAGGACTAGACTTTGCGCAGTGGCATTGTTCAGAATCATGGCGGTCTCGGTCATCTCCACCATAAAGGTTGATCGTCCGCTGGCAAGGTCGTCGGAGGATCCGATACGAGTAAAAATACGGTCTATAGGACCTATTTCGACCGCGCGTGCAGGCACATAACAACCCACATGGGCCAGCAAGGCGATTAGAGCGGTTTGACGCATGTAGGTAGACTTACCGCCCATATTGGGCCCCGTGATAATCAGCAAGCGGCGCTCGGTATTCAATACTAAGTCATTAGCAACGAAGGGCGCATCGAGTACCTGCTCGACCACCAGATGACGACCTTCCTTGATGTGAATGCCGGTTTGAGTCGACAACACGGGTCGGCTCAATGACAGGGTCAGTGCTCGTTCTGTGAAACAAGCAAGAACGTCAAGTTGGGCCAGAGCAGCCGTCGTGGATTGCAGCGGGCCCAGCTCTGCCAACAGACTGTCCAGCAGGCACTCATACAGATACTTTTCTCGGGCCAGAGCGCGCCCCCTGCTGCTCAGCGCCTTGTCCTCAAAGGCTTTCAACTCGGGCGTAATAAAGCGTTCGGCGTTCTTCAAAGTCTGACGACGAATATAAGTGACCGGCGCTTTTTCTGATTGCGAGCGACTGATTTCAATATAGTAACCATGAACCCGATTGAAACCGACTTTAAGGCTAGAGAGACCTGTGGCTGTTCGCTCTTCCGTTTCCAGCTTGATCAAGTAGTCAGCAGCGTTTTCACTCAGGCTGCGCAAGTCATCGAGTTCAGCGTCGTAGCCGGATTTGATCACGCCACCGTCACGAATGATCACCGGCGGATTGTCGTTGATACCACGTTGTAATTGGTCTGCGAGATGCGGAAACGGCGCGCAAGCAGCACATAACTGCTGCAGTAGAGGAACATTGAAGGACTTGAGGGCATCATTCAGTGCTGGTAATACCAGCAGTGCGTCCCTGAGTCGCGCCAGATCTCTAGGCCTTGCTGAACGCAGTGCAACACGCGCCAGAATGCGCTCAATATCGCCGATGGGTTTCAGGTGGGCCTGTAGCGCCTCAAAGCGATAGCCGTTGAGCAGATATTCGACGCAATCGAGCCGGCCATTAAGCACCAGACGGTCGCGTATCGGTCGTTGTATCCAGCGATTGAGCAGGCGGCTACCCATGGCTGTGCTGGTTCGGTCAAGGACTTGAAACAGGGTGTTCTCGCGCCCACCTTGAAGGTTGGTATCTAGCTCGAGGTTACGCCTTGAAGCGCCATCAATGATCACCGCCTCATCTCGACGAAGCGTCGTCAGCCCCTGAATGTGGGGCAACGCGGTCCGTTGTGTTTCTTGAACATAACCCAGTAGGCAGCCAGCCGCTGAGATGGCGGCTGGCAGATCCTGGCAGTCAAATCCGTCCAGATCGCGCGTACCGAACTGTCGCGTCAGACAGGTCTTGGCTGCCATCAGGTCAAACTCCCACACCGGGCGACGGCGAACACCGACTCTTTGTTCTAACTCTCGCGGATACGTCTGGTCGTCACACAGAATAAGCTCGGCGGGGTTGATACGATGAATTTCGCTGCTCAAGGCATCCTCATTCGGCAGCTGAATGACCTCAAAGCGTCCGCTGGCAAGTTCCAGGCAGGCCAGGCCGAAGTGGCCATCGTATTCGTGGGCTGCGGCGATAAAGTTGTCTCGTCGAGCGTCAAGTAATGACTCCTCAGTGAGTGTACCGGGGGTGACAATGCGGACGACTTTGCGCTCAACCGGACCTTTACTCTCGGCAGGATCGCCAATTTGCTCACAGACAGCAACTGAGACGCCATGGCGGACTAGCTTTGCCAGATAGTTGTCGACGGCGTGATAGGGCACGCCGCACATGGGTATGGGTTTGCCGTCAGAACTGCCCCTGGCGGTCAGGGTGATGTCGAGCAATTCTGCGGCGCGTTTTGCATCGTCGAAGAAAAGCTCATAGAAGTCGCCCATGCGGTAAAACAACAGCTCCTGCGGGTGCTCCGCCTTGATGCGCAGGAATTGCTGCATCATAGGCGTTTGGGTCGAAGCAGGACTCTTCTGGGATTGCGGCGATGATAGGGTCGACAAGTTGAATATCCTTTCGTGCGAGCCTTGGCCCGAGCATTCGCCGAGTGCGAGCGATGCAGACCTTGGATTCTACGGAAGAACTGAGCGCACGGCAAAGGTGGTCAGTAAAATTGGTAAAAGCGCAAAAAATAGTGGAATACTGGTTTTATATACAGTATAAAGACAGGGTGTGGTGTAAGTCGGCTGACCGACAGCTTTAAGCCAAAAGACAGCTTTAAGCCAAAAGACAGCTTTAAGCCAAAAGACAGCTTTAAGCCAAAAGAGAAGGATAACTGAAGTTTTGCGCGGCGTCTGAGATATTGTAAACTGTCCGCCATCAGGCTAACGCAGAGGTTGAAGCGAACGAGGTCTGCGTAAGTCATTAGCTTAAGTCATTAGCTTAAGTCATTAGCTTAAGTCATTAGCTTAAGTCATTAGCGCAAGTCATCAGTTAAGCCAACAAGCTAAGCCAACAAGCTAAGCTGTACATTGAGTGATTGAAAAAACGACCGAATCAACCGTTGAAATCCCAACGAATATTCAAGACAGATCGAACGAGGAACGAGTATGGCAGTCACCGATTCAAATAAAGAAAAAGCCCTGAGTGCCGCCCTCTCCCAAATTGAACGTCAATTTGGTAAGGGCACGATGATGCGCATGGGCGACTCGCCGCGAGAGAAAATCCCAGCGATATCTACAGGCTCGCTAGGTCTTGACATAGCGCTTGGTATCGGGGGTTTGCCTCGAGGGCGTATCATCGAGATCTATGGACCTGAGTCTTCGGGTAAAACGACGCTGACCCTTCAAGTGATTGCCGAAGCCCAACGCGCTGGTGGCACCTGTGCTTTTATCGATGCCGAACACGCGCTGGATCCCGAGTATGCAGAGAATCTGGGCGTTAACATTGATGACCTGCTCGTGTCTCAGCCAGACACAGGGGAACAGGCACTGGAGGTTTGCGACATGATCGTGCGGTCCGGCGCAGTGGATGTGGTGATCATCGACTCAGTTGCAGCGCTCACACCGAAAGCCGAAATTGAAGGCGACATGGGCGATCATCACGTGGGCTTACAGGCGCGCCTCATGAGCCAGGCGTTGCGAAAAATGGCTGGTAACATCAAAAACTCTAATACATTAGTTATCTTCATCAATCAAATTCGAATGAAGATTGGCGTCATGTTCGGTAGTCCGGAAACCACCACCGGCGGTAACGCCCTCAAGTTTTATTCCTCGGTTCGACTCGACATTCGCCGTATAGGGGCAATCAAGGAAGGCGACGAAATTATCGGTAATGAGACTCGGGTTAAGGTCATCAAGAACAAGGTGGCGCCGCCTTTCAAGCAGGCAGAGTTTCAGATTCTGTACGGTAAAGGTATTTACCGAATGGGCGAAGTGATTGACTTGGGTGTACAGGTAGGGCTGGTGGACAAGGCGGGTGCCTGGTACAGCTATAACGGCGAAAGAATTGGCCAGGGTAAGAAAAATTCGGCTGATTATCTCCATGCGAATCAACACCTCGCAGATGAGATTGAGAGTTTAGTTCGAGAAAAGTTACTAAAATCAGGCGAAGCACCAGCAAAAGCCAGCGCTGCGATCATGGATGATCTTGACGACAATGTGACACCGATCAGCGGTGGCTGATTCTGAAGTAACTGCAGTGGACGTTCGCCGTGCCGCAATGGATCTGTTGGCGCGGCGCGAGCACTCCCGACAAGAGCTTCAACGCAAGCTCGCTCGGCGTTTCGCAGTGGACGCTGAGGTGATTTTTAGCGTCATCAATCAATTGACGCAGGAAGGACTGCAAAGCGATCAGAGGCTGGCGGAAGCCTTGTTGCGTTACCGCTCAAATCGAGGTCAGGGTCCGCTCAAAATCAAGGCGGAGATGCGTGAAAAGTGCATTGAAAGTGACTTGATTGAGCAGATATTCGATGAAGCAAATATCGACTGGTTCGATCTTGCACTGCGAGTGCTCGAAAAGCGCTATGGCGACGGGTCTGCAGTGGATGCATCGGAGCGGGCAAAACGTACCCGATTCCTGCAGCAGCGGGGTTTTTCTTTTGATCAAATTCAAACGGTCATGGGCTGATCTCCCGGTAGAAATAGTACAGGTAAAAGGTGTCAGCCAGCCCGATTGGATTGCTCAATCGCAAAGCAGTGCTTGACAGTAGCACAAGAGCGCAAGCCTCAGCGAAATAGAGACGTTGAAGGTGGTCGGCTCTGTGTCTAAGATAGAGATTCGTGAACTCATCCAGGTGGGAAAATTCCGTTGGAGGCGAGCGCATGGACCTTGAGCTACTGTTCGAAGAAAGCTACGAGCGCCTGGTCGGGCACGGCATCGGTATCACAGACCGAGGACAACTGTTCTTTCGGCGCTTTTACGAGATCTTTTCAGCTTCTTCCGATGAAATCGCCCTGAAATTTGCTAATACAGATATCGACCAGCAAATCAGGATGCTACAAAAGGGTATGTTCCATCTAATCAGTTTCTATCTCGTAAAAAACGATAATGACTATCTTAAAGAGATAGCGCGCAAGCACGATCATCATCATCTTGATATCAGGCCTGAGCTTTATGATCTTTGGCTAGATGCGCTGTTGCAGACTGTCGCCGAGATGGACTCGCTATTTCGGCCTGAGACAGCGCTGGCTTGGAAAATCGTTATGATGCCAGGTCTGCTTTATCTCAAGTTTCACCATTCATTGCCTACTTCACCGTCAAGAAGCGCTTCTTAGGCATCAAACTCATCACTTTCAATAACCTCAACTACTTCAACGACTCCCAAGCAGTCCTAGTCTCTGGTCGCGTTTCCCTCTGACCCAGATCAAGGGCATTACTCCGCTAAGTCTCTAGACTCATTGCAGTTCGTGCCTGCTCGCCGTGCTTGATACAGGGGCGGCTCGGCCATTTTGTATCCTTTTAACGGAGTGGTGTGCATGGAAAATGACAAACTAGAAAAACTGTGGCGAGAGTTGAAGACCGAACGGGACGAGTTGCGACTGCAGATGCATTTGGCAAAGGCTGAGTTGCGTGATGAATGGGAGGATCTGGAGGAAGAATACGCCCAGGCTCAGCAAAAATTTGATCGGTTTAAGAAAGAAACCGGTGAGTTAGCCGGTGAAGCGAAACAGGCGATGGGCATAGTAGTTGATGAGATAGGTGCAGCCTACAAGCGGGTCAGACAACGCCTCAAGCAGCAGTAGAATAGCCAGTGGCAATAGCGTTTCCCGATCTGAAACTTGACGCAAAAGACTGTCGCTGGATCTGCGATTCGACGCGCCTGGGGTTTGAGACTACCGTTGAATTACATGCAGAGCATCGTATTCTTGGGCAACCGGATGCTGTTGAAGCCTTGCGCTTTGGGCTGGATAGCCGGGTTCATGGTAACAACGTTTTCGTTCGAGGTTTGTCCGGATTCGGCCGTATCGAACTGATTCATGAGATGATCGAGGAGACTGCACGAGGCGCGATCAAGGTTCTCGATCATTGCTATGTGCATAACTTTGAGCAGCCAGATCAACCTAAACTGCTAAATTTGCCGACGGGTATGGGTCGGCCCTTCAAGGACACCATGGATGAGTTTGCAACCTTCGTCGAGGTCGAACTGCCGGCGTATCTGAATTCTGAGCTGGTTAAATCCAAACAAAAACACTTGGTTTCTATCACACAGGAAGAAATTCAGCGTATTGGTAGCCCTTTTGATAAGGAGCTGCACGAGTCCGGCCTCGCCATGGTGCCTATGACGGTGGGACAAAATATGCTCCCGGTGATACTGCCGGTTATCGACAAAAAACCGGTGCCCTATGATGAGCTGGAGCAGATGCGCCGGGATGGTCGACTCACCGATGCCGAAATCCATGCGCTCTCAAAGAAGGTAGCCGAGTTTGAGTTGAAATTCGCTGAGCTGGGCCAAAGTATCGGCGAGGTACAGCTGCGCCACCAGCAGGCACTCGAGAACCTGATCATCGAGGAGGCTCGGCAATTTGTCGGCGCACGAGTGGCCGCTATAACGCGAACTTTCAACATTGCCGGGGTGTTGGAGTTTCTTGACCAGATTGTTACAGATCTGGTTGCGCACCGTCTTAAGGAGCCCAGTGAAGATGCGGGTTTCTCTCGGCTATACCGCGTCAATCTGGTCACTGCGCATGCCCCTGACGCCAAATTTCCTGTAATTAGTCTGACCAATCCGACCTTGACCAATCTGGTTGGCAAGATCGATCGAGAAGTCAGCGCAAATACGCTGATGATGCGATCGGATCACTTGATGATTAAACCCGGCGCGCTGCTTGAGGCTGACGGTGGTTATTTGATCATCGAAGCTCAGGAAATCCTGGCAGAGCCTGGTGCTTGGGCGACATTGTTGAGAACACTAAAAACCGGCCTGCTGGAAGTCTATAACCCCGACCCGTTTGGTCTCTGGGGCGTACCACAATTGCGCCCGCAAGCCATAGAGATAGATGTCAAGGTTGTACTGGTGGGAGATCCAGCGCTTTATAGTTTGCTGGATGAATATGAGCCGCGATTCTCTCAGTTGTTTAAAGTTCTGGCGGATTTCAGCGATACCCTGAACCGCGACGAAGCGGGTTATGCCGCCTATGCAAACGTGATTGCCAGGCTAGTGGACAATGATCGACTACTGAACTTTACGGCCGCAGCGGTAGCGGGTTTGATCGAGCAGGGCGCAAGAATCTGTGCGCAACAGGGTCGGTTATCCAGTCGCTTTGGACGCATTGCAGATATAGCGCGTGAGGCGTCCTTCATCGCCAGGCGTGAGGGCGACCTGTTAGTCGATGCCAGACATGTCAAACTCAGCGTTAAGCAGGGTCGCAGGCGCGCAGAAATACCGGCGAGACGATTCAAACGGCTGCTGGCAGAGGGTGGTCTGCGAATCGAGGTTGCCGGTCGCGTAGTCGGCCAGATGAACGGACTGGCGGTGACGATGGCGGGTCCTTTGATTTATGGATTTCCTACTCGAATCACTGCATCGATCGGTCCCGGCAGTGCCGGGGCGGTCAACATCGAACGAGAATCGGAATTGTCCGGGGCCGTTCATACCAAGGGTTTTCTGATTCTCTCGGGCTTGCTGCGTTTTCTTCTACGCCTGCAACATCCGATGGCTTTCTCTGCATCGATCGCGTTTGAGCAAACCTATGGCGGAATCGATGGAGACTCGGCGTCAGGCGCTGAAATCTGCTGCCTGATCAGTGCTCTCACAGACCTGCCGATACGGCAGGATCTGGCAATGACCGGTGCAGTCGATCAAAAGGGCAACATTCTGCCGATTGGTGCTGTGAGTGAAAAGATCGAAGGTTTCTTTGAAGCTTGCCAAACTGTGGGATTCAGTGACACCCAAGGTGTCGTGATTCCCGCCGCCAATGCTCGAGAGTTGATGCTTCGAGACGATGTACTCGAGGCCGTGGCCGCCGGAAAATTCTCGATCTATGCGGTTTCTGATATTTACCAAGCCCTGGGGTTAGTTTTGGACAGAGCCCCCGGCGAAGCCCTGGACGATGAATACACCGAAGGCACTGTCCTTGCCATCGCGCAGGCGCGGGCGCACGACTACTGGAAAATAGCAAAAAGCCATTCGAAATCCGATTAAAGTCGGCGAAACCTTTAGAAATAACCGTGTTTAGTCATTCCATTGTTTAGTCTTTAACGCTTTTTCTGTATCTTTACTCGTCCTGATTTTGATACGAAGTAGACTCGATGAACAGCCGCGAATTGCGTAAGGCGTTTCTGGATTATTTTGCCAGCCAAGGCCACACGATTGTTGATAGCTCCTCCCTAGTGCCTGACAACGACCCGACGCTGTTATTCACTAACTCCGGTATGGTTCAGTTCAAGGAGGCGCTGGCATTTCGCGAAAATCGCGGGTACACCCGGGCGGCAAGCTGTCAGCGCTGTATTCGAGCGGGGGGCAAACACAATGACCTCGATAATGTTGGCTATACGGCACGCCACCACACGTTTTTTGAGATGCTGGGTAATTTCAGTTTCGGCGATTACTTCAAGCAAGAGGCCATCGAGTTTGCGTGGGAGTTTCTAACCCAGGTTATTAAACTGCCACCGGAACGACTTTGGGTTACGGTGCACACAGATGATGATGAGGCGGAGGATATCTGGGTCAATCACATAGGCTTCGACCCAAAACGCATCACGCGCCTGGGAGATGACGATAATTTTTGGACCATGGGTGACACAGGGCCCTGTGGTCCAAGCTCAGAGATTTTCTGGGATCATGGGCCATCAGTACCGGGTGGGCCTCCGGGTAGCCCAGGTGGGGATCTCGACCGCTATATCGAAATCTGGAATCTCGTATTTACTCAGTTCGATCGATCGAGCGACGGTACTCTGACTCCCTTACCCAAGCCCTGCGTCGATACCGGCATGGGGCTCGAGCGACTGGCTGCGGTGTTACAGGATGTTCACACGAACTATGAAATCGATATGTTTCAAGCATTGATCAAGCGTGCCGCTAGCTTGTTGAACTGCACCGACCTGCACAACCCCTCGCTGAACGTCATCGCCGATCATATTCGATCCGCTGCATTCCTGGTCGCGGACGGGGTTTTGCCATCAAACGAGGGCCGCGGGTATGTCATGCGCCGAATCATTCGTCGAGCGCTCCGTCACGGACATAAGCTGCAGTCGACAGAACCCTTCTTTTACCAGCTGGTAGGCTGCCTGGTTGAGCAAATGGGTGACGCGTACCCGATCTTACGGACCACTCGGGCGCAAATCGAACGGGTCTTGTTGAAAGAAGAGCAACAGTTTGAGTTGACCCTCGATCATGGTATGCGGATCCTCACTGAAGCGATCAGTACGCTTAAGGGTGATGAGATTCCAGGGGAAGTGGTCTTCAAATTGTATGACACATTTGGCTTTCCCACTGACCTGACTGCAGATATCGCCCGTGAGCGCAACCTTCGACTAGATATGCCCGGATTCGAACGCGCTATGGAAGCGCAGCGCCAGCGTGCTCGTGCAGCGAGTAAATTTGGTGCTGTCGATATCGGTCGTTATCAAGTTGATTCGTCGACCTCATTCGTTGGGTACAGCTCGTTGGTGGGAGACAGTAAGGTCGTGGCCCTGTTTCATGGAGAACACGCAGTACAGTCTCTCAACGCCGGCGAGCAGGGTGTGGTTGTCCTGGACAGCACGCCTTTCTACGCTGAGTCAGGCGGGCAGGTAGGTGACAGTGGTCGCCTGGCAGCGAACGGATTAGTGTTTGACGTAGTCGATACGGTCAAAGCCGGTAACGCTTTTCTGCACAAGGGGGAGCTACTTGAGGGTTCCTTGAAGGTGGGTGATGTCCTGAATGCCCAGGTTGATCGTCATCAGCGAGACTCAACCAGGCTCAATCATTCGGCGACTCATCTGCTGCATGCTGCGCTCAAGGAAGTCCTCGGCGCGCACGTGAACCAGCGTGGCTCACTGGTGGACGCAGAGCGTCTGAGGTTTGACTTTTCGCACTTCGAGCCATTAAGCCGAATCGAAATCCGAAAAATTGAACGAATAGTCAATGAGCAGATTCAACGTAATTCTGCGATCCAGACTGAAATCATGCCGCTCGAGGTGGCCCGAGAGAAGGGTGCAATGGCCTTGTTTGGTGAGAAATACTCTGAGCAGGTTCGCGTCTTGACCATGGGTGAAGGATTCTCTATTGAACTATGCGGCGGTACCCATGCTAGTCGAACCGGCGATATCGGCATTTTCAGAGTCGTCTCTGAACAGGGTATCGCCTCGGGCGTGCGGCGAATCGAAGGTGTCACAGGTCTGCGCGCACTGGAGCGTATCGAGTACCTGGAAGATGCTCAAGCTGAGACAGCGGCACTGTTGCGCGCTGATCCAGGCAATTTGCTGGATAAATTGCGCTCCCTATTGGACCACAACAAAAAGCTCGAGAAGGACATCTCTCAACTGTCTCTAAAGCTGGCCAGTGGTGCGGGCAGCGATATGAGCGATGCTGTGATTGAGATCCAAGGAATCAAAGTCATGGTGAAGGATTTGGACGGTGCTGATCCTAAAGCGCTGCCCGATGTTTTGGACCAGATGAAGAACAAGTTGCAATCCGGCGTCGTGGTTCTAGCCTGCGTGGCAGATGGCAAGGTGGCACTGATCGCGGGTGTGACCAAGGATCTGACAGGCCGCATCAATGCGGGTACGCTGATTAACCACGTCGCCATTCAGGTGGGCGGTAAAGGTGGCGGCAGACCTGATATGGCCAGAGCTGGTGGAACCGAACCCCAAGGTGTCACAGCGGCGCTCGCGTCAGTGCGACCCTATTTGGAGCAAATTTTGGCTTAATCCAATTGTTTATGTCGGGTTAGCGCGGCTAAAATGGCGGGGTTTTGGACCGGTACCTCCGGTCCTTCATGATGGGTCTCCCAACTGCCAGGGCAGCCTTCCGGGGCCGTCGGCGAAGGCGACTTGAGTCTGTAGAAGCTTGAGTCTGTAGAAGCTTGAGTCTGTAGAAGCATGTATAAGTCAAATGATGTACAAACTAAAGGTCTTGCAAACTAAAGGCTTTGTAAGCTTCAGGTTTTAAAATAAGCAGTTTTAGAAACAACGAGCTTCGTGATCAAAAAGATTCTAAATATCAAAGTTTGTAAAAAAAGGTAGGCAAGGATTTAACGCCTGGTAGGAACCGCCCCGGGCACTTTTATTAACGTTTCAAGTTCGGCACCCTGTATGTCTCTAATCGTTCAAAAGTACGGTGGCACTTCGGTTGCTACCATCGCTCGTCTCGAAATCGTGGCGCAACGAATTATCGCCACTCGTGCGCAAGGGCATGATGTGGTTGTGGTGGTATCTGCCATGGGTCATGAGACAGATCGCCTGGATGAGTTGGCGCAACAAGTGGGTATTACGCCAGAAGTGCATCGAGAAGTCGATGTGCTGTTGTCGACAGGCGAGCAGGTCACAACTGCGCTGCTATCGATGGTGCTGGCTAATCAGGGTTGTGCCGCAAGGTCTTATACCGGTGGCCAGATTAAAATTCTGACAGACTCAGCCCACACTAAGGCACGGATACTGAATATCGAGTGTGAGCGCCTGCGCAGTGATCTGGATGCTAGCGTTGTCGCCGTGGTAGCGGGTTTTCAAGGAGTAGATGAGCGCGGCAATATCACAACCCTCGGGCGGGGTGGTTCGGATACCACCGCTGTGGCCCTGGCGGCCGCGTTAGGTGCAGATGAATGCCAAATCTATACGGATGTGGATGGCGTCTACACCACTGATCCACGGGTAGTGGATGATGCTCGTTGCCTGGCGCGACTGACATTTGAGGAGATGCTGGAGCTGGCGAGTCTCGGCTCACGAGTCCTGCATACGCGTGCGGTGGAATTTGCGAGCAAATACAAGGTACCAATTCGTGTCCTCTCGAGCTTTAACGACTCGGTAGGAACACTAATTACGAGTGAGGATGATTCAGGCATGGAACAACCGATTATTTCCGGCATCGCTTTTACGAAAGATGAGGCTAAGCTGACTGTCTTGGGTGTCAAGGATATTCCGGGCATTGCCTCGAAAATTCTAGGGCCTGTCAGTGATGCGAATATTGAAGTCGATATGATAGTTCAAAATGTGGCGGCGGATAACAGCACAGACTTCACGTTTACGGTCCGTCGTAGTGACTATGATCAGGCGTTGGTGGTGCTTCGAAGCGTGGCGACTCAGGTCGAGGCCAGAGAGGTCAATGGCGATAACCGCATTGCGAAACTGTCCCTGGTCGGTGTTGGAATGCGTTCTCATGCCGGGGTTGCGGCTAAAATGTTCAGGGTCCTGGCGGCGGAGTCTATCAATATTCAGATGATTTCTACCTCAGAAATAAAAATCTCAGTAGTCATCGATGAGAAGTACCTGGAGTTGGCAGTGCGGGCGCTCCATTCGGCGTTTGAGCTCGCTTAGGACGCAAATGAGGACGTCGGTTGCGCGTTTTGGCGGCGTGTGAAGGGGGAAAGGACGCCTCGAGCTGGCTTGATCAATAAATAACCGGTAAATTTTTCAATTTTGGATTAAAGTGGGGAGTGTTCGGCGATATTCATGAGGTGTGTCGATTGAATAGCGGGTCAAGGTAGTGATCCTGCCTTTGGCGCAAGCCAAAAGTGGTGTTGGTAGTGGTGGCGTGAACTGGAGGTTCCGATGTTAATATTAACCCGACGAGTTGGCGAAGTCTTGATGATCGGTGACGAAGTGGTTGTCACAGTGTTAGGTGTCAAGGGTAACCAGATACGAATTGGCGTCGAAGCGCCCAAACATGTGGCCGTCCACCGCGAGGAAATCTATCAGCGCATTCAGGCTGAAGGCGAAGAGCCGACAGAATAAGCATTAATGTATTAATTAATACATTAATGGATAAAGCATTAATAGAACATGCATCGACAGCATGCAGCCAGCGGTTATTCAACCGCGCCATCAGATTGCAGGATAAGGGATCTTTTTCGGATCTTTCGCCAATCCCTGAGTAGTCAGCGCTTAATAGGCAGCCATTTTTAGACAATCCCTGTAGGCAGCCTGTTTTAGTCAGTCCTTGTTAAGCAATGTCACCATGACTCAGCCCAGATGTCACGGGTCTGAGCCGTAGCAAATCGGCACATTAAAAACGTAATTGCACTTGCGTCAGGGCTGCTTTGAAAAGGCCTTCAATGCGCGTAGGTCACCTGCCGCAATAGATTGAAGTAGCCCTGCTGAAAGGCGATATCCCGATAGAAGCCTTTTTTTAGCAGAATCTTATGGAGACTGCGCAGCCGGTAAATCGGTACTGACGCGAGCAGGTGATGTTCCAGATGGTAATTGACGTGATGCGGTGCAATCAAAAATCGCTCGAGAGGATTGATATAGATTGTGCGGGTATTCTTTCGTGGATCTTTGTCAAACTGGTCCGGAACTGCCGCATGTTCGCCGATCTGTCGAATTCTAACGACCAGCATATGACTGGTCATAAAAGCGATGACCCATACCAGATAAATCCAGGCATGGCCCAAGGCGGCAAGGACGGCCAGAAGTGCCAAGTTGACCCCGACACTTCGGGTCAGATACTGTCGCGCATCAGGGTCAAGTGCCTTCAGGCGGCGAATGCCTCGATAGATAGATTTTACTCGTCGCAAGCCTAATTGTCCGCTCAGGTCTCGAGTGAACTTGCGTCTCAGGCTGGTTCGGCTGATAGGATAGGCTCGGTAGTTATTAAGATCCGGATCATCTTCAGTGCCGGCAGACTGGTGATGCTGCAAATGGACTTGCATATAACTCTTTCGGTCTGAGAATACCCAGTAACCTGAAAGCCATTTGCTCGTAAAATCATTCAGACGACTGGAAGCGAAGAGCGACTGATGTCCCGTCTCGTGAACGATAATCCCCAAGCCCAGCTGCCTGGCGCCTAATACAAATAAACTAACGATGATAGTGAGCGGGTTCGGGTAATTGGCTAGCATGAGAAAGGTCAAAATGATGACCATCCAGTCAAAGGCGACGATGCTAGCACCTCGCCAATTACTGCGATGAGTCACCTGGCGAAACTCTTCTGGCGTTAAAAATTCTTTTACAGACTGCATGTCGTTACTGCTCCGAATTTATTGAAAGGCCAATTTGGCGGTTGGAATGCTTAAGGGTTTGTCATCGTCTGCTTCGGCCCACAACTCGCGACCCATGCGATCATACTCAAGCATGACTTGCCAGAGTGCGTGGCGAGGCTTTTGATCCAAATATTCCGCCGGCAATAGCGGGTCTTTGGCGAGAATTTGAATGGCGTGACCGCCCAAGTAAAAGGTTTCTTTCATCGCGGTTTGTTTGGCCAGTCGATACAGGCTCGACATGCTCTCGCACAGTGCGTCGTGAGTCTGCAGGTAGGATTTGGCCAGAGCCAGTCTATCGAATTGCGTCAGCCATTGTTGCTGCCAGCGGCTATCGATACCGCCATTGCAGGCCAAGACCGTGTCGGGGCCGAGTCCCAGTTGACGTAATCTTTGACTCAGCTTAGCGAGAGACAAGGCTAAGTTGTCAGGGCGTATCCAGCAATCCGCTACTACGGGGCGAAAACCATGGCTTAACAATGCCCAGTTATGGCGGTTCTGTTCCGCCAGGTTTTTACCGGCTGAACCGAAGGCGAGGAGCCAAGTTCGCGCCCAGGGTTTGACGCGCGCTTCGCCCAGTCGCCAGGATTCGATAAAGTCACTTACCGGGTCAAGTGTGTTCGCGAGCCGATAATAGCCGCGAGCAAAGTTGACGATTGAGCCCTTGGTAACCAGTCGTGAAAGGTTTACTCGCATCTGATTTTCACTGCAACCGAACATGGCGCCGGTGGCCATGATATTCGACACACTGGTGCCGCGGTCTGTGTAAGTACGCAGCAGGTCAAGGATGATGTTGGTGGGTTTCATGGTCGATAATCTAGTGGTGACTGTCTTCAGCCTGGAATTCTAAACCGACAGAGATCAATATTACAATATCGGCAACATATCACGAAACCTGTAATATTGGCGGCGCTCAAAAGTGCTGAGACCTCGTCGGTTGACGGTAAATAATCACCAAATATGCACCAAACATGCACCAAACATGGTGGCGGGTAAGTAATGAGGAAGAAACTGCTGCCGAATTGTCGAGTTCAGCGAGAAGCAAGTTGACGAGGCCTAGCCACATCATGATAATACGCGTTCTTTGCGCTGGTAGCTCAGCTGGATAGAGTACCTGGCTACGAACCAGGCGGTCGGGGGTTCGAATCCCTCCCAGCGCGCCAAATTTGATCAAGTACGCAGGTTAGTTGCAGCGTGTTTTGAGTGGGGTGTCGCAACGGCGACTCCCTAAACAAGCAGGCGGTGCACTGCAAAAACCGGAGACACCGTCTCTTTTTGTATTGGACTCCTTGCATGATACGGCAGCGACCTTGTGGTCTCGCTGTGGTATTCGAATCAGTTCAGGAGAGATGGCCGAGTGGCTGAAGGCGCGCCCCTGCTAAGGGCGTATACGTTAATAGCGTATCGAGGGTTCGAATCCCTCTCTCTCCGCCAATACCGCATGTAAATCAATCACTTATGGTTTGTTGTCTTAAAAGCCCAACAAAAAGCCCAACAAAAAACCCAACATCAAATAAACGCTGTGTTTTGGCTAAGTACCTAAGCCCCCGGAGCGGCTCAAGGTTGCTACTATCAATTACCTCTACGGCCAAGCAGTTTAGTAATTTTTTTGCTTCCGGGTCGTTTAGATGGTCACAAACTTTGCTACGCCACCTCGATACTCACCTGACCCACCACACCGCTGATTTATTTTTAACCCGCGCGTGCACAATCCTGAATTGCATAATCTGCCCGCCAGTATGCTGGGGCGGTCTAAAACCCTACGGCCCCATGCACTTGCTGACCGCTGATTTGGTTTTATTTCGTGAGCGCAGTTGGGGTTTTTGAAAATGGGTAGATTTACCCTGCCAAACTGCAGATGGCCTGCTTCCCCTAGGCGCGCTCCCGCCTTTCGCAACTCGACATCGCAAACTGACACGCAATACAGTATTGCGTGTCGCAAGCCCGCAGTCAGTACATTACGGTCTAGATATATCGCAAGGCACCCTAATGCCAATAATGCAATTCTAGGTGATCAGCACGGGTCGGTAGCACAAGGGATTGAAAATCCCTGTGTCGGTGGTTCGATTCCACCTCTGGCCACCATTAACCTTCGCATTTCTTGCGGGGTTCATAGAATCCACGATATTCCCCGATTGTTAAGACAGGTGTGAAAAGTCGTAATTATCCCATGGCCCACCTTCGAGGCCACGTAACCTGCGTTTAGGGAAAATTAAAGCGTCGTACGGAATCTCGGCATAGTTAATGCCAGATTTCACAGACGAAATAATCCATCTCTCGCAAAAGATCTGGTCACCTTAGTACATCCACACCTCCGTAGGTCTTGCAAAATGTTGCAATGCTGGAAAACACTTCGCAGTTAAGTTCACTCCCAAAATCGCCAGGGGGTTTTGTCTATAAACGACACAAACCCGAAGAATCTGATTTATACAAAATCATTGAACAAAACCTTCCTATATTCCAGTCCCATCTTTCCAATGCGGACATTTCACTACCTGCTTTCGTCCACAATGAATTTCGCAGCTACCTTCGATGCGGGTTGTTGGAACATGGTTTTCTTCGTGTGAAATGCAGCCGTTGCAGGTTCGAACACTTGGTAGCTTTTTCATGCAAACTCAGGGGTTTCTGCCCATCCTGCGGTGCTCGTCGCATGGTTGAAACATCAGCACATTTGATTGATCACGTGATACCTGCGGCACCAGTAAGACAATGGGTTCTCAGCTTTCCCTGGCCACTACGATTGCTTTTTGCACGTCAACCCAACACGCTTAGCCGATGCCTCGCGGTCATCATCCGTGTAATAGAAACAGACCTCATTCATCGCGCCGGACTAACGCGAGCGAGTGGTGCACGAAGCGGTATCGTGACGCTGGTACAACGTTTTGGAAGTGCTCTAAATTTAAATATTCACCTACATATGGTCGCACTCGACGGCGTTTACACCGTTAGCAAATCAGGCAAAGCTAAATTTCATCGTGTAAAGGCACCGAATCAAACAGAGCTGCAAACCTTACTCAATCGTGTGATCCAACGTGTAGTTCGCAGACTCGAGAAAGAAGGTTTGCTCATTCCAGACCCAGAGCAACCTTGGCTTGACCTAAATTTCCATGAGCCATTAGATTCGCTCAGCGCCGCATCGATACGATATCGTATCGCCATAGGGCCCCATTCCGGCAGCCGTACTCTTACACTACATGATCCATCATTTATCCGAACAGACAAACCTATTAAATCCTTTACTGCTGATCGAGATGGCTTTTCGCTCAATGCCGCCGTTTCATGTCAGCCCTATCAACGGGATCGATTAGAGCGTCTATGC